>Ga0074046_10000206_pt1 | contig 51436 bp, 55 predicted proteins | sample BogForMeECP23OM3_FD_94441 | JGI IMG/M metagenome (GOLD analysis project Ga0074046, IMG submission 94441) | Bog forest soil microbial communities from Calvert Island, British Columbia, Canada - Bog Forest MetaG ECP23OM3 | ecosystem: Environmental > Terrestrial > Soil > Wetlands ... | reverse complement strand
GTTTTCATTACGAGGCTTGGCCGCGCGATGACCCGCCAGGGATTTTTCAAGGCGCTCAAGGGATGGGCCGCCAACGATCCGCGCCTCGCATGGATAAGCCCGCACACCTTGCGCCATTGCTTCGCCACGCATCTGCTCGAGGGCGGCGCCGATCTGCGCGCCGTGCAGGAGATGCTAGGTCACAGCGACATCTCGACCACTCAAATTTATACGCACCTATCCAAGAGCCACTTGCGCAAGGTGCATCGCACGTTTCATCCGCGCGCGACCCGCGCGAGCGCGGCGGAAGGCACGGACTGACTTGGGCGATCTGAACGGAACCATCGCGACCATCTGCATCGTTGCGCCGCCGATCATGTTCGCGATTATCGCCCACGAGGTTATGCATGGTGTGGTAGCGCTGCGGCTCGGCGACGATACCGCTCTTCGCGCCGGACGCCTGACGCTGAATCCGATTTCGCACATTGATCTCTTTGGGACGATCATCCTGCCGTTCGGGCTGTATCTGTTTGGTCTGCCCGTGCTCGGCTACGCGAAGCCTGTCCCCGTCGATTTTCGCGTGTTGCGCGGCGGTCGGACTGGAATGCTGAAGGTGGCGGCCGCCGGGCCGCTGACGAACTTCGCGCTGGCGATCGTGAGCGGACTTCTCCTGCGCGCGATGCCGGCCCTTGTTCACGGCTCGCTCGGCCCCACCGTCGTCGAGCCGCTTGCGCGGATGCTGCAGGCGTCGGTGATCGTCAATGTCGAACTGGGAGTCTTCAATCTCTTTCCCGTGCTGCCGCTAGACGGCGGCCGCGTGTTGTTCAGCATTCTTCCGATCGCGGCCGCGCGCGCTTACGCGCATACCGAGCGCTACGGCTTCCTTATACTGCTGGTGCTGCTATATACGCATTGGCTGGATATCGCGATCTATCCGGTCATGAATTTTGCGCTGGGCGCGATCTCCTGGATGGTGCAACTTTGAGCGACGATGCCAACACGCCGCCCAGGCTCGGTGCCGACGCCGGCGTCCGCTTCCGGCTCCCGATTTACGAGGGCCCGCTCGACCTGCTGCTGCATCTGCTCAAGCGCGCCGAGCTCGACCCGCACGAGGTCACCGCCAGCGTTATCACCGAGCAGTACCTCGCGTGGCTCGAGTTGCTCGACCAGTTGAACCTCGACGTCGCCGGCGAGTACCTCGTGATGGCGGCGACGCTGCTTCTGATCAAGTCGTTCGCGATGTTGCCGCATCCGGAGCTCGCCGACACCGAGGAAGCCGAGGAGCTCAAGCGCGATCTGGTCGAACGGCTGCTCGAATATCAGCGCTATCGCGAGGCGGCTGAAAAGCTCGCCGAGCGTGCGCTGCTTGGCCGCGACGTGTTTACCACACCCGGCGAGACCGCGCCCGAAGACGCGAACGCCCGGCAGTACACCGTTTCGATTTTCGACCTGGTCGAAGCGATTGGCGCGGTCCTCAAGCGCATCGCCGACAAGACCCCGCGCGCCATCGAGCTGCGCGACATCCCGGTGGCGGAGTGTATCCCGCGAATCTTGCGTGCGCTCGAAGGCACGGGACGAATCCAGTTCGCCGCGCTGTTCGAGGATGCAAACGATCGATCGCTCGTAATCGCGACCTTCATGGCGCTGCTCGAGTTGATACGCCGGCGCGAAGTTCGCGCATTTCAGGAAGTGCGCTTCGGCCCGATTTTTCTCGAGCGCGGCGCCGCGGCGGCATGACGGAGGTTGAGTGGAAGAAGAGCGACTGAAATCAATTCTCGCAAGCCTGCTGTTCGCGGCCGGCGAGCCGGTCTCGCTTGCACGGCTGACCGCCGTTTTCGACGACCTCCCGCGCGCGGCCGTGCAAAAGGCGCTCACCGAGATGGCCTCGCAGTACGCCGCCGAAAACCGAGGCATCGTCATCGACGAAGTCGCCGGCGGCTACCAGATGCGCACGCCGAAGGACCACGCCGGCTACGTTCGCAAGCTGCTCGCCGCACGGCCGCCGCGCTTAAGCCGCCCGCTGATGGAGACGGTCGCGATAATCGCGTATCGGCAGCCGATCACTCGCCCAGAGATAGAACAGTTGCGCGGTGTTGACACGGGAGGCGTGCTCGAAACGCTGCTCGAAAAACGGCTGGTCAAAATTGCCGGCCGCAAGGACGCGCCGGGCCGCCCGATAATTTACAAGACCACCGACGAGTTCCTGGAACTGTTCGGACTGAAGGACCTTGAAGGCCTGCCCGACCTGTCGGAGTTCCGCGAGATCGAGCGCGCCGTCGAACAGGCCAACACCGGCCCGGTGGAAGGCATCGAGACTCATCCCGAGGATTCCGCCGCGACTGCGGAGAGTCTTTCAGAAGAGCCAGCCGAGCCGGAGACTGAGACTTCCGACGACGACGAGACCTCGCACTGAATCGGAGAACCGACAATGCACCGATTCCGACTACTTCTTCTAGTGGCACTGACTTCCTTTGCCTTCGCGCGATCGTCGTCGGCTGAGCAAAAGCCGCCGGCGGCGCCCGAGAATGATCCGCTCTATATGCGCGTAGTCGCGATGCCTTACCCACCCGAGGCGCAAATCCTCGACGGCGCCGGTCATCGTCATTCGGCCTACGAGCTGTACGTCACGAATTGGGGCAAGACCCCGTTGAAGATCACCAAGCTCGATGTTCAAGGAAAAAACGGCGACGACGTCGTAGTGAATCAGTCGGCCAACGGCAAGCAGCTGGCCGCGATGTTCGTGCCGGTGGACGGTGATGGCACCAAGCCTAACGATCCGGCGCTGAAGCCCGGCGCGACCGGCGTCTTCTTTATTTTCGCCGAGTGGACTCCCGACCAGGGCGATCCGGACAATTTTGATACCGCCATTACGATCGAGCAGCACGGCGAGCGCGCCGGCTCCGGAACCATTCACGCCGCCGCGATCGATTTGAACCAGGACGACCCGATCGTGATTCACGCTCCGCTCCGCGGCAAAAATTGGCTCGCGGCCAACGCCCCCTCGAACACCTCGCCGCATCGGCGCGCGATGCTGCCGGTTAACGGACAGCCGCACATCGGCCAGCGCTACGCGATCGACTGGATTCAGCTCAGCGGCGACGGCAAGTCGTTCACCGGCGATGAGCGCAAGAACAGCAGCTATCACGCATGGGATCAGGAGATATACGCGGCCGGCGACGGCAAGATCGTCGAGGTCAAGGACGGCATTCCCGAGAACGTCCCCAACAGCAGCAAGCTCGCCGTGCAGATGACCTATGACACGCTCGCCGGCAATCACATCATCCAGGAACTCAGCGAGGGGCACTTCGCCGCGTACGCACATCTCCGGCCCGGCACGCTCAAGGTGAAGGTGGGCGACACTGTTCACGCCGGCGACGTGCTCGCGCATCTGGGCAACACTGGTAATTCATCGGAGCCGCATCTGCACTTCCAGGTCTGCGACTCGCCGTCGTTCCCGGCCTCAGAAGGTCTGCCGTTCGCGATCGATCAGTTTACCTACGAGGACTACAAGCTCGACAAAGCGCCGAAGCCCGCGCTAACCGTCATGTCGTCCCATCCGATGACCAAACAAGAACCGATGGAAGACGAACTGGATTCGTTCTAGACGCCGGTGTCTTCGAACACGCCCGTCTCCGGCGTGTAGTTCTCGAAGCGCGTGTAGTGGTTGATGTACGTGAGCTTCGCGGTGTCGGTGGGGCCGTTACGCTGCTTGGCGATGATGATCTCGGCGACGCCCGGCTCCTTGCTCTCCTTGCCCTTGTACATTTCTTCACGGTAGATGAACGCGATCACGTCGGCGTCCTGCTCGATTGCGCCCGACTCGCGCAAATCCGCTAGCATCGGGCGCCGATTCTCGCGCGACTCGACCTGCCGGTTGAGCTGCGACAGCGCGATCACCGGCACCTTGAGCTCTTTCGCCAGCGCTTTGAGCGAGCGCGAGATTTCCGCGATCTCTTTTTCGCGCGACTCGCCCGGCCGCGCCGATCTCATCAGTTGTAGATAGTCGACCACGATCAACCCAAGGTTCTTGGCCCGTTCGCGCTTGAGCCGCCGGCACTTCGCCTTGAGCGTGATCGACGTCGTGTCCGACGAGTCATCAATATAGATGTTCGACTCCGACAATCGCGCTGCCGCCTGCGCGAGCTTGGGGAAATCGCGCTCGCCCAAAAAACCCTGCCGCGCCCGCGCGCTGTCCACCCGCGCCTCCGAGCACAGCATGCGCAGCACAAGCTGCTCCTTGGACATTTCCAACGAAAAAAATGCGACGCCCACGGGAGGGTCCGCATCCATCGCCGCGTAGGCCGCAATATTCAGCGCGAGCGCTGTTTTGCCCATGCTGGGACGGGCCGCGATGATCACCAGGTCCGACGCCTGGAAGCCCGCCGTGATGCGGTCGAGATCGATGAACCCGCTCGGCACGCCGGTGATCATCTCGCGGTTTTCATACAGCCGCTCGAGGATCTTCAGCGACTCGCGCGTCAGCTCGGACATCGTGTGGAACGACGGCTTGATCCGCCGCTCCGAAATCTCGAAGATGCGATGCTCGGCTTCATCGAGGAAACCGTCCACGTCCGAGGGCGCCTCGTACGACGAACTCGCGATGTCAGTCGCGATCGAGCCGAGGCTGCGCAGGACAGCCTTGTCGTGCACGATTCGCGCGTAGTGCGCGACGTTCGCGGCAGTCGGCACTACAGACGCCAGCTCCGCGATGTACGCGGGGCCGCCGATCTGCTCGAGCACGCCCCTGGTGCGCAGCGCGTCCGTCAGCGTGATCGCATCGACCGGCTGGCTGTGGTCTGTGAGTTCCGCCATCGAGCGGAAGATTTGGCGATGCGACTCGCGATAAAAGTCTTCCGCCGATAGGATTTCGAGCGCGTGGTTAATCGCGTGATTGTCGAGCAGAATCGCGCCCAGCACCGACTGCTCTGCTTCGAGATTCTGGGGAGGAACGCGCTTTAGAATATCGTCCGACGATACCGCCACCTGACCACCACCTCCTCAACAACCGCGCGCTCTGAATTTCAGGAGCGCCGATTATTTCTTATGCGATGACTGCGTACAACTATTACACCAGCCGCAAGCCAACGGTTGTCACCAAACCGTCCACAGCCGATGCACAGTCGGCTAATGCGAGCGCCGCCGGCGCGGACGATTCATCGCGAGCATCGGTCCGAGCGCGACGCCGAACATGAAGCCGCCCACGTGCGCCCACCACGCCACTCCCCCCATCGTCCCCGCCCTGCCCCCTTCTTCAAGTCCCGCGTAAAGCTGCACCGCGAACCAGAACAGCAGGTAGATGACCGCCGGAATCTCGACGAACTGGATAAAAATGAAAATCGGCAGGATCGTCAGGATGCGCCCGCGCGGGTAAAGGATAAAGTACGCGCCGAGCACGCCGGCAATCGCGCCGCTCGCGCCGATCACCGGCACGGTCGACTCGGGCGCGATCCACACCGTCGCGAGCGCCGCCGCGATTCCGGCGGCGAGATAAAAGAACAGGTAGCGCAGCGCGCCCATCCGATACTCAATAGCCGCGCCGAAGATGAACAGGTACAGCATGTTGCCCGCGACGTGCCAGAAACCGCCGTGGATGAACATCGACGTGACGGTGGTTATCAACGGCGCGAGCGCGCCCACGCTGCGATGCGCGTTGGCCGAGAGCTCTCGCGTCACCGCCGCCGGCACCAGCGCGAATCGCTCGACGAAAGTCGCGACGCGAGCGCCGAGCGACAGTTCATAAACGAAGACCGCGATGTTCGCAGCGATAAGCGCGATGTTGACCGGAGTCAGGCGGCGCGGCGCGGCGCTATCGCGAAGTGGGATCATCTAAACATCAGGCCGAGCACCTAAATTGATCGACCGGCCGAGCAATACTAGCGGCGCGCGGCAGCCAGGCGCGAGTCGGAGCGTCGTGCAAAAAGCGCGTCTATATGGATTCTGTGAGACGTCTAGGTGGATATTCGACCCCAAACGCAATGGGCTCCGCTAACACCTGAGGCGAGCGGACGCCGAAATTGAGAAGGCAGAGGGAGTTGTGGGCGACAGAAATGGGTGCAGTTCGATCTGTTCTTTCTATGACATAATGTCACTGTGCGAACACAGGTAGTTGATGTTATATCTCGGCGGGTGATCTGGTCGCGCCGAGCTACCGGCGTCGCGATCGCGATGTGTGCCGTCTTGTGCGCGCAAGACGGCCTCACGAGCGCGCAGCCAAGTCCGCCTCTCGCTAATAGCAAGCTCCGTGCAGGATTGTCGCCAAAGAAGGTCGATTTCGGCAAATTAGCGGCAGGGACACAAAGCAGTCCGCAAACTGTCACTTTCACCAACAGGAGCAACGTCGAGTTGTCGGCTCCGATCGTAAGTATCAGCGGCACCGGCTTCGGCCTCGATTCGAATGGATGCACGGGAGCAATGCCCCCGGCAGGTAGCTGTCCGGTCTCGGTCACGTTCACGCCGCCATCGAAGGGCAAGTTCAAACATGGCCTGCTGACGTTTACCGACGCAGCGGCCAAGAGTCCTCAAAGGGTAAAGCTCATCGGAATTGGTTTGACAGGAACATCGGCCTCGGCAACCCCACCGCGTCGCCGACGCTGACCGCGACTCCGATCCCGACTGCGACCGCAACAGGGACCGCCGCCCCAACCGCTACCGCGACCTCGACTGCGACCTCGGCTTCAACTGCGACTCCGACTTCGACTCCAACCGCAAGTCTGACCGCAACTTCCACTGCGACATCAACTCAGACCGCATCAGTGACTCCAACCTCGACTGCGACCACAACTGAAACCGCAACTGCGACGAGGACCGCAAGTGCCTCCGGCTCTGCTACCTCAACCGCGACCAGATCCGCAACTGCCACTGCGTCAGCGACACCAACCGCAACCAAATCCGCCACTGCCACTTCAACACTTAACCCGCCTTCGACCGCGAGCGTAACGCCGACTGCGACCGCCACTGCCACGCCGACCGCAACCGCCACGCCGACCGCAACAGCTACGGCAACGCCGACGCTCACAGCGACACCGACTGCAACTCCGACTCCAACCGCCACGTCGACTCCGATCTTCAACGTCGTCTTCGTGACGTCAACCAGCTCCAACGGTGACTTGGGAGGCCAGGCCGGCGCCGATGCGGACTGCGCGAGCCTCGCCGCAGCGGCAGATTTGTCGCCGGGCACCTACAAGGCATGGCTCTCGACTTCGACCATCAACGCGGTCGCCAAACTGGGAAGCGCGCGAGGCTTCATCCGCCCCGACGGTCAACCCTTCGCCGACCAGGTTTCAGATATCGCCGGCGGCAGCATCCTGAATCCGCTCAACCTGGACGAGAGCGGTGGTGATGTCGGGCGTCAGAACGTCTGGACGGGCACCAACGACGCCGGAACAGTGAACGGCTCTACCACCTGCGGCGACTGGACGATCGGTAGCGGTAGCTCATTTGGCGAGATGGGTTTGAGCACCGGTGGAGCGGGCGCGTGGAGCGACGACGCAACCGAAACTGCTTGCCTTGCGTCCGCACACTTCTATTGCTTCGACACCAGCCACGTCAGCACGCTGACAGTGACTCGTGTGCCCGGGCGAATCGCATTCGTGTCCAAGGGAAGATTCGCCACCAGCCTGGCCGTGTCCGGCGCCGACGCTCTCTGCCAGAGCGAGGCAACCGCGGCCGGTTTGGCAAATCCCACTCAATTCCTCGCGCTGCTATCCACCTCGACGACGTCCGCCGCATCGCGCTTCGATATGTCGGCGATGTCAGCGCCGTATGTGCGGCCCGACGGCATCGAGATCGCCGACGCGCCAACGCTCGCGTCGGGCGCCACTCTCGCAAGCGGCATCTGGCAGCACGCCGATGGCAGCTACGTAACCGAATTCGCGGCTGCTGCGTGGACGGGATCTGCGGCGCCAAACGTCACCGGCACATTGGCTACCACCTGCCAGGATTGGGTCACGCTGAATGGAGCGGATACCGGGTCCGAGGGCGTGAGCAACGTAACGGACACCTGGTGGAGTCCCGGTGCGATCGCCTCGTGCGGCAACCCCGCACCGGTTTTCTGCCTCGAGCAATAGGCCACGGGCGATTCATTTCATATTTTCTCGCTTGAGCCGGACCCCGATGTATGCGAGAAAGATCGCCGGATCGCCGTTCGCGTCAAACGCGATCCGTGATCGCTACGCGCTCGTCAGCGGACGCGAATCTCTTAACGGAGGTTTCAATCATGGAAGTAGTCTCGAATGAAGTGTCGGTTCGTACCGGTGCCGAGAAGATGCCGGCGCATCTAGCGCGCCCCGCGTCCGGCGGTCCCTATCCGGCGCTGGTCGTCGTGATGGAAGCGTTCGGCCTCAACGATCAAATCCGGCGCATCACCAATCAGTTCGCCTCCGAAGGCTTCGTTGCGATCGCGCCGAATCTTTATTTTCGCCAGCCCAACAACGTCGTCGGCTACAACGATTTGCCTGGCGCCTTTCGCCTGATGGGCTCGGTCAACGACGATCAAGTCGTCGCCGACATGGGCGCCGCGATCGATCACCTCAAGGCGTTGAAGGAAGTGAAGCCCGCATTCGGCACCACCGGATTCTGCATGGGCGGCCGTGTTGCTTTCATGACCGCATGCCGCAATCCCGCTGTCAGAGCCACCGCGCCTTACTACGGCGGTGGGATGGTGAAGTCCCGGCAGCCGGGCGTGAAGCCGCCAATTGAATTCGTCAGCGGACTGAACGGCCCGGTGCTCGCCTTCTTCGGCGGCAAGGACGCGTTCATTCCGATCACCGAAGTGGACGAATTTCGCGACGCCCTCAAGAAAGCCGGCAAACCGGCCGAGGTGGTCTTCTACCCCGACGCCGACCACGGCTTCATGTGCGACGATCGTCCGTCGTTTCATCCGGTGCACTCCAAAGAGGCGTGGGCCAGGACCATCGCGTTCTTCAAAGGGTATCTCGGCTGAAAATTCGTGGTCGCGTTTTGTTGAAATTATTTCGGCGGGCCGGTCTTTGCCGGCCCGTCTATTTTCTCACGATTGCGAGCGCCATTGTCGCGGCCACGGCATGCTATTCGTCCGACTACCGCCGCACGATGAAGGCGAACGTGTCGCTGCTCTCTGATATGTCCGACAAGCTCGCAGACTACTGCCGCACTTATTTCAAGCTCGATGATCGTCAACTGTCGTCCGAGGAGATGGGCGAGTTCTATTACGCCTTCAACAAGGCCAACGCGTTCTCATCCTCGACGCCGCGCGAGTCCTCGCGCCCGTCGCATCGCGACTTCGTGAAGTTGCTGAACGCCTACGAGAAATTCGCGCACGCCGCCGACGAGTACCGGCTCGGCGGCAAGTCCGACCCGGCCGTGCTCGCGTCGCTGCTCTCGCAACATGACCAAGTCCGCCACCTGGCCGGCAAAGTCACCGAAGACTTAAAGAACGAGCCCGACTGATATTTCCCGCACCGCTCAACCATTCCAGTGGTTGCCGTATTTGTCCAGGTACGCGACCTCGCTCACCGGCCGCCGCTTGATCGGGCCGAACTTCCCATCCGGATATCCGATCGGCATCAGCGCGTACGTCTGCACTTCGGGCGGCAGCCCCAATATCTGTTTCACCTCGTCCTCGAAGAACGTGTGAATCGTGGTCAGCACCGTGCCGAGACCGAGTCCGCGACAGGCGAGAATAATATTCTGCACAGCGGGATAGATGCTCGAGCCCGAGGTTCGCGCCAGGCTTTTCATCGCCGCGGCGATCTCGGGCGGAAGTTTTGGCGGCGCTCCCGTCGGCGCGGTCTGCTTCAGACATGCGAGCAGCAGCACCGGCGCATCCGCCATGTGATCGATCAGGTAGGTCGCCGAGGCCATCAGCTTGCGGTAAGCATCCTCGCTCATGTGCGCGGGCTTGACGCGATTCGCGTATAGCTCCATCAAAATTCCGCCGCCCTTGCGATACACGTCGCCGATTTTCTTGCGCTGCGCCGCGTCCTTGACGATCACGAACTCCCAACTCTGTTGGTTGCTGCCCGACGGCGCACGAATCGCCGCGTCGAGTACCTTCGTGATCACATCGTCGGGAACCGGATCGGACTTGAATCGCCTGAGCGATCGCGCGGAGTAAATTGCCTCGAAAAGTCCTATCTCTGCCATCGGTAACGCTCCTGATTCGGATTCGGATTGTTGCTCAGCCGGAGAATGCATCCCCTGGCGAAAAAAGAAAAGCGACCGCGCGATCGCAATCGATCGCGAGCCGCTTTTTCAATAGTTAATCAGCCGCGTTCACACGGGGGTGCGATTCGCCTTGGGAGAAGACTGCGGACCCATCAGCGTCTTGTAAACTTTCTTCGCATCCGCCGGATCGCTCACCATCGGCCCCGGCTGATCGTGATGCTTCATGACCTTGTCTTCTTCGGTGAACGCCCGGACCGTCGCGCAATATTCGAGCAGCAGGCCGTTGGGATCGCGAAAGTAGATCGAGCAGCACCATTCGTGATCGACCACCGGCGTCACCTCGATGCCCTTCCCGATCAGTTCCTCGCGCTTGGCTTCAAGCTCTTTCACGTCGTCGCAATGGAACGCAAAATGGTAGAATGCGCCCGGCAGTCCCTGCGCGCTGTTGATATCGGTCGCCCACTCGGTCGGCACGCCCGGCACTTTTTCCGGACACATGAATGCCACCATGCTGCCGTCGCCGGTGTTCAGAAAGACGTGCTTGATCTTGCCGCCCTCAGCCGGCTCGATAATGTCTGCCCACGCGACTTCCCACCCCAGCTTCGTGGTGTAGAACTCGACCGTGCGATCGATATCGAGAGTCGCCAGCCCCAGATGGTGAACGCCCGTGCGCTTCATAGCCTCGCCTCCAGTGAGTGTTCGGAAACCGACGCCAACCGATCTACTAACACGGCTCAACCCGGAGGCAAAGACTCCAGAACGATCGTTCAATAACCGTGGGGAAGGATTAAGTAGCCCGCTGGTGTTCTACTGCGATGTCGGAGGCGCAGTCGGCGGCGCGCCTTCCTCGGGCGGCATATGATCGTGATCGCCACCGTGGTCGTCGCCGTGCCCGCGATGCACCCAGGGCTGCGTGAAGTCGCGATCGAATATCTTCTGTTGATCCGGCGTCAGCACGCCGCGAACCTGCGCGAGGCCCTGCCAGAACAGGTCATGCCGCTGATGATCGAAATCGCGCCGCGCCTGCATCACCTTGAACCGCGTATCGCGCAGGATGTCGCCGATTCGATCGCGTTGCGCCGGAGTCAGGTTGAGCTCGCGATCCATTCGCTCGATCAACCCGCCCCCCGGCACTCGCAAGTAACGATACCGGTAGGCCATGGTGCTGAGCGCGAACCCAATCAGAAGGCACGAGATTCCGACCAGCACGCCGAACCAGATATTCGACTTAGCTGGCAAGATCGCTCTCTGTCAGCGGCATCTCCGGCGCCAATGGGTCGCCCGCGGTTTCGGAAGTCATGCTCGACTCGGATACCGATAACGCCTCGCCGATCGACTCATCCGGCGTGCGCGCTGAAAGATACGCCGCGCTGGTCGCGAACACAAATATCGCCGCGGCCGCCGCCATCGGGAGCCATCGATTCGGCCGCGACACCTCGCGCGTTACCGACGCAAATCGCCACGGCCTGTCCGCCAGCGAGAACTCGCGCCTGGCCGGCGGCAACGCTCGCGACGCCGCCTGTAGCTCGATCTCGCCATGCAGCACCGGCGCCGTCAGCGCGAACACGCGAAACGCATGATCGCACTTCTCGCACCCCTTCAGATGCGCCAGCAGCTCGGTCCGCCGCTCGGATGCCAGCGTCTTGCGCCACAGCGCGGGAAATTCCTGTCGTGCTTCAAAACAATTCATGACTGTTACCTGTTGCGTCCCGCCGCGAGCCTCCGCTCCGCCTGCTTGCGGAGCGCTTGCCGCGCCCGGAACGCGCGAATTTTTACTTTCGCCTCACTCCATCCAAGCGTCTCGGCGATTTCGCTGACGCTCAAGTCTTCGCTCTCCTTGAGTACCATCACCATCCGGTCCTCGGGTTTGAGCGTGTCGAGCAGGCGATGCGCCAAATCGTATGCTTCGCGCCGCTCTTCGGCCTCACCGACGATATCCTCCGGCGACGCGACGTTCGCCGTCTGCATCCACTGCACTTCCGGCGCGCTGAAGTCCCCGACCAGTTCCTCGGGCCGCCGCCGCCGGCGGCGCAACTCGTCGTAACACAGGTTCACCACTATCGCGCGCAGCCATCCGCCAAACGGCATCTCCGCCCGATACGACGCCAGCGCGGTGTATGCCCGGATAAAACTTTCCTGCGCGATATCCCGCGCCATCTCTTCGTCTGAAAAAAATCGCCGGCATAACCGCTCCACACGAGGCCGATGCCGCCCGGCAAGCTCGGCAAAAGCGTCGTTCTGCCCGCCGAGGACTTCGGCTATCAGTTCCTCGTCGGGTTTGGCGCTCAATCTCCACCCTGCCCTTCGACGCGCCGAGCCACCCAACATAACTGTTTATTAATACGCACAGTCCCGCCAACGGTTACACGATTCTTCGCCGATTTTCCGCCCCCTAGCGGGGACGCTTCCGACCATAGAATAAGGGAGTTGAATCGCCTGGGCCAGACGAACCCGAAACCCTACGGTTTCGGCGGCCCAGTCTCAATCAACGGCAGGCAACGAATGCGGGCTGGTCTCGCGTCGCTCACTTTCCCAGTTTGCGCGTTTGGATACAGCGGTCAATTGACGAGAGACAAGATCGAGTTCCTCGGGTCGTTCCTGTATCGAGACCGAGCGAAACGGGGCGCATCGATACCTTTGATATTAGGATCGCGGCGCTCCAGGTACCTCATCGCAGTGGTGGTGAGCCCGGCCCTGACTGACGGATAATAACGGCGTCCCCTGGTGAGCCGGCACTCGAACCTCACGGCGACGCGTGGCCTGTTGTTGACTGCTTGTAGGGCCTCGACTGTCCCTGGCCACCATCGTCCCCTGCCCAAGTGTACGACCCAAACCCAAATCGCGAGCCAAGGCTCAGTTTGTATACTTCGGTGAGGTGAATTTGGTATTCGCCGTTTTTGGAATCCGCAGCCAGATGCGATCACAGGCGCGTGAATGCTCTCCACACTTTGGGACGGCTAGTACTCGATCGATGCCGTTCGCGTCAGGTCTCGATCGCGACTTCAGTCGCACCCACGGTTGGATTTGAAACCTTGGTCTTTTTTCTCGACCGAGGCTTCTTGACGGGAGTTGTCGATGACACGCGAGCTGCCTGGCCATCCCCGGTCATTGTTTCCGGATGCTCAACGTCGTTGAGTCCGGCCTCACGTTCCTCAGGTTTGGCGAGTATCGCGCTCGGTACAAAATTGGGCCGGTCGTCGCCTTTCAACTGGGGATCGCGGAGTTCAATATAACGCATTCGGGTGGTAGTGATGCCGACGAAGGCTGGTCCGTCCGTTCCGTTTTTCCCCGCCGATCGACATTCGAAACGGGTGTAGATCATTGGAAAGGGCTCAACTGCCGTGATGGACAGCACCGAACCCGGCCACCACCTGCCTTTTCCCACGCGCACGATCCAGACCCATACGGAGGTACCTGGACCAAGTTCGCAGACCTGATGAGCTTCCATTGGATCAGTCTTCCCTCCAACTCAGCTAGTACGTCGATCACGGTCAGTCATCGCGGTTTTGGCTGAGTCTGGTTTGTCGCCGAGGTATCCAAATCACGCTCGGCATCGGATAGTGCCTCAAAGATTGACTCCGCCGTCGCGGCGTCCATCAAGGTCGAAAGCGTTTCAGGCCGCGAACACATCTGCGGCAGCTTTGCCAGCCAGGGCAGGTGCAGTTCGTGATACTTGAGGCCGAGCACGAAAAATAGATGAGTAGCCTTACCGTCGAGAGCATCGAAATCGACGCCGACCCGCGATCGCCCCAAAACCATGAACGGCTTAACCACCTGCTCGGGATGCCGATTGAGCGTGTGCAGGAAAGCAAGCCCGTTACCGGTCGCACTCGGCATGATATTCTCGCGCTCGATAAGTGCGCCGACAAACCAGTTCTTGTCCCTCACCAGCTTCAATCGGCTCGCCAAGTTCGCCAGCTCCTCGATCACTCCGGTTTTTGTGTTCGCCTCGAGGTCGGGAATTATCTGGCTTGGCTGAAAGCAACTTGCGAGATTGAGCAACCTGCGGGCCGCGGGGGCGCCTCTCGAAACGTCGACGCTGCGGGGAGTTACCCCCAGCATTTGATCGTCGAGCCAGGCGTCGAGCATCGCCTTGCGGAATCGCCACTGATTTCCGATTTTGACACCCGGCAGCTCCCCCTCGGACACCAACTTGAGCACAGTCCGCTCATTGAGGTTCAGGTAGGCAGCTAGCTGGCGCACCGTCATCAACCGGTCGACAAGCTCGTAGGAGCTTTCGTTGGCTTTACGGTTAATATTCGGCATTTCCATTAAAATACGTAGGATTACCTAAAAATGCAACCGACTGTTAAAAACTAGGAGAGAAAATCGCAGATGCTCCAAAGTCCTGTAACTGTTCGCCCCTGCTGACGCGAAGTAACGGCAGAGAGACTGTGACAGCCTCTCCACTATCCCGACCTTCAACGACGAACCAGGCCCTACGACGAGCACTCACTTCCTGGGGGGGGAGGTAGGCCCGCCCGCGCCAGGTCGGACGGCGTGTCCAGGTCGAGATTGATTCCTGGATCATTCACTTCGACGTAGGCTACCCGGGCAGCGTCGGCGTCTACTACGTGACGGGCGCCCTCTTCTTCTGGGGCAGATCGGAGTTCGGTGAACATTGCGCGATCGAAAATTACCGGATGGCCGCGGTGGCCGTCGTAGCGCGCGATCACTATCGGCTTGCCCTTTCGATTGTAGCAATCGACTATCGCCCGGAAGGTTTCCACGCGGACCATGGGATGGTCGCCCAGATGCACCAGCGCGCCCGCTGCGTCCGGTTGAATTGCGCTCAGGCCCACCTTAAGTGACGACAGTTGGCCGCGCGAATAGTTTGGATTTTCGACGATCGCGATTCGCGCATCGCGCGGAATCGCGGCGCGGACACGCTCGCGATGCGCCCCGATCACAATCACGACTCGCGGCACCACCGCGAGCATCGTCACTGCAATCTGCTCGATAAAGGTCCGCCCGCCAATCTCGAGGAGCGGCTTCGGATAGCCCATCCGCCGCGACTCCCCCGCCGCCAGTACGATCCCCTCAAGATGTTGCGGCATCGAGGCGCGCTACTTCGAGCGTTTGAGGCTGCCGAGACGGACGCCGAGCGTGAACTCGTCGCGCTCGTCGGTGCGGCGCTCGCGGATAATTTCGGCGATGATCGAGATTGCGATTTCCTCGGGCGTCTCGCCGCCAATCGCCACGCCGAGCGGCGCGTGAACGTCGGCAAGGCGCTCTTGGGGAACCCCGCTCTCGCCGATTCGTTCGAGCGTGGCCTTCACCCGGCGGCGCGAACCGATCATCCCGACGAATCCGCACGGCTGCATCAGCGCCGCGCGCACAACTTCCTCGTCGAACGAATGGCCGCGCGTCACGGAAACCAGGTAACAGTGCCCGTCGAGCGCGAGCGAGTCGATCGCGGCCGTGAAGGGCTTGACAATTATTTCGTCGGCTTCCGGGAACCGCTCACGGTTCGCGAATGACGCGCGATCGTCGATCACCGTGACGTGAAACCCAAGCATCGCACCGAGCGCGCACAACGGCACCGCGATATGGCCCGCGCCGACGATTATCAGCCGCTGCGCACCGACAATCGGATCGACGAACAACCGCACGCCGCCATTGGGTTCGAGATGCGTGACGGGTTGAAGAAGGCCGGCATTATCGACCTCGAGCAAGGTGGGAATCGCGTCGGCCGTCCGCTCGACGATCTGCGCGAATCCCGCGGCCGGCAGATCGATCGGTCCCGCATCGCGCGCGCCCTCATCGCGAGGATCGATAAACGTCCGCGACCCGGCCGGCACTTCCGGGCGCGAACCGGGATCAACCACGGTCACCAGCGCGCCCGCAGCGCTGCGGCCGGCGGCGTCGGCCAGCTTGCGCGCGATTGCCAGGTCGCGGGCCGGCGACCATAGATCGACGAAGACGTCCATGATTCCGCCGCAGGTACCGATCTCGCGCTGATCGAAATCGCCGGTAAGATCCACTTCGGTGAGACGCGAGCCGCCGTCGGCGTTTTCTTCAAGTAATACACGAGCTTTTCGGAAAACCTCGGCCTCGCCGCATCCGCCGCCGATAGTGCCGAACTGCCCGTCCGCGCGGACGATCATCTTGGCGCCGACTTCGCGCGGCGTGGAGCCGCGCACATTCACCACCGTCGCCAGCGCGAATGGCTGCCCGCGCTCGAGTGTGCGCAGCGCTTCAGCCCAGATTTGATCGGAACCGCTCATTTCAGACTCGCGATTAGAACTTACCAGAACTCGCACGCGCGATGAATGCGCTAGCGGCGCGTCAGTCTGAGAGCTGGCGCAGAATCGCCTGCGCCTGGAGCAGGCTGTCCTCGGCGGATCTGTAGTCGCCGGATTTGATCGCCGCCTCGCCCTTCTGTTCCAACTGGCTCGCGTCGAAGAGTTGTTTGCGCTTGACGGGATCGGTGGGACCGCTGTCGCGCACGTGCGCCAGCTCGAGCGACACCTCTCGCTCCAGCGTGACCAGTTCCGGCGACGGCGAAGCAGCCATCGTCGGACGACCGTTGGCAAGAGTTGCGAGTGCTGCAATCGCCGCAAAGATGCGCGTGCGCATTCTCATCGAAACGGAATTCTGATCGAAGCAACAGAAGTTTTCCAGCTTAGAGAGTAGGCTGGATGAAGGGCCGGTGCGGATTCTCGGCGATCCCGTAGCGTGTGAGCATCCGGTAGAGCGTCGAGCGCGAAACGCCCAGCAGGTCGGCGGCGCGCCGTCGATTTCCCTCAGTCTCTTCCAGCGAGCGCACCAGGGTCTTCTTGATCACGTCGTCGAGCAGGAAGCCCAGCGGCTCGGTGCCGAAATCTATCGTGGGCAGGCGGTGCGCGACTGGTGCGCGCGTATGCCCGTTGGCGGGCGGTTCCTCATGCGGGTTCAACAACTCGGCGCCGGTTCCGTCGACGACCTGTTCGGGGAGATCGGATACGACGATGCGATTGTTCTCGCTCAAAATAACGGCGCTCTCGATGGCGTTGGAAAGCTCCCGGACATTTCCCGGCCATTGATACGCGCATAGAACGTCGATGGCGGCGCGAGAGATCTCCGAAACGTTTTTGCCGAACAAGCGGTTGTATTGCTCGATGAAATATCCGATGAAGGCCGGAATCGCCTCGCGGCGCTCGCGCAGAGGCGGAATGAAGATCGCCGCAGCGCTCATGCGGAAGTAGAGATCGTCGCGAAACTGTCCCGCTCTGACCATCGCACGCAGGTCGCGATTCGTCGCCGCGACCAGACGGAGATTGACCTTGTAGCAATGCGACGAGCCGACGGGCTGAACCTCGTGCGTCTCGACCGAACGCAGCAGCTTGGGCTGGAGCTTGAGCGGCAATTCGCCGATCTCGTCGAGAAACTGCGTGCCGCCGTTGGCCGAGCGGAAGTACCCCTGCGACTCATCGCGTGCGTCGGTGAAAGCGCCGCGGACGTGGCCGAATAGCTGCGACTCAGCCAGCGATTCGACCAGGTTGGAGCAGTTAAGCGTCACGAAGGGACCGTTTGGAACTGGACCCAACGTATGAAGCGCGCGCGCGACCAGTTCCTTGCCGGTACCGGATTCGCCCGAAATCAGCACGGTCGCTTTGTACGGACTCAACTGCGATACGGATTTCAAAACCTTGCGCACCTGCGCCGAGCGTACGACCATGCCGCCGAGCCGGTCCGCGCTATGCACGAGATGCGCGAGCGAGACCATCTCGGCCCCGTCTCCGTTGGCAGTCGCGCCTTTCGCGGGCTGAGTTCCTGAAGCCGGAGTATCGATATGCTGCACCACGCTTTTAGAGCAAAAGATGGACCATCGTGTCGGAATCGGGACACTCATTGAACGGTTGTCTGCAATAGGCACAGTTGCGCAAACGACCGAATGCCACTGGCGATGCGGCATTTCGATGCCGCCGAGCGGTCAGAATTCGACATCGGTTTGCCGCTATTCGGATGCCGATTGGTCGACGGGCGTTACACGCCGAGGACGTCGGCCAATACGCGGGCCGGATGGTCGCGAGGATCGACCTGGTCGTACACGCGTTCGATCTTGCCATGCTCGTCGAGCAGGAAACTCACGCGCTCGGGATACCGCGCGTCACCTCCCGCGCATGCGCCGTATGCAATCGCGACGGCATGATCGGTATCGCTGAGAAGTGGAAATCCGAACTCGTAACGGCGGGCGAAGGCGGCATTGTCTTCGATTGAGTCGAAACTCACGCCGACGACGCGGATGTTATTTTTGTCGAAGTACGATTGATGGTCGCGAAAGCCGCGGCCCTCGAGCGTACACCCGGGCGTGTTGGCCTCGACGAAGAACCACAACAGCACCTTGGCGCCACGAAGACTTTTCAGAGGAAGACTTCCGCCGTCATGCGAGGCGAGCGTGAAATCGGGGGCGAGCTCTCCGACCTTGATCACTTCAATTCAATAAGGCGCGGAGTTGCGCCAGCGCAGACTCGCAAGTTGGATCGCCGGGTGCGATTGCGAGTGCGCCTTCGAATTCGTCGATCGCCCGCTTCACCATTCCCTTGGCAGCGTAGATTTTCCCCAGGTTCATGAACGGGTAATGACGGGGATCGTAGCGCGGCGCGAGCTTGGCCTTCTCGAGCCACTCTATCGCCTCGTCGGGCTCACCCTTGGCGAGCAGATATGCGCCGATATCGTTGTAAGGATTGCCGAATGCGGGATCGATTTCGATGGCGCGATGACATTCCGCGATCGCGTCGTCAATTCGGCCCATTCCCTCAAAGGCCCATCCGCGAAACGTGTAGGCTTCGGCGGTCGGAAATACTTCGATCGATTTGGTGTAGAGTTCGACCGCGCGCTCGAGGTCGTGGTTCATGTGAAAGCGCATCGCCTCGTTCCACAACTCGAGGGCGTGCGTGCGCGGTTCCGAATCGGCCATGCTCGATCGATATTGTGCTGATCCGCCTACGTCAAGAGAGCGGCTAATGCCCAGGTACGGCGGTTAGTGCCCGCATGATCGTAATCATGGCGGGTCCGACGATCACGCTCATCATAGCGGGCAGGATGAAGAGCACGAGGGGAAAGAGAATCTTGACGGTGGTTTTGGCGGCAGCTTCTTCGGCGCGGAGCCGCCGAGTGGTGCGCATCGTGTCCGAGATCGAGCGCAGCGCGGGGCCGATTTGCGCGCCCAGCTTTTCGCTCTGCACCAGCGTGGCGGCCAGAGGCTTGATGTCTTCGACCGCGGTGCGATCGGCGAAACTTTTCAGCGCCTGGCCAAGCGTGCTGCCGGCGGCAAGCTCGGCTGACACGATCGACAGCTCGGTCCCGATTTTGAGGTTTTGGCGCTGCGTTTCCGAGCCTACGATCTTGATCGCCTCGCTGAGACCGAGTCCCGCTTCGACGCAGACTACGAGCAAATCCAAAACGTCGGAAAGTTGGCTGGCGATTTCCTGCTGGCGCTTCCTGGCCAGCCGGCCGATGTAATAGCTTGGGGCAAACGCACCAACGCCCGCGCCGACCAGCATGAAGACGAGCGGCTTGATGCCGGTAAAGCCAAACGCAATCGATGCGACCATCGCAATGAGCGCAGTTCCGGCGGTCGATGAGAGACGGGCGAAGTGAAAGGTGCGGACGGCGCGGGGGCCGGGAAAGCCTGCGCGGACCAGGGTCTGTGCGAGCTTCTCGCGCTCGGGACTGTTCAGCGGGGGTTCGGGAAGGTGCTTTGCGACCCATCGAAACAAACCGTTAGCAAACGAGTCCGACTCCATGTCGACGTTAGCGGGATTTCCGTAGGTGACGCGCATCTTGACGCCCATCTCGGTGATGCGATCGTCAAACGGGCGATTAATGCCGTAGATGGCGGCGTAGATCGCGACAGAGATCGCGCCGAACAAAAGGAACACCGTAAGGCTCGCGTAGACTGCCGGCATCGTTGATCTCTCAGTACTTGACCTTGAGCAGCTTGCGGATTGTCAGGAACGCCATGACGTCCAGAACGGCGGCGACCTCGAGAATCTTCTGGCCGCTCGGATCGAAGAAGAGCGTGTTCGTGTAGCTGGGCTGGATGATGCTGAAAGCGCCGAGCATCACGATCGGCAGGAACCCGACCAGTATCCCACTCATCTTGGATTGGGCCGTGAGCGCCTTGATCTGCTGTTGCAGGCGCTGGCGGGTGCGAACGATTTCCGAGAGCCGTCCGATTATTATCGCGAGCGAACTGCCGACTTCCGATTGCACGCGGACGCCAACGACCAGCAGCCGGAGATCCTCCTGCGGCACGCGCTTGAGCATCTCTTCCAGCGCGCGCGCCAGCGGGAGGCCAAGCCGGCTCTGTTCGATGGCGGAGCGGAATTCGGTGCCGATCGGATCGGCGAACTCCGACACCACCACTTGCAATCCGCGCAGCAGCGAATGGCCTGCTTCAAGTGACGACTTAATCAAATCGAGCGCGTATGGAAGTTGCTTGGCGAACGCCTTGAGGCGCCGCTGCCTGCGCACCCGTACATAAATGATCGGCAGGCTTGCCAGAGCGGCACCCATCACGATCGAGATGAGTACGTTGCCCCAAATCGCCTGGCCCGCGAACAGTCCGGCCGTCAACATCAACAGGATCACGAGCAGAACATCGGCGATGCGGGCGTAGATGCCGGCCTGCCAGAGGTTTTCCTCGAGCTTTTGCAGCAGATTGAGGCGATAGAACCAGCTCAGAAATTCCCGTCCCGTCAGTCGGCGGCGATCGGTCTTGGTGATATCGTCGAGCGCGCTCACGTCGGGCCGCGACATGCGCCGCATCACGGTGCGATTAACGCCGGGGCGATTGTAGCGGCGCATGAACCACAGCGCGCATGCCACCAGGAAGAAGCCCGCGACCGCAGCCGGAATCAGCAGGTCGTCAAAGTTCATCGCGCAGCCGCTTTGATCACCTTCGACTCGGTCTTGTAGCCGGCCGTCTCAAGACGGTTGTTGTATGTCGAACGAATGCCGGTCGATCGAAAACTGCCGTTGATTTTTCCCGTGGCGGTGGTGTCCGCGCGGGCAAACTCGAACAAGTCCTGCATCATGATCATCTCGCCTTCCATCCCGCTGATCTCGGAAATCTTCATGACTTTGCGCGAACCGTCGGAGAGCCGGCTGACGTGAACGATGATGTTGACGGCGGATGCTATCTGCTGGCGCATCGCACGCTGCGGAATCGAGACGCCCGACAGCAGCATCATCATCTCGAGCCGGCCCAGGCCCTCGCGCGGGCTGTTGGCGTGGATGGTGGCGATAGAGCCGTCGTGGCCGGTGGACATGGCCTGCAACATGTCGAAGACTTCAGCGCCGCGGACCTCGCCGACGACGATTCGGTCGGGGCGCATTCGCAGGCAGTTTTTGACGAGGTCGCGCTGGGTGACCTCGCCGCGCCCCTCGAGGTTGGACGGGCGCGTCTCGAGCCGCACGACGTGAGGCTGTTGCAGGGAAAGCTCGGCGGAATCCTCGATTGTGACGATTCGTTCGTTTTCGGGAACGAACGCGGACAAACAATTGAGCATCGTGGTCTTGCCCGAGCCGGTGCCGCCGCAGACGATCACGTTGAGGCGCGCGCGAACCACGGCGAGCATAAACTCGACGAGGTCCCAGGTGAGAGCCTCCTTTTCGACGAGCGCGCCGATGTCAAAGCGATGCTTGCCGAAGCGGCGGATCGAGAGCGCCGGGCCGTCGAGTGCAAGCGGCGGAATGATTGCGTTGATACGCGAGCCGTCGGGCAGGCGCGCATCGACCATCGGCGACGATCCATCGACGCGTCGGCCGACGCGCGACACGATGCGATCGATAATAAGCATGAGATGCTGGTCGTCCTGGAAGACGACGTCGGTGACATGCAGCTTGCCGTGCTTTTCGACGTAAACCTGGTCGTGGCCGTTGACGAGGATGTCGGTGATCTCGTCGTCGCGAAGCAACGGCTCGAGTGGGCCCAAGCCGAGCAGCTCGTTTTTGAGTTCCTCGATCAGCCGGCCGCCGTCGATGTCGGTCAGCAGGCGGCCGTCTTCGTTAAGAATCTCGTTGATCGCGGCGGTGACTTTGGTGGAGACCATCGCGGGCTCGAGGGTCTCGAGCTTGGAGACATCGATAGTCTCGAACAGTTTGTTGTGAACCTTGACCTTCAGGCGGCGCGAGCTGTCCGCGATTGCGTCCTTGCGCCGCCGCACCGTCGCGCCGATGAGCGAGCCGCCGGCGCTGGTGGAGTCCTGAGGGCGTGTCCCCTTGCTCGTATTCGACAGCCTGTCGGTCAGTCCCATCTTGCATTACCTCTTTGACTTCAGTGCGCAGACTTCAACGCGTGCCGAACGCCGATCTGAGCCGCGACATGAACGTTTCCTGGGGAGCGACGGGCTCAGAGCGCGGCATTACGAGCGCCGCCAGCTCGAGCATCGCGCGCGCAACCGGGGAATGCGGCGCCACCTGGAAAAGGTCCTGCGCCTTCATCTCGATGGTTTCAAAAGTCCAGTCGTCGGTTGGAATCTTCGCATAGATGGCCTTGGCGAGAGTTGTTTCGATGGCCTTCTCGGTCAGGGGATGCGCTGGGTTATAACGATCGAGAATGAAGCGCGGTTCGAGCGTGGTCAGGCCCAGGCGCTCGAACAGATCGATGAATCGCCATGCGCATCGCGCGGCCGCGATCGACTGGTTAAGCACGTAAAGGAGATGGTCGGAGCGCTCCCATGCCGCGACACTGTTTTCGTCAACATGGTCGCCGCAATCGACGATCACGTAGTCGAACAACTGGCGGATCAGATCGAGCACCGTGCCGACCGTGATGTCGGAAACGAGTTCGCCCTCCTCGATGCGCTTGGGCGCGGCGAGCAAATAGACGCCCGATGGATGCTTGGTCAGGGCGGATTCGAGCTGGATCGAATCCAGCTTACGGTCCAGCCGCACCAGCGGCATTATGGTTACTTCCGGATCGAGGTTGAGAAAGACCGCGAGGCCACCGGTCTGAAGATCAAGATCGACCAAGGCCACGCGTTGATGCAACGACGCGAGCGCCAACGCGAGGTTGGCAGCCAGCGAGGTCACCCCAACGCCGCCAACCAGGCTGGCGACCGAAATCACCAAGCCACCTTCGCGCCGCTCGGTGCGCCAGCGCGCTTCGCTTACTTTCAGCAGGGCGCGGGTGGCCTCTCCCGGGTCGAGCGGGATGAACAGAATCTCGTCGGCGCCCGAGCGCAGCGCCCGTTTCATGAGGCTGGGCGAGCGCGCGGTGAGCAGGGCGAGCAGAGTTGGGCGCGGCGAATGGAGCGACTGGCTCTGGAGAAAGCTCAGGGCAGCCTCCTCGTTGCCGTTGACCATCACCAGGGTTGCGTCGGGCGGCGCAGTCGCATTCTCCGAGAGATTCGCGGCGGTGGCGGCCTCACCTTCGACGATCTCGAGTTGAGGTTCCGACCAATCCCGCCAGCACCGTCTTGAGCTGGGTGCGCTGTTCGCCGGGACCGCCGACCAGCATGACCTTCATAGTGCTGCGACGACCCTCGCTCTTCGATCCGTTGAATGGCACTCGATCTTTCTCCGTAGCGCTGCGCCTAGAAGCGGGGCCGGGCCGCATCCGGCGGCTCGATCGGTTTGGTCTTGATTTCTTCCGCGCTCAGTTCGCCGCGATTGGTGGGCAGGAAAACCTGCCCGCCCTGAGGCAGCGGCCGGATTATCTCAGGCGTCACGCTCATCACGAGGTCGCTCTCCTGGTCTGAGTAAGAGGTGGTGCGAAAAAGACCCCGTACCCACGGGATGTCGCCGAGGTAAGGCACCTTCTGCACCTGGGAGGTCTTTTGATGGAGGATGAGGCCGGCGAGAATCAGCGTCTGGCGGTCCTTCAGACGCACCATCGTCTCCGCGCGGCGGGTCACAAAGGCCGGCACGGTGAAGCCGAACAGACTAACGCCTTGAGCAAAGTCCGGCTGGGATACTTCGGGTTTCACCAGCAACTCGATATCGTCGCGGCCCACGACGGTTGGAATGAACTCGACGGAGGTGCCGTAGGTTTTGAAAACGATCGTCGAGTTGAGCGCTTGGGCAATTACAATCGGGATTTCGCCGCCGGAAAGAAATTTGGCCTTCTCACCGGAGTTCGCCAGCAGATGCGGCTCGGCAAGAATTTTGCCGAGGCTGTGATTCTCGAGAAACTGGAAGAATGCCTGCCACATAACGTCGGCATTTTGCGCGGCCAGGCCGTAGGTCATCGTCGAGGACAACAACAGCGGGATTATCTGGCCGCCAGCCGGCAGGACTCCGTTGGGCGAGGTCGTCCCTGACAAAGATCCTGACGAAGCTGAGCTCTGAAGAGTGCTGCTCGCGTTGTAAGGTGTCGCGACGGTGCCCGGCAGACCTACCAGCGACAGGCCCATCTTCGAAAATGCAACCGAAAGGTTAATTCCCTGATTTTCGAGCTTCTGGCGGTCGAGCTCGGCCACGATAGTGTTGAGCATCACTTGCTGGCGGCCGCTGGCGTCGATGCGCACGGTGCGTTCCTGGTAGCGTCCGTTGGCGTCCCAAACTGCGAGTGTGGTGAAGCCGGGCTGATGCGCAACGAGGTTGAGCTGGAAGGGATCGATCACCTGCACGTCGGCAATCTTGGAGTCGGCGACCGAGATGCGCGTGACGCGGCGCTGAAAGTCGATAACCTCCGAGGTGCCCATCATCAGAGAGATGGCGTCCGCCGGCATATAGTGCTTGCCGCCGGAGACAGTGTCGCTGCTGTAGCCCGAGCCTGAATCCAGCACCGAGGGATCATTTCGATACTGACCGGCGCGCGATTCGAGTGGCCCAACTGATTGACCTGGCTCGTAGGCTTGCACGCCACTGCCGGGTTGAGGAGGCACACTCCATGTCGCATCGTTGTAGGAAGGCGTTTTGGCGGGGAGCGTCACGCTGTAAGGAACCGGCGACGATGGCGTCGAGGACGACGAAATGGTCGCCAACTCCGGCGTTGCCGATGGTGTCGACGTGGACGCACCAGCGCCCGGCCGCGAGTCGAGTCCCTCATCGCTCAACGACCGCGGCGCCTTGCCCGGTGTCAGCGGCGCGCCGGGCTTCGCGACCGCGAACGCGTTGACGTCGTAGCTGACATCCCGATCCGAGGTGTTGGTAACGGTAACTATCCAGCGGCCGGCCGCGGCGCTGAGCATGGTGAGCTTGCCCGGCGGCGAGTCGTAGCTGACGAAGGCATTTGGATTCTGCTCGACCTTAAACGACGGTTTGGTGCCCGGCTTGATATCATTGATGACGTAGGTCTCGCCGGCGTTTATCGAAACCGGAACCCAATCGGCCAGATCTTTCACCTGGGCCCGGGCGGTCCCTGCACTGACGACCAGCAGCAACCCCGCGGACGCGAGCAGCCGACAGAGTGTCTCCGCCGGCCAAATATTTGCGTAAATTTTGCGTTCCCTCATGGCTTCCCCCTTTATTGCCACCTGCGATCACGGAACCTGATAGGTCTTTGGCGCCGCTTCATACCCCGGGTCTCCCGGTCTCAGCGCCGGCAGATTCATCGACGCGCCGCCGTTAATGGCCTCGTTTCGAATCGCTGCGAAGGCAGCCGCGGGCGGTTCGGCGAAGCTCGCGGACCACACCGGCCTGGCAGACGTGACCGGCGATTCCGGCCCGTCAGGCAATTCTGGAGCCGCGGGCATCGGCGGCTCCGCAGCGGCAGGCGCGTCCTGACGCTCTTCAACCGAAGTGCGCGTTCCGATGCCGGAATGCACAAAGGAAATCGCCTCCGACGATTTGCCGTCGCGCATCACTTCGACTCGTAGCGCCGTGGGTCCATGCGCCGGACGTGCGGTCAGCGCAGGCGCCGGCTGTATTTGCATCAGGGGCAGGGTTGCGCCGGTTGAGCCGCTCCGGTGCAGAAGGTCGGTTAGTGCGATCCCGCTGGTCGCGACGATTTTGGCGTCGCTGTAATTGCGCATCGCGAGCCGCAACAATCCCTCGCGACTTGCCAAGGTAAGTTTTTCGGCGTCGACCGGTGTCACCAGCAGCGTGACGACTCTCACTACTTCGGGCGCGTCCTTGACGTGTTCGATTTCCTGGGCGACCGCCAACACTTCGATGTTCTGGAGCACGATGCGCGAGAAGGAAGGCTCCGGGCCGGTGCCCGCGACCGCGACCAGAATGTCGACGCGGGTATGTGGCGCGACGAAGCCTGCGATGTCCGCGACCTCATCCACCGGCACTGACATCGCACGCATTCCGGACGGAATCAGCAGCGGCATGACGCCGGAAATTTTTTCGCCCATGAACAGCTTGCTGGCGACAATCGGCTCGTTGGCGACGAACTCGTTCTTGGCGAAGGAGCCCGCTACCGCCTGCGGATCGGTGAAGGCGCCCTGCGGCACGCTGTCGCGTGACCATCGAGCCAGCTTGACGGCGTCGGGCGCGAGTTTCGCGCCGAGCGGTATGTCGTTGGCCGCGACCAGGACTTCGACCGTGTGCGCCATCGCGCGCTGCACCTCGGACTCGCGTTTTCTGATTGCGGAAAAGACCACAATCGCGGCCAGCACCGCGCCCATTCCAGCGAGGATTACGAACACTATCGGTCGTTTCATCTATGCCCCCATTCTTGCGCTGCCCGCCGCCGCGGACCCGCCCCGTCACGAGCAGAATTCAATCGCTCACATTCCCGTCTCCACCTCCGAATATGCGCGGCGGGGAACTAGGTCCCCGCCGCTTGTCCCGCGCGCCTGGTTTTAGACAGCGTGGGCTTGGGGGCAGCTTTTACGCAGCCGAAAGAGTCGCGGTCACGTTTGCGATGATCGCATTGATCCCGCCTTCGAGGCCCTGGTACGCGATGTAACCGGCTACCGCGATCGCCGCGATAATCAGCACGATCAGTCATCGTCTGACCCTTGCGGCTTTCGCGGATCCCAACAACGAGTTTGTTGATTAACCTCATTGTCGATGTCCCTCCTTGTCGTTCGCCTGAGCGCAATCGACTTGTTTGCGAAAAACCAGTGGTCATTACGCGGCCTTCAGAGTCGCGGTCACGTTCGAGATGATCGTGTTGATTCCGCCTTCGAGGCCCTGGTACGCGATGTAACCGGCCACCGCAATGGCCGCGATAATCAGCACGTACTCAGTCATCGTCTGGCCCTGCTTGCTCTCGCGGACTCTCAGCATCAGCTCGCTGATGTAGTTCATTGTTGATGTCCTCCTTTGCGCGTTTCGTCAGCGCAATCGATTCGTTTCACTGGGATTCCAACTGCACCACTTGTGCCAGCAAACGCTGCGAGCGAAAGACGACGTAGCTGCCTAGAGAAACCCGAGCACCCGAATCTGAACCCGCCCGTGTCGCATCGCGTTACATCTAATGATTCAGTCGCTGCCGCGGCGTTACCATTTGTCATCGCGACAGGTAGGCAATAGGCTGCCGCCTTTGCCATAATCGACTCATGCCTCGCCACCCCCGCATCTCGACGCTGCCTGGTGCTTTCGCGCGGATTGCCCGGCATGCGGCAGTCGCGGGCGCGCTTGCAGTTGGACTCTCGGCATGCGCCCCGTCGGCGCTGACCGCAGCACGCAGCCAAATTGCCGCCGCCAATTATCCGGCAGCGCGTCAAGAATTGGCCGCTTTGTCGGCGCGCAGTGACTTGAGTGCGAGCCAGCGGCGCGAAGTGATGGACGACCTCTGTCTCTGTGATTTCAAGATTGGCCGCCCGACCTACACCCTGGCCGAGCAGCGCAGCGTCTGCCTCGACGCGTCGAAGGTGCCCGGCAGCCAGAGCAGCTCGATCATCGCGCAAATCGACGACGCTGAGCGCCGCAAGCACGCCGACGAGGTCGAAGCCGCTCTGTCCGCTCATGACCTGGCCGACGCCGAGCGCGCCGCCACCGACTATCAGAGTTTGCCCGGCGGCGATCCCGCGACGATTTCGCGATGGTCGAAGCAAATCTGGACGTTGGCTGACGCCCAGGTCTTCGCCGATTCCACCGCGAAGAAGCACTCGCTCAACGCCGCTATCTCCGAGGCGCGCAAGAACCATCCGAACGTCCAGCACATGGACAAGATCCAGTTCACGCGATGGGTCGTCGAGACCGCGACGGTCTCGGGCACCGCCGTTGCTTCGAGCGTCGAGATGAAAGACTCGACCTTGAAGCTCTCCGTCGACGACGCCAACCTGCAGCTCGCCGCGCTCAGCCTCGATCGGCTCGCCACGATAAACGACGGGATGGCGGCGCGATGCGGTTGCGACGCGCGCACCAACGTGGCCGTCGCCGAGACCGGCTTCCCCGCCTACTTCATCAGGCTCGATCCAGAGACAAAAATGTCCGAAGTAATGATCCTGCCGCGCGGCGATCGCGCGATTGCGTCAGCCGTCTCGAACTAAACCCACAAGCTCCGTCAAGCTTCCGCGCTCGCTCCCGCCCTGCTTAGTTATAAAAATGTTTTGTGGTAATCCTCTCGCTGACTGAGAGGGCTGCGAAAGAATCTTGTACGCAATTATGCGGCGCTGGTGGTTGACGATTGCCATTGCCATTGCGGTGGCAGGCTGCGCGCCTGTTGCCGCGCTCGCCAACGACTGGGGGATGGGCGATTCGAATTCCAGGATTCCCCCGAGCAGCGTCTTCGATTCGGTCTCGACTCCGGCCCACGAGATCAACACGCTCGCGTTCTTCGTGGTCTCGATCACGACCGTTATTTTCCTGATTGTCGCCGGCCTGCTGACTTACAGCATCGTCCGTTTTCGCGCGCGTCCCGGCGACGACGGCCGTGAGCCGCCGCAGGTGTACGGCAGCAATCCGATCGAGTTCGCATGGACGACGGTCCCCGTCATCATTGTATTGGTCCTCATCCTCATCACGGCCCGTACCATATATACGGTGCAGGCGCCGGCGCGGCCGCCGGGCGCGCTGAGCGTCCACGTCATCGCGCATCAATGGTGGTGGGAGTTCCGCTACCCCGGCCTCGGCATCGTCACCGCCAACGAACTTCACGTTCCGCTGAGCGATCTCCAAAGCCCCACGCCGACCTTTCTCGACCTCGAGTCCGCCGACGTCGCGCACAGCTTCTGGGTGCCGCGCCTCGCCGGCAAGACTGACGTCATCCCGAACAAGAAAAATTCGATGTGGATCGATCCGCACGTCGCCGGCACTTACCTCGGGCAATGCGGCGAGTACTGCGGCACCGAGCACGCGATGATGCTGCTGCGTGTGATCGTCGAGCCGCGCGCGGATTTCGATCGATGGGTCGCCGCGGAGCAGCAGCCGCCGGCCCTCGACGCATCGGTCGGTCACGGACGCCGGGTCTTCGAATCCACCGCATGCGTAAATTGTCATACCATTCGCGGCACCGCGGCGGACGGCCGTTTCGGACCCGACCTCACACACCTGATGACGCGTGAGACAATCGGCGCCGGCGTCGCGATGAACACTCGCGATCACCTTAAGGTCTGGGTGAGCGATCCCCGCGTCATGAAGCCCGGCGCGCTCATGCCCGCGATGAATCTCGGCGACAAGGACCTCGACGACCTCGTCGCCTACCTGGCCACGCTGCGCTAATCGGGAACAACGGGCATGGCGGGAAGCATCGACCACGAAATCGCTCTCGGCGCTGTTGACGAAAGGCAATCCCTGCCCATCCTCGGCCACATCCACGAATGGGTCGTCACGGTCGATCACAAACGCCTGGGCATCATGTACATCGCGGGCGGCCTCTTCTTTTTCCTCGTCGCCGGATTGCAAGCCGCCACGATTCGCCTTCAACTCGCCGTTCCCGACACGGGCATCGTGCCGCCGCAGGTATTCAATCGCCTGCTCACGATGCACGGCACCGCGATGGTGTTCCTGGTCGGCATGCCGATCCTTACCGGTTTCTTCAACTACCTCGTGCCGCTGATGATCGGCGCGCGCGACCTGGCGTTCCCGCGCCTCAACGCGTTCGGTTTCTGGCTGTGGTTCTTCGGCGCGCTACTCCTCTACTTCAGCTACATCGGCGGCGACGGCCTCTACGGCGCGGGCAGCGCGCCCGACGTCGGATGGTTCGCGTACGCACCGCTGACCGAACTGCCCTTCTCGCGCGGCAACAGCACTGACTATTGGATACTGAGTATTCTACTGACTAGTGTCGGCTCGACCGCGACCGCCATCAATATAATAGCCACTGCATTCTGCCTGCGATGCGAAGGGATGACGCTCAACAAGATGCCGGTGCTGGTGTGGCTCGCGATCGTCGTCGCATTCATGATGCTCGTGGCGTTGCCTCCGCTCTCCGCCGCCCAGGCGATGCTACTGCTCGACCGCTTCCTCGGCGCGCACTTCTTCGACACGCAAGCGGGCGGCTCCGCGATCCTGTGGCAGCACTTCTTCTGGATCTTCGGCCACCCCGAAGTCTATATCCTCGTAATTCCTGCCTTCGCATTCGCCTCCGAGATCATTCCGGTGTTCTCGCGCAAGGTGATCTTCGGTTACAGCGTGATGGTTGCGGCGTCGTGTGCGATCGCGTTCATCAGCCTGAGCGTATGGGCGCATCACATGTTTGCCGTCGGCATGACGCCCGCCGGCAACTCGTTTTTCGCCGCCTCGACGATGCTGGTAGGGGTCCCCACCGGCATCAAGATTTTCAACTGGCTCGGCACAATCTGGGGTGGCAAACTCCGCTTCAAGGTGCCCATGCTGTTCAACCTGGCATTCCTCTTTCAGTTTCTCGTCGCAGGCCTGACCGGCATCATGCTCGCCGTCGCGCCCTTCGACTGGCAATTGACCGATACCTACTTCGTAGTAGCTCATTTTCACTACGTACTAATCGGCGCAATAGTCTTTATGATATTCGCCGCTATCTACTACTGGTTCCCAAAGGCTACCGGCCGAATGCTAAGCGAGACTCTAGGCAAGTGGCATTTCTGGCTATTCCTGATCGGCTTCCATCTGACATTTGATACTATGCACTTCGCCGGACTGCGCGGGATGCCGCGTCGCATCTATACCTATCAGCCGGGCCGCGGGCTCGAGACGCTCAACTTGATCGAGTCGATCGGCGCGCTGGTGCAGGGCATCGCGGTACTAGTCTTCGTAATCAACGTTCTTTGCTCGCTTCGTGCCGGCAAAGCAGCCGGCAACGACCCGTGGGACGCATGGACCCTCGAATGGTCCACGACCTCCCCACCCCCGGAGTACAACTTCGCCGAGCCACCTGTGGTGCGCAGTCGGCGGCCATTGTGGGACTTGAAACATCCGGAAGACCCGGACTGGAAGTACGAATAATGGCCGCCGCATCCAGCGTAATTCCAGCAACTGCTGCGCGATGGCGCGAAACGCTGCCACGGCGCGGGCATGTTGGCATCCTATCCCTGATCCTCACCGAGTCCGCCTTCTTCTCGATCTTCGTCGTCGCCTACATCTTCTACCTTGGCAAAAGCCTGACCGGCCCCTTCCCGAAAGACGTCCTGTCTCCCCCAATCCTGAACACCGTCTGCCTGCTGTCGAGCAGCACAACTATCGTCTTCGCAATCCGCGCCCTCCGCGCCAACTCAATACGCACCTTCGCCATCTGGTGGTTCATCACCTTCGCGCTAGGTCTCGAGTTCCTAACCGGCACCGGGCTCGAATGGCATCGACTCATCTATCACGACGGCCTGACCATTCGCACCAATCTCTTCGGCAGCACCTATTACTCACTGGTCGGTCTGCATGCACTTCATGTGACTATCGGCCTTTTGCTGATTCTCCTCGTCCTGATACTGACTATGTGCGGCTACATGAACGACCGTCACATCGAGCGAACCGATGTCCTCTCATGGTATTGGCACTTCGTCGACGCAGTATGGGTAGTAGTATTCCTGACCGTGTACGTGATCGGTCGATGAGCTAAAGCAATGGCTATTGACGAGACTTCCAACAGAGTAATCGAAGCACCCGCACCGACCGCGTGGCCGATGATCATGGCGCTAGGCCTGACGCTCGCCTTTGCCGGCCTCGTCACCAACGTCGCAGTGAGCATGGTCGGCTTCGTCCTAACTATCGCGGGCGCCGTCGGATGGTTTCGGGAAGTACTTCCGGTCGAGCATCGCGAGCCGGTTCCCGTCGAGCCGGCCGTGGAAGCCATCGTTCCCGCAAAAATCGGAATCGACTACCTGCAAGTCGGCGAACTCGGCAATCGCGCCGTCCTCCCTCTTGAAATCTATCCCTACTCCGCCGGAATCAAAGGCGGTATCGCGGGCGGCGTCGCGATGGCTGCACTCGCGGTGCTGCAAGGCATCGCGCTTCACGGCAGCCCCTGGTACACCGTCAACATTCTCGCCGCGACCGCGATGGCCAATCTCGCCAACGCCGACACCGCCACGCTCTCGTCGTTCATCCCACAAGCATTTGTCGTCGCGCTCATCATTCACGCCTCCGCCTCAATCCTGGTCGGACTGCTCTACGGCGTGATGCTTCCGATGTTTCCGCGCTACCCCGCGCTCTGGGCAGCGATTGTCGCGCCGCTGTTGTGGACCGGCCTGTTGTGGTCGTCACTCAGCGTGATCAACCCCGTGCTCGAGGCTCGCATCGAATGGCGATGGTTCATCCTATGCCAAATCGCGTTCGGCGCCGTCGCTGGTTTCGTGGTCAACTTGACCGAGCGCGTCCGCACGCTGCAGCACATGCCGTTCGCCGTTCGCACCGGCATCGAAGCGCCGGGCCTCGGCGAGAGGCGCGAGGACTAGCACCAAGTTGAACCCGCGCGGGCTCAAATCGCTCCTCGCGATCGCATCGATGACAGCAACCCTGCTCACCGGATGCGATTCTTTTCCCGGCCGCCCAACGCAGGCCGATCTCCCGCTGCGCCCCACCAACGTGACCAACTTCGCCACGCTCTACGGCGAGAATTGCGCCGGATGTCACGGAGCCGACGGCAAATCAGGCGCCGCAATCGCGATGAACAATCCGGTGTATCTCGCGATCGTCGACGACTCTTCGATGCGCCGCGTCATCGCCGGTGGAATTCCCGGTACAGCGATGCCGCCGTTCGCGCAACGCGCCGGAGGTTCACTGACAGATCAACAGATCGCCATTCTCGTCGCCGGCATTCGCAAAAGTTGGGCTGTCGCACCTGACGCGGCCGCCGGCGCCCCGCCTTATTCCAGTTCCACGCCGGGCGATTCAAATAGTGGCGCACGGGTGTATGCGTCAAACTGCCAATCGTGTCATGGGCCCGACGGCAAAGGCGGAACCGCCGGCTGTGTCGTCGATCCCTCTTACCTTGCGCTCGTCAGCAACCAGTACTTGCGCACGATTGTGATCGCGGGACGCCCCGATCTCGGCCATCCTGATTGGAAGAACGCCGCCGCGGGAAAACCGCTCACGCCCCGACAAGTCTCTGACGTCGTGGCATGGCTCGCATCGAAACGTTCCGCGTCGCCCATAGCTCAGAGTGATTGAAATGGATACTGAAAAGACTTCGCGGCGCACGTTTTTATTTCGCCTCGGAATAGCTATTAACGCGATCGCTGTCGCACTATTCGCTATACCAATTGTCGGCTACGTACTATCGCCCGCACGGCGCTTCACCTGGCTCGACTGGATACCGCTTGGCCCGCTGACCGACTATCCGGAACATCAGACGCGCCTGGCTGAGTATGTAAACCCGTTCAAAAAAGCATGGGATGGCGAGACGGCCAAGATTCCCTGCTGGGTGCGGCGCCTCGCGGGCGACGAGTTCCAGGTCTTCGCCATCAACTGCACGCATCTTGGATGCCCGGTGCGATGGTTCGCCGAATCCGAACTGTTCATGTGCCCCTGCCACGGCGGAGTTTTCTACTCCGACGGCAGGCACGCGTCGGGACCTCCGCCGCGCGCGCTGTATCAATACAAATACAAAGTTGACGCAGGCAAACTTTGGATCTACGCCGGTCAGTTGCCGACGCTGGGCGAGCCGCAAGCATGATCGACGCGCTCAAGTCTGTCGGCCGATGGCTCGACGCTCGACTGCAACTCGGTAGCACGATCGCTGAGGTCGCAGCGCATCCGGTGCCGCGCAGCTCCGCCAGCTGGTGGTACGTCTTCGGCAGTGCCACGCTCGTCGTATTCGTTTTGCAAGTAGTCACCGGCATCTGCCTCGCGACTGTCTATACGCCCGCCGCCGACCGCGCCTGGGACAGCCTAATCTACTTGAACTACCAACAACCGCTCGGATGGTATCTGCGCGCGCTGCACGGCTGGGGCTCCAACTTCATGGTCGCCCTCATGTTCGTGCACATGATCCAGGTCTTCCTGTTCGGTGCCTACAAATTTCCGCGCGAACTAACCTGGGTTGCAGGATGCGTCCTGCTTTTGTGCACGCTCGGCATGGCGTTCACGGGGCAGGTGCTGCGCTTCGATCAAAACGCATACTGGGGGCTCGGCATCGGCGCGTCGATCGCCGGTCGCACTCCTATCATTGGCTTCAAGATCGTCGATCTGATTCTCGGCGGACCGATCATCGCCGGCGAAACCCTGTCGCGCTTCTTCGCGCTGCACGTGTTCGTGATTCCCGCCCTGCTCATAGGCTTCGTCGGCCTGCATCTCTTCCTGGTATTGCGACTAGGCATCAACGAATGGCCAATGCCCGGTCGAATAGTCAGACGCAATACCTACTTGCAGCAGTACCAGGAGTTAGTACACGCCGACGGTGAACCGTTCATGCCATTCGCCGCGCAAAAGGATCTGGTCTTCGCCGGACTGATTATCCTGGGTTTGCTCGTAGTCGCCGCCATCGAAGGCCCGATCGGTCCCAACGGCCAGCCCGATCCGACCATCATTCAGACCGTGCCGCGCCCCGACTTTTTCTTCCTCTGGCTATTCTCCCTGTTCGCACTATTGCCGCCCTGGACCGAGACCTTTCTGATGCTCACCGGTCCGGTCGCTGTAATCGGACTCCTCTTCGCCCTGCCCTTCATTTCCGGCACCGGCGAGAAGAGCTGGCATCGACGACCTTTCTCAGTCGTGATCGTTATTCTCGCCGTCACGATCATCGGCACACTCACCTGGCTCGGGACGTTCTCGCCATGGTCGCCCGTGATGGACGCGTGGAGCGCCGTGCCGACGCCCATCGATTACGTCAAGGGCCGCACTCCGCTCGAACTGCAAGGCGCGATTCTCGTGCAGAGCAAGCAGTGCCGCAACTGCCACTCGCTCGGCGGCACAGGTGGGATGCGCGGGCCCGCGCTCGACGACACCGCCACGCGCCTGACCCGCGATCAGATCGTGCGCCAGATAATTCAAGGTGGCGGCAATATGCCGGCCTACGGCAAGAACCTCACCCCCGCGGAGGTCAACGCGCTCGTCGCATTCCTCGCCACGATGCATCCACCGGGCGAGCCGCCCGCACGAGCATCTTCGCAATGAACTCGCTAGTCCAAGCCGCCTTCGATTCGTGGACGCCACCCGTCGCCACGATCGCGATGCTGCTCGCCACCGCCGCCATCTATGCGCGCGGGTTCCATCGCCTGCATCGGCAGATGCCGACACGCTTCCCTGTCTGGCGACTCGCTGCGTTCATGGGCGGAATCGCGGCGCTCTTCATCGCGATCGCGTCACCGCTCGAGGCCTTCGACGACCTGCTGCTGCAAATCCACATGACGCAGCATCTCCTGCTGATGATTGTCGCGCCGCCGCTCCTCCTCGCGGGCGCTCCGGCTATTGCGCTCGTCCGCGGGATCCCTCCGCGTATTAGCAAGGCCATCGTCGGCCCGCTTCTCCGCTCGAGTGCCGTGCGACGCCTCTTCGCATGGCTGACGCAGCCACTGGTATGCTGGCTCGCATTCGCCGCCGCGACCTGGGGATGGCACCTGCCCGCCGGCTTTCAGCTCGCGCTCCGCTCCGACGGATGGCACGTCGCCGAGCACGCATGCTTTTTCACGACTGCGCTGATGTTCTGGTATCCGGTCGTCCAGCCGTGGCCGAGCGTCGCGCGATGGCCGCGATGGGCCATGATTCCGTATCTGCTGCTCGCCGACGGCCAGAACACCATCCTCGCCGCGCTCTTCATGTTTTCCGGCCGCCTGATTTACCCTTACTATGCGACCGCGCCGCGCATCGCGGGCTTCACTCCCCTTGGCGACCAGATTGTCGCCGGCGCTATCATGTGGGTGCCCGGCTCGATTTTTTATCTCGTGCCCGCCACGCTCATCATGTTTCAGATGCTCGCGCCGCAAAACCTCACGCGCCAATCCGCTCGTGAGGCTGAGATTCATCGCCGAGTCGCCGGCGAACTTCCGGCGGCGCCGCATTTGTAGTCTGTAGAAGGAGACAACGATGCCAGCACCAACGATTTCGCTTACCGAGCGTCCCGCATGGAAAGCCCTGCAGGCGCACTACAACGAAATCCAAAGCCGCCACCTGCGCGCTATGTTCGACGAAGATCCCAAGCGCGGCGAGCGCCTCGTGGTCGAGGCCGCCGGCCTGTACTTCGACTATTCCAAGCATCGCGTGACCGACGAGACTCTTCGCCTCCTGCTCGCGTTGGCCGACGAAGTGGGACTCAAGGCGCGCATCGACGCGATGTTCCGCGGCGACAAGATTAACGTGACCGAGAAGCGCGCTGTCCTGCATATCGCGCTGCGCGCACCGCGCGGCGTTTCAATCGGCGTCGACGGCGACGACGTCGTGCCCAAAGTCCACGAGGTGCTCGATCGCATGGCGGACTTTTCCGCGCGCATCCGCGACGGCTCGTGGAAGGGTCACACCGGCAAGCGCATCCGCAACATCATTAATGTAGGCATCGGCGGCTCCGACCTCGGCCCCGTCATGGCCTACGAGGCGCTGCGCCACTACAGCGACCGCAATCTGACGGTGCGCTTCGTCTCCAACGTCGACGGCACCGATTTCGCCGAGGCCACGCGCGACCTCGACCAGGCCGAAACCCTGTTCATCATTTCGTCGAAGACTTTCACCACGCTCGAGACGATGACCAACGCGCACACCGCGCGCGACTGGTCTCTCGCCGCGCTCGGCGATGACAAAGCGGTGGCGAAGCATTTCGTCGCGGTCTCGACCAACGCCGCCGAGGTGACGAAGTTCGGCATCGACACGAAAAACATGTTTGGCTTCTGGGATTGGGTCGGCGGCCGCTACTCGATGGACTCCGCGATCGGCTTGTCCACGATGATCGCGGTCGGCGCCGACAACTTCCGCGCGATGCTGTCGGGCTTCCACTCAATCGACGAGCATTTCCGCACAGCACCGTTCGCGCGCAACCTGCCGGTCCTGATGGGACTGCTAGGTGTCTGGTACAACGATTTCTTCGGCGCGCAAACGGTCGCCGTGCTGCCTTACGAGCAATACCTGAAACGCTTCCCCGCCTACCTGCAGCAGCTAACGATGGAATCGAACGGCAAGCACGTCACGCTCGAAGGTGCGCCCGTCGACTACCAGACAGGACCTATCTACTGGGGCGAGCCCGGCACCAACGGCCAGCATTCGTTCTACCAGCTAATCCATCAGGGCACGAAGCTAATCCCGTGCGACTTCATAGGATTCTGCCGCGCCCTCAACCCGCTAGGCCGCCATCACGACCTGCTGCTCTCAAGCATATTCGCACAAGCCGAAGCGCTGGCATTCGGAAAAACCCCCGAACAGGTAAGAGCCGAAGGCACCCCCGACTGGCTAGTCCCAGCAAGAGTATTCGAAGGCAACCGCCCGTCGACAGTTATACTAGCCGACGAACTAACCCCCGAGACCCTGGGCAAGCTGGTAGCTCTGTATGAGCACAGCGTCTTCACCCAAGGCGCAATCTGGAACATAGACTCATTCGATCAATGGGGCGTAGAGCTAGGCAAAGTCCTGGCGCAAAAAATAATCCCAGAACTGGAAGCGGCCAAAGAACCGCCACTCTCGCACGACAGCTCCACCAACGCCCTGATAAGAAGGTACCGCGCCCGCCACAAGAGATAGTGACAATAAGCGCGGTAGCCCTTCTTTCTTTGTGTCATCCTGGGCGCAGCGAAGGAACCCGGATCCGGGATTCTTCGCTTCAGCAACTTCGCTCAGAATGACACGAGCACTCCTATCGGCACTGTAGATGTGGCCGGGTACGGAGTAGAAAGGGCCAACATGCCGCTAGAAGAGCTGATGACGGCTCCAAACAAATGAAATCGGACGTGCAGCGCGCTTACCGGATGCGGCCTCGGTCAAATCGAGCGCTATCTGAAGGATCGCAGCGCGCAATCGGTATTGACCTGCCGACGGGTAAGTGGACCGCGAGCGCTGCGGCGAGTAGTAGTAGCTGTAATCTCGATTGATGAGGTGGAAGTTAAGCAATGTTTCTGATCGGGGACCGGATGACGCGAAAAGTTGTCACCGTAAAGCTAGCCGATACACTCGCCGCCGCTGCAGCCAAAATGAAGGCGGGAGCATTCCACCGGGTGCCGGTGGTCGAGGCAAACAAGCTGGTCGGAATCGTGAGCGAATTCGACCTGAAGCGTTACGCGGACGCGCTCGACTCGACGCCCGTCGAAATCGCGATGACGCGCGACCCGATCACCGTGATGCCCTCGGACACGCCGCAACATGCGGCCGCCCTGATGAGCCAGCACGAAGTCGGTGCCCTTCCTGTTATCCACGGCGGCAAACTCGTCGGCATCGTGACGACGAAGGACCTCATGATGCCCGAACCGCACCCACTCCCCGAATGGGATCCGCGCACCCAGCGCAAGACCCGCGACGAGTAGAACTAGCTGTTATGCCGATTGAGTCTTCTATCGTTGGAGCCGCTGGGGCGCCTATGGTCGCGAGATCGATTCGCGCTGGACTATGGCGTATGCGGCAGCGCTTGGCGACTCGATGCCCTGTTACATGGATACCATGCGCGGCGTGATTGCGCATCCGATGTTCCCGGTCTGCTTCGAATGGCCGGTGCAGGTTGCGATGCGCGCGCAGTTCGAGAAAGCCACCTCGCTCACGCGTGACGAGGCGATGCGCGGCGTGCACGCGACGCATGACACCGTGCTGTATCGCGCGATTCGTCCTCCGGAACGGCCGACGACGCGGCTCACCGTCGCTGGAGTCGAGCGCCGAAAGCCGGGTGCGTACATGGTCACGCGGCTCGACACTGTCGATGAGGCAGGCAAGCCGGTTTGCACAAGCTGGTATGGCGCGATTTATCGCGGTGTCGAGGTCATCGGGTCTGACGCTCCGGCGAAGATTGCACCCGCGCCGACGCAGCCGATCATCGAAGAAGGCGAGCCGCTCTCGGAGTGCCAGGTCGATGTACCCGCGGGCATGGCGCATATCTACACAGAGTGCGCGCGAGTCTTTAATCCGATACACACCGACGCTGCGGTCGCGCACGCGGCCGGGTTGCCCGAGATCATCCTGCACGGAACCGCGACGCTCGCGATGGCGGTGTCGCGAATAATCGAGAGCGAGGCGGGCAAGGATCCGGCGCGCGTCGAGCGGGTCGCGGGACGTTTCGGCGCGATGGTGACGATGCCGTCGACGCTGACCGTGCGCATGCTCGCGCGCGAGGGCGCGGTCGTATTCTTCGAGGTGCTGAGCCGCGAAGGCCGCCTCGCAATTCGCGACGGCATGGTCGTGCTGCGCGCGTAACTTCTTCAATTGCCTCGCCCGTTGTCGGGAGAGGCCGACGCTCGTCTTCGAGCGGCGGGAGAGGGACCAAATTTGCTGAAGATTCCGGATGTGCGGCGCAACCGACAATCGCGCCGCACAAGTGTCCCTCACCCTAACCCTCCTACCGACAACCGGGCGAGGGGACTCGGACGTAAAAGGAAAAGGATTAAAATTCGTCGGACGGTCTTACAGCGCGGAACTGGATTAGCAGCAGGATGTCGTAGATCGTTTTCAGCGTTCCTGCGCAAATCAGCGGCCAGCCGAACGACGAATGATTCAGCATCGCGCCCGCCGGCAACGGCGCTAACGCCGACGCGAGGCTGCGCGGCACGTTCGTGACCGTCGCCGCGGCGGCGCGTTCCTCTGGCGGCACGACCGCCATCACGTAGGACTGCCGCGCAGGCACGTCCATCTGCGACATCGACGAGCGGAGCAGCAGAAATGTCATCGCCAGCGCCGGCGTCTGCACCAGCGCCGCGAGTATCAGCATCGCATTCGACGGCAAATGGCTGAACACCATCGTGTTAATCCGTCCGAAGCGCGCAGCGAGTGCGGCCGAAATGAACTGCGAGAACGATCCGAGCAATCCGGCCGCGAAGAAGAACGCGCCCGCCACCTGCACCGGCAGGTTGAAGCGGCGGAACAGCCACAGCGCCAGCAGCGACTGAATCACGAATCCGCCGCCGAGCGCGTCGATACTGAACAGCGCCGAAAGCCGGATCACAATTGCTCGCGATTTCTCCAGCGGCGCGCGCTTGACCGGTTGGCGCTCGACTTCGACAGATGCCGAGAGCCGCCGATAAACCGAAAACGCGATGACCGCGAGGATCGAGTATGCGACGAAGCCCGATCGCAGCGCCGGCGCGAGCGCCCACCCGTGGCGCGCCGCGAGTATCGCGGGCACGCCGCTGGCCAGCGCGCCGAACGCACCGGCCATCGCGCCCGCCACGTTGTACAACGCGAACATCGCGGTCAAGTCGCTCGGCTCGGCTGCTTCCGCCAGCGCCGCCTGCTCCACAGGCAGGAACAGACTGACGTCGCCGGCTGAAGGATTCAGCGTGCCGACCACGGCGACGACGAACAGCGGCCAGAAGCTAGTCGTCGTCGCGAATCCGATTCCCGTCAGCAGCATCAGCGCACACGCCGCGAGCAGAACTCGACGCCGGCCCAGCCGATCGGTGGCGAGACCCACCCACAGCGTCAGCGCTGCCGAGCCGAGCAGCGTGCCGAACACGATTGCACCGACGCGCAACGGACTGAATCCGATCGCCGTCAGGTAACCCGGCAGTAACACGCTGACCGCGCCGTCGGCCAAGCCGCGGAGCGCGCGCGTCGTAAGCAGCAGCCGCGCGTCGGCAGTCGCGCTCTGAGGGAACCATCGATTGATTGGAGTCGGCATTACGTCGCAGAAACCTAACCTCACGTGCGAAGCGGAACAATCGCTTAAGAGGCAGAGAGTGTCAGGCGTCCAAGTCGGCGAGAACGGCCTCCCGAACCGCACCCAACGCGGCCAGGTCGTTGGGTACCCTGAGCCGCCTGACGGGCACGATGGCCGTGACTTTTTCGATGAGCTGGAAGTGACGCGTGAGCATCTCGGAGTCGGTGAAGTCGAGCAGAAACGAAGATGAGAACAGTTCGATGAACGCCTCGCGAGCCTCAATCCGCTCGACGACGGGCTAAATATTTACGGCTCCCCTTCTTTGGGACGGACGACCCGATAAATTCGGCTGAGCAGGACGGGTTCGCGTGGAAAGTTCTTCGCGCTCGGCAGCGCGAGTGCGCGCCGCTTGGAAGTATAGTCGGCGACTGGGGCGGTAACGCCGGACGCGGCCGAGAGCGCCTCGAGCGCGTCGCGCCCGAGCCGCATCCCCGGATAACCCGGCAGCACTTGAATCGACCCGTTTTGCTCCACGAGGGGAAGGCAGTCGTCGCCCAGCGCGCCGAATCCTGCCAGAAAGAAACTGGCGGGGAGAGTCGATTTGCCGGAACCTGCAGGCCCAGAGAACGCACAAGCTCCTTTGGGTGTCACGATTGCGGTGGCGTGAAGCGCTTCCCGGCCGCGGCGATTCAAGACCATCGGGAGCGCCTGGTCGAGCACCAGATGGCGGATGGTGTCGGCGGAAACCCCGGGCTCGACGCGCCAGCATGTGAGCTGGCTGCCGGCACCGTTGAGGATGAAGTCGGCCATCCCGGCATATCGGAGCAGATAGCCGTCACCAACTCTTGCTGATGTCAGCCACGGAGTTCCGTTGGGCGTCGTGGTTGTTTTCAGTATTTCTGAGAGCGGCGGCATCTTCGCTCGCGGCACGCGTAAACGAATTCGAACGTCCGTCGCAATCCGATCGGCAGGTTTCTCGAGTCTGGAAAGCTCGGGGAAGCGAGTGTCCGATTCGATCGTGAGTCCATAGACGCGATAACGAAACATTCTTAAAGTTTAAGCCGCGCCGCGGGGCAACCCAAACATTTTCGACTAATCGCTATGACGAAGCGCCCTGTTTTGGAGCAACCCGGTCGAGGAGATCTCCGCCGTCGCGGAAGACGACGTTGTACCAGACCTCGATCGCGAATGCGTTGATCAAAGGCCAGAGGTTTGAGCTCGGATCGCTCAGCCGTTTTCTCGCGAAGTCGCGTGCCAGGTCGCTGTCCACCCAGCCATTTTCGGCGATGGTGAGATGATCGTAGAAGTTTGCACCACCGAGTCGATCGAAAAGACGCAGGAACGTCGCCGAAAACTCTCCCTTGGTGAGCCTTAGGCGAATGCTCTCGGGCAAAATACCCTTCATCGCGTTGCGCAACACATACTTGATAAAATTATTTTGCGTCCGCTGATCTTCGGGAATGGCGAGGCAGAACTCGATGATCCTCAAATCGTAAAAGGGATGCCACTCCTCAATCCCCACCCGCGCCGAATGACGGTCCTCCAGTTCCATGACGTGAACCATCCACCCGTCAATGAACATGTCGTAAACGGACCGCTGCGAGAAGGACATCCCGGCGGGTCGATGGCGAGCGACACGCAGTCTGCCAAGCAAATCGATTCGACGCGCGAATTCCCTGGGGATGAAGGCCGGATAGCGTTCCCGCGGGACTAAGTCACTCAGCCGGCGGCGCAACTGGTCGGGCAACATCGGCCGTAAGCCCCACCAGAGCAGATTTTTGAGCCGGTTATGCCCGGCGGAGCCTGGGATGCCGAACCGCCAGTCGGTCTTCAATAGGCGCATCAGCTTGCCCAGCCTGAGCTCGGACAGCAGTTCCGCGTAATAGAACTCGCTGCCCGTCAGCCACTGATCGCCACCCATACCGGACAGCAGAACTCGCATCCCCTTGTCCGCGACCGCTTGTGAGAGGTTGCGGAACTGCGCGCCATTGGGAGGATCGCCCCATTCGCGGCAGCGGCGGGCGCCGTCGATCGCCGCCTGCATGTCGATCTCGAAGGGCTGGATCCAGTTTAGTTTGACGTCCCACATCGAGACGACTTCATTGGCATACGTGCGCTCGTCGGAAGACGGCTCGTCATATGCAAGCGAAAAAGTCTCAAACCGCGGTATGCTCACCTCGCCGGCTCGAATCATCGACTCCGCCACGCATACGATCGAGGACGAATCGAGACCGCCGCTAAGCTGGGCCGCCACGCCGTCACGCGCGCGAATCCGGCAGCGCACAGCGTCTTCGAAGATTTCGAGGAAGTGCGCAGCGTACTGGTCGTCGGTGCCATACCTGATAGCGCGCGATGGATTGAGATCGTAGTAACGTGAAATTCGCGGACCGCGGTCGGTAACAACCATCATGTGAGCCGGCGTCAGACGCATCACCCCGCGATAGAGCGTCTCTTCTCGGGTAATGAGCTTGCCAGTCAGGAATTCGCCGACGAGTCCTTCGTTCGGTTCCTGTGGGATGCCGGGATAGCGGAGTATTTGTTGTAGCTCGGAGGCCGCGAGGAACGTTTTGGAGTCGCAGTAGTAGTAAAATGGACGGATGCCCGAGTGATCGCGTGCGCAAAACAGGCGGCGCCGAGTGGAGTCCCAGACTACGAACGCAAAATCGCCAAGCATCCTGCGCGCGCAGTCCTCGCCGAGGAACTGGTAGGCTTTCAACACCAGCTCAGGATCGGTATCGGATCGCACCTGCGCGCCAGCCGCCTCGACCAGCTTGCGAAGCTCGACGCGATTGTCGATTCGGCCGTCGAAGCAAAGTAGCACCGCGCCGGTTTCGTCGCCGAGAGGCTGGACCTCCTCGAACGACTCAGGCGTGACGCACAACATCGCATGACCCAACGCGGCCTGACCGCCATAGAAGCGGCCGATGCCGTCGGGACCGCGATGCGCCATCGCATCGATCATCGGTTCGAGCTGCTCGCGTCCGACCGGACGGCCGTCGAGATTGAATACGGCGGTAAAACCGCTCACGGATTGAAGCCGTTGGGAACTGTGATGACCAGCGTGAAAAAATGACCGAATCGGATGTGGCCGGGTCGCCACCGGCAATCGATGTCGGGTACTCGCATCATCGATCTCTTCTTGTTCTATTCAGGATTTGCCCGGTGCAGCGAGGCCCCGAGCACTGTGAGGTCAGTGCGCGGCGGCTTCATGATGCCGCTATTCAAGCTCGGTTGGACAGCCCCTGGATCATGACACAACCATCCGATGCGAGTCAGCTTTCAGATTTGAGCCGCGTCTGCGAGAAGCCGTCGGCATTGGCAATCGAAACTTCCCATAAAGCGAACGCCGGACAGCCGTCGGAATCAGCAGGAGTCCCGCCAAGGCATGCTCGCGGGCCTGGCGCCACTGCTGCTGGCCGCCGTAAAGGCGGGCTAGGCGCACGCGGACCGCGATACGGTCATAGCCACCGGCGATCGCGATGCGGTAGCCTGCGGTCGCGCGGTTCGTGTCGCCATTGCGTTCATAAATTCGTGCCAGTGCAGCGTGGACGCGCCCATGGTCCGAATCAAGCATGAGCCCCGCACTCGGATCGGTGGCGATGGCATCATTCACGGGTCGATGCCCGCGCAATGCGAGCTTGAGAAATTGTTGGTACGGTTCGATCGCTTCCTGTGAGCGGCCTTGCTTCTCCAACGCTTGGCCCAGACCCCGATGCGCGTCAATCAGGTCCGGCCGAAGCGCCAAGGCCGCCCGAAACTCAGTCTCGGCCTCTGCCCAACGCTTACGTCGAGCCGCGATCCATCCCAGTCCCAGGTGCGGAAATGCGTCGGCAGGATCCAGCAGCACCCCGCGACAAAACGCATCACGCGAAGCATCATCGTGCTTCGCCCGGTACAGCGGTATCCCTGGACCCGCATGGGCGGTGCGGTAAGAAGGATCCATCGCGAGCACCTGTTCATAGCAATGACGGCCCTCGTCGGGCCGTCCGGTTTCAGCCATGAGATACGCCAGGTGAAAATAGGGCGCAGCTCCGAGCCTGTCGCCGACGGCGCGAAAAATTTTTTCCGCCTGTGTCAGATCGCCCTGGAGCCTTGCCACGATTCCTTGCCGGATACGCTGGTACGCATCCGGCAAGTCTTTCTCATCAGGACAGCGTAGTCGCGTAGCCAGTTCGTCGCCGAGATATTTCCACGCAAGCGGTGTGTATCCACCCTCTACCGAGTACGCGATGGTGACAAAATCGGTCGTGAGCGCGGCCGCGCGAAGAAGTTCCGTCAGTTCTTCCGGCGACCGCCATGGAACCGGGTCCAGCACATCCTCCGTGCGGTAGGAAACCCTCGGAATGGTCAGATAGTCGGTATCAATGTCCAGGAGCACATCCTCGGAAAACGACGGCAGTGTATCCAGCGAGCAAATCACCAAGGGGCAACCCAACACCGAGGTGCGCAGACCATGATGTTCCCATTGCGTGTCAGCCGGGTTCCCGGGGTAACTCCTCAGAATCTCCTTCAGATGACTGCCAAGCGCCTTGCGACCGGCGGAGTTCTCCCAAGTGCCATCTGGCACAATCCAGTAAACTTCCCGTACAATTCGCTCTCGCAGCGCCAGGCAGACAAAGTTCGCGATCGTCAGCTAGCGGTTGTCGTCAAGCCACCACATGTCGTGATGAGCATCGATGTGCACCAGGATGCGGTTCTTGAAAGCTGCGTCGCGCCAGAGGTGATAGGACTGGTCGTGATTCTCCATCAGGTGCACTTGCCGAATCGGGTCGACTCCGACCCGGGCGGAGGAGTGCGCTGCGAGGGAGGATCCGGTCACAACGATGGCGCTTGTAAGGCCAGCAACTGCGAATAGTGCGCGACCTCGCTGGCACTGCTCAACAACGCTACGCCCTGGTGCTCGACCCACGCATGCGCCTCGAACCCGCCACCCGGCGCCTTCGCGACGCCGATATGGATGCCGGATGCGTATCCGGCGCGAGCGAGCAAATAATGGAGTGCCAGCGCCTGAGTTAGGCAGGTAGCGCGCGGAATCGGGCGGCTGGCGGCGCGAACCGCCCATTCCATGCGCTCAACGCTGAATCGGCTAGCGCGTGACGTGACGGTCGACGGTCGCAAAGCAGCCACGCGATGCCACGGCAGCACCCACAGCGCGACCCGATAAGCTGCGAGCAAGATACCGGCGTTGAGCAGCAACCCCCGCTCGGCTGAGCTCACTTGCCGGAACTTGCGTATGGCGTTCATGCCTGGATATCGATCAACCCTTGCTCTGAAAGCTGCGCCAGGAGGGCTTGGAGGTCGGACTCGACCTGTGCGCTATCCACCTCGTAGATGCCCAGCAGAGCCTCTCTAATCTCTGCAAAGGTTCTGGGTTCCTGGATCAAACTCCAGAGGCTGGCCCCGATGAGATCGAGACCGTAATAAACGCTGTTGTTCAGATTCAGAATCGCAGCCTCTCCGGCGAGATCGCACGATATCTGATTCGCCGAGACAGCGATCCGAGACTGATCCGACAATCCAACCGCAGCCATATTAGTCCCTATGCGCCGAAAGAAATCCGATCGAAGGAGCAAAGGACCGTCTGATGTGGGATCAGCCGACGCCCCGTTTGGTAGTGTTCCCCTGACCCGGATCCGTGTTCGATCCGCCCACGCCTGCGGTCAGTTCGGCGAGTTTCCCATAGGTAGTGAGCTGTGGCTTCTTGTACGGTTTACGAGGTCTTTTGCCGGACCCGGTCCCGGCACCTTCCTCCATTTCTGGATTGGGCTTTCTCATCGATTTAGTAAGTTGCCCCTGATGCCTTGCAACGTTAAAGCATGTACTTTGTAGACGCAAACGCATCGTATGACAAGTTCTACGTGAAAAAAGAAACTCGATGGTTGCTCTTCGAGCGCCGCTCGAACTTATTGTTGGTAACTCTGTGGCACTCAACGCTCTCCTCGACCATTCCAAATCATCCAGCGAAGCGGCCCTCGTGCTCTGCTGCGCGACCTTGGCGACACCTGCGCGCAGTGCGTTAGCCTCCGAAATTGTTGCACGTGTGCACAGTTGGGATAGCGTCGCCGAGATTGCAAAGCGCCATGCGGTGCTCCCGCTGGTGTATCGATATCTAAACCTCGAATGTCAGACTTCGGCGCCGGAGGAGGGTTTGGCGAAGCTGCGAACGCAGTGGCAGTTTGTCATCCTCTACAACCGCCACCTTACGGCCGAACTTGTGAGACTGATGGGCCTGCTGCACGTGGCTGGAATCGCGGCGGTCACGTTCAAGGGTCCTGTGCTCGCTGCGATGGCATACGGATCGATCGAGCTACGCCAGTTTGTCGATCTGGATATTCTCGTGCGTCAGAGCGACCTGCCGCGGGTCGCTGAAATACTCACAGCCGAGAGGTACCTGTCGCCTCATACCCGGCGCGAAGGCCTGGCGACCGGCTACTTTCAGGAGTACGAGGACGCCCTCTTCAGGCCCGACGGGATGGGGGCAGTGGACGTTCATTGGAAGGTCACCCCCCGCTCGTTTCGCTTCGGCCCCGACGAGGAAACGTTCTGGCATCGCGCACATCAGATTGATCTCGAGTTCGGCACCGTGAACGCAATCGCGCCCGAGGATCTGCTGTTGTACATCTGCGTTCACGCGGCGAAGCACGGATGGGTCCAGCTCGAATCGATCTGCGACGTTGCGGAGACGATTCGCGCCCGGCCGGGAATCGATCTGATGGCGATACTCGACGAGGCGACCACACTCGGCAGCCGCAGGATGTTCCTGACAGGCATCTATCTGGCGCACGAGCTGGTCGGCGCGCCGGTTCCGAGTGACCTCGTCGCGATTGCTCGCAACGACCGCGCGGTGCGGGCATTGGCAAGAAAAGTCGCGAACCAACTGTTCAGCGGTGGCGCGCAGGGGAGGGCAAGCTTCGATCCGTGGGCGGTACCGATTCGTTCGATCGAAGGCGCCCGCGCCCGAATTCGTTACATCGTCCGGCGAGTGTTCGCGCCAACGATGGGCGACTACGAATTCATCCCGCTGCCGACAGCGCTGTTCCCGCTCTATTGGGTAATCCGGCCGTTTCGGATGGCGGCACAATACGGCCCGCGCCTTCTTCGCCGCTCCGCGAACAGTTCAAACGTCTGAAGCTCGTCTATTTTGGGTGGATTTGCTGGCGAACAGGCCGGGACTCGAACTCCGGGGGCACGCCGAAATTTGGGAAGTCGCCGGCGAAGCGGAAGCCGTCGCCGCTACGAGAGTAGATTCAGCACGCGCGACCTAAAAGTGCTCGAACGGTGGGGGCTCGTTGGTCAGGGCGTTCGGATTCACGACAGGTATGCGCGCGGAGGCCGCCTGGCTGTTGCCTATGGAAACAGGAGGAGGCGTCGCCTCGGCCGTCTCACCCTCGTCAACTGGAATGCTTCTGACCACGGCCGCTGCGTCATACGCATGGAGGTCAGACTCAGGTTTGTTGCCCTTGAACATTTTGATCGTCGCGCCCGCGCTGAATTCGTTATCGACTTTCGCGCCGTCAATATTGGTAATTCCTGCACTCGGCTCCACCAGCACGAAGTAATTGTAGCCATTTTGCAGAGTTACATCTGCGCACCTTCTGAGCAGGTATGAATGAAGCATCTCCGGTGAATTGAACCTATTGCCGCGGAAAGAAACTTGCGCGGTGTTGCCGTCCAGCCGCTGATCGGAGTATCCCCCCGAGACGCCGTCGGGCTGGTATGCCGTAGCACAACCAGTGAGTAAGCAAACGGCCGACAACGCGACTAGACTGATGCGAACTCGCATAGACGTTCTCCCCCTACAATAAGTAATAGTTAATATACCCTGCGTATGATCAGCAAACAACCGGCCCGATTTGCGCGCAATTTCCAAGCCGCGCTTTCGCGCGCGCTCGACGAAGCGTGCTCCGCAGCGCACAAACCTAGCCGCGAGAAGAAAGAACCCTCCCTCGAAACCGTTTGCTCTTTGGCTTCAATAGGGCCATCAAGGAGGGTCTAGTATCGTTAACTTCCGCTAACATAGAGAGAACAAAACACATGGCGTCAGGCAAGCCAATCGGCGAATTTTCATTGAAGATGGTCACTCAAACCAACACTCCCGGACCTGCCGGCAGCGTTCTCATCCAGGTGAATTTCGAAGGGACGGGGACCGGGTTTGGAGCGATCTTCGACACTTCCACTTTCATCGGCGGCGGCAAGGATGGGACTTTCAGTCAGGTCGGGTCGGCCTATCTCGACAATGGCGACGTCCTGAGCGGTGTCGGTCAAGGAACCTACGAGAGCAAGGGCAAACACCGGTGGTCCACCGCGTCCATTGTCCAGCTCTCCGATGGCCGCCGGCTGGCCACCGCGGGCGAGATAGATTTGGCTGCGCGCACCTGGAAGGGAACTCTTTCAGAGATCTAAAACTGCGCGACGGAGTGAAAGCGGACGCCGCGCAAGCGGCGTCCGCCCAGCTTAGGCATCCGAGGGGCCGGCTTCCCAGCCGGCCCCTCTCCGTTTGCATCAGCTAAAGCGCAGGCCCTTCATTTCGCCGGATTCGCGCCATTTGCGGATCAGCTCGTGGAACTCGACCGGGCCGCCGCCGTATAGCTCGCCGGCGAGACCGAAGCCTTTTTGCGGCTTGCCCTCATTGTTGTAATAGCCGGGAGTGCACGCCTCCAGAAAATCCTGGTTGTTCATCGCCTTCTCTTTGATTGTCGCAACCCACTCCGCTTCGGCCTCGGCCGTCGGCTCGATGCATCGCGCCTCTTGCGATTTTGCGTGCTGAATAAGCGCAGTGATGTGGCGTGCCTGCTCCTCGAGCATGTGCGGAAAATTCGCGGTCAGCGCGTTCTGCGTGATGCCCATGTGGAAGCAGTTCGGGAAACCGGCGCTGCAGAAACCATGCAAGGTTTTCACTCCATTCGCCCAATTGTCGGTCAGTGATTTGCCGTCACGGCCGTAAACCTCGAAGCCCGCGCGCCGCGTGTACGCCGTGCCCACCTCGAATCCGGTGGCGAAGATAATGCAATCGACCTCGTACTCGACGCCGTCAAACACCAGGCCCCTCTCTGTGATGCGATCGACGCCGCGGCCCATCGTGTCCACCAGCGTGACGTTCGGCCGGTTGAACGCCGGCAGATACTCGTCATTGAAGGTCGGGCGTTTACAGAACTGGCGGTACCAGGGCTTCAGCGCCTCCGCCGTCCTCTTGTCCTTCACCACTGCGTCCACGCGCGCGCGAATCTGATTCATCTTTTTGAAATCCGCGATCTCCGCCAGACGCATGATCTCTTCCGGCGATACCGCAGAGTTGGTGTTGTTCCGCGCGATGAGCAGACCGCCGAGGTTGCGGATGATGTCGGTCCATCCGTCGTTGACGAGATCCTGGTCCTGGAAGCCGCCCGTGACCAGCACGTTGAAATTCTCCATGCGATGCTTCTGCCATCCCTGCTTCAGCGTCTTCACCCATTTGGGGTCGGTCGGACGATTGCCGCGTTCGTCGATAGAGGAGGGAGTGCGCTGGAACACGTACAGATGCTTCGCGTACTTCGCGAGAAACGGGACGCACTGTACGGCGGTCGCGCCAGTGCCGATAACGGCGACGCGCTTGTCGCCGAGTTTGTGCAAATTTCCGTTGGTATCGCCTCCGGTGTATCCGTAGTCCCACCGGCTGGTGTGGAACGTGTGGCCCTTGAAGGTATCGATGCCGGGTATCGCGGGCAGCTTCGGCCGGTTAAGCGGCCCGTTGGACATGATGACGAACCGCGCGCGCATCCGGTCGTCGCGGTTGGTGGTGACGATCCATCGGCACTCGTCCTCGCTCCAGGTGAGCGCCTTGATCTGGGTCTGAAAGCAGGCGTCGCGATACAGATCGAACTGCTCGCCGATGCGCCGCGCGTGGGCCAGGATTTCCGGCGCGTACGAGTACTTCTCCTTGGGGATGTAGCCGGTTTCCTCGAGCAGCGGCAGATAGATGTACGACTCGATATCGCATTGCGCACCGGGATAGCGATTCCAGTACCAGGTGCCGCCGAAGTCGCCGCCCTTCTCGATGACGCGGATATCCTTTACGCCGGCCTCGCGCAGACGCGCGCCTGCCAGCAGGCCGCCGAAACCGCCGCCGATGATCACAACGTCAACCGCGTCGTTCAGCGGTGGTCGGGTAAAGCCGTGATCGACGTAAGGATCGTCCACGTAACGGCTGAAGTCGCCGTTCACTTCGACGTATTGTTCGTTGCCGTCGGGGCGGAGGCGTTTGTCGCGCTCCTCGCGATACTTGGCGCGAAGCGTCTCAGGGTCGAAATCGAATTCCTGCTGGCCGTTGCCGGTGGTCGGAACTTTTTCAGCGTCACTCATCGCACAATCTCCGAACTGGATTTTTGGTGAGCCCGGTCGGGTCGTGAACCCGGACCCCGGTGGTTAAAGGTCAGTCGAGGC
>Ga0074046_10000205_pt1 | contig 51457 bp, 38 predicted proteins | sample BogForMeECP23OM3_FD_94441 | JGI IMG/M metagenome (GOLD analysis project Ga0074046, IMG submission 94441) | Bog forest soil microbial communities from Calvert Island, British Columbia, Canada - Bog Forest MetaG ECP23OM3 | ecosystem: Environmental > Terrestrial > Soil > Wetlands ... | reverse complement strand
TCCGGGGCACCGCGTGGAACATGGCCAGAATCCGCGGCCTCGACCGCGCGGAGGCCGTGGCCGGAACGATGGCGCTCAGCCTGCTGCTGACCTGGATCGACGAAGACCCCGGGCACGGGCCGGCGCTGCTGCGTGACTACCTGACCGTCTCGCCGGCCGTGGTCGGCTACGTCGCCGATGAGGTGGAACGCCGCGCCGCCGAGGGCACCCGTTTCGGTGACCAGTTGTCCGCGCTACGGCGGATCGCGACGTCCGGCCCCGAGCGCGCGGCGGTGTCGCTGCTGGCCGCCCGCGCCGCCGAGGGCGCCGGAGACTCCGGCACCGCCGAACGCCTGGTCCACGAGGCGCTGACGGCACAGCCGGATCTGCCCGCCGCGCTGGCGGATGCGGGAGAGTACGCGGCCTGCCGGGGCGACGTGCGGGCCGCCGACGGCTACCTGCGCCGATGTAGCTACCCAACCGCCAAGGCGCTGCGGGAGTCGCTCAGGCGCCAGTTGACTCCGCCCAAGAGCACGACGGGACGCAATCAGCCGTGCCCGTGCGGCTCAGGCCGCAAGTACAAGATGTGCTGCCTGTCCAGCGCCGTACACCCGCTCACCGACCGAGCCGAGGCGCTCTACGCGCTGCTGGCCACTTACGCCGAGCGGGCCACCGGGGCAGAGATCCTCGGCCGGCTCATCACCGAGAGCGGCGGTAACCCCCAGTCCACGCTGCTCTGCGTTGACCTGCTGCTCACCGACTGCGGGTTCACCGACCGGTTCCTGCGGGCCAGGGGTCACTGGCTTCGTGAAGACGAGCGGGAACTTGCCGAGTCGTGGCGGCACATTCCGATCGGGCTGTTCGAGGTCCGCGAGATCCGGCGCGGCGTCGGCGTCACTGTTCGTCCGCTGTGCGTCGGGGAGCCGGTCTTCCTGCAGGACCGGTTGTTCTCCGCATCCGCGCGCCGCCTGGATCTGTTCTGCGGCCGAATCCTGCATGACGGCACACGGCCGCGTCTGTTCACGCTCCCCGTGCGCGTACCGCGGGAGGAGCGCCATGAGCTGAGCACGCTGCTCACGAGCCGGCCGTCCGCGGAACAACTGGCGGCGTTCTTCGCGCCGCGACCCGAGCCGCACCTGCTCAACGCCGACGGCCAGGACTACTACGACACCGAGGTGGTATGGGAGGTGCCCGGCGAGCAACAGGCCTGGCCCAGGCTCGCCGACCGACTGGTGCAGATCGACGACGACATCGCCGAATTGCACGCGGAAAGCGCCGGCGAGACCACCAGCCGCGGCCGGGTCACCAGGGAGAATGGTCGCTGGAGGTTGTGGGCCAACTCCCGCGAACGGCTCACCGAGTTCGAGGAGATCCTGCGGCCGTTCGCGCCAGGCGCCCGCGAAGTGCACAGGAAAGCCGAGCGCATGGGAGGCGGGCCCCACCCTCGCGCCCGGGTCCTGACGGTGGAGAGCTACCTCATCCCCGCCGAAGAGGAGCAGAGCACATCGCGCAGGCAGGCTGAATCCTGGATGGACACGGTCATCGGCGACCTGGGGATGACACCGCGCGAGGCCGCGCTGGCCGGCGGTACGGCCAGAGCCGAACTGGAAATGCTGCTGGACGACCTGGACTGGAACAACGACCGCGCCGCCGAACAGGGCCGGCCGGCCCTCATGGACGTCGAGTTGATCCGCCGGGAGCTGGGGTGGAGGCAGGCCGACCGCCGTCTGCGGTTACCGCGGCCACGGGCTGCTCAGCGAGCAGGGCCGACGCAGAAGCATCGGCTGGGCGTGAGCCGGGCGAGCGGACCACCGGGCTAGCCGCGGCTGAGCCCGCATCAGCCGCCACAGCGCCACCGCCGATCCGGCTGAAAACCGTCCGGACAGGCGGAGCTTCAACCTGGTCTCGCGAGGAGATCTATGGCGATGAGGGCCGCTGACCTGGCCACGCCCCCCGATCGGGCGATGCTCGACACCAGCGTGCTGCTGGCAGCGACCGACGAGGGCCCGGCGGCGATGCGCAGGCCACGGCCCGGGATGACTGCCACCAGGCGGACGCGGAGCCTCGGCTTACCTCCTAATTCGAGTCATGCTCGGAGCACGAGGATTTCGAGAGTCGCGACGTCCATCTCACAAGCTTGGCTATCGGTCGTCACGGCGTCGTTACGGTTACGCGACCATGCAACCGATTCTGAAGCAGGGCCGTACGGCTCAATCCTGTCCATCCGGATCCAGAGATAGGCAGGCCGATGAACTGAATGGGGCATGCTCAGTTCCCCCAGACACTTCTGCCTGCGATAGTCCAGTAAGTAATCCCAGGGTCGGCGTGCTCGTGATACCAACGCAGCTCGGGCGTCAGGTTCTCCAGATCCTCATACCATGCCAGGTGATCCGCCACGTACGGAGGCGCGGAACGCATAGCCGACTCCAGCTGGAACGCTGGTACTTCGCTGAGCGGCCGGTACAGCGCCAGCGTAGTGTCAACAGGAGCGCTGAACACTCCTTCCGCCAGGCGCTGCTGCCAGAATTGCTGCTCCCATGCCAGCACCGCCTCACGGCGCTGGTAGTGCACGGGAATACGGTCCAGGCGCAGCCCAAGCCCCGCTTTCGCCTGCGGGAACTCGTCAAGCAGCTCGCCTAGATACGCCACCCAGTCCTCTGGGCAGTCCTCAGACGGTACGACGTCCGGGTCGGTGACGATGTACCGCCCGCTGCCGCAGGCCTGACGGAACGGCTCCCACTCCCACAGGCCATGCGGGTGCGTGCTCCCGCCACGGCGGAGCACCAGCCAGCCGTGCGCCTCCTGGTCCGCGAGCCACTGCACCGCCGACGGCCAGGTGCTGCCCTGGTCCACGAGGGTGACGTCCAGCCCGGCCCTGACGAGAGCCGCCGCACACCGCTGCGCGTAAGTCACCCGATCGCGGCAGATGATGAACGCCCTCACGTCAGCAGGTCCCGTACGATTCCAGGGCCAGGCCACCGTACCCGGACGTGTCGTCCTCGTCCCACGCCACCGCGATGTCAGTCCCCGCGGTAGCCAGACGCAGGGTTTCCGTCAGCATGTACCGGAGCTTGTCAACGCGGAACCGGCTGGGGACCATGACCAGCAGCTCGTCAGCCATTGGGCTTCAGGATTTCCCCGAGCCCGTACTGGGCGTCATGGTCGGTCCACGTGCGGCCAGTCTCCTGGCAGAACTCATTGAGCGCCTTCGCCACCGGGTAGGGCGGCTGCGGCCCGAGCCCTTCCACCACTTCCAGCCTGGTGTCGTGCATGAGCACTGTCCCGCCAGGAGCCACCATGGGCACGAACTTGCGAAGCTCGGCCAGCGTGTGCTCGTAAGTATGCGAGGTGTCGATGAACAGCACGTCGAACTTGTTGCCAGGCGAGACTGTCAGGTTGAGGTCGTCGCCCTGATCGAACGACCACAAACCGCTGGCCAGCCACTGGTTCATGGGTACCTGCGGCACTTCGATGTCGATCGACCAGACGTGCCCGCCCACCTGCTCGGCCGCGGCCAGGAACGCTGATGTCGAGACGCCCGAGCGCACGCCCAGCTCCAGCACGCGCACCTGCGGGTAGGCCACTGCCGCGTTGAACAGCCGGTACAGGCAGTCCTGAATGTCACTCCAGGGTGCAGCACGCTCCCTGTAGTCGTCTGCCAGGCTCAATTCCATTCCTCCGGGTCGCTGTCCGCCAGCGACTGCCGGACGAAGCAGTCTTTGGCCTCGGTGAGCTTATGCAGGCCCGCGGTCAGCTCCGGGCCGTCGTCCAGCTCGTCCAGCATGGCGCTGGCCAGGTTCCAGCACTGATGGCTGATAAGCCGCTGCCTGCCCCCAGCTTCGGATTGGGGACAAGCCACCGCAGGGGCGTGCTGGTGCCAGGGTACCGCTTGTCCAGCGGCTGCTTCCTTGCTGCTGCATGTTCTGTCAATGCGTCACTCCGAACGTCGCTTGCAACTCGCTGAAGGTAGCAGGCGGCTCGACCCAAGCCAGGCATCGACGGCTTTCTTATAATTCATCGCCAACTGGGGCGCGGTCTGCGACAGCGCACTCAGATCGGCTTGCCCAAGCTCGAGCGATTCAGACAAGAGCAGAGCGCGTCCACGCTCCAGCATGATGACGGCGGGTCGTGGATTGTCAGCTGTTGCGGCAGCGTGCGCCGCCAGCATCGAGACATCACCACTGTTCCTGAGCCGGAACTCTTTCTGAACGCGGAGGAGCTGGAAGCGAAATGCCCGCTCGACCGCCTCGACGGCGAGGTCAGCCGGATCCGTGATGGCTTGGGATCAGTGCCACACCCAGTGTGGTGAGTCGACGTGGGCGGTGGGGAGAGCCCGGCGGCGTGTCGTCCACCGCCTGACGAAGCAGGATGAACGTTCGCGAACTCGAGCGCCATACGCCCAGCAGGCCACAATAAAACGCAACAGCCTCTCATATCAACATAAGTCCCATCTCTCATGCGGCACCTCGTTTCTCATGCGGCGCCTTGTTCGGTGAGTCGCTGGGATCGTGCTCACAAAAAGCAAGACTAAATTGTATCTATACTGTCGCCTGGTGCCTCTGTGAAAATAGCAAGCGCGTGCCGAAGCGTATGCATCACTACGCCAATGGCGGTGGAGGCGCCGTGGACAGACAGCAGGGTGACGAGCTAGCCCGTCACGGCAACTGCCTAGATAGCCCCGTCGTGCACCTGATCAGCGGTCCCTACGTAACGGTGGGCGCACAGCGCCGGGAGGTGCCAGAGGGAAGCAAGCAGTTGCTCGCGCTCGTTGCGTTGCGTCGGAGGCGGGTTGAGCGACGCTGGGCAGCGGAAACCCTGTGGCCGTTTGCGGCTGAGGGGCGAGCAGCCGGCAACCTCCGGTCCGCACTGTGGCGGCTGCGCCGTGCCAAGGTCGAGGTTCTTATCGCCGATAAATGGTCGCTAGCGCTCAGCAAAAACGTACTTGTGGACCTTCATTTCATAGAACAGCGGGCAACCCGTTTGATCGATGGGACAGCGCTGGATGACGACCTCACCATCTGGCCTTCCTGGGCCGACGCCCTCGATTTCCTGCCTGGCTGGTACGACGACTGGGCGATGATGGAACGTGAGCGCATAAGACAGCGGAGCCTGCACGCACTGGAGGCACTCAGCAAAAGGTTGACCAGTATAGGCCGTTTTGCTGACGCCGTGGAGGCAGCGATGCTAGCGGTGAGTGCCGAGCCGCTCCGGGAAAGCGCCCAAAGAGCATTGATGATGGTACACATCGCCGAGGGCAATCTGGCGGAAGCGCACCGCTGCTTCCGATCGTATCGTGACCTACTGCGCCGGGAACTCGGCATAGACCCCTCAACAGATCTATTCACGGTTCTCCGTGAAACGGCTGCCGCTCACCACACGCAAACGCGAACAGGCCGCTGAACTGCCCTATCGCAACGTTGTAGTGGCAGCCAAGTGATGACCGGTGCGGTCATCTGGCTGCGTGGCTCAGCTGTGGGCGCCCTAGACAGGGACCGACCAGCGCACGCATAGCGTGGGAAGGGGCAGCGCCAAGCTCGTGGGCCAACAGGTGCTCGTAGAATCGGTATTGCCGGATTGCCTCAGCAATGTTGCCCTGCTCCAGATGGACCCGGATGAGGAGCCGGTGCGCTGTCTCCCGCAGCGGCTCCGCTTGCACGGCGGCCAGTCCGACCCGCAATGCATCGCCCAAACGCCCGGACGCGCAGAGCTGATCGCCGAGTTTGTCAAGCACCTGCAGGCGGAGGCAGTGGAAACGCTCTCGCTCCATGACAAGCCAGTCGTCGTACCAGCCAGGCAGCAGGTCGCCGCTGAAGTAGCGGAGTTCACACGCCACATCAATCACCGCGAGGTTGAGCTGGGCGCCCTCGAGCAGCCGGTGCGCCCGGGCGATGGCGGTGCGCAGGTCGACTTGCACGCGCGCATCGAGGCATAGATGAGTGCCCGATGCGGTCAGAACGTTGACGCCGCCCGGCGCGGGTATCCGCCATAGCGCTGAGCGCAGGCTGGCCCCGGCCCGCTCTTCCGACGAATCCAGCCACAGCGTCCCGCTGACCTTCGAACGGCGCACCGGGCGGTCGTGCAGCGCAACAAATCCGACCAGGCGTTGTGAGCTTGGTGACATCCGAACGAGCTCATCTCCGTGCCACAATTCGAAGTCGTGGATCAGGCTGAGGTTGAATGCAGTGGTATCAGGCACGGCTGGCGATAGGTGATCACTCATTGGGGATCTCCGGATCGTTCCACGTGATCGCGATAGAAATCTAGATCCGGCCCGAGCAGTTTCTCGACTTCGCCGACCGGGATCCGGCTCCAGTTCGCCCCGTTTACCGTCTTAGGCACAGTATTGCGAGGGTGAATAATAGCTATCAAACTATCGGCCTCGCTAACATCGCACACAGAGCGTACTGCTTTGCTCCATACGAACCGCGAATCCTCGCCGGTGCCCACTTCCGGGAACGGGGACCGCGTCCACAGATCTTTGCTATAGCAGAGGCTCGATCCGGCCGCCCAGACGCGTTGCCCGCGCGGCCACTCATAGCGCCACGCTTGTGATCTTGCCGGGTCGTAGAAGCGCAGCGCCCGGGTCCCGCAGATGTCGTGGCCGCCCTCGACCAGCCGGCTCACCTGAACGGACAGCCGATACCGGGCCTGCCAGTCGTCATCGTCCCAGTGCGCGATTATCGTTCCGCGGGCGATCTGGCAGGCGAGGTTGCGCTTGGCGCCGAGCACCATACGATGATCCAGCCGCTGGTAGACGATCTCCGTGTCTCCGATGGGAACGAGGTCAGCGACCAGGTCCCGGCCATCGTCGAGGATGATCAGTTGCTTTGCCGGGTAATCCTGCCGGCGGAAGTACTCGATGGCGCGCGGGACGAACGCACGCCGATCCATTGTCGGCATAATGCAGCTCACCAACGGCTGCGGCGTGCCCGAAGCCGGGCTGGGCGCGGCGGGGCAGCGGCGTGCGTAGTAGGCCCGGTCCTCCGGCGGGAGATCCGGCTCGGGCTGCGCCTCCCAGCCGCCGTGCTGCCCGCCGTCAAGCCGCCAGCTGTTGGTGCTGTGCCGCAGATAGAGGAACAGCCCGTCGGCGCTCTGCGCCCGCAGCCGGGCGCCCCGGCGCACCGCCTGGTCAAGGAATGCGGCGTCCTCGGCGAGCGACCGGTCAGGGTACCGGGCCAGCCGCTCCCATACCCAGCGGCGGAAGGCGAGCGTCCCGCCATGCACATCACGAACGAACATCTGTCGGTGCAGGCGCGCGCTGAGCTTCCAGAACTGCCACCGTTCCAGGTCAAAAACCGTCGCATCCCGCAGCGCGGTAATGTCCGCCTCACCGGCCCGGATGTCGGCGACCTGCCGGGACACACGCTTCGGGCCGTGCCAGTCGTCATCGTCCCACTGCACCACGATCTCCCCGCGGGCATGCTGGCAGGCAATGTTCCGCAGCGCGCCGATGGAGCGGGAGGTGTCGCTAGAGATCAGCTGGATGCGAGGGTCATCTGGCAAGGAGGCGGCGAGCACCGGCGGGCCGTTCTCGATGATGACAAGTTCGGTGTTCGGATAGTCCTGGCGCTGGAAATAGCGCACCGCCTGAAGGGCGAAGTCGGAACGTTCCCTGGTCGGCATGATGCAGCTGATCAGCGGCATGGGCACGATGGCGGGTGGCGGCTCGGCGGGCGGCCGGACCGGGGGAACGGGCGGCGCCGGACGTACTGGCCGGGCCCCCGCGGGGGCCGCCTTCAGGGCTGGTTTGGGGGCCGGTTTCGGGCGGAGCTTCGGCTCCGGCAGCAGCCCGTTAGGGGCGAAGTGCTCGCAGGCGTCGCCTAGGCAGTGCGGCCGGTACAGCGTGGTCTCGCCGCGCAACCGCAGCCCGCAGAACCGGTCCTGGTACAACCGGCGGTTCGCATCCAGCGTGGCGGCCTCGGCGTCACGCCGCCGGCGGGTCGGTGGCGACCGGTACACGTAGGACGCGCCGACCCACACACCCTGGAATCCGGCGCGGGCTGCGCGAATGTTGTAGTCCATCTCCCAGCACGGGCCGACGCCGTACGCCTCCTCGGCCAGGCCGATCGCCTCGATCGCCTCGCGGCGTACCGCATAACAGAAGTCAGCCAGGCTGTAGAGCGGCTCAAGGGTACGTGCGGCGGCACCGAACCGGCGTACCGCATGCGCCGCGTCCCGGCGGATGGCTTCGACGTCGCCGCGGGCACCGCGCTGGATCCCCTGCTCATTCCAGGACAGGTTGGTGGACGGCCCGGCCAGCCCGCAGCCGTCTCGGTCCAGGCCGGCGAGCAGGAGCTCCAGCCAGCGCGGCCCCACCAGCGCACCGCTCTCCAGTAGCACGACCACCCCGGCTGAACAACGGGAGGCAAGCCGGTTGAAGCAGGCGGCCATGCCCCGCGGTTCGGGCGTTGCCCACTGCTCGATCGCGGCGAGCTCGGCGTCCTCGGCAAGTGCGGCCGCCGTCGGCTCGTCCGGCCCATCGGGCAGCAGGACCAGTTGGACGTCCGGACCGGTGTGCGCGCGGAAGAAACTAATGGTCGCCGCCAGGCGCGCCGATTCGGCATGTACCGCCACCCCGACGCAGACCCCTGACCGCATACCGAAATAGTCCGGCGCAATAGTCACTCCTCCGTCACCGCAGCGTCACGAGCGTCGGTTATGCCGTCGCGGCGAGCCGACTACCCGTTGCACTGGTACGCGGGCGAAGACGGCCGCAGGTGACGTGCCGACGATGCCCCGGCATACGTTTCATCCGTGCACGACCGAGCCCTGGTGCCCGAAATTGCGTGGTGTAGGTAACCGAGGGCATGCATGCCGCGGGGGTCACCAACGCGTTCCAATAACGATACTATGCTTTTCCGCCGGGACTACTTCGACCGTGCCTAATGTTTCCCGGCCAGGCTGGTTTGCCAAGGACGTTGCCTAGCACCAAATCGGCTCCGCACGAATAATCAGGACAAGCGCGAGCTGATCAGCGGATTCAGTCACCTGATCCGTGACAGTCGCCGACACTCTTCTTTGCTCTGAGCGAGGCTGAGGGAAGGAGCCGGGTAGCGGCCAAAACCTCGGTCAGGCGCATCGGGAAGTTGCACTTGAACCATTCGTACTCCCCGATAGCATCGTATCCCTTTCCGAAGTATCCGGCGAACTCATCCACCGTCATGACACCCTCGTCCTCTGCATGGACAGGCCACGAGAGGTCGAAATCCTGCGATTCCTTGGCGATAGACGGATGAAGCCAGCCTCCGAAGATCTTGGCATCATCGCGCGGCTGATGTGTCGGAAGATCGAAGACGACACGCAGAAAGATGTAGAGGCCAGAGGCTGTCGCGAGATCAAACCGAGGCAGGCAGTACATGTCGGCGTAGGACTGAACTGTGATACGGCGTTCCAGGTCGTCGAGGGAGACGAACTCGGCAGCAACGCCCCCTATCCCCTCAAAGGCCTCAGGGGCAAGTGACGGATTGCTCCAGTCGGGAAGTCTATGCTCGAGTCTCACGGCATGCCCTTCAGTGTGGCAGCGCCACAACGCCGACGGTCACGGATGGCGTAGGCGCGCTACCAGTGTCGTCCCACGTCGCGGTGATGTTGTGTGTGGTCCCTGTACCGTCCCAAAACGGTGGTTTGGTGGTCGTCGAGTGGAGGATGCCAGCAATCGTGCTCGGGTTGTTCGTCTTGAAGTCCGCGGGAAGAGGCCCCTCATAGAACTTCACCACTCCGAGCAGCTTATTCTCGCCTTTCGTCTTCTTCGCGGCCGGTGCGCAGTAGTAGAGGTCGTCATTGTCGTCGAGGCCCTTGTCCTGCCAGACGGTGACCTTCTTGCCCTTCTCGACCTCCCAGGCTTCCCAGTAGTGGTACGAGTTGCTTCTCGACGTCGCGCCCGACGTCGAGAAGCTTGCGGTGACCTCCTGGATCACCCATCCTGCCGCCCCGCTCGCTGACGCCATGCTGTACCAGACCTTCCAGGAACACCCCCCGTAACCAAGGTCATTCGGCCCATCGACGGTCGATATTGCCACCGTCTGGGAGATCCGTGCCTTGCCAGCCACGACGGCGCTGGGGGTGTCGGTGGTCAGCGCCTGGGCGTCCTGCTGCACGGAATCAGCGCTTCCATTTCCAGCGAGAACGCCCTCCACCGGCTCACCCTTGCCGCTGCGGAAGTCGTGCGAAGGGGAAGACTGGGCGAGCATGGCCCACAACGGTGGCTGGAAGCGCGATCGGTCACTTACGCCGGGTGATTCAGAGGACGAATCAGTCAAAGCGGCAGCTCCAGACTGCGCGTTCGAAGCCCGTCGTCTCTTCTGCTCACCCTCCGGAACGTTCTCACGGTCGTGCATGCTTGCCCCCTAACGCCGATCGCCTTCGGTCCCTCGTCTGCCTCGGGTCAGCAGTCGGCCACCGCTCGATCGCGGCGAGCTCAGCGTCGCCGGTGAGCGCGGCCGCCGTCGGCTGGTCCGGGCCATCCGGCAGCAGGACCGGCTGGACGTCCGGGCTGGTGTGCGCGCGGGAGAAACTAACGGTCGCCGCCAGGCGCGCCGGCTCGGCCTGTACCGCCATCCCGGCGCAGACCCCTGACCGCATACCGACATCGTCCGGCGCAATAGTCACCTCCCCGTCACCGCAGCGTCACAGCGGTGCCCTGCCTCAATGCTGAGAGGTCTATCGAGCGCTCGGCGGCAGCTACGCAATTAATGACAGCTCGCGGAGCAGTGCGGGCTTCAGTTAATCGAGGAGCGATGAGCGCCGGTGAACTGACCAGTACGGGGATTGCGATGTACTGTCCATCTCGTGCCGTTGTTGTCCGTTACGTACCAGGTTTCAGTGAAACCCTGAGCGCGGAGCCCGGCGTTTTCCGTGCGCACCTGTCCGGTCACTGTCACGCTTCCTTCGACTTGCCCTATCGCGGCCTCTGGGGTTGGATAACGCTCGGCGACTTCGCCCTCCGGGCGTGTGGCGGCCTCCTGTTCCTCGAGTGCGCGCTCCGCTTGAGCCCACTTCTCCTCGTAGGTAAGGGTTCCCTCGGTTGGCTCTGCCGTAGGCGGCTGTTCGGGACCGTGCGTTTCCTGCTCGATGGCTGGAGCTTTCTCTTGCTCTTCCTGGGTCTTTGGGCCAGGTTCCGTGGGGCCCTGGCGGCGAGGCCCCGGCGAAGCCGGTTCGGTGGGCTCGCCACCTGGTAGCGGGGAGGGCGCGCCGGTTGCACCCTCGCGGCGGGGGCCGGGGAAGTTGTCTGGTATTAGGCCGAGGTCGCCGCCGTAGCGCTGCTGGTACCAATCGTGGTAGTCGTCGATCGTGGCGAAGCGGACCTGTTCCCTGCCGCCGTCCATTGTCGGCATGTCCACGCCATAGGGCTCATCAGGACGCGTTGGGTCGTACTCGTAACGGGTGACATCCGGGCCATGCGGGGTCTCTATGCGTATTTCTGACGAATACGCTTGACCGCGCATTTCGCCCTCGGCGGTGACGATGCCGAAGTCGTGCGCCGCGCCCGAGGGCACCCAGTCAGCCTCCGGTGTGGTAAGCCCGCCCGGTGTCACCGGATGGCTGTGCGACTCAAGCACCCACCGGCCCTGACCACGCAGATTCTCAGGTACCAGCAGGTCAGGCTCGACCAGGTTCAGCGGCACACCGCTCTCCGAGCCCTGCACGACGACATACTCGCCGGTCTTCGTGTTACGGAGCAGGGCGGCTTCCCGTCCGGGATCCTCGCGGATGAAGCCCTCGTAGAATTCACGGTTTGCTACAGGATCGGTGGCCTCCTGGTCGGGGAGCCGGCCGAAGCTGCCCTCGGGCAGTTCGGTGAGCTCGGGGGCGCCTGTCTCCGGACCAGCCGCACCAGGCGGCTCCGGCTGGCCTGGCGCCTCGGCGCGCCGGCCTGCTGGAGCTTCTGGAGCAGGAGCCGCTCGAGGCAGTTCTTCCGGCGCAGGCGCGCCCCGGATTGGTTCTGCCGTCGGCGCTGCCGGAGCCGCTCCCCGCGGCCCTTCCGGCCCAGGCGCCTCCTGCACGGCCTCCGCCGCCGGCGCTGGCGCAACTGCCCCAGGCGGCTCTTCCGGCGCAGGCGCCCCCCGAACCGGTTCCGCCGCTGGCGCTGCCGGAGCCACTCCCGGCGGTCCTTCCGGGGCAGGCCCCCCCGGGACAGCCTCTGCGGCCGGTGCTGGCGCGGCAGGTGTGTCTGGAACCCGGGCCTCCATGCGGCTCGCAGCCGCGGCCACCTCGGCCTCGCTGACGTTGAACGCGACGTCCAGATCGACCGCCGCACCGCGCGCCCGCCCGGACAGGCCGCCGATGGCCTCCTTCGCCGTCTCCGACGTCATCGCAACGTTGGTCGTCACGTTGAGCAACAGGCCACGATCCCACTGGCTCCACTGCCACGTTGCCGGATTCCAGCTGACTCCCGGACCGGACAGGATGTTCTGGATCACTCCGAGCCCGGTGCCGACCACTACCTGGGCGACCCGCTCCACCACTAGCTCCCTGGCGGTTGCCGCAACCGCACCGGACAGAACCTCCTGCCCGAGAACGCCCGCTGCGGTACCTGCGCCGAGTGCCCCACCTACGGCACCGAACAGCGCGCCAACGGCCATCTGCTTGGCAAGGTCGCCGAGATCTATCGGCCCTTGCCGGCGTCCGGTCGCATAGTCGGTCAGTGTCGACGCTGCCGCGGACGCCGCTCCTGCCAGCGCGCCGGCCAGGATCAGCGCGCCGATGCCGGTGCCGCAGATGGCGATGACGGCGATCGTGACCAGCAAGCCGACGATCAGACCAGCCCAGAATGAGGGGTTGCTGAGCGCTTCGCCGACTTGCCGCAACTGGTCAATGAACCATCCGTCGTTCGCCCGCTGTCTCGCCCGCTCCATCCCCTCCTGGATGCGTGAGTCGAGAGATCCGACTGGCTGCCCCGCCGCGGCGAGCGCCTCCTGGACATGGCTGCCGAGTGTGGTGGCAAGCCGCTCAAGGGCTCCGGTTAGGCCCGTATCCGCTTGTGCCAGCATTGCGGACATCTGGCCCGATGCCCCGGCGATGAGCTGGTCGCCGCGCTGGACGGCCTGGCCAACCAGGCTTTCCAGCTGCCGCGCCAGCTGTTGCTGGCTCGCGGTTAGCCGACCGTCCGCGGCAAGCCGGGTACCGTCTGCCTGGTGGCCAAGCTCATCGGCCACTGCCGTGAGCGAACGCGCTACTTCAGCGGCAGACCGGTTGAAGCTCGCTGCGATCTGCACTCCCGCGAGGCGAGCCTGCTGCGCTGACATGCCGTACTGGGTGCGCAGCAGCGTGGCTGCTTCCTCCGCGAGCGCGCGCTTGGCGGCCTGCCGGCCTGCCCTGGTCCCGAGCCCGGCGAGCAACGCGGCGGCTGCTGCATGACCTGCGGTCCGGGCGGCGTCCGCCTGACTCTGCACGCGCTCGGCCCCCTGACGTGCTGTCTCCAGGTGGCCGCGACGAGCTTCCGCGGCAGCCGCCCGGATGGTCTGGGCGCCGGATCGCTGTACCCCGGCGAGCGCGACAGCGACCTGGGACCCGGTGTGGCGCAGGGCATCCAGGCCACGTGCCACCAACTGATCGACCGATGCGTCCCCCGCGGTAGCGGTGTCGTCGAGGGCTCCCTTGAGCGGCCCGAGCATGTCTGTCAGGGAACGTGCGAGCTGACCGGACTGGTTGAGGATGTCGCCGCGAACCTCGGGGCCGACATTGCGCAGATCGTCAGCGGTCGTCCCGACTGCGGAGCGGACCTCGCGCTCGGTCTGGTCCGCTATCTCTTGGGCAGCCTGGCGCATCGCTGACACTGCCTCGGGGTTGTCGTCCGTCGCGCTGTCGGCGCGGGCCCGCCGGATCTGCTGCACCCGGACAGCCAGGTCTGTTACCCCGTCGCCTACCGCCGCCGCCTTCTGCGCTGCGACATCGACGGCCTGCTGACCGCGGGTCTCGGTCTGCGCGGCGGCCGAGTGAACCGCCGTGTCGACCGTTGTCTCGGCCTGCCGAACCTGATCACTGTGGCTGCCATCCAACCGTTCGCGCTGGCGTTTTGCCTGCGCATGCAAGGCCCCCTCCGCCCGGCCGACATGCCCGCGCAAGTCCCGCTGAGCGCGAGCGATGGTCTGGGTGAGCCGCTGCTGGAGCGCGTCGGCGGTGCCGTCGACGGAACCCTGTCCGGCGGCGGCGCCACCCTGGATGGCGGCAATGGCATGCGCTGCCGCGGTTGCCACGCTGAGCTCCCCGGCATCGACCGCCTCGACGATCGCCGAGCCTGCCGGGTCGCTCGTAAGCGCAGGCGTGGCGCTCGCCGGTGCGAATGCGGGAGCCGCCAGACCCGGAGCTGGCTCAGCGGGAGCCACCTCGGCGGCCGCGATCTGCTCGGCTGCCGGGAGCTCAGCACGCTGCGCCATCGCCTGCGGAAGACCAGGCTGCGGCGACAGTGGCCGCCTTGGGATCACCTCGAACGGCTTGCGGATCTCGGCGGCCAGCTGGTGTGGATCTGTCGGTGGCCGGGACGCGATGGTGGGCGGAGGGCGAACCAGGGACTGGGCAGACTGGTCGAGCAGCTCAGCGCCGGGCGGCGGCAGAGCGTCGGTCGCCTTACGGGCCGGAACGTCTCCAGCAGCCGCAGCCCAGCGGGGCACGGCGGTGAGTGGCCCCTCGTCCGCCGACGGCGCAGACACGGCCAGCTGTGCGTCCAGTGTGAGCAGCGCGGGCGCCGCCTGCGGCGCTGCCTGTACCGTCACGTAGGCTGCCGCGGGCTTCTGCAATCGCGACCCCTCGACGCCGGTGTCTGCCGTCACCCGTCACCTCACCTACTGCTCAGATTCGATGCGCTGACGACGACGTTCGTCGATGTGCTCCCGGGGGTGCGGTCATGCCCTTGCGAATCAGAAGGAAGATGCGTGCGGCGCCCAGCGCCCGCACCGCCACTTGCGCCGTCATCGCTGTCCTCCGGTGAGCTGGCTGGTGAGCGGGAACGAGGCACCGATGCGCCGGTACTCACGTCGCAGTGCGGCGATCACGTCGCCGTCCTCGACCGGGCTGCCCCGCTCAAGCGAGAGGAGCGTTGCATGCAGCGTCGCGTTCCGGATCTGCCCACCGGTGATGACACAGCGGCGGGCGACGTCCTGCACCAGTGCCCGATCGACCTGGTGGCTGCTCGGCAGGTGCGCCAGCCACAACTGCCAGCGCTGGTCAGCGTCGGGCGGAACGAAGTCGACGGTGACGTCGATGCGCCGCAGGAATGCGGAGTCGATGCGGCTGCCCACGTTGGTGGTGATGACGACGATCCCGTCGAAGATCTCCAGCCGTTGCAGCAGGAAGTTCGTTTCCAGGTTGGCGTAGCGGTCGTTGGCGTTGCTGACCTCGGTGCGGCGGGTCATGAGCGCGTCGCCCTCGTCGAGCAGCAGTACTATGTCGAGCTCCTCCGCCCGGGCCAGGACCCGGTCGAGATTGCGCTCGGTCTCGCCGATGTACTTGTTGACGACTGCCGCGAGGTCGACCCGGTAGACATCGAGATTCAGCTGCGCCGCGAGGTAACGCGCGGTCAAGGTCTTGCCCGTACCACTCGGGCCGGTGAACAGGGCGCGGACGCCGCGGTTCATCGTGCCCCGTAGTGCATCCTGCGAGGCGGCCGCGAGGGTTTCTCGCTGGCGGCAGCGGGCCAGCAGCGTCGCCACCTCGCCGGCCGCGGCCACGCTCAGCACCGGCGGCGCGCGGTCGGTGAGCGGATCGAGCCGGGTTGCGAGCGTCTCCAACGTCTGGCGCTGCAGCGCCCGGGTCGCGGCACGGACGTCGGCCGGGGTCACGAGGGCATGCCCGTCACCGGCCGCGGCGGCTGTAGCGAGCTGCCCGGCTCGCCGGATGTTGCCCGGGGTGAGCAGGAAGGACTGCGCAATCTGCAGAGCGTCAGCGTCTGACGTGGCCACGGAGGTGGCCCACAGGCCCTGGCGGTCCTTCGCGGTGCACGGTCCGAGCACGAAGCTCAAAGCACGCTCGGTCACCGGCCCGGACAGCCCGCCGCTGCGCCCGAGCACCACACCGAGCGGCCGTTCCAGGCCCGGCATGCCAGGCAGAAGCACAGTCTCGCCGGGGCCGGGCGCGGCGCGCGTCACCGGGAAGGCGTCGCCGAGTTCCGCGAGCGGGGTCAGCAGCTGCCAGCCCGCGTCACCGGGCTCGCCGGCGTGCACCAGCACCGGCTGGCCGAGCGCGCGAGCGACCGCGCCGAGCAGGGTCAGCCGGCCGCTGCCGTCCATGCCGCGCACCACGACGGCCGACAGGCCGCCCGTCCGTACCAGTTCGGGCAGGCGTTGCGCCGCGCCGGCCAGCTCTCCGCTGAGCAGGACGTCGGCGAGCTCTGGAAAGGAACTGGCTGGGCGGTAGGTCACGGTGGCGGGCAGCGATGCAGGCACGATCCGGCCGCGGTGCATCAGGTCCCAGATCGCGATGGGGAGCCGCAGCACCCACTCCGACCGAGGGTCGCCAGGGTTGACGATCTCCAGCAGCCCGCGACCGGCCAGTGCCTGCGCGCGTTCCTGCAGGTCTGCGCCGCTCTCGCCGGTGTCCGCGAGCAGCCAGCTCAGCAGCCCGGCGCAGGGACGGCGGGCCTTCAGCGGATCTTGCAGGGTCGCGAAAAGCGCGCCGAAGCGGATGTCGTCCTCGATCAGGCCCGCGCCGACCAGTAGCCGGGCATCCCACCGGTCCAGCTGGCCCAGCGGAAGCGGCACGCCGGCTTCCGACTCGAACGCGTCGAGCTCGGCGTCCCTGGCCGCAGGCTCGCGGCGCGGGCTCTCCGCAAGCCAGCCGGGGACATCGGCGCCCAGACGGCGCGCGATGCGATCGACGACGGCGTCGCGGTACAGCTCGGCGTGCCGGGCGGCCAGCCCGGCGGGCGCTGGCACGTCAGCCCCCGCCCTCGAAGTGGAACATGACGATCCGCCCGAGGTCGGGCACCCAGCCCGGGTCGCGATCCAGGCAGCAGACCCGCGCGGCCACATCGACGTGCTCAAGATCCAGCACAACATCCAGATGGGTCCGGGTGACCGCGATCCGGCCGGGCCGCGTCAGGGCGCTGGCCTGCACATCACGGCTGGCCAGCAGCCAGGCCACGAACTGCCCTACGGTGGCCCGCCACCGGGCCCAGCCGGGCGGGCCGTCAGAGCCCGCCAGCCCGGTCGTCTCCAGCGCTGGTCCGGGGCGAAGCGATCCGCTGACGCCTGCGGCCTGCAACCGGGCATGCTCGGCGGCCGCGACCGCGGCTCCGTGCCCCGATGGGCAGGGCACGTCGGCGACGCCGAAGCCGCGGCACCGGTCGGCCAGCAGCATCCGGCCCTGCTGCTCGGCCCACTCCCAGCTGGCCGGCGACGGCGCCCAGCGTCGCAGCCACGCGGCAGGCAGGCGTACCGGATCGTCCGCCCCGATGCCCGCCTCGGGGCAGGTGCCGGGCTCCCGGCCGTCCAGTTCCGCCAGCAGCCGCCACAGTGGGTCGTCGGGCGGCGCGGCGCCGACGGTGAGCAGATGGCGGGCGAGCAGTTCGACGACCGCCCAGCCACCCGGGGCCGCACCTTCCGGCCAGGCACCCGGCAGGTCCAGCCAGTACAGCAGATTGATGAGGTACAAAACGGAAGCGAACTGGCTAACCAGGCCGTCCGCGACCGTGATGGCCGCCGCAGCCGACCCGGGAGCCCTTGATTCAGCGGCGGCAGCGGGCACTGGGGCGGCCAGGGGCTCATCCGGTGCGGCGGGCAGCTCGTGACCGGGAGCCAGCGCGGTTCCCGTGTCACCGGAAGCAGGTGCCACGACATCCGCCGGCCCGGCTGACGCGGCGGCTGAACCTGGCGCGGCAGCCGGAGTTGCCGCGCCGACACCCGGGATTGGGCGCTGTCCCGCTCGTGCCGCCGCCACTTCGGCCGTCGGCTGCGCCACTTCGGCCGCTGGGTGGGCCACTTCGGCGGCCGGGTGAGCGGCCAGGTGCAGCCAGGCCTCGGCTTGCGCCACGAAGGCTGCCCTGCGGGCAAGGGCCGGCTGGGCATGCAGTGCGATCGCCGTGCCGAGCAGGGCCTCCTGTTCGGGCTGCAGCGGCTGTGCGGGGGGCAGCCACCGCAGCCACGGGGTGATCGGGCGGGCTGCGGGCGCATCGCTGCTGCCCGGCGGCTCGCCAGCTGCACCGGGCTGCGGGCCGGGCGCTGTCGTCGGGCCGGGCGCTGTCGTCGGGCCGGGCGCTGTCGTCGGGCCAGGCCTCGCGTTATCTGGCCCGCCCGGGCGGTCCTGGCCGGGCAGCGCTGACCCGGTGAACTCGGCCAGCATCGCCTGCCGTACTCCGGCAGCCTCATTGGGCGTGAGCGTCGACACCGCGCGGGTGGCATCCGCGGCGGGCAGCGCGGCGATCGCGGCAGGCAGCCAGCGGGCGCGCGCCGTCCAGGCCGCGGCGAGCACGGCGCCGATCCTGGGCAGGCCAGCGGGCGCAAGCTGCTGCCAGTACCAGCGTGTCAGCTGCCCGGCGAGCGCGTCGCGGGTCAGGCAGGCCAGCAGTTCGGCGTCATCGGCAAAGAGCACCGAGTCGGCGGAGCCGGGTGCGGCGGACCGCGCGGGCCGGGCTGCGGTACGGCGAAGCTCATCGACGGCAGCGCGGGCCTGCTCCGCGAGCCGCTGGCCGGCTCGCCACTGTACCCGGCGCAGGACGAGGACCGAGCGGTCGAGGCCGGGCGGGCCGAGGTCCAGGGAGGCGACCACCGCCTCGGCCCGGAGACGCGCGACTACGTCCTGGCCGAGCCAGGACCCGGCGGCCCGCACCGTCAGCCGCCCCACCTGCACCGCCGTGGTCACAGGTCCTCACCCACTCCTCACCCGCGAACCGCGGCGAAAACGGATGGCGGAATCAGCGGGATGACCGGCGGCTGGGTCCCCTGTAGCCAGCTGTAGTTCTTGACGAACACGCCATAGAATGTGGCGCTGCCCTCGAGCCCGGCGAGGTAGTTCTGCTTCACCACGTATATTGACCACGGAACAGAGTCGCCTTCGACCGGCTGCGGAGTCGTCGCGGCCGGCATATTCTGCCAGGACTGCCAGAGCAGGAGGTCGGCGATCTCCCAGTCGAGCATCCCGCCAAAGCGTATGGCGCTGCCAAAGAACAGGGGTGGATAGAACCCGGGCTTCGGTGGCTTGGCGGCAAGGGCCGCGATAGTGACGTCGAGCGGCTCCCCCGACAGCGCGGCCAGGCCCTGCAGCATGGCCTGGGGGTCCGCCGCGAATAGCCGCTGCGGCTCGGACGCAATGTCGGGACGCTGTTGCCCGCCGCCCTGTTGCCCGGCCACGCGGCTGGGGTCGGCCAGGTTGCGAAGCTGGGTGAGTATGTCGCTGACCTGGCGGTCGCTGACGGGAAGGAAGCCAACCGGCGGCAGCAGGGGGAGGGTGGTCGCCGCCACGGCTGAATTCGCAGTGCCCGAGTCAACCATCTCGGCGGCCTGGTCCTGGAACTGCAGGAATCGCGCCTGCCCGTCAGCCGTCCGGCGGTCGGACACCACGGCAGCCCACGGCGCAGCGGCGGGGATGGGGTCGGGAGCTGTGAGGCGCCGGCGGGCCGACCAGTTATCCACGAAGCCGACCGCGTTGCCGTTCCAGTAGAAGACCGCAAGCGGCAGGTCGTCAGCGGACAGATCGGCAGGGTCGAGAGTGTCGAATCCGGCGTAGCCGACGGCGAAACCGAACAGATCTTCGCCAAGATTAGCCAGCTGTGGAGTGCCAAAGCACCAGTGAGCGAGCAGGTTGCGGCGATTGTCGTCGGTGACCGGAATGCCAAGCACGCTCTGGGGCAGTTGCAGCGTGATCGCCTTGAACTGCGTTCCTTGTACCTGCCATTGCGCGGTGCAGCCGGACGGCATGGTGCTGTCCGCCGGGCTGGCCAGCGGAGCCTGACCAGTGAGCTGGGCGGCTGGCAGCGCGGTGAGCAGGTAGCATCCAGTACCAATGGCGGAGCCTCCGGTGGGGGGCGTCGGCGTACAGCATGAGAACGACCCGCTGGCCGTTGCGCCGATGGTGGGCGCCGGGAAGGTCAGGGGCAGGGTGACCGATGCGCCCACGCTGATGGCGGCCCCGGACGGAGCGATGCCCAGTCCCGGAGCGACGGTGAGCGTGGTTGCGGTGGAGGTGACCCAGAGCCCGGTCACGACGCCGTGGCCCGCTGCCTGGCCGATCAGGCCGTCGCCGGCCTGCAGCGTCGCCTGACTGGTGGCCAGGTCCTCGGCGGTGAGCAGCCGGCCATTGACGTAGTTGGGCAGCTGGGCGGCGCCGGTGAAATCGGAGCCGACGAGCTGGCTGGCCATCACAGACCGACCAGGCGAACGTAGGCGGTGACGGTGCCGAGGTCCGGCTCCCAGTTCAGGAACGTAATCCCGGACTTCACCGTCCACTCCGGCAAAGGAGTCACTCCCCCTTGGCCGCCCTCCAGGCCTAGCCCCAGGCCCGCTAGGCGGAAAACGAACCGGAGGTAGCAGGGCAGGACGAGATTGGCGATGAAATTTTCTTCGAACACGGCCTGCCAGACATCGCCGAACTCCTGGTGAAGGAAGGCCGGATTGGCGCTGTGCCCGCTGCGTTCGTCGATGAGCTCGACGGACTGGGGTGACGCCTGCCTGATGATCAGCTGGTCGGCAGGCAGTCCCTGCCACACCGGCCGGGGGTGGAACCAGAACTCGAACGTCAGCGGCTTGCCGCTCACCAAGGTGACCGTGACGAACTCCCAGGTCGGCGGCCGGGCCGGTGGCGGTGGCGGTGGCGGTGGCAGGTCCACAGTGCCGTAAACCACCACCCCGCCATCGGTCCTGGTGTCGAGCAGGTCGAGTCCCTGCGTGACCCGCTCGGCCAGGGTGGTCGCGGGATCCCCGACGAGCACCGAGCCTGGGATGAACAAGACAGCGACCTGGTCGCGGTCGATGGCGGGGAACTCGCCGGCCGGCGTAAGGATCCAGACGTCCGAGAACTGCGGTGCGACGCCGCTGGGATCCACCGGCGCGGACGGGTCGAAGCTGCCGGATGCTCCGGACCGGCTGACGACCTGGACCGGCTCGGTGAGCGCGACCGGCTGGTCGAGGTGGAACCAGGCGGTGAGGATCAGCCGGCCCTGGCCGTCTACGTCGCTGGTCAGCGTGGCGAGTTCTCGTGCCTTAGGCGCCGCACTCGACTCGGCCAGCAGCCGCAGTTCCTGGATCAGGCGCGTGTGCAGCACGTAGGGCCGGCCGTGGTCGTCGGGCGGGTCGCACGTTGCGATTGTCGGGTCGGTGCCCGGCGACGAGATGACCGGCCCGAGGGTGAAGGTGATCGATGCCAGCAGGATGGCGGGATCCGAGCTCTCCGCGGGCTGGGTCAGATCGGGTGATAGCTGGGGGCGTACCTCGGTCACCCAGATGGTGAAGATCCGGTCGAGCGCGTCGGCCGCCGTCTCCGCGGGCAACTGGTAGACGACCGGGGCGGGGAGGCTGGACGGCGATGAGACCGGCGGCCAGTCGACCAACGGCCACAGGTCATCCGGCCCCGCACCGACGTCGGAAGGCAGGGCGCGGACGGCGGCGATGATCTCGTCCTCGCTGGACAGCGCCGGGTCCAGGCCGGGGACGATCTGTACGGAGCTGAGCAGCCGGGCCAGCCGCCGGTCGGTGTCCCAGGCGGGCATGGGCGGCGGGCTCCAGCGCAGGTCGATGTTCCACGCGTCCCGCCACCGCGAGGCGACCATGGTCTGGGCGCTGCTGCTGCACGGCTGCCCGGGCAGCGGCACGAGGTCGTCGGCGCACTGGTCGTAGCTGAGCACCACGTAGACGGTGAATTCGCCGGAGGGTCCCATGTTGGTCGCGATGGTGCCCGGGCTGGTCTGCTCCTGCGCGTCGAGCCAGGCGCCGAGCCGCGCGCACTGGGCGGACCGGACCACGACCTCGCGGCCCCACTGGTCGATGGCCATGCCCGGCGCCACGGCGATGGTGTAGTCATCCGCGACGTCGGGCGTGGGTGTGGTGGTGACCTGCAGCCCGTAGACGGTGCCGAATCCATGCAGGGCCCGTTCGTGCAGATAGTCCTTTTGCAGGAAGTACTGCTGTTCCTGAAGGAACTCGCCAAGACCGAGGATCATGCCGTAGGCGTAGTTCACCCGCAGGTCAGGGCTCAGGGTGCCGGTCGAGATTGAGATACAGGGATCGTTGACGCTCACGCCGGGCTCCTCGAGGTCATAGCGCTGGCAGTCCGCCAACCCGGTCGCGATCTGACACGATCCGGTCGGCGAGGTCGAAAGGACGCGGGTAGCCGAGATATCCCGCAGCGAGGTAGTCGTTGCCGGTCACCATCGGTACGTAGGCCGGCGCGTTGCCAAGTTCGGTGTCCTGGCCCAGGCGCGCCTGGCCGATGACGAACAGGTCGTAGTACTGCCGCACGTCGAACCAGGTGTGGGCCGGTTTCGTCGTTTCGACGATCTTCTGCACCATGGCCTGGTCGGTGGCGGTCATGTCGGCCGGGACGAGCACGTCGAAACGGTGCGCGGCCGCCGCGACCCGCGCGTACTCCTCAGCGCCCGAGGCGGGGCTCACCGCCGGGCCGTTACCCGCGGCGCTGCTTATGTCGCGGGTCAGGAACCGCTCGACCACGCGGACCCCGCCTGTGTCGCCGCTGGCGCAGAATACCGAGTCGTCCGGAGTGGCGCCGAGATAGATGCGCAGGGTGCTGACCAGGCCGGGAACGGTGCCGCGCAGCCGGTAGAACCGGTCGATGTTGCGAACCAGGAACCGCCGCTGCGCCTCGTTCCATTGCGGGTCCAGAGTCAGCCCGAACCAGCGGGCCAGCCACGGCAGGTCGGCAGCCAGTGTGGTGCGGGCATCCAGCAGCAAAGCAGAGTGCTCGATGCGCTCCTCGGTCGCGGTGTAGAAGCCTTCAAAGTTGGCCAGGAACCGGTCCAGGAAGCCATCCGGCGAGTCACTGGCCGGGTAGATGGCGGGCAGGTAGTGCGTAGCGTAGGAGAAGCGCGGGTACCAGGCGCGCACCGAGCGCAGCAGCGGGGTGCTGCGCCCGTTGCCCTGCAGCGTCAGCTCCAGCTCGAGGTAGCGGCCGGTGACCTGCTGGAAGAGCAGCTCCCAGGTACCGGTGTGGTCAGGCAGTTGGCCATCGGCGTCACGCAGGTCCGCCCACGGGTCATACCAGGGCAGTTCCGCGCCGTCGAAGCGCTGGTAGGGCACCGGCTGCGGCAGCCACTGGGCCAGCGGCAGCAGGTCCGGGTCATCGCTGGCGCGGGCCCGGACCGTGACCGAGGTGCCGTTCGGGATCTCTGCGTCGAGGAGCAGGCGGTGCCACACGCAGCCGGATAGCTGGCTGTCGAACGGCGACCCGGCCGGTGTCGGCACGCCGGTGCCGGAGGGATCGGCCTCGAGCACATCGGTGAAGCCGATCGGGGTGGTGAGCGTGGCCTGAGACCGGAATCGGCATTCGGTGAACACCGCGAGCTGGATCCACTCGTCGTTGAAGTCATACCAGACGTCGGTGCCGGCCCGGACGAGGGCCTTGCCGTCCCATCGGCGCAGCGGCAGGAAGTCCGGGCGGGGGACCACGGTGTGCTCGACGCTCGCGTCGGCCTCGACGGCTTCCACCTCGAACGCGATGACCTGCTTGCCCTCGCTGTCGGCGATGTAGAGCAGCGCGGGACCGCCCAGCGCGGTGGACAGCGGCCCGGTGGTGTAGGCGAAGTCGTAGCCGAGCAGGCAGTACCGGTGTGGCGTGTCATTCGGGTCGTTCGGTTCGATGACCTCGACCGCGTCGGCAAGGGATACCGACCAGACCAGTTCATCGCCTGCGAACAGATGGACCAGGGAGTAGCCCCGGATCGGGTCGGAGTCGAGAATCAGCACGCCGTCATCGGGCCCCGGTTCGATGCTGACCGGATCGATGGGGGCGTGCAGAGACGGGGACGCGACGGTAGTGCCGATCGGCCGGACCGGCCCGGTGACCGTTTCGACGGTGCTGCCGTCGGCTGGCTGGAACAGCGCGGGGGTGCGGGCCTGCAGGCCGCGTACCCGCAGGTGCGCGTCCAGCCGCCAGTAGCTGGCGTTGGCCCGGTCCAGCACCAGCGCCCCGCCGCCGGGGGTGTCCGCGAGGTCCCACGGCTGGAAGCCGCTGCCGGCCGGCCAGGGCATCCGCAGCGGCTCACCGCCTGCCTGCAGGTCGAACACCAGCAGGCCGCTCTCCCCCGGGTCGCTGGGCGTGCCGGGGTACAGGTAGCCGGCCAGCAGGTAGTGCCGGGAGGTGACGGTCAGGCCTTGCAGGCTCATCGACGTGCCCACGTCGGGCCTGCACGCGGCGAACCCGGGCCCCGTCCCGGCGCAGGTCTGTAGCGGATCCGACACTGACCACCAGGTCGAGGAGACCTGGCCACCAGCGGGCCGCCAGCCGATCGAGGTGCCGTCCTCGGCGATCCAGTACCAGTTGCCGTAGCTGTCCCGTCCGGCGCCGCGGCGGCCCGACTCAGCCAGGCGGGGCGTCCGCCCGGCCCGGCGGAACAGCGGGGTGTCCCGGCGCAGGCGCAGCACCTCCAGCGCGCTGTCGTATTCCAGCGCCGTGCCGGCCGCGGACGGCAGCCCCTCGTCCTCGTTACGCCACAGGCCGCCCAGGGCCAGGCCCGAGTCGCCGTCGATACAGCGCGCCCAGTCGTCCTCACCGTGGATGAGGTGGTACTGCGATCCTTGAACGTCCATGGCAGCTCAGCACGTTGGTGGAACGACGGGCACGGGAACCTGCGTGGGCGGTATCGACTGGCTGGAGCCGATGATCACCGCCGGGTCGTCGGCGGGCCCGACGTTGGCGAACACCGTCGCGGCGGGCAACTGGAGGCCGGAGATCGGCACCGGGTCGATGGAGGCCACGACGACGCCGTTGACATTCGTCGCGGCGATCCGTACCGAGTCGACGTAGCGCACGCCGGGCACCCGGGTGGCGATGGCCTCGATGTCCTGGCTGCGTACGTTGACGCCGAGCGGCCAGCCGGCCCCAGGTGCGGCCGGATCACCGGGCAGCCCGCCCGGTGCGCTGGCGGGCAGGCCGCCGGTCAGCGGCGAAAGGAACGCCTTGACAGCGGCAATGACCTGCTGCTGGACGATCGAAGGTACCTGCCCGGCCAGTACCTCGAAGCCCACCGACACCCAGATCGGCTGGTAGACCGGTCCGCGCACGTGCAGTTCGGTGGTGACCAGCCGGCGTGGGTCGAGCCAGCTGCAGACGGCATTCAGGAATTGGCGGTTCGGCGTCGGTGCGTCCGGGTGCAGCGGATCCGACCGCGGGATGACCAGCACAGTAACCATGCCGGGCCAGGACTGCCCGGTCCCGCATTGGTCGGGGTTGAACAGCGGCAGGATCTCGACTCGCCCGACGTCGACGGCGGGGGTACGCTGCGTGAGGTCCTTGAAGTCCTGGGCGGTGACGAGCCGGTCACGGTGCCGCAGCCAGCGGGTGATCACTTCCTCTCCCTGAGCTACCGATTCGCCGCTGCTCGCGCCCCAGGTGGCCACCGGGTTGGCGACGCTGAACCCGGGCAGCAGTGCAACGCTCTTGTTCACCGCGCCGATCGCGGCCTGGCCCTGCGGGCCGCCGCCATAGGAGTAGCTGACTATCAGGGTCGCGCCGAGGGGCACCCGCGCCCCCTGCAGCCCGCTGCCAAAGGTCAGCTGGCCCGCCGCCGGGTCGAGCAGGTACACCTGCTGATCAGGCTGTGCCGCGTAGATGTCGTCGATGGACTCCCACACCTGCCGCGTCCCGTCCGGGCTCTGCACCTCGACGGTGAACCCGCCGGGCGTCCCGTTGGTGAGCACCGGGGTGTTGGCCAGGGTGAAGGTCTGGAACGGCGTCCCAGTCCCGGTGCCTGCCCGCTCGCTGTTGACCTGGACGGCCTGGATGATCTGCACCGCGTTCACGCCCACCCAGGTCAGCTGTCCGGTGGGCAGGGCGTTTTGCGCGGCGAGCGCCAGTTCGGTGCTCGTGGACACCGTGGCGCTCCCGGTGCCGTCCGAGCAGCCGCAGCCGCACGGGGAACCAGCCCCGGCGGCCGTCGCCTGGCCGGTGGCCGCCGCCGGGTCCGGCGAGTCACCCGTCCCGGCTGACGGGCAGCCGGTCTCGCCGGTCGAGCCATCTGCCGCGGCCTCGGGCAGCGGCGGCAGCCGCAGCCGGACCCAGGTGACGATGCGGGCCGCGACCGTGGCATCGTCGACCCGCGGCGGGTAGTCGCCGGTGCCTTCCTCTTCCGGGTCGAATGCCCAGATCATCAGCTTGTCCGGCGTGGGCAGGGTCACCTGGACGATGCCCGGTGCCTGCAGGACGGGATCCGCGTAGGTGATCGACAGCTGCGTGTAGTTCGCCGGGCCGATGCCGAAGCCTGGCCCGGCCAGGCCGGTCGGATCCGGCTCGGGCGCGGCAATCTCGAAAACCAGACCGGGATCGGCCTGCGCACTCCCGGTGGTGGCCGGCGGCAGGATCTCCTCGCCGAGCTGAGTCGCCGGGTAAACGCCGATCGTCAGCGTCTTCCCGCCGATGGCAGACCGCACTGAGTCGAGGTCGTCACCCTTGCGGGCGAGCAGCGCCATCCAGAGCGATCGGTCGATCGTGCCGTTGACGGGATCGCCGAGATCGACCACCGGGTCGGGTTTGCCCGTTGCCGGTGGATCCAGGCTGACTGGCTGGTAGAAGGTGAGCACATCGGTGCTGGTTTGCAGGAACGTCTGGTAGATCAGCTTGTATTGCGCCTCTGTGGCCGCGTCCGGCATCTGGGGCTGCTTGTAGTAGGCCGCGGCGGAGACCGGAAGGACATCGAGCGGGGTCTTGGTCTGGAACGGCACCTGGCCGGCCTGGACCTGCGTTCCGGCGGCCAGGCTCTCTGGCTGGGACACCGGCGCTTTGTCATTGCTGATCGTCACCAGCCCGACGCCCGGCGACGGCGGCTCGAGCGAGATGCCGAGCATGCTGAGGAACTTGAGCCGGTTGGCCTCGGGGATCCGGTTGCTGCGGTACAGCAGGTTCTCGGTTAGGAACGCGAACAGGTCGATGAGCGTGATCCCCGGGTCGCTCAGGTTGAGGTTGGTCCACTCCGGGGTGTGCACCGGGATTCGCGCCTGTGCCTCGCTGACCAGTTGGTCGAAGGACCGGTCGTCGAGAACCGGGACCTGGATCGTCACGTCGGCATCCCCCTATCTGTTGCCGCTGACCGTCATCTGCAGGCGCTGCTGCACGCCGGTCGCGATCAGGGTGTAGGTGATGGTCACATCGACATCGCGCGCGTCGGTGGCGTTGACCGTGGCTGTCACGTTGTTGAGCGAGACCCGCGGCTCCCACAGGCCGATCGCCTTGGTGACCCGGTCCTGGATGAGCCGCAGTGTGGCAGTGCTGTTCGGCTCGAAGAGAATCCGGTCCAGGCCAGCGCCGAAGGTGGGGCGTTCGACGCGTTCCCCGGGCGCGGTCCGCAGGATCGTGCAGATGCACTCCCGCACGTTCAGTTCGCCGGTGGACCAGACGATCCCTCCCCCCGGTCCTACCCGCAGCGGGAACGAGACGCCCTGGCCGTACAGATCCGTCTCGGTCATGGCTGTTTCGCCTTCGTGGCGGCGGGATCAACTGGTATCGGGAAGCAGATCTTCAGGAAGGGCAGCCACCAGAAGACGATGTTCAGCAGCAGCAGGAAGATGAACAGCACGATGAACGCGCAGAGGAAGATGATCTGCAGCGAGAACGAGCAGATCATGCCCAGCTGGACGCCGTTTCCCGGCAGGCCCTGATTCTTGAGGATGTCGGGGGTGACCCGGTTGATCACGCTGCGCAGGCTTGATGGCATTTCCAGCGCGACGCCCCGCTGGTACTTACGCATGTTGGTGATGTCGGGCAGCTGGATCCGGATCTTGCGGGCCGGCGCGTCCGGGTCTACGGCGCGGGCCAGCACGAACTGGTGGCTGGGCTCGCTCAGCACCGGCCGGCACGGGTCGTGCTCGAATACGGCCCGGATCACGTAGGTCGGCTCGGTCCACCCATCGGGAGGCGCTACCGGATCGATTTTGATCATGCCCTGGAGCTCGGGCGGCAGAGGGGGGACCGGGGCGTGATTCACCGCAGCGAGCGCCAAGCCGGCCAGGCCGGCGGGCGGGCCCGCCGTGCTGAGATCGTAGCTATCCGGCGGGTCCTGGATGTCCTCCCCGGTCACCAGCCCGGCATAGTCCTGGAGCGCTACGATCGCCGCCACGATCGAGATGGGCGTGTCATTCTTGCGGGACACCGACGTGGTGTTCAGGAGGTTGTACAGGTTCAGATCATCGGTTCCCGTGGGAGGGGTGTTGGTGATGATCGCGCTGTACACCGCCGGTACGTATTTCTTTAGCCAGTCGGCCAGGTCCAGCAGTACGTACAGGGACGGGTAGCTGGGATAAGACGCCGGCGGGCTGCTGACCGGCGGGATGAGCTTCTGCCACGGCTGGATGACGCGCGCGATCAGTTCGTCCACCCACGGGTTCTCCTGGGCCACCGTTGCCGGAGGCTGATAGTTGTTGAACGTAGTGACGGGGTCGGGCAAGGCGACCACCATGCGCTCGCGGCGGCCGACCGGGATGTAGCCGTAGAAGACCGTTCGGGTGGAGTCGGCTCCCGCGGCCATGCCGAGGGTCGCCGCCGTGCTGCCAGCGTCGGCGAACGGCGCGACCGGGGTGGGATGCATGGGGAACTGCTCCTCGCCGTCGACGAGCGCGTCGGCCGGAGCTTGCTGCCACTGGCCGGTGGGCGGCGACCCCGGTGCCGGTGCGGTGGTGCTGCCCTGGCCGCCGGCCGGAACCCAGGCTTGCTCCCCGCCGGCATCGAGCAGGCGGATGACGAACAAGGTGCGCTCGCCTTGCGCCGGTTTGACGGCGCGGTCGGGAATGCCGGGCCGGCGGCAGGCCAGCGTGGCGCTGACGATGTAGTAGCACTGGTTCATCGGCTGGAACAGCCGGAACGGCGCACCGGCGGCACCGCCGACGGTGATCTGCGGGGCGGTGTCGGCCAGGCCGTCCGGGGAGGCGCCGTTCTGCCCGCCGACAAGCCCGAGGAAGTCACTGACGAACGCGTCGCTCCTGAGCTCGGCGATCCAGGGCTGGCTCAGCCCGGAGCTTGCCGCGCCGACCGTCAAGCTGTTCCACAACGGCGCCGGAGCCAGCCACTGCAGTTGCTCGACGGCGGGGATACGCGGCACCGCGACCGCTGTGACCGCGCTCACCAGATGTTCCCGACGCCGGGGGTGTAGCTGGCTCCGACAACCGTGCTGGAGATCAGCGTGTCGGACTGGATGACACCGGAATAGGTCCAGATGCCGGAGTTCACCGTCACCTGGCCGATGTCGATCTCCGCGGTTGCCGCGCTGATGGTGAGCTTGCTCGCCGCGGTGATGGTGATTCCCGACGGTGCCAGCTGGCAGGAGTTGCCGTTGCTGTCCTGCACGGTGATCTGCGATCCGGCGTCGGCCAGCGACACTTGCTGGCCGCCCGGCGTCTGGAGGGTCAGCGTGACCGCTCCCGCCGTGTCGTCGAGCGTGATCCGGATTCCGCTGCGGGAGACGATGGACCTGATGTTGTTGTCGGAGTCCATCGACTCGGGCGGGTCGTCCTGCCCGTTCCACAGCGCGCCGATGACGTAGGGCCAGCGCGGATCGCCGCCCTGGAAGCTGACCAGCACCTCGTCGCCGATTTCCGGCACGAACCAGGTGCCGCGCCCGCTGCCGGCCATGGTCGTGGCCAGGCGGGCCCAGGCCTTGTAGGCGCCGCCGCCGGCGTCCGGGGACCAGGGCAGCCGCACCAGTACCCGGCCCTGGCTGTCGGGATCCTGGTTGTCGTCGACTACGGCGGGATAGACGCCGAAGTAGTGCGATGCGGTCAGCGTGCCCGGCAGGTCGAGCATGTCGGGACTGCTCATGATGCGGCTCCGATGCCTGCTCGCTCGACGTCGAACTCGGTACGGTAGCCGAGTACGAGATCGAACATGTGGCGAGTGCGGCTCACGTAGTAACTGCCGTTGAACAGCGCGCCGAGCCCACTCAGCGTGACCGTGGAGCCGACCTGCAGCGCGGGAGTGCCGCCGGTCGTGCCGGTCCCGCAGACGAATCGGCGGGCCCGTTCAAGGTAGGCGGCCTGCGCCACAGCACGTGCGTCGTCGCTGGCCAGGGGGGTGGCGCTGACGATGGTCTCGGTGCGGGAGCTGAAGGCCGTGCCGAGCACGTCCGAGCCGGAGGTGTCTCCGCTGGCCAGTTCGGAGGCCAGTGCGCTCGAGCCCGCGGTCTCGGCGATCGCGTCCTTGGCGGCCACGTCCCATCCGGTCACGGCCAGCTCGGTGCACTGGTCGGCCAGGTCCGCCCGGACCGAGAACGACAGCAGGTCGGCCCCGTAGGAGAGGTCCATCGTGCCGCCGTCGCGATCCGGCCTGCGCGCCAGGTGCAGCGTCGAGGAGTCCAGCCATACCTCGGCGTCATCGCGCCGCGCCAGCGATCGCACGAAGGCCAGGTCGCTCTGGTTCAGCTGCGCGGCGACCTTGCGGGTCGGCCCGTCCAGGTTGATCGACGGCGTCAGGCCGTGCTCACCGGCCACCTGGCTGGCAATGTCAGCGGTGGAGGAATCGTCAAAGGTCCGGGTGCGCCGGGCCAGCCTCAGGTCCTGCAGGCCGTCCTCGGCGAAGACGAGGACCTGCGCCTGCTCCCCAGCCGGGTAGTCGGCCTGGATGGCGCTGATCTTGCCGGCGAAGACCTGCTGGCTGGCGCCCTGCGGCCCCAGGGTCACCGCGAACGTGGTGCCGAAGTCGAGGACGTCCCGGCCGAGATACAGGTAGTCGGACACGCCGTTGCGGTACCCGTAGTTGACGAAGCGCGCCTCGCACCGGTACATCCCGACGATGGTCTCCTCCACGGTCAGCGAGATCAGGTTCCCGGCTGCCTCGGTGCTGACCGAACCAGCAATGGACAAGACGGGCGTGGAGACAAAGGAGGTCGCGGTCACCGTCATTCCTCCTCACCGCGGGCATGCGCTGGGGCATTCATCGCGGGCTCAGTCGGCACACAGGCGCTGCTGGCGCACGTCGAGGTCACGCTGCAGGAGGCGCAGCTGCTCATAGATGGGCTGGGCGGGGTTGGGCCGGGCGGGCATGCCTGATGCCGGCGGCTGCTCGGGCGGCTCGACGATCTCGATCTCGTTGATGACGACGGGCATCGGCGGCCTCCGTTACTCTTCAGTCCGAGCCGGCGCTCAGCTGGGCGCCCGCGCTCAGGGACAGGACGGTTCCCGCTGGCAGCACCCGCGGGTTGTCGATGTTGTTAGCGATGGCGACGGCCTTCCAGGAGACCGAGCCGCCGGCTCGCGCGGCGATGCCCTGGATGGTGTCCCCGTCCTGGCTCAGCGTCAGCGGCGTGGTACCGACGCCGGCGGACGCGCTCGCTCCGATGCTTGCGCCGACGCTCACCCCGCCGCTGAGCGACACGCCCGCGCTGGCCGACACGCCCGCGCTGAGCGAGGCGGACGCTCCGATGCCCACGTTCGCACCGAAGCTCACGCTGGGGCCCGGCCCACCTGCGCTGGAAGGCGTGTCCGGCGGCCCTACCTGGGAGATGGACAGGTGCACCGACGCGCGCAGCGGCACGCCGGAATCGGAGAAGAAGTCGATCGTCTGGGTCATCGACTCGACGCAGCCGAAGAAATTGAATGAGCCCCACTGGAAGCACACCACCCGTCGGCTCGATGCCTGTCCCTGGGTGAGGTTGTGTGGCAGGGTGAGCAGGACCAGCTGGTCGGTCCTGGTCTGGACCGAAACCCCGTCCGTAGTGGTGGTGTCGAAAAGCAGGGTCACGCTCAGCGTGGCGGACTGGCCGGACTGCTGGGCGGGGGTCTTGTTCCAGGTGCCGGTGGCCGTCTTGTCGACTCCGCCGGTCTGCCCGGTCGTTGTGTAGCTCAGCTCCAGGCTCTGCGGGTCGAAATCGGCGGCCAGGCTGACGGCCTGGGGATCGTCGAGCGCTACATCGTTAGCCATATCCCATTCGATGATCTGCGCGATGCCCATCAGAAGCCTCCGCCCGCCGAGAATCCGGCACTGCCGGAGAGGCTCACCCCGGCGCTGGTACTGGCGCCCAAACTGAGCGAAGCGCTGGCGGAGAGCCCAGCACCTGCCGTGATACCGACGCCGAGCGTAAGACCGCTGTCACCGGGAGCGCCGACGCTGAACTGCTCACAGACCAGTCCCAGCTCCTCGATCGCGATCAGGCCTTCCCTGGCGTTGAGGGCTGGCGCGCGCACCTTCACCGGGAGGCAGCCCTGCAGTGTGAACTGGATCACCGGCGTCCCGTCGGTATCCCACATGGTGATCTGCCCGTGAGCGGTGAGCACCGAACCGGGACGGGTTTGCGCGAACCACTGCCACAGCTGCAGGTTGCTGGTCATGCCGCGCTTCAGCGTGATCTGCCCGTACTTCATCGGGCCGATGAGGCGCTGCTGGCGATTGGTGACGCTGGCCGATTCGACGATCTTGGGCTCCATCGTCATCTCCAGGCCGTCGCATTCGGCGAAGGCCGCGTCGCAGAGAGGGCTGGCCAGTCCGGCGGTGGGCTGATCGAGGTCGAGGATGATCTCGAACCGGAACGCGGTGAATGGTGTGGTCATCTCATCTCACCACCACGTCCAGCAGGCCCTCGCCGGCCCGGACCAGGCTGATGGTGATGAACTCGATCGGGCTGGTCGGGGCCACGAGGAGGGTGACGATCAGCTGCCCGGCGGCGAGCGTCGCGGCGTCGTCGTCGGTCACTACCTGGTAGGCCGCGAGGGCTCCGGCGCTGGTCAGCGTGGCGAGGATGCGCTCGAACTGCAGCCGGACCAGTTGCCGGAACCGGTCGTTGTTGGTGGCGAAGACGTAGCGGCTGCCCAGCAGCAGGGCAACCTTGCGGAGCAGGATGATGAGTCGGCGCACGGAGACCTGCAGCAGGTTTGCCTCGGCGGCGAGCGTGTGCGCGCTGAGCGCGCTGATGGTGCCCGGCCGCGGGACGAGCAGGTTGGCATGGGCGTTGAACAGGCGCACGACGTCACCGGCTGACACGGCGGGGATGAGCGCGACCGGCCCGTGCAGCGGCACGTTGGCCGGCGCCACCCACGCGCCGCGGGCGAGTTCCCGCGCCGCGATCATCCCGCAGACCGCGCCGTCGGCCGGCTGGTTTCGCAGCGGCGCGAGCTGCGGGGTGGCCGGCTCGAGCACGCTGACCCAGGGATGCCAGAAGCCGGCGAAGCTCAGCGGCGAGAGCACAATCTGTTCCGCCTGGCCAAGCTGGTTGTTCGCGCCGAGTTGTCGCAGCCAGGCGAGCGCGGCGGCGGTGTCGTAGTGCTGCGGGACGCCGAGGACGGCGAACATGTCGCTGCGCGCGGCGCACAACTGGATGACCGCGGCGTGTACCTCGACCATCCCAGCCGGGTCGTAGCCCGCTGGGTCGTCCAGGACCGGGTATGGCGGCGGGCATGGATCGGCGGCCACCGGTGGCGCTTGGGAGCTGGGAGCTGCCGGCGGCGGAGACGGTGAGCGCGTGGCGGGCACCGCGCAGTCGCGGAAGGAGGACCAGTCCTGTGGTGCCGGCGGGACTGGTGGCGGGGGCGGGGATGCCTTCGGGGGCACTGCAGGTGACCAGCCCAAATGCACCGCGTCGGGCACGCTGATCAGGGCCACCTCGTCGACGCCAATGAGCGCGTGGATGCCCTTCAGCTGCTCGGGCTTGGCGGCCAGCACCGTCAGCTGATCGGCGTCGGTGAGCAGCGTAAAGACCGTTTCGTTCCGAAGCCCGGGATCCAGGAACATGTCGGCCGGGGAGTAGCTGGACAGGCCGTCACGCCCGGGCTCCACGCCCGACTCGCCGGACGGCCCGGCGGCCGGGTCGGTGAATTCCGCTGGCGAGCCGAGCTGATCCATGCCGACCGGCAGGAACAGGCCGCCGCGAGCGGCCGCCTTCACCATGCGGTGATCGGCGCGGAGCAGCATCGACCGGGACTGGTCGGGCACGGTGCCGTCGGCCGACTGCACGACATCCAGCCACGACTGCGCGGCGCCCCGGTTGAAGCCGAGCGACGCCCAGCGTTCCACCAGCTGGGCCGCCCCGGCGGTCACCTGGCGGGTGATCAGGTCGAACTGCAGTCGCCAGGCGCCCTGTACCGGGAGCTTCGCAGGCAGCGCGGCCACCGCGCCGGGGCCAAGAAGCAGCTGCTCGTCGGGCTCCGGCGGGGAGACGAGCTCGGTGAGGAACGCGACCTCGGCCGTCGTCTGCACGGTGGAGTGCACCGGGTCGATCTGGCCGACCGTGACGTAGAGGCCGGGCAGCCCAGGCCCGAGATCGAGGCGGAGGAGATCCCCACGCTGCAGCGGCAGCAGGGAGCCCGGGCTGAGGCTCAGCACCCCCGGGACCTCGCCATCCCGCGGGACATAGGGCGCGACGGCGGCCAGCGGTTGGGTGAGCAGCTGAGTTCCTACGGCGTATCCGGTGGACCAGCAGCCGGGCCAAGCCGCCCGCAGGTAGACGTCGTCGACGCCGCCGCCCGGGTACCACAGCCGCATGCCTGGCACGAGCCACCGGGCAGCCCGCGCGTCCTGGCCGGCCACCCTGACGACGTAGCATCGCCGGCCGCCGTTGTCGAAGAATGCCCGGACGGCCCCGGGCAGGTTCGCATACACCGGTACGCCGCCGTCCATGGCGAGGATGACGTCACCGCCGAACACCGCGGTGTACTGGTTCGGGTCCTCCACGGCGATCGGCACGTTCAGCGGCCCGCGTTCGGCGAATCCGACGAAGGCGGCGACATCGAGGCTGACGAGCGCCGGGCCCGGCGGCAGCGCCGGCTGGCAGTCGACCCCGGGCAGCCGACCGTTGAAGGTGAGCGTGGGCGCGGTCACGGGCTACTCGATGGAGAGGTCTTCTATGGACAGCACCAGTTCCTCAATCGCCACATCGGTGCCGGTCTTGGCGTTCAGGGCCGGTACCACGTAGCGCAGCGGGCGCGCGTTGACCAGCGTCCAGGTCATCACCGGCCCGTTATGCGCTTCGTCCTGCAATTGCACGTGAACCGTGCGGATCACGGTGTGGTCGCCGGTGCGGATCGAGTCCATCCACTGATAGAGGTCCGTCGCTCCGATCAGGCCGCGCTTGAAGGTCACGTCCGCGACCTTGTAGACCCCGTTGACCTTGATCGTGTGATTCACCGCCGAGTTGCCGGCGCGATACTCGGCCGAAGTCACCTCGATGTTCATGCCGCTGACTTCCTGGAAGCCGCCGCGGACGGTGTTGGCGTCCCCGGTGTTGAAGTCGACGATGAAGTTGAAGCTGCCGTACGGGTCGTCCCGCTGCGTTGCCATCGCTGCTCCTCATGCAATTCGCCGGGCGGTAGTCAGGTGGTAGCGGACGCGGTCCACTGGCTGATGCGGAAGATGACGAACTCGGCGGGCTTAGCCGCGGCCACACCGATGAGGCAGATGAGCCGACCGTTGTCCAGGTCGTCCTGCGTCATCGTGGTCGCGTCACAGGTGACGTAGAAGGCCTGTTCCGGCTTGCTGCCGAGCAGTGCCCCCGACTTCCACTCGTTGAGCAGGAAGCCCTCGACAGAATGCCGCACCGCGGCCCACAACGCCGGGCCGTTGACCTCGAATACGACCCACTGGGTGCCCTCGTCGATCGACTTCTCCAGGTAGTTGAAGTACCTGCGGACGCTGAGGTACTTCCACTCGGGGTCATCGCTGATCGTCCGCGCGCCCCACACCAGGAACCCGGCCCCCGGGAAGAAGCGCAGGCAGTTGACACCCTCGGGGTTGAGCAGTTCCTGCTGGGCCTTGTTAATCCGCGTCTCGAAATCGATCGCGGAATTGACGACCTCGTTGGCCGGGGCCTTGATCACGCCGAAGTTGCTGTCGCTACGGGCCCAGATGCCGGCCATGTACGCGGCCGGTGGCACGTTCAGGGGCGTGCCGTCAGCGGGGCTGGAGATCGTAATCCACGGGTAGTACAGGCTGGCATAGTTCGACGAGGTCAGGTTGCGGAAGTCCAAGGCACCGTCGGGCAGCAGGAGCGGTGGGGTGTCCAGGGCAGCCACCCGGTAGAGCATCTTCTCGCAGTGCTGGATGACCGCGTTGTTGATGGCCTGGGCCGAGGTCTGGTCCGTGTCGCCCGGTATCCATCCCGTGCTCGCGCCCGGGGCTGCGACGATCGAGATGTCATCGATCGACTCGAACGCCGGCAGACCGCGTTGCGGCAGGTCGATGTCGTTGTCCTGGTAGTCCTGGAAGGGGGTGGACTGCTCGGCCTCGTAGTCGACGGCGATCAGCACCTCGCCGTCGCTGCCGAGGTCCAGTGTCACGGAGACTTGCTGGTCCTTGAGCTTGGGGACCTGCTGCGTGGCGGTGAGCAGGACGGCTGGGCCCAGGAGAGCCTCCGCGATGAGGCCGGGTAGGTCGTCCGCCGACGACGAGGGACTAGCGAGGCCGCCGGCGCCCTCTATGGCAATCGGGACCGTTAGGGCCTGCGCTCGCGTCGGCGGGTTCTTGCTAAGCACCGTGGTCAGCCCGCCGCCTGCGGCGCGCGGGTCGAAGCCGAACTCACCGACGGTCTGAGGCGGGCCGAAAACCGGCAGGCCCTGCGAGTCGACGCCAGGGAAGCTGACGTCCACCACCACCGTGATCGGGTAGACGGCGGTCGCAGTGGACAGTGGCAGCGGGACGCCATTGTTGCCGCGCAGCATCCAAGCGCCCGTTGCCTGGTCGAGCCGTACCGCGTACACACCCTGGGTTGCGCCGCCGACCGCGTAGACGGAGTCGAACTCGTGGACCCGCGTCAGCGCCACCGCCCCGCTCGGGTCCGTCACCAGGCAGCTACGGCCGGCTCTCAGGGTGAAGGTCACCATCATCCGCCCGGCCAGCCCGGGGAACCGCGCCCGGACGGTCAGCGCCGGACCGGACGGCGAGTCTGTTACCGGCACGCCGGCGTACGCGTGGTCGTCCTCGGGATGGGACGGATGAGTGTAGCTGAACAGCCGGGACACATAGAGGCTGGTGCCGCCCTCGTCGAAGAACCCCTTGACGCCAAGGGCCAGGTAGTTCGGGATTTCGCTGCCGCCGGGATACAGGTCGTTCATGTCGCCGTAGATCCGGACGAAGTCGAGATACGACGTCAGCAGCTCGGGCCGGCCGCTGGTCGGGCCGAACCGGCACGGCCCGACGAACGCGGCGGTGCTGGTGCTGACACCTTGGATGGTGCGCGGGCCGGCGATCTCTTCGACGTAGACGCCGGGGGCTAGGTATTGGGGCATGGTCGTGTCGCCTCCGCAACGGGTCGGTCCGGACGGGTCGGCTGGCGCCGTGTCGGCGGCGCGGGCGGGACGGGGCGCACAATCGTCATGCCGGCACCACGTCCAGGAGCAGGAGCAGGGGCGTGCCGAAACTCAGGGTGCCGTCGTAACTCGGCTGCAGGCCGCCTGCTGTGGCGATCTCCGCCTGGTTCTGCGCGCGGATAGAGGAAATGTCCGGCGGCCCGGCGGGCGCCGGATTGGCAGGCCAGGTCAGGACGGCCGGCTGGTAGTTCACCGTCACGTTGAGGGTCCAGGTGACCTTGCCGATCCCGCCGCCGAGCGGTGGCGAGCCAGCCAGCAGGGGCAGTGCCTCCGGGTAGGGCAGGTAAAACAGGAAGCGGCCGGCTTCGTCGCTGACGGTCTGGTAGGCCGCCGTTCCGGCCGTGATCTCGATGAGGGCCCATGCTGCCTGCGTGCCATCCAGGTCCACGTGTACCTCGCCGTAGACCGTGGCCCACCCAGGCGGCCGGGGGCGGGCGGGGGCTGAGTACAGCAAGACGTCCACCGGCGCGGTCACCGGAGCTTGGACCACCATGGCCTCCGGCAGGAACCGGCCGAGCGTGTCGGTGACGGTCACGACGAAGGGAAGCAAGACCGGCCCGCTTGGTGTGGCGCCCGGATCGGCCGGTGCCAGCTCTTGGGAGTGCAGTCCCGGCAGCATCCCGAAGCCAAGCAGGGAGGACACGGGCGAGGGCGCTGCCGTCCGGCCCCAGGTCGGATCACCTTGCGGCCACGCGATCGCGATCAGCCCGTCACCGACGTCGGCGCCCGATATGGAGTCGATGCCGTGCAGGGCCAGGGGGGCGCGGTAGCTGGTGGTCTCCAGGATCACTGTCATGGGCGGGCCTCAGCGAACTGCAGTTCCCGGGTGCTGACGGGGGCACCGACCGGGTCGGTGAGCTCAGAGTCCACCCGCACGACGCGCGCGAGGTAGCAGGTCGACAGCTGCAAGCTGTTCGGGAGCACCTGCCACAGCTGGAACACCTCGTCGTTCGTTAGCTCGTTGGGCACGAGTTCGACGGTCTCGTCGGCCCGGAACACCCCGCTCACGGCCGCGTTCAGGAAGCCCGAGGACAGGATCGGGTTGTCGGCGATCGCACGCATCGCCCAGCCGAGCAGGTCGTGCTCTGCGGACACGTCCTGTGCCCAGGCGGTGAGCAGCAGGCTGATCACCAGTGGCAGCGGACGGCGGAACTGGCTCTGTGGCGGGGGCAGGGTCCGCTGCACTTTGTCGACGATCACCTGGTAGACGAACACGGAAACGCCGGTTTCCATCGGCTCCGAGAAGTCTTTGCCCTGGTACACCGCGAATCGCGGCTCGATGCCGTTGAGCAGGGCGGGTAGCCATGACTGTTCGAGCAGTCGCGCGACCGCCTCGGCGACCGAACCTATTGCCCGGTATGTCGCCACGGCCGACCGCCTGCCTTCCCTCTGTTGCTTGCCGCAACAGTTCCAGGGCGCCGTGTCCGCGGCGTCACAGCCTCGTCACCGGGCAGAATTCCGCGGCGCAGTGGCAGAGAACCGCGCCAGCCAGTCACGGATGTATGCGAGCGCGTCCTCGATTGTTGATGCAGATGTTGTCTCCTCGGCGTCCCGGGCTACGTCGTCCCGGCTGACCAGACGTACCCGCAGTTGCGGATCGTGCGCGCTGCCTTCCAGCCAGGCCCGCAGAACAAGCACGCCGACCCTCTCCGGGGCCGAGCTGTCCGGTGTCTTGGGCATCTGCGAATAGTGCGCGCTGGCCGTCACCGCAGCGTGATCGCCGTCGGCGAGGACATAGCCGGAGCTGTGGATGCTGGGGGTTCTCCTGCTCGCCCTAACAATGGGCCAGGACGCGGCGATTAAGGCGTGCGCACGAAACCATGGACATGATGCGTGCAGCGTACGCCGCCATGTATCCCGATCCGGTATCCGCGCCGGCGCAGGGCCGCGCACAGCGAGCCGTCCCAGCCGAGGCCGTCATACCAGCGGAAGGGAATCGGTTGGGAAGACAAGGCCCAGTTTGCCCAGAGCGTGCAGCCACCGCCGACGCATCCGGCCTCGATCGGCCCGTCCCGGAGCTGATGCCAGTAGATCGGGGATCCCCAGCCACCGTCCGGACGGCCGCCGCAGATCTTCCCGTCCCCCATGTCGTACGCGGCGGCTATCGCTCCGTAATTCTCCGACGCGTCGCAGCGGAACTGGCCGGCCAGCCGCCGAACCGCGTCCGGTGGTGGCTCGACGTCGTCCTCCAGTGTCAGGACAAGATCCTCGCTGACCATGGGCAGCACGCTTGCGTACAGCCGGGCGATGTGCAGATGGCGGTCCCGCGCGAAGTAGCCTTCGCCGGCCTTCTCGATGTACCGGCTGGGCCGCACAGCAAGGCTGACATGATCGAGTTGCCGCCTTGATGCCAGCTCCTGGCAGGTCCGGTGGACCCGGCCGGTGAATTCCGCATTCCCGCTGTTGTCCACCACGTACAAGGCCGTGTGGCGCGGCAGGTCAGCCGCACAGAGGAACGTCTCCCACCTCTGATAGGTGCTGGTACGCCCGGCGAGCAGGGATACGATTCCCACGCTGCGCGCCTGCCACAGGCCGGCTTGCCAGCCGCCGTCACGTTCACGCGCCGCCGTCCGGCTCACCGCGTGTTCCCGCTTGACGATCGGCGGCCCATCTCGGCGCTTGGCCAGCCAGCCCTTTCGCGTTATTTCCAGCGCCAGGGCGTAGTCCTCGTGAGAGCCAAGTCCGAGCGGCCACCCGCCGACAAGCTCCAGGGCTTCGCGGCGCCAAGCAGCGGCCGTGTCGATGTAGTTGCCCTGGCGAAGCGTCCAGTAGTCCCAGTCCGGGACCCGCCACCGGCTGGGGTTTTCACAGTTTTCGTTCACGTACTCGATGTCGGAGTAGACGATCCCGACGTTTGGCGCGGAACAACGAATTTCCTGACGCACGGCTGCCAGAAACCCTAGTGGCATGATGTTGTCGGCATCCCAGAACACCACCCACGGTGACCGGGTGACCGCCACGCCCTCATTCCGGGCAGCCGCCGGCTCGCGCCAGAAACCCTGGCGTATGGTCCAGCCACCTGACGCGGAGACGGCATCCCGCGCCGTGAGCATTGCCTGGTCATGAGCGGAATCCACCACGAGGCACCGTTCCTGAGGCGCAGGAACCTGCGCGTCAACGGAGCGCAGGGCAGCTGACAGCCACTGAGGGTGCTCTCCGCCCCAGGCAACCACCACCGCGATATGCACGAACTGCACCCCTCACCAGCCTGCTGAGCCGGATCCTCCGCGGCCAGGGTCACCTGAGCGTCACCGGTTCATCGCCGCCTCGCCAGCGGTGACGGCCAGGTGACGCACATCCGGCATGCTCGCGATGACGGTGCCCAATGACACACTCGGCCATCCACGAGACAGCAGCCGAGGCGCGCGAGGTCCCATCGGTGGCCGAGGCCAGCCGCAGTGTGGGCCCGGATGCGGCCGGGTATCTAGGGCGAATCCGGCGGTGGGCCTACCGGGACTTTCACGCGCGACCTCGGTGGCGTCCGGCTGCGGCCTCGCGGCCCCTCCGCCGTCAGGTAGTTCAGCCGGGCACCGCGTCCGCCCGCGAACCATTGACGGGGCCGGGATCGCGGCACCGCTGCCCGTTCGGAATTAGATATTTTCCAAACGGGCCGTGGTGCGCTCACCCGGGGTTCTCATAGCCGACGGTGATCTGGTCCCCGGCCGCGTTTACCCGGATGACGGCGCCGTCCTGGACGTCGCCGGCCAGCAGCGCGCGCCCGGCGAGCGGCTGCGGCCCCACGTCAAGGCCCACAAGTGCACCGAGCTGGCCCGCCACCAGCGCAGCAGCGGCCACCCCGGGTTCACCTGCGCCACCATCCGGGAGGTGGAGGGGATGGTGGCGGCCGGCCTGGGTAAGGACCTCCTCCTGGCCAACGAGGTGCTCGACGCGTCCCGCCTGGGCGCCCTGGTGGCGGCCGGGGCCCGGGTGACGGTGGCGGTGGACTCGCCGGCCACCGTGCACGCCGCCCAGCGGGCCGGGCTGCGCGAGGTCCTGGTCGACGTCAACGTCGGCCTGCCGCGCTGCGGCTGTTCGCCCGACGACGCCGGTTCCCTGGCCGAGCTGGCCCGCGGCGCCGGCCTGGAGGTGCGGGGGGTGATGGCCTACGAGGGGCACACCACGTCGTCTTCTCGCCGCCCGAGGAGGGGCCGCTACCCCAGGTGGGCGACCAGGTCCGGGTGCTGCCGGCCCACGTCGACCCCACCGTGGCTTACCATGAGCGCCTGTACCTGGTGGAGGGTGACCGGGTCCTGGAGGCCTGGCCGGTGGACCTGCGGGGCTGCTGAGCAGGCGTGGCCCGGCTCAGCTGGCCATCGGCCGTCGCCGCCGGGATGGTCCTCGGCTTCGCTGCCACCACTCTCATGACCGCCTACCGCAGCCCTGGCACCAGCAGGCCCGAGACCGGCCGCAATTGCCGCGACTAACGCGGACGACGTGATCAGTGCGACCCCGGTCAGACGAACAGCGGCTCGGCCGCCGTCCGGTCGGCCAGCGCGCTCATCGCCGCGTCGTTCGGCGCCCCGGTGAACCGGCTGGCCGCGTCAAGCACTTTCGGGAGCAAGTCCACGTCCCCCACGCTGCAGAGGAAGACCCCGGGGCGGCTCATCGCCCACCACACGGCGAGATCGATGTCGTCCTGCTGCTCAAGCGGCTCGTACCAGGTCGCCCGGGTGTGCGGTCGGCCCGCCCAGGGGCGCAGCGCGATCGACTTGATCGTCTGCACCGCGACGCGCCGCTCGCGGCAGGTCTCGGACAGGGCGTTGAAGTTGTCGGCGTAGTACGGGTTCTGCATGGTGACGAAGTTGTACGGGAGCAGCACCGAGTCGAAGCCGAACCGCTCGAGGCTGCGGCGGTGCGTCGCGGCGATCTGGCTGCCGTGGCCGGTCACCCCGATCCAGCGGATGAGGCCCTGCTCCCGGGCCTCAACGGCGGCCTCGAGCGCCCCGCCAGGACTCAGGGCGACATCCCACTCGATCGGATCGGCCAGGGAGTGCAGCTGCCAGAGGTCGATGTGGTCGACCCCCAGCCGATCCAGGGACCGGTGCAGTTCCTCGCGGGCCCCGGCTGCGGTGCGCTCGTCGCCCTTGGTGGCCAGGAAGAAACGGCCCGGCTCGCGCTGCAGCCACGGCCGGATGCGCACCTCGGCCTCGCCGTAGTCCGAGGCCACGTCCAGATGGTTCACCCCGTGGCCGAGCAGGAGGTCCAGGGTCTCGTCCGCGACCCGCTGGGAGACCTGGGCGAGAGCCGCCCCTCCGAAGATCACCCGGCTGCTCTGGTGGCCGGTACGGCCGAACTCTGCCTGTTCGATGGGCACGAGACCTCCCAAAGTGCCGAAAGCTAAATCTGAGAGTACAGCGGATCGTGGCGGCAGGTCAGCGTGACCGTGCCGAAGCGTATAGTCCGGATCATACGATCAGCTGCGGCAAGAGGGCGATCGGCCAGGGATGGGATTGGCTGCCCGGGTGACATGAGAAGGGACCGGCGTGCCTGACGAGCTTGACGCGCTGGCCGGCCAGCTGACCGAGCGTGTGGCCGGATTGGGCAGCGCCCTGATCGCGTTCTCGGGCGGGGTGGACTCCTCTCTGGTCGCTGCGCTGGCCGCCCGGGCGCTCGGGGAACAAGCCCTCGCCGTCACCGCCGTCTCGCCGGCCCTCGCGTCCGGCGAGCTGGACGGTGCCCGGTCGGTGGCCCGGGCCGTAGGCGTCCGGCACGAGCTGATCAGCACGGCCGAGCTGGAGCGCGAGGACTACCGGCGCAACGACCGCTTCCGCTGCTACTACTGCAAATCCGAGTTGTACGAGCGGCTGGCCGCGCTGGCCCGGCGCCGCGGATTCGCCGCCGTGCTGTCCGGCGCCAACGCCGACGACATGGGTGACTGGCGGCCCGGGCTGCGCGCGGCGGCCGAGCACGGTGTCCGGCATCCCTTGCTGGAGGCGTCTGTGGGGAAGGACCAGGTGCGGGCGCTGGCGCGACACCTGGGGGTTCCGAGTGCGGACAAGCCCGCGTCGCCCTGCCTGGCATCGCGGCTGCCTTACGGCACCCCGGTCAGCGCCGATGTGCTGTCGCAGGTAGACCGGGCCGAGCTGAGCCTGAAGCAGCGCGGCTACCGCGAACTGCGGGTGCGGCATTTCGGTGATCTCGGCCGGGTGCAGCTCGGCGCGGCGGACCTGCCGCGGGCGGCGGACCCGGACGAGCATGCGGCGGTGCTGGCCTGCGTCCGGGCGGCTGGATATCAGCGCGCGGAGATCGACGAGCGGCCGTTGCGGTCCGGTTCGCTGAACCTCGACATCACGCCGGTCAGCCGTGCCGGCTGAGGGGCCCGGTATGCCTGCGGCACCCGGCATGCCGAACAAAGCATTCGGCATGCCGAATGGAGCGCCGAGGATGCCGAACGGGGGGGCACCCCGTGTGCCGCCCGGAACGGAGGCCTGGGCGGCGGGCGTCCCGCTGGGCGAGTTCGCCCTGCTGGACGTGGATCGCCGGCGGCGGACCGGCGTCCCGGAAGTGGTTTTCGGCGAAGGCAAGACGTCCGGGCAGATCTTCGCGCTTCTGGCCGAGTTGCGGGCCCGCGATCCGGAGGCACCGGCCCTGGCGACGCGCTGCCCGGCCGGCGTCCTGGACGGGGCGGCCACCCGTTTCCCCGGCGATGCCGTACACGCCGATCACGTGGCCGGAACGCTCGCCGTCGGGACCCTGCCGCCCGCGCGCGGCAACGTGCTGGTCGTGACGGCCGGCACCACGGACCTGAAAGTGGCCCGGGAATGTGCGGCGACGCTAGCCGTGCTGGGCGTCCGCGCGGATGTCCTCGCCGACGTAGGCGTGGCCGGGCTCGGGCGGCTGCTGTCCCGGCTAGACGACCTGCGCGCCGCCGAGTGCGTGGTGGTCGTGGCCGGGATGGACGGTGCCCTGCCCAGTGTGGTCGCCGGACTGGTCAGCGCGCCGGTGATCGGCGTGCCGACCAGTGTCGGCTACGGCGTCGCGGCGGGCGGCCTGGCCGCGGCGGCCAGCATGCTCGCCTCGTGCAGCCCGGGTCTGGTCGTCGTCAACATCGATAACGGGTTCGGGGCGGCCGCGCACGCCGCCAAGATCATCCGCGCGGTGCACCGGTGACCGACCGGCCGGGTGCCGCCTACATCGACGCGACCGCGGGCGTGGCCGGCGACATGCTGCTGGCCGCCCTGCTCGATGCGGGTGCCGACGTGGAGCGGGTGCGCGGAGCCATTGCCTCACTCGGCGTGCCCGGTCTCGGGCTACGGACCGAGGCCGCCCGCCGGGGCGGCCTCGCGTGCCTGCGGGCCGTGATCACCACGCCGACGGCGACCGACCGCCAACGGCACCTCGCCGACGTGCTCGGGCAGGTCGGCGCCAGTGACCTCCGCCCGGCCGGGAAGGATCTCGCGACACGGGTCTTCCGGCTGCTGGCCGAGGCGGAGGGGGCGGTGCACGGCGAGCCGCCCGAAGACGTGCACTTCCACGAGGTGGGTGCGTTCGACTCACTGGCCGACGTGGTGGGATCGGCGGCCGCGCTGGAGGATCTCGGACTGCTGCGGCCCGGCGCGGTGGTTTGCTGCTCGGCCCTGGCCGCCGGAAGCGGATTCGTCACCAGCCGGCACGGCCGCCTTCCGGTGCCAGCTCCCGCCGTCCTCCGTATCGCCGCCGCGGCCGGCCTGGACCTGGCCAGCGGCGACCTGACCGGTGAGCGCACCACCCCGACCGGTGCGGCCCTGCTCGCGGCGGCGGCCACACCGGGCGGCTTTCCAGCCATGACGGTACGCGCGGTGGGCACCGGCGGCGGTGGCCGGGACACCCCGGACCGGCCCAACATCACCCGGGTGGTCATTGGGGCGTCCGGCGCGGAGCGGGACCTGCGCGAGGGCGACGTGACCGTCGTCGAGAGCACAGTCGATGACCTCGACCCCCGGCTGTGGCCTTCGGTCCTTCAGGCGGTGCGGGCGGCCGGCGCCTGGGACTGCTGGTGTACCCCGATCGTCGGCCGGCACGGCCGCCCGGGGCAGGTCCTCACCGCCCTGTGCGCTGAACCGGTCCATCGCGCCGTGGCCGCCGCGATTTTCGCCCACACCGGGACGCTCGGCGTCCGCTGGTCCCGGATGAACCGGCTGACCGCCTCCCGGACGTCGGTGGAGGTGGAAGTGGGACCGCCGGGCAGCAGCCAGGTCGTTACGGTCAAGGTGGCCGACACCACAGATGGCCGCGCGGGCTTCGGAACGGCCACGGCAGAGTTGGCCGAGGCGGAAGCCGCCGCCCGGGCCCTGGGCTGGCCGGTGCGGGCCGTCTGCGAGGCCGCCGTCGCGCAGTACCGCGCCCAGGCAGCAGTCCCGCGGTTACACGCCGCTAAAGGGCAATGGCTGATCAGCGGCCGTCTTCAGGGTGCTCGCCCAGGGGATGGCCGGCCGGATCCGTGAACAGGTCATGCAGGTAACCGGTCACCGCGTCCATGCGGCCTGGCCTTCCCCGGGCTGCCACGTGGCCGTCTGGCCGGACCAGGACGACCGGCCCGGTGCGGTGGTCACGAGGGCCGGGCGCTTGCGTGACATCGCCGGTGGCGACGTCGAGGTCTGTTCTGTAGGGCCGCAACCCGGGGTCGCCCAGCACGCTGGATAGGTGAGCCGCGGGAACGAGCAGGACGTGCCGGCCATCGCGCAGGACACTGTGCAACGTGGCGGGCTGGCTGCCCACGCGGATACCGATGTCGGGCATGCGCTGGCCGGCTCTCGGCGCGCCCCGTCCGCGGTCCTGGCGGGCCAACGGTCCCGGCGGGTAGGAGATATAGACCTGGCTGATCCTGCGCGCGGCCCGGCGCTGGATCACCGCGCTGCGGCCGAGGGCCGGGACGATGATATCGCGGACCCGGCGTTTGACCGGATGGCTCATGCTGCCGTAATGGACCAGGGCGTGGGTGAGGTTGAGGACTTGCTCGGCCACCGGGCGCCGTTCGGTGCCGTAGCTGTCCAGCAGCGTGTCGGGTGCCCGGCCGGAGGCGACCAGGGCGAGCTTCCAGCCGAGGTTGTGCGCGTCGACGATGCCGGTGTTCAGGCCCTGGCCGCCGGCCGGGGTGTGGATGTGCACCGCGTCGCCGGCCAGCAGCACCCGGCCGCGGCGGTAGGCGCTGGCCGACCGGCGATGGCAGCGGAAGCAGGCCAGCCAGGTGGGATCGGACACGGTAACCGGCTGCGGCGCCCGCTGGCCGGTCAGCTGCTGGATCTCCGCCAGGGTAGGAGCCTGCCCGCCCCGGCTGCCCGCGAACGGCAGGGTCAGCCGCCACCGGTGCCCGCGCATCGGGAAGAAGATCACCGGCAGCCCGTCCGGCCGGAAGAACGCGTGCACGGCGTCCTCCCGCAGTTCCCAGTCCAGGAGGACATCGGCAAGCAGCCAGTCCTGCGGGTAGGGGTGCCCGTCGAAGGTCAGGCCGAGCTCGTGCCGCACCCGGCTGTGCGCGCCGTCACAGCCGACCACGTACCCGGCGCTGATCACCTCGGCCTGGCCGCCGTGGCCGCGGACGGCCACGGTGACGGCATCACGGTCGGCGGTCAGGCCGGTCAGCTCGGCTCCGTCCTCGACCACGCCGCCCAGCTCGGCGATCCGGGCGCGAAGCAGCCGCTCGGTCTGGTCCTGCGCGAGGTCGAGCAGGAAGCCGAACCGCGAGCCGCAGCGGGCGAACTCCAGGCTGGCCAGGCGCCGGCCCTCGGAGTAGAAGCTGAGATGACGCACCACCTGGCCGCGCTCGATGAACCGCTGGGCCAGGCCCATCATGTTCAGGACCTCCAGCGTGCGGGCGTGGATGCCGATCGCCCGGGTCTGCAGCGCCACCCCGTCGCCCTTGTCGATGATGCGGGTGCGGACCCCGCGGGCCAGCAGTTCCGCGGCGAGCACCAGCCCGGTCGGACCGGCACCGACGACCAGCACCTGACAGTCCGGGCGGGACCCGGCATGCCCGCGAGAACCCGTGCCGGATGCGGAAACGGCCGGCCGGGCAGGAGGAATACCGTTCATGTGGCCCACTTTGCGCCGGCCGCGGCCCCCGGCCATCTGAAGAATTACGTAGCCGCTACGTATCTTCTGGCACCAGGCCTTCCTCATAGGCCCAGGCGGCAAGTTGGGTCCGGGTGCGGAAACCCAGCTTGGTGAGAATGTGATCGACGTGCACCTCGACCGTACGGACCGAGAGGAACAACTGCGCGGCAATGTCCTTGTTGGGCAGCCCGCGCGCCGCGAGCGCTGCGACCTCGACCTCCCGGCGGGTCAGCGTCTGCCGCGGGCCCGGCGGCGGGACGTCATCCGGCTCGTTCGCCAGGACGAGGCCAACCGCCTCCTCCGGGCTCAGCCGCCGGCCCTCGGCGAGCAGCCGCCCGGCCGCCCGCCCGGCCTTCGCTCGTGCTGGCGCGAGCCAGCGGTCGACGATCTCCGCGATCGGTACTGGCATCGAGAACTTGTTGACGTCCTGGTACGCCTCGGCGGCCCCGGCCAGCCGGAGCGCCAGCCGGGGCCGCCCGGTCTTGGCCGCGACCCCGGCGAAGCCGCCCAGCCCGATCTGGACGATCCAGCGATCGCCGACATCCATCGATACCGGGAACCCTTCGGCCAGCGCGGCCCTGGCCGCGGGCAGCTCGCCCAGGTCCAGCCGGACGTAGCCGAGCATCTGCCAGGCGCGCGCGCTCAGCGGCGCCAGGCCGAGTCCGGCGGCCATCGCCGCACAGCGGGCGAGAAGGTCGCAGGCGGCTTCTAGCCTGCCGGTGAGCTGCGCGACCAGTCCGGAGTAAAACATCGTGAACGCGATCGCCGGACGGTCCCCCGCCTCGTTCACCAGGGCGACGGCGCACGCCACGTCCGGTGCTCCCTCAGCGATCTGCCCATTGGACATCTTGCTGCGGCCGAGGTACACCGTCGCGATGCCCTCGCCGACCGTGTCGCCCAGCGTCCGGCTGAGCCCGATGCTCTCGCCGAGCATGCTGGCGGCCTGGGCGTAATCACCCTGGTCGATGGCTAGCCAGGCGGCACCGTTCAGGGCACTGACCCGCGCCGCGCTCGGCTCGGGGACCCGGCTGAGGAGCTCGCCCAAGCGCTGCCGGCCCTCAGTATGGTGGCCGCGCAAGGACCAGAACGCGGACATCGCGGCGGCCAGTCGCAGCGCGGCGGGCGGATCATGCTGGCTGTACCAGGCCAGCGCGGCGCGGATGTTGTTGTGCTCGACCTCGACCCGCTCCAGCCATTCCTTCTTGGCCAGGCCTGCGTGGCGGCTGCCATCGGCCTCGGCCAGGGCCAGGAAGGCCGCAGCGTGAGCGCCGCGGGCCCGGGCCGCCTGCGGCGTCGCCTCCAGCCGCTCGGCCGCGTACTCACGGATGGTTTCCAGCATCGCATAACGCCCCGGCGGCATCCCCGGGCCGCGCACCTGCCGCAGCAGGCTGTGGTCCACTAGTTCGGCCAGGCAGTCGAGCACCGGCGCGCCATTGTCCACCGCGGCGCCGCAGACCGTCTCGATGACCTCCAGGCTGGCGCCCCCGGCAAATACCGAGCACACGCCGAGCAGCCGCCTGGCCCCCTCGGTCAGCAGGTCATGGCTCCAGCCGATCGTCGCGCGCAGCGTCTGCTGCCGGTCCTCCAGATCGCGGCTGCCACCGGTCAGCAAACCCAGCGAATGCTCAAGCCGGGGCAAGATCGCCTCCGGCGGCAGCAGCTTGACCCGAGCCGCCGCCAGCTCAATCGCCAGCGGCAGGCCGTCCAGCCTGCGGGCGATCTGCGCGATCGTCGGCGCGTTCTGGTCATCGACGGTAAATCCCGGCACCGCGGCCGCGGCCCGCTCGGCGAACAGGCGCACCGACTCGCAGCCAGCCAGACCGGCAGCTGTCGGGTGAGCCTGCTCCTCCGGGACCGGCAGCGGCGGGACCGGGCATTCCTGCTCGCCGGAAACGCGCAGCGGCGAGCGGCTGCTGACCAGGATCCGCACGGCGCTGGTCTCCTGCAGCAGCCGCGTCACGACCGGGGCGCCCGCCAGCAGGTGCTCGAAGTTGTCCAGCACGATCAGGACCTGCCGCTCGCGCAACTGGCTGACCAGGTGCTCCATCAAGGGCCGGTCCCTGGCGTCTTGCAGTCCGACGCCCTGGGCGATCGTCGACGGCACCAGCCGGGGATCCCGGACCGGCGCCAGCGGCACGAAATAGACGCCGTCCGGGTAGTCGCCGGCCACCGCCGCGGCCAGGGCGATGCACAGCCGGGTCTTGCCGCTGCCGCCCGGCCCGGTCAGCGTGACCAGGTAGCTGCCCTGGAGCAGCCGTTTCGCCTGAGCCAGCTCACGTTCCCTGCCGATGAAACTGGTCAGCGGCTTAGGCAAGCTGATCCAGCCGGCACTGGGTTCGATCGCGGGACGGGATAGCGGCGCCGCCATGCCGCTTGAGACGTCAGGCATCCGATGTCAGCCTTTTCCAGCCGGGTGAACGCGACCAGACCAGCCGTGCGGGCGCTGGTGCTGTCACGCTGATCAAGAGACTAACCGCGCTGCGCCACGAGCGCATGAGGCGATGCCCGGAAGGCCGGGTCAGCCGGGGGATCGTTGTTGTGGCCGGTCATGGTGTCGCGGCGTTCACGGGGGCGTAGTAGGCCGAGTGCGCCAGGTCCAGCCAGCCTTGATCGGACAGCGACGGCACCCGCCCGGCCGCCTGGACGCCTCGTCGGATGAGGTCGGCCGACATGATCTCAGTGATCAGTTCGGGGGTGAGCGGGGCAGCGGTGCCGCTTTCGAGGCCGGGGCGGACCTGGGCCTTCCAGAGGATCGAGATGCGGATGTCACGGTCGTCGTAGCGGACGGGGGACGTGCCGGCGTCGGTGATGATCCAGCCGCCGTCTGCGTCGTGACTGATCTGGGCGGCGGCGGAAATGACGGGGGGAACGGCGGCGGGATCGCCGATCCAGCCGATCCGGTGGTACATGCGGTTGTTGTCGGCGACCAAGGCGGAGTTGGTAAACGGAGGGTACTCCGACCGCATCGGGCCGTCGAGCCCGTCCGGCCAGTAGTCATAGGCGCCGCCGCAGCCTTGGTAGCTCCAGAGCACAGCGCCCGCTTCGGCGACCCGCCAGTCCTCGAACAGTCCCGAGGCTGCCATGGCCTGCAGAAGCTGCATCGGGTAGCGGTCGCGGCCGGCGCCGCGGAACGAGGGGACGTCGACGTGGATGCTGCCGGCAGGCATGGGGGCGTTGACGTTGACGGCCACGGTGCTGGGGATCACCTCAGCGTCAAACAGCTGCGAGGCGGCGCGCCGCAGGCGGGGGTTGTGCAGGATGACCTCGGCCGCGTCCGCCAGCGGGCGGCCGCCCGCCGCCCAGGTTGCCCGGAAATGGGGCGGCACGCCTTCGCCGGCCGTGGCCTGGCGTCCGCGGACAGCCGAGGCCGGAAGGTAGCTTGCCATCGTCCGATACGGGCCGTTGCGTTGAACCAGGCGGCGGATGACGTCAGGGTCGTCGAACACGCCGTCGACCCTGATCGGCGTGGCCAGCCCGGCGGTGCCCGCCCCCTGCTCCCTGACGTCGGGCATCGCTGTCACCTCTCGCCCTTACTGCTTCATCTACAAGCCCCGGACCAGGCCGGGTGAACGGCCCGGTTCTTCGACTATGGCCCGGTTCGGGGGCGGCGCGCATCGCTGAAATCAGGGATCCTTCCGTTGCCGTGCTGGCGCCGGGCTCGCCGCAAGGACGTCCAGGCCGATATCTGTTTCTGCGCTGATCAGCTGCCGACGGCGGGCAGCCGGGGACGGCCGCCGGCAGAGTCTTCGTCCTTGGTGATCCGGTCGACGCCGGCCTCAGCTTCCGGACAGAAGCTGAAGGAGGCGTTGCCGGTCCGGGCCCGGGAATGGCGGCGGAGTCTTGTCGCCGATCCGCTCCACGGTGTCCCTGATGTCCGGGCGAGTCAGGACCTCCTGCGGCAGCGCGAGGCACATGACGGTGGCCAGGAAGGCGCGGAAGGCGTCAGGATCGTAGGCCGCGGCGTTGACCAGCCGGGTCATCGGCGAGTCCGGCGGTGACCAGGGACGCCCCTCCCGCAGGGCGGTCATCTCCGCTAGGCGGATACGATCAGCGCTGACCTGGTTCCGGTAGAACGG
>Ga0074046_10000204_pt1 | contig 51467 bp, 44 predicted proteins | sample BogForMeECP23OM3_FD_94441 | JGI IMG/M metagenome (GOLD analysis project Ga0074046, IMG submission 94441) | Bog forest soil microbial communities from Calvert Island, British Columbia, Canada - Bog Forest MetaG ECP23OM3 | ecosystem: Environmental > Terrestrial > Soil > Wetlands ... | reverse complement strand
TGGAAACCTGCTCGCTGCTCTCGCACGGAGGAGCGCTCCAAAGACCGCTCCGTCAGCGCCTCGCCTGCCAGGGTGGGTGAACAGCCGCTCTACATCCCCTCGGACGAGATCGAAGGGAGCCTGGTTGACGCGTCTTGGGCCCTCGTTCACTCCCCTGCGGCAACTCTCGCGCAGGGGGAATTCCCCCGGGCGGGTGGGGAAAGTGGCTGCCGGTGGAAGAAGGGAGAGTCCGCTGCTCACCAATGCGCAGGCAGGTACCGCTGGCCGGGTTCACCCGCGGGTGCAGTGCTGACGGGGACCTGCGAGACCAAGCTGAGCGGCGCCCGCTACGCGGTGCCCGCCCAAAACAAGAAGACTCCGAGCGCAACCGCCACCACCGACCATCCGCGAATGAAGGTCGAGGGTTGCTCGGACCACCAGGAGATCAGCTTCGTGAGTCTCACCGCTCCAATGATCGGCAAGGCGATCCCCGAAAGGAGTGAAATCACGCCCAAGAACTCAAAAGCGGCAGGTGTGCGCGAGGAGGACGCGGATCTCCACAAGGCAACCCCAAAGACGATCCGGATCGCAGCCCCCATCCAAACTCCGAGCTGCCCTTGCCACTTTCGGGTGAACGAGACAAGTCCGGCTGGACTCGCGATCCCATACGAACCAATGAGAACCATAATCATGGAGAAGGTCGCTACCAGGAACGCCATGGGGAAGCCTCTTCTCAGCTGAAGCCGCTTGTCCCCTCTTTGCAAGGACAGCGCAACTTCGCTGCCGTGCCATTCTCGCGCACCTGCCAACCTGTGCCGAGAGCAGACGCCGGCGCTGCGAACCCGCTCGCCCTGCCTAGGGTGTGATCATCGCAACCCCTCGGAGGTAGACGTAGGAGGGAGAGGGCGTCGCCATCCGGGCCGACGCGAGCGGTGACACCCTCCACAGCTTCGGTGCGAGGGGTGGAGAAAATGAGTCTCCTTGCCGAGCCGAACCCCCGCGCGTGCGGCATCCCATCGATCGAGTCGCGCACCTGCAGCAGAGGCGCAATTTGTGCCGGGGGTGACCTTGCAGCCAGCGTTGCCTTCAGGCGGGGTCGAGCGTAATGCCTTGGGAGAGGAGTCTCGCTTGCCGTCGAATTTGCGAAAGCACCGTTTCCCCCGGAGTTTTGTCTCCAAGGTCGACGACCGAGACATACGTGGTCTGGTCTATTTTGGAGCGGATCCCGAGGAAGCCGCACGCCGAGCTGGGATCGAAGCCGAGCTCCGTGGCTGGGAGATCGTGGACCAAGAGTGGGACGGATTTGTCCTCTCCGTGCGGATGATTCGCGCAGGTGATCCCTCTTCGCAGACAAGAGTTCGTGGCGCCGCGCACTCTAAGTGCGTCGTCTATCGTGCGGGAAGCCGCGCTGGCGCCAAACAACGTGCCGCTGTGGACTCGGATCTTCACCATTGGAATGTTCTCGAAGCACACTGGCGCCCGGCTCCCAACAACCAGGGTGGCGCATTGGTCCTGCAAGTCGAAGAGCCGGAATCCTGAGCTTGGGAGGGCAATGCGCTGTCACGCAGCTCTCGAGTGCGCTTCTTGCCATCGAACGCTGCAAGGAGGGCGATTCAGCCCATGCCGCGTTCCCGTCACTCAGGAAATGTCGAGTCCGCTCCTCGGCAACCGGATCGCATCACTTCTGAAAGTGGGGAATCACGTCGCGGCCGATGAGCTCGATGGTTTGCAGGACTTTCTCGTGCGGAATCGTGTAGGGATTCACCAAGCACAAAAGCAGATCCACCCCCGCCGCCTCGTAGCGCTTGCAGGTTTCGAGGCATTGCGCGGGTGTGCCGAGCACGCAGGCACCGGCAGAGGTGAGATATTCGAGGGTGAGGAGGTCCAGGGCACCGCTCTTATCAATCTTCCGCATGTCTCCCGCGTACGCGTAGTTGCCGAGTTCGCGCCGCTCCTCCGCCATCCAGTCCGCGAGCGTGGCGATCTGTCTCGCGCCGGCCTTGGGATACCATTCGAATGATTTCCGTGCGACGCTCCAAGCCTCCTGCTCCGTTGGCGCGCAGAGCGCCATGGTGAAGGTCGCCGCCCGATCATGAACCCACTTGCCGATCGGGTTGGTGCACCCCTTGACCGCCGATCGATAGATGTCGATTTTCTTCTTCACCTCCTCCGGCGACACGCCGACGGCGAACGAGCACAAGCCAAGTCCCAGCTCTCCCACCTGCCGATGACCGTCTTCGCTCGAGGTCGCGCCCCAGATCGGTGGGTGGGGCTGCTGCAGGGGTTTGGGGAGCACTCGCCGCTTCGGCATGCGCCAGAAGCGTCCCTCGAAGGCGTACTCTTCATTTGTCCAGCAGCCGACGACGTGCTCGATCGCCTCTCTCCATAGGTCGCGAGTCTCAGCGGGATCCACGCCAAATCCCTCCAGCTCGGCCCGCGTAGACGAGCGGCCCGTGCCAAAGTCGACGCGACCGTCTGAGAGCAGATCGAGCACAGCGACCGACTCTGCCGTGCGTACGGGATGGTTGTACGGTTTCGGCATCAGTCGCACCCCGTACCCCAGCCGGATGCGAGAGGTTTGGCTTGCGATCGCGCCGTAGAGGATTTCGGGATTTGAGCAGTGCGAGAACTCTTCAAGAAAATGATGCTCTACTGTCCATACGGCGTCCCACCCACAGCGTTCGCCGAAGACGGCTTGCTCGAGGGTCTGTTTGTACGCACGATGCTCGCTCTCGCGACTCCAAGGACGTGCGACCGGAATTTCGTAGAAGAGCGCAAATTGCATCGGCACGAATGACCCTCCCCCTTGCGGTACCTGGCAGTGGCTAGGCCCCAAGACCTCTCACGATGTACTTCTGCACAAAAGCACGTACCGCTGCGGGCTCATCGAGATCGACCACAGCAGACGGCATGACCGCGATGGAGAGCAGGGTTCGCACGATCCATTCCGCCGCCTCGCGATGGTCGAGGCCCGGGCGGACCTCGCCGCGCGCCTCGGCTTCCGCGAGGAAGGGCCGCCAGAAGGCGACCCAGCGATCCAAAAGGCCGCCCACGCGTGCCGTGAGGATTGTGGCAAGGAGCGTTTCATGCTCGGCGGGAAGCTGAAGAGCCATCATCTCGTCATGCAGGTGAGCCCGGATGAAGGCCGCGGCCTCGCCGACTTGGGCCGCCAAGGTGCGCCGGCGTTCCACCGCGGGCCGACTCTCTGCGACAAAGCGCTCGGCTGCGCGCTCGAGGACCGCGTTCGTGAGTTCCGCGCGCTCCGGGAAGTAACGATAGACCGAACCGCGCGAGACTCCCGCGTCCCGCGCCACTTCTTCCATGGAGACTCGCTGCAGGCCCACACGCCGCATGCAACGCGCCGCCGCTTCGAGAATTCGTGTCTTCGTCGAGCCGACCGACTCCGGCTGAGACACGCGATGCTTGCGGTGCAGAGCCAGAGCCGTGCGCGTGGCATGAACCATCGGCCACTCCCGAATAGACGATTGCACAAATCTAGTTTATTTGTACAGGATCCAGCAACGGGAGGGGCACGTCGTGGCAGTTGAACGGTTCGCAGGGCGAATCGCCCTTGTGACGGGTGCCGCGTCGGGGATCGGCAAGGCTTGCACGATTCGCCTCCTGCGAGAAGGAGCGCGGGTCTACGGTATGGATATCGCGGAGGTCCCGCCCGCGCAGCGCGAAGCCGAAGCTGGGCAGGGGCGCCTGCGCCTTTTGCGGATCGATGTTCGCGACGAGCGGGCAGTGCAGGACGCGATTCGCGCAATTGTATCCGAGGCCGGCCGCGTCGATGCCGTGGTGAACGCTGCGGGCGTCGCCGGCGGGGGCCCAGTCCACCTCCTCGATGCGCGTGCTTGGGACCAAGTTCTCGAGGTCAATCTGAAAGGGACGTTCCTCGTGTGCAAGCACGCCCTCGTCCAGATGCTCACCCAGGCGCCGATTGACGGAGAGCGCGGCGCCTTGGTGAACCTGGCAAGTATCGAAGGCCTTGAGGGCACCGCGGGCGGTAGCGCCTACAACGCATCCAAGGGAGGCGTTGTACTCCTCACCAAAAACATCGCAATTGACTACGGACGCCAGGGGATACGCGCCAATGTGATCTGCCCCGGCTTTATCGAGACGCCCATGACGGAAGCGGTATTTCAAGGGCCTGCCATGGCTGCGGTGCGTGAAGAAATTCGCCGGGAGCACAAGCTGCGCCGCTTCGGTCGACCCGAGGAGATTGCGTCGGTCGCGTGCTTCCTCCTTTCCCCGGACGCCTCCTTCGTGTCGGGACAGGCGCTCGCTGTAGACGGGGGCTATCTGGCGGGACGAGATCACCATGTGACCGAACTGATGGGGCTGTGACTTCCGGAAGAGCGGCGGGAACGCCCGCTGCATCAAAGCAATGACTCGACTCTGTGGCGTGTGCAGTGTGCAGGGGCCGCCGCAAGCCATGCGGCAGGTCTGGATCTCGCACAGCGTTGAGACCGCACCTCTCAACAGTCGAAGCATTAAGCGAGTAACGGGGTAAACCGATACGGAGCCAAGGCACGCCCTGCGGGTCCCCTCTCCGCTAGGTCGATCGCTGCGGAAGGGAAGGCCAAGCGGTGTCGGGTGCTGGCCAGAGGTCTCTAGTGCTGGCCAGAGGTCTCTAGGCGTGGGGAGAGGCGCATATGCGCCCAAGGAGCGTCCGGCATGGTGGTGACGACGGGCAACGAAGTCGGGGGCCGATCGATTGCAGGTTGGCTCGGTATCGTTCGGGGAATCGTGGTGCGATCGCCGAGCATCCGGCAAGGTCTGCTCGGCGGACTCCGGCAGATCATCGGCGGGAACATCGAGCGCTACGCCGAGGTCTGCGAGAAGGCACGCGAGGAGGCATTCGAACGCATGGTGCGCCACGCGGAGCAAATCGGTGCGGACGCCGTGATCGCCATGCGCTATGACGCGACAGAATTCCTGACGGGCGCGACAGAGGTGCTCGCCTATGGAACCGCCGTCAAGCTCGGCCCCAACCGGGAACGCTAACGCGACGTCCGCACCCTCAGTCCTCACCCATTCCCGAGCGTCTTTGGGGTGCCCCCACGGCACGATCACTGCGCCCTTCGGGCTTTGACTGGGAGGCGTCGTTACGCTTCAAGTTTAAAGACCCGGAACGCATTCTCGCGCAGGAACTTCGGCCAGACGTGATCACGGAAGGGCACATGGGGCATGTCGCCGAAGATCCGCTCGAGCGATAGTCCCATCGGGAAATAACCTGCGTAGAGGATCTTGTCAGCACCTCGGGTATTGGCGAAGTCGACGATCGCCTTCGGGTAGTGCTTGGGTGCGAACGCGCTCGTCGAGTAGTACAGATTTGGGTACTTGAGCATCAGCTTGACGGCAAGATCCTCCCACGGCTCGCAGCCGTGGCGCGTGACAAACCGAAGTTCGGGAAAGTACCAGCAAACCTCGTCGATCAATTCGACCTTCTGAGGTGCCATGGGGAGCCGCGGGCCCGGAACACCAGCGCACACGCAAATCGGGATGTCGAGGTCGATGCAAGTGGCATAGATGGGGAAGAACTTCTTGTCGTTAATGGGAACTTGAGGGCATAGCCCAGACGGGAATGCCGTCGCAGCCTTGACGCCCAACTCCCTTACCGCCCGACGCAGATCTCGCACCGCGTCCATGCCAAGATTCGGGTTTACCTCGCAGCTCCCGAAGAAACGATCCGGGTATTTGGACAGCGCGCGCCGGGCATCGGAGTCCTGGGTCCCGACACCGATCATCGCGCGTTCGATGCCATACTTGTTCATTTCGTCGAGCGCGATGCCAACATAGTCGTCGGAGGGACGGCTCGTGGGAATCTGCTTAAACATATACTGCGCCGGCATCTTGAACTGATGTCGGCTCTCCTGATCCATCAGCAGCGGCTTCATGAACTCGTACCAAGCGGTGTTGTCGCCCGCCGGGATCTGCAGCATAAGATCGATCACGCCAATTCCGCTCGGCATCGCCATTGGATCCCCCACCCGGCTCCCTCGCCGGCGCGCGGCGAGGCTACCGCGCTAGCGGTCGGAGTGCCCTAGGTCGCGCCCGGGCGCTACACGATCGCGGACAAGCTGTTTCAGCTCCTTGGTTTCCGGGAAGCGACCCTGCTCGGAGCGCGAGAAGAGGAGCTCCCCATCGAGGCGTACGTCGAAGACGCCCCCTTCACCCGGCACGAGAACAACTTCGCCGAGCTCAGCGTCGAACGTTGTCAGGAGCTCCTGCGCGATCCAAGAGGCACGCAGTAGCCAGCGGCACTGCCGGCAATAGATCAGTTCGAGCCGAGGGCTCGCCACCCTTCTAGGATGGCTCAAGCCCCTTCGGCGCGCATCCAATTCCGCAGGCATCCGAGATCGGCACTCCGGGCCGCTCGAGCCTCTCCCTCGATCCCGAGCCCACCGCGGCCTGCGCTGCCGGTTTCGGTTCCTATCCGCGCTCGAGTGTCGCGCGCAGCATCCACGCCATCTTTTCGTGCTGTTCCATGAGTCCGGTCAAAAAATCGTTCGTGCCGGCATCTCCGAATTCAGCGGCCTTCTCCAGATCCGAGCGTAGGTTCCGGATCAACGCCTCATGAGCGGCGAGCAGACTCCCCACCATTCCCTGTGCATCCCGGGGAAGGCCGCTCGATTCCTTGTTGCGTGCAAGCTCCAAGAACTCGCCGAGGGAACCGGCCGAATTCCCGCCCAGCGCTCGCACGCGCTCGGCCACCTGATCGATGAACTCATCGACCTCTTCGTACTGCACCTCGAAGAACTTGTGCAAGTCATGGAAGCGAGGCCCGACTACGTTCCAGTGGTAGTTCCGGGTCTGCGTATAGAGCAAATACTCATCTGCCAGCAGTACGTTGAGAAGTTTTGCCACACCCTGGCGCGCCTTGTCGGTCAGCCCGATTTGGGTCTTCGTCATCATCGCTCTTCTCCTTCCTCGCTTCTCTAGGAGTTCGAGATTTTGGACTTCCTCGTGCGTCGTGAGCGGACCCTACAGTCCGCACAAAGACCTGTCACATGCATGGACCAATCCTCTACTTGGAATCCATAGGCTGCGAGACGCGGAAGCTCTACGGTCTCGAGCGCGGGGGACCTAAAGTCCTTCACGCAGCCGCATCGGATGCAGTGAAGGTGATGGTGGCGCCCTCGGCGCAGCTCGAAGCGCGCTCCACCGCCAGGATGCGAAATGCGGCTCGCGAGCCCGAGCTCGACCAGCGTCTCAAGCACACGGTACACCGTGGTCCGCGAAATACCGGGAAGTCTCCGGCTCACGGCCTCGAACAGGTGATCGGCGCTTGGGTGATCGAGGCGCGGAGCCAAGGCCTCAAGCACGGCGCGCCGCTGTACCGTCATCGGGAGACCCCGTTCCCGGCAAGCCTCCTCCAGTCGGCCAAGAGCGCTCTCGACCTCGCGATCTCCGCGCTGGGTGGAACGGGAATTCATTGCACCTGCATCTTATTACCAACGAGTACAACTGTCAAGTCCGGGGCGGACCAGCCTACGATTCGTCCAGGCGGGTGGCAAGAATGCGCGCGAGGCGCGCAGGCTCGTGACGCAGCATGAACTCTCGTCCGCCGCGCACGTGGACGAGCCCCGCCTTGGCACGGCGTGGCTTCGCGACGTCCGTGATGGGGGCCAGGTGAATCGCGGCACGCGGGGCGCCCCGCTGCTTCGAGAAATGCAAGGCGAGCTCACACGCATCGAGCAGCGACTCCTGGGGAGCGTCAGTGCGGCCTTCTGTACGGAGGATCACATGACTCCCCGCGCCTCCTTCGACGTGGAGGAAAACGTCATGACCCCGCGCGAGGCGGGTGGTGAGGTGGTCGTTCCCCTCATCGCTGCGGCCGACCCAGATCTCGAGCCCGTCGGCACTCAGGTAACGGCGCGGCCGCAGGCGTGCCGGGAGGGCTTCCCGGTGCTTTGCCGCACGCCGCTGCCCAGCCGGGGCTTTGGAGGCGGAGCGTGGGCGGGCGCGCTCGAGCAGCGCGCGCACTGCGGGCTGCGCTGCGAAGGCAGCGATCGCCAGAGGTTCGGATGCCGCGAGCGCTACTTGCAGGGATTCCCGGAGGTTCGTGAGGTGGGCTTCCCGTAGATCGAGGGACGCGAGCTCGCCGGTGAGTTTCGCCACGCGTCGTTTTGCCTTGCGGTAGCGTGCGAAGCACCGCTCAAGGTTCTTCGCCGGCGAGAGCGTCGGGTTGAGCTCAAGCGTGAGCTCGGCACCGCCCTCGGGATTGCGTACGGCCACACTCGCCGCACCGGGGCGGGCGAGGTGAAGCACCCCCTTCAGCAGTTCCCCACGCCGCCGGTGTTCTTCGGGATCGCCCCCCGCTTCGAGCTCTGCGCGCAATCGCTCGCGCTTCCGGACCAGACCGGCGATTTCCCGAGCCAGGACAGTCTGGAGCGCGCGCACATCCGCCTCGCGAGCCAGCGCGCCCTCTCGCTCCGCGTAGAACCGTTCGATCTCCTCCAGAAGCACTGCCTCGGGAACGGCCACGAAGCGATCCGTTCCTTCGGCCGGTGGGGGCGTCTCTGGACCCCGCCACGGGGCACCGCGTGCCAGCCCGCGCATCGTGAGCTCGAGCGGCCGGAGAGAGGCCTCGACGCAGCCTATCCCGCTCAGCAGGTAGAGGTTGCTCCGGCCACCCAAGATTGACAGTAGGAGCTCGCGTCGACTCTCGTGCGTGTCGAGAGCAAGAGCGAGCTGACGGTCATCATCCAAGATGCGTGCACCGGCGAACCGAGCGCCGTCGAGGTGGGCGCGCAGGTACTGCGCGAAAGCGAGCGCTCGCGCAGGTGCGGGCGGCGGCTCTTTGAGCTCCGACACGCGAGCCAATCCGGGAGCGCAGCAGAGCAGAACGTGGCGCCGCGCGCGACCCGCCCGCCCGGCCGAGCTGCGGTCCCTGAAGGAGAGCACGAGGCGATCGCCGCCGTGCTGAACGATCTTTTCGAGTCGGTGTCCGGCCAGCGTTTGCTCGAGTGCACGCGTGGCACGGCGCAGCTCGCTCAGCGACAACATGTATCGCCTCGGTGACTGGGCTCATCTTCGTTCTTCTCCTCGCTCCTGCTGTTCACACTTTCCTTGCCTTCAATTTTCACTCAGTGCTGGCACTGGGCACAGAAATGGGCACTACGCTGGCCAATCACGATCCGTCGGATGCGACTGCTGCAACGCCGGCATGCCTCGCCCTCGCGCGCGTAGACCCTGCGCTCGTCCTGATATCCTCCGTCACTGCCGTCTGGTGCGAGATAGTCACTGATGCTCGAGCCTCCGGTCTCGATCGAGCGCCGCAGGACCTGGTGCAGAGCCTCGACGATGCGGCCGCATTCTGCGCGGCTGACGCGGCTCGCCCGTCGCCGTGGTCGGACCTGCGCTAGAAACAGTGCCTCATCGGCGTAGATGTTTCCCACGCCCGCGATCACACTTTGATCGAGCAGAACGTTCTTGACCGCGGTGTGCCGCCGCCGCAGCAACGGGAAGACATCCTCGCCGGTCGCGCGCAACGCATCGATGCCGAGCTTGGCGAGGCGCGGGTTCACCTCACCCTCGGCAATCAGAAAAACCTTCCCGAACTTACGTATGTCGCGAAACAGGATATCCGGGGCTCCATCGGCAAATCGCAGGCGCAGGTGGGTGTGCGCGTCGGGCCGGAACGTCGGCTGGTCCTCGGGCGCGAGGGCGGCGCGTGCGGCGGCCGAGAGCAGACGCACACTCATCGCCCCGCCACCGAACAGCTGACCCGTCATGCCAAGGTGCAGCACGAGGCGCGCCCGATCGTCGAGGGTCACGACCAGGTACTTGCCGTGTCGATCGAGAGCAACAGCCGTACGGCCTGGGAGCGCCCGTCGGAGCTTCGCGGGTTTCGTAAGGAAGAAGTAGCTGTCCTCTGTGGTTTCGACGCCCGCAATGCGCCGACCGAGCAGGAGTGGAGCAATCCGCTGGCGCGTCACTTCCACTTCGGGGAGCTCAGGCACGTTGTAGCTCTGCCATGACTCTCCGTCGCTTAGGGCCGAGCCCGGGCAGGCTCTTCACTCCGCAGGAGGGAGATGATGATCGACTTGTAGGTGGGCGTTCGGCTCTTTTCCGCCACGCTCTCCAGTGGGACCAGGGGATTCGCCTCCGGGAAATAGGCGGCCGCGCAACCCCGCGGCAGGTCGTAGGCAACGACACGAAACCCACAGACCATGCGCTTTTCGCCGCCAAAGTGGCTAGTCAGATCAACCCGGTCGCCGTCACGAAGCCCTTGCATGATCACATCTTCGGGATGGAGGAATACGACACGGCGCCCACCACGGATTCCGCGGTAGCGGTCGTCTTCGCTATACACTGTCGTGTTGAACTGGTCGTGACTTCGCAGCGTAGTCAGTAGGAATTGACCGGGCTCGAGTGCGAACTTGGGAAGTCTGTGCACCGTGAAGCGCGCTTTCTTCGATGCCGTTGCGAAGATTCTGCGCTTCTCATTCACCGGAAGCACCGCCAAGGCCATCCCGCCATGTTCGCGGACACGACGGTTCATCTGCCCAAAGCCCGAAACCACGTTCGCAATGTGCTCGCGAATACGGTCGTAGTCGCCGGCCAAGTCCTCCCACGGCACCAAGTCCGTCTCCCCGAGGGCCGCCCGCGCGAGTCCGGCCACGATCGCAACTTCGCTCCGCAGTTGGGGAGAGGCGGGCTCGCGTTGACCTTGCGAGCGGCGGACCACAGCCATGGAATCCTCGATCGTCACAAACTGAGGTTTGCCGCCCACCACATCGCGTTCGCTCCGCGCGAGGCACGGCAGGATCAGAGCTTCTTGACCCGTGACCAGGTGGGAGCGATTCAGGGTGGTGGAAACCTGCGCGGTGAGGCGACAGCGGCGCAGCGCTTGCTGCGTGTAGCTGGCATCGGGGGTCGCCACCGCGAAGTTTCCGCCGAGGCCGAAGAAGAGGCCTGCGCGGCCGTCGTGCATCGCGCGAATCGCCGCCACGCTGTCAAAGCCGTGAGCGCTCGGGGGCTCGAAACCAAACTCCCGACCCAGGCGCTGCAAGAACTCGGGCCGGGGCCGCTCCCAGATGCCCATGGTTCGGTCGCCCTGCACGTTGCTGTGACCGCGCACCGGGCATGCGCCCGCTCCCTGCCGGCCGAAGTTCCCGCGCAGAAGAAGCAGGTTCACAATCTCCTGAACGTTCGCGACACCGTGACGATGCTGCGTGAGGCCCATCGCCCAGCACACGATCACTCGCTCCGCCGCACAGTAAATCTCCGCCGCTTGCCGCATCTCCTGGCGCGAGATACCGCTCTGCTCGATCAGGTCTTCCCAACGCTCCGCCTCAAGGGCATCGCGGAACTCGTCGAAGCCAAGCGTCGATTCGCGCAAGAAGTCCCAATCGATCACTCGACCGCGCGAACGCGCATCGTTCTCCAGCACCTCCTTCATCACACCCTTCAGAAGTGCCACGTCGCCGCCAACGCGCACCTGGAGGAAGAGGTCGGCGATCGCCGTGCTCGTGAGTCCCATCAACTCGAGCGCCCGCTGAGGATGAGCGAAGCGCACGAGGGCGCGCTCGCGGAGTGGGTTTACCGCGACAATCCGGCAGCCCCGGCGCTTGGCAGCTTCGAGCGTCGTCATCATACGCGGGTGATTGGTCCCGGGATTCTGGCCCAGTAAGAAGATCGCGTCGGCGTAGGTGAAATCCGCCAGACTGACCGTTCCCTTGCCCACCCCGATCGTCTCGTTCAGGGCTGTACCGCTCGATTCGTGACACATGTTCGAACAGTCCGGTAGATTGTTGGTGCCGAGCCGCCGCACGAAGAGCTGGTACAGGAAGGCGGCCTCGTTGCTGGTACGGCCCGAGGTGTAGAAGATCGCTTGGTTAGGAGAATCGAGGGCTCTAAGGGCTCTGGCGATGCGTGAGAACGCCTCGGACCATTCGATCGGCTGATAGCGATCGGCCCCGACGGGCTTCCAGACCGGACAGGTCAGGCGGCCCTGTGCTTCAAGCCACTGGTTCGGCTGTTCGAGAAGACTTGAAACCGACCACTGGGAAAAGAACTCGGGGCCCACTCGCTGGCGTGTGGTTTCGTGCGCCAGGTGTTTGGCCCCGTTTTCGCAGAACTCGACCGCGCCGCGACCCTCTGGATCGGGCCACGCGCAGCCCGGGCAGTCAAATCCGTCCTCCTGATTCATCCGCCAGAGGGTTCTCGCGCCCCGGACGAGGCCTGCCTTCCGCGTTACCGCTTCGACCGCCGAAAGCACGGAAGCGAGGCCACCCGCCGCGGGACCCTCGTCCCTCCGATTCAAGCGCCGTCCTCCGCCACGCGCTCGCTCCGCCCATAGACGTTGAAGCCTGGCCCCCGTAGGAAACCAACCAGCCCAATACCCGCTTGTTCCGCGAGACGAACTGCGAGGGATGTGGGGGCGGATACCGCGGCGATCAGAGGAACCCGAGCCGCGAGCGCCTTCTGAACAATCTCGTACGAAATGCGGCCTGAGACCAGCAGCGCATGACCGCTGAGCGGCAGCATTCCTTGACGGGCGGCGAAGCCCACCACTTTATCCACCGCGTTGTGCCGCCCCACGTCCTCGCGCACCACGAGCAGAGCGCCTTCCGGAGAGACAAGACCCGCTGCGTGGATGCCCCCCGTGCGCTCGAAGGCACCCTGGGCTGAGCGCATCCGCTCCATCAGCCTCGCGAAGAAGGAGCGCGGGAATCGAGCGGAGTCGTCGAGAGGCTTTGCGATCCTCAGGGCATTCTCGATCGTGGCCTTGCCGCAAATCCCGCAGCTCGAACTGGCATACAGGTTGCGCCGCAACCCCTCGAAGTCGACGCTTACCCCGGGCCGCAAGAGGGCGCGCATGACGTTGCCTTCGGCCTCAGGATGTGGTGTGACACTGCAGTGTCGCAATGAGAGCACGTCGTCCAGCGACTGGATCACGCGTTCAGTGATCAGGAAACCCAGCGCGAGCTCCTCGTCGTGACCGGGGGTGCGCATCACGACCGCGAGTGGAGCGCCAGCGAGCTGGATCTCGAGAGGCTCCTCTCGGGCGACGGCATCCCGGCATTCGGCCACGCTGCCACGGCCGAAGCGCACGACGGAGACCGGGTGAACCGCGTCTTCAACCTCACCCGAATCCGGAAGCTCTGCAGGGCTCTCCATCGTGGCCATTATCGGCCCCTTCTCCCGCCATCACAATCGCCCCGAACGACACACCGATTGCCCGCCGCTGGCCGTTTGCGGAACGGGCATCCCGGTAGGGGGAGCTTGCACCGAGGCAAGCGCGCTCGACGTGTCTCACGACGGAGAGAAGTTCGGCAACCAGCCGCGCGCCCAAGGCACCGTGCCGGGTTCAGACCACGGCCTGCGCGCGATCAGACTCCCACCAACCCCAAGACGAGCGGCCGGCCATCGATCTCAAGCGCGCGGACCTCCGCAGGCTCCGGCAACCGGATGCCGACCGACACCTCGGTGGCGAGGGTCTCCCGGGCCAGATCCTCGACACGCGGCCGCACCGCTGCGAGCAACGTGCCGTCGCCTTCGAACCAAAGCCGGATGCGACCCGTGTACTCAAGCTCGAGCTCTTTGCGAAGCAGCTGCACGCGATTCAGCACCTCGCGATAGAGCCCTTCCTCGACAAGCTCCGGAGTAAGGACGGTCCTAAGCACCACCACACCTGCCGGACCACTCGCCGCCGCGAATCCAGGCTTCGCCTCAAGGGCAACGGTGATCTCGTCCGGACCAAGTGTGAATTGCAGGGCATCCGCCTCGATGCTTACGCGCTGGTGCGTCTCCAGCTCGCGCAGCAGCGCGGCACCGTCGGCCGCCGCCAGCGCCGCCTTGACCGCCGGCATGTGCTTTCCGACCCGCGGCCCGAGGGCACGGAAATTGGGCTTCACGAGGTACCGCACATACTCGTCCGCCTTCGGCACGAAATGAACGGCATGCACGTTCAATTCTTCACGCACCAGCTCCACGTGATCTGCGAGGGCCGCTGTGAGCGTGGGATCAGCCAGCACCACTTCCGCGGCCTCGAGTGGCTGGCGCACGCGCAGCTTTTGTGCGGTGCGCACCTGCATCCCGAGCGAAACCAGCTCGCGCACGACTCGCATCGCCCGCGAGAGTGGTTCATCGACTACGCTGCGATCAGGTTCCGGGTAGTCGCAGAGGTGGACACTATCGTCCTTGAGCTTCGAACCAAAGCTCCGGACCATTAAATTCTGCCAGATCTCCTCGCTCTGAAAGGGCAGAAATGGTGCGAGCAGCTTCGCCAGCGTGATGATCGCTTCAAAGAGCGTCCAGTGCGCGTCGAGCTTGTCCTGCTCGAGGCCTGATACCCAAAAGCGGTTCCGGCTGCGGCGCACATACCAGTTGGAAAGGGCGTCCACAAGATCGGTAAGGACCCCGGTTGCTTCATAGATCCGATAGGCATCCATGTGCTCTACGACGCGTACCGTGGCGAGCGCGAGCTCGGAGAGCATCCAGCGGTCGAGAAGACCGCGCTGCGTTGCGGTTCGGCGGCCCTGCTTGCACGCAGGATCTGTCGGATCGAAGCCATCGATATTCGCGTAGATCGTGAAGAACGCGTAGACGTTGCGGAGCTTGAGCGGAAGCTCACGCTGGAGCGCGCGAACACCACCCAGGGAGTGCCGAGTATTGTTCCAGGGCGGATTCGCGGCAAAGAAGAACCAGCGGAACGCGTCGGCGCCCGGCGCAGGGGAGCTCGGATCCTCGACGAAAACCCGGGCACTGCTCGGAAGGCGCGGCACCTCCGGCGGTAGCGTTTCTAGCCCGTGGGGAGCGCAAGACAGACCGAGCGCACCCCGGTCGACGCCCGCGAGCAGAACGATGCGCCGAGGAAGCTTGACCGGCCGCAGTGCGAGCTCAACCGACCGGACTTCATGGTCTGCGCGGTAGATCCGCACGGTGGCGCGATCGCCCTGCAAATCCAGGCCGTCGTAGTCCTCGCGTGCAATCCACGCTTCTCCGCTGGGCGGAGCATTCCCGGCGGCGTCGGCGCCAGCCACGGCGAACTCGAGACGAACACGTTCGAGAATGACCGAGGGGGCGGTGTAATTTCCTTTGCTTTTCGACTCCTTCTTCCCCTCGCGATCACAGACGTGACCGAGCACGATGCAGGTGCGATAGGGATGCGGCTTTTCGGCCTCAGGGAAGAGCAGGGTGGAAACCCACAGCAGCGAGTTGAACCAGCCGCGGGTCTGGTCGATTGCTTCGCAGATGAAGTCGGCGGGAAAGTTCGCGCGGAACTCCTCGTGACTGCGGCGCGGCCAGCCCCACTGCGCAAAGGGCATGCAGCCCGAGTCAAACCAGACGTCGATCACCTCGGGCACCCGGCGCCATACGCCGGCTTCTCCCGGCTTCGTCCACGTGACGGAGTCGATCCACGGTTTATGGACGCGTAGGTGGGGCGAAAGCGTGGGGTCCTGGGCACGGGCGGCTTCGAAGCCATCAAAAGCACGCGGGTTGCGTGCGAGGATCTCCGCGACCGATGCAGGGGTGTCGATCGCTCCTGTCACGTCATTCACCCAGATGTTGAGGGGCGTCCCCCAGAAGCGTTCCCGCGAGAGCGCCCAATCGACGTTGTTGCGCAGAAAGTCTCCGAATCGACCGTCCCGGATGTGATCCGGCAGCCACTGAATCCGCGCGTTGGTCGCGAGGGCGTCCCCCACGTGACTCGTGGTGCGCACGTACCACGCCGGCCGTGCGTATTGAATCAGTGGGTCCTGTTCGGAACGCTCGCAAAAGGGGTACTCGTGCCGGATCTGCTCGACATGCCAAGCCAGACCGCGCGCCTTGAGGTCACGAATCAGGTCGCGGTCGGCGTCTTTCACCCAACGGCCCGCGAACTCGGCGGGCGCGATCTCCGGATCAAAGCCACCGTCCGGCTTTACCGCACACAAGAGCGGCAGATCAGGATCGCTCGTGCGCTCGCGGCGTAGCAGATCGAAGTCCACCTCACCGAAAGCTGGCGCTACGTGGACGACTCCGGTTCCCGCGTCGAGTTCAACGAAAGGCGCCTCCACGATCCGCCAGAGCTTTGGATGGGCTCCGGTGCGCGTGAACCAGTCGAACGGAGGGAGGTATCTTTGGCCCGCCAGCTCGGACCCGCGAAGCGTACGCTCCACGGGGAGTTCGCGTCCAATCTTTTCGGCGAGCTGTCCCACGAGCGCCGCTGCCACAATCAGCCTCGCGGGACCGTCGCGTACCACCACGTAGTCTACGTCGCCCCGGACCGCGGCGAAGCTGTTCGAAGGGAGCGTCCAAGGAGTGGTCGTCCACACAAGGAGCGCGGTGTTCGGGTCCTGAGACAGCGGAAAACGCAGGTACAGCGACGGATCCTCTACCGTCCTATAGCCCTGACCCACTTCCGCGGCCGAGAGCGCCGTACCTCCTTGCGCCCACCACCAGACGACCTTGTGGCCCTGGTAGAGCAACCCGCGCTTAAAGAGTTCCGCAAGGGCCCACCAGACGCTCTCGACATAGCTCTCGTGGTAGGTTACGTACGCATGCTCGAGATCGAGCCAGCAGCCGAGCTCCTGAGTGAGCTGCGTCCATTCCTTGGTGTAACGGAAGACGCTTTCTATGCAGCGACGAACGAACGGCTCGACTCCGTATTGAACGATCGCTTCCTTGCCCGAGATGCGAAGCTCTTTCTCGACTTCGATCTCGACCGGAAGACCGTGGGTATCCCATCCCGCCTTTCGCGGAACGTCGTACCCGCGCATGCTTCGGTATCGCGGAAAAACGTCCTTGAAGACGCGCGTGAGAGCACTGCCGTTGTGCGGCAGGCCGTTGGCAGTAGGAGGGCCGTCGTAGAAGACGAAGCGCTTCCCGCCGCGACGCTTTTCGAGCGTTCGGGCAAACACGTCGCGCTGGTCCCACAAGGCGCGGATGCGTGACTCCAAGTCCGGAAAGTTCACGATCGGCGCCACTCGCTCGAACCGCGATGCCATGCCCAGAAGCTAACATGATCCTACGAACTTGAGCCAAGGACGGACCCCATGAGCAACTACTTCGACGCCAGCATGCGTTTGTATCTCGAGAAGCTGATCGATTGGGACAGGCTGCTCGGCCTGCTGCGCCAAGGCAAGGTGGACCGCGAGGCCGAGGTGGGCGCCTATCGGAGTGTTCTCGAGACCGTGGCGGCCCTCGCTTCTAGCTTCGAACGTCCCGCGCGAGAGGCCTGGGAGGCTCCAGCCGAGCTCACGCCCGATGGCGGAGCTCGGCCGCCTGAGCACATCCGAAAGGCGTACGACGCGCTCCGGCAGAACGGCCTCGTCGCACTGCCCGTTGCCGAGGAGTACGGCGGTGCAGCAATCCCCCTGCTCGTGAACGGCATGGTTTTGGAGATGATCTCGCGCGCGGACACAAGCCTCATGACCATCATTGGATTGCAGTCAGGTACTGCCGGTGACATTCAGAAATTCGGCAGCCCGGAGCTCAAGCGCATCTGGCTTCCGCGATTCACGACCGGCGAGGTCCAGGGCTGCATGGATCTGACGGAGCCCCAAGCCGGCAGCGACCTCGGCCATATCTCGACGCGCGCCACCGAGCTTCCGGACGGCACGATTCGCGTCGATGGCCAGAAGATCTTCATTACGAACGGCGGCGCCGAGGTGCACCTCGTCCTTGCCCGAGACGCGGACACGTTCGATTCGTCGCGCGGCACCACAAACGGCCTGTCCCTTGTGCTCGTTGCACGTCATCGACCAGACGGCACACCGAACGGCGTCCGCGTGCCGAGACTCGAGCGAAAGCTTGGGATCCACGGCTCACCGACCTGCGAGGTGGTATTCGAGGGTGCGATGGGTCACAGGCTGGGCGAGAAGGGCAAGGGCTTCCGTGCGATGCTCGAGCTCATGAACAATGCGCGGCTTGGGGTCGCGGCCCAGGCGCTCGGGATCGCCGAAGCCGCGTTCCACGACGCCGCCGCCTACGCCAACCAGCGCGAGCAGTTCGGAAAGCCCGTGGCTCAACAGCCACTGGTGCAGAGCATGCTCGCGAAGATGGCGGTGAACATCGAGGGGGCGCGCGCACTTCTCTACCGCACGCTTGAGCTCTACGACTTGACCCTCGCGGCAGAAGCCTGGCTTGCTTCGGGTCGCGGAAGTGCGACGGAACGCGCCGAGACTGCCGCGCGACTCGAACACGAGCGGATCCGTGTACGTCTGCTCACTCCACTGTGCAAATACTTCGCAACTGAGATCTCTTCGGACGTGACGCGCGATGCCATGCAGGTTTTTGGGGGAATCGGATATACGATGGACGTGGACGTGGCGAAGCTCCACGCAGACAGTCTGATCATGACGGTATACGAGGGAACGAGCGAGATTCAGGCCTCGTTCGCCCTCCGCGAGATGGGAAAGGGCGCGCTTGACGCTGTGTTCGCCGACGCGCGTCGTGAACTTGAGGGAATGAGATTGGATTCCAAGCTCAGCGGTTTGGCGAGGCTCGTCGAGCAGGAAATCCCGCGCATCGAGAATGCGACCAAGGTCTTGTTTGCCGACATTGGCTACGCATTGCTGCGAGCGAAGCTGTTGGCTGAGATGGTGATTGATGTCCTCGCTGCGACGGAGCTGCTGCGCCAAGCGAGCGCGGACTCGACGCGACTCGATCTCGCAGAGAGCTACGTGCGTCGACGGAGGCTGCAGGTCGAGTTGTCAGCGCGCCGTATCGAGGAGAATCACGAAGGTCGCTTGGATCGTGATGCACGGATTCTTGGTGCGTGGGGAGGGAGCGGGATTCCCGAGAAGAGTTGACCCCGTAGCCAGCAGCAAGCCAGTGCTTCTCCAGAATACGCGGCCGCGAGGTCGACGCCCCAAATCCGACCGAATCTCGCCCGCCGGCGTGAGGGTCAGCTGAACCTCGGCGCCGCTTCCTCCAGCTCCATCTGAATCGCGTTCGTGACGAAGCTCACAGTGTGATAGAAGCCCGTGAGCACCAGCAGCTCGATCAGCTGATCGACCCGGAAGAAGCGCGTGAGCTCGAGCCAGAGCGCGTCCGAAACGGACGCGGAATCGTGGAGTTCATCCGCGAGTCGCACGAGCAGGCGATCGCGTGGCGACCAGACATCGTCGTCTGTCCCGGTGCGGAGTGAGGCTGCCACCTCTGCTTGGGTGAGGCCGCAGCGTGCCGCGAAGACGGCGACGTGAATGCCCCACTCGTACTCGGAGCCACAGCGCGCGCAGGTGCGCAGAATGACGATCTCGCGGTCCCGCCGCTCAATCGACCCTCGGTCCAAGAGCGATCCCAGTCGGAACTTCTGAAGCACCCGCGGGTTGTGGGCGAGCGTTCTGAAGAGCCGGAGAGGCGGGATACCGGGAGGCATGAAGCGTCCCAGCTCCTCGGCGAGCTCGGAATCGTAGGGTGGATCGAGCGGCACGATGCGGGGACGCGGCATTGGACCTCCTTCTCCGGGCTGCGCGGAATACGGCTCATCGCTACTATTTAGGTAGCATAAAGCTACGTTTTTAGTAGCGCTAGGGGGCCCGCTCCCGGAGGAAGGCCCGATGGCCAGAGTTCGACCCGGCTTACCCGCGCGGGGATCGAAGAGCGGCCGACCGATCATGGCGCTACTGGACCTGCTCGGGCGACGCTGGGCGCTGCGTCTCGTGTGGGAACTACGCGAGGGCGGCCAGACGTTTCGCGCGTTGCAAGAGCGGTGCAGTGGAGTCTCCCCCACCGTCCTCAACCGGCGCCTGGGCGAGCTGCGCGAGGTCGGCATCGTCGCGCGAGAGGCTAAAACGGGATACGCGCTTACGACCGAGGGGAGCGAACTGCTCGCCGCCCTTGCACCGCTTCACGGGTGGGCCGAGCGCTGGGCGCGCAGGTCCTCCTGATCCACCCCAGTCGAGCGGCGCTCGCCAAATCAGCGACCTCTCCCAACCGCACCGACCCTCCCCTGATCCCCCGCTTCTGGTCCGGCAGGGCGCGCGGCGCAGTGGCATATTGCCGGAAATGAGGACACGCGTTCTGGGCTCGAGCGCAGGAGGTGGGCTCCCGCAGTGGAACTGCGGATGCCCGAATTGCGCGCGTGCCCGCGCCGGGGACCCTTCCATCCCGACGCGCACCCAGCCCTCCCTCGCAGTTTCGGCGGATGGAGTGCGCTGGTCGCTGATCAATGCAAGCCCCGACGTGCGCGATCAGTTGGCTCGCTTCCCCGCGCTCCATCCGCGCCCCGGCACGCGAGACCTTCCCCTTGACACCATCGTCCTCACCAACGCTGACCTCGACCACGTGCTCGGCCTGCTCGTGCTTCGCGAGTCGCTTCCCTACCGGATCGTGTCGACCGCGTGGGTGCGTGACGCCTTGCTGAAGAACAACGCGGTCTTCCGAATCCTCGAGCCGGCCTGGGGCCTGGTCAGGCTCGACGAACCCCTGTACTTGGATCGCGAGAATGGTCTCGAAGCTCGGCTGTTCCCCGTCCCAGGCAAGGTGCCGACACATCTCGCGCAATTCGCATCCAATGCGCCGGAAGCCACAGTCGGGGTTCGCATTACCGACACTCGAACGCAGCGTAGAATCGTCTACATCCCCGGGATGCGCGCGATGGACGGGGGAGTCATGGCCGAGCTCGAAGCCGCCGCGTGCGCCGTCGTGGACGGAACCTTCTTCACGGCAACCGAACTTGCCGCTTCACGGCCGGGGGCACCGGATGCCCCGTCGATGGGCCACGCGCCAGTCTCCGGGGAAGGCGGGAGCTTGGCTCGTCTCGCGGCGCTTGCAGGTCGACGAATCTACACGCACGTCAACAACACGAACCCGCTGGTCGACATAAGCTCGCCCGAGCGGCGCTGGGTCGAGGCTGCCGGGGTAGAAGTGGCGCACGACGGGCTCGAGGTCGAGATCTGATGCGCGCGGAGCTAATCGTGCGACAAGGGCTGGAACGAGCCGTGGGGTCGTTGTGCATTCGGAAGCCCCGCTGATGTGGAGCGCCGAAGAATTCGAGCAGCGGCTGCGGCGCGTCGGTGAAGAGCGCTACCACGACAAGCACCCTTTCAACCTTCGAATGCATGACGGGACGTTGACCCGCGAAGAGCTTCAGACGTGGGTTCTGAACCGTTACTACTACCAGACCCGCATTCCGGTCAAAGACGGCCTCATCCTTTCCAAGGCCCTTGACCCGGCGTTTCGGCGAGAGTGGGTGCATCGTCTGCACGACCACGACGGGCAAGAGCCGGGGGAAGGTGGTCTTGAGCAATGGCTGGACCTCGCTCTTGCAGTCGGTCTCGAACGCGCTGAGGTTGTGGCGCTTCGCGGCGTCCTGCCTGGTGTGCGCGCTGCCTGCGACGATTACGTGCGGTTCGTTGAATCGAACGATCTTCTGGCGAGCGTTGCGGCGTCGCTCACGGAAATGTTTGCTGGCGACATCATGCGCCGGCGGATCGCAGCCTTCGAGAAGCACTATCCGTGGGTTCTCACGGAAGGGCTCCGCTACTTCCAAAACCGTACCCGGCAGGCACCACGAGACGCTGCATTTGGCCTGCGCTTTGTGCTCGAGCATGCGAACAGCGCGGACGACCAGGCCCGCTGCGTCGCGGCTCTCGAGAGGAAGTGCGAGATCCTCTGGCGTCTGCTCGACGCCGTCGAGGCCGCCGGCCGCCACCTACGCCTGTCTCGTCATGCCGAGCTCCGTACCGATCGCGTCGCGGATCAGACTCTGGTCGTGCTACCCGAGCGCGCCGTGCGGCTAAACCCAAGCGGGCGCGAGATCTTGGATATGTGTGACGGCGGGCGCAGCGCGGGCGAGATCGCTCGGGCGCTCCGTTCGCGGCATCCGGAGATCGAGCAGGTCGAATCGGACGTGCACCACTTCTTGGAGCAGATGGAACGGGTGGGTGTGCTCGAGGTGGCCCCCTGACCCTTCCGAGCGCTCCGAGACCCTACAACCTCGTGGCGGAGCTCACCTACCGCTGTCCGCTGCGCTGTGCGTATTGCTCCAATCCTTTGAACTTCCGAGATGTCCCCGAGTCGCTCGACGCTGCAGCGTGGGGACAGGTCTTCAATGAAGGTGCCGAGCTCGGCTGTGTGCACGTCGGACTGACGGGCGGTGAACCCAGCGTCCGGCGCGACCTTCCCGAGATCGTGGCGGCCGCAGCGAAGGCCGGTCTCTATCCCCTTCTCGTGACTGCGGGAACCCCCCTAGACCGCGAAGGGCTGGCGCGCCTGCGCGACGTCGGGCTTCGGAGCGTGCAGCTCTCGCTGCAGGACGTCGACTCGGCCACCGCTGAGAGCATTGCAGGGGTGCGTGTCCTTGAGGCGAAGCTCGCCTTCGCCGCTTGGGTGCATGAGCTTGACCTGCCCTTGATCCTGAACGTCGTGCTGCACCGTCACAACCTCGCGCGAGTCCCCGAGTTCATCGCGCTCGCGCGGACCCTCGCAGCTTCGCGCCTTGAGCTCGCGAACACGCAGTACCATGGCTGGGCTCTACGGAATCGTGCCGCGTTGCTGCCGAGCCGTGCCCAGCTCGAGGAGGCCGCCAAGGTGGTCACAGCGGCGCGCAAGGTGAGCCCAGCCCCCGAACTCGTCTTCGTGCTGCCGGACTACTGGGCGGACCGCCCAAAGCCCTGCATGGGAGGCTGGGCCAGCAAGACCATCGTGGTGACGCCATCAGGTGTCGTTCTGCCGTGTCACGCTGCCGCCGAGCTCCCGGGCCTGTCCTTCTGGCGCGCAGACGAGCGCGGACTTCGTGCCTGCTGGACGGACGCGCCGGGAATGCGCGCCTTTCGCGGGGAGACCTGGATGCCGGAACCTTGCCGCTCGTGCCCGGAACGCGGGCGCGACTTCGGAGGCTGCCGTTGCCAGGCCTTCGCTCTCCTGGGAGACCCGGCCGCCACCGATCCCGCGTGTGCGAAGGCGCCGCGCCACGACGTGGTACTTGCTGCGCGCGCCGCCGCCGAGGCCGAATCGGTCGCTCGCGTGGTGCTTCGCGGGGCGCCGACAAATTAGGAATCCCGCGCACAACGCCGAGCATCTTCGGCGGCCACGGGATACGTTCCGACCGCGTCGCACGAAGCCCGGAGGCGTTCCCTCAGCGTGCTGACAGAGCATCAACTCCTCGTCTTTTGGCTTGAGCTCTTCGTGCTGCTCCTCACAGCGCGCGTGCTCGGGACACTCTTGCGGCGGATTGGCCAGCCCTCGGTGATCGGTGAACTCGCCGCCGGCCTCTTGCTTGGCCCGTCCGTGCTGGGCCAGCTCGCCCCTGCCGCTGAGGCCTGGCTCTTCCCCTCCGAGCCCGTCCAGCGTGCCCTGCTCACGAGCGTTGGATGGCTCGGCGCCTTCCTCCTCCTGATTGTGACCGGCCTCGAAACCGATCTTGGTCTCGTACGACGCCTTGGCACCAAGGCCGCCCGGGTTGCGGTCGGGAGTCTCGTCATCCCCGTTCTTTGTGGCTTCTGTGTGGGCTTCGTGATGCCAGACGCGTTTCTCGGCCCCCATGCGCAGCGCGAAGTCTTTGCGCTCTTCATGGCAACGGCGCTCGGAATTTCAGCCTTACCGGTCATCGCGAAGGTTCTGTCAGAGCTGGATTTGATGCGCCGCAACATCGCGCAGGTGATCCTTGCCGCCGCGATGGCCGACGATGTGATCGGCTGGATCCTGCTTGGGATGGTTGCCGGTCTCGCCCAGTCAGGGGAGATCGCGGTCGGGCGAGTGGCCTGGACCTTCCTCGGCTTGGCACTCTTTCTCGCCGGCGCATTCACAGTGGGTCAGCGGATGGTGGACGCGTTGCTGCGGGAGGCCCGGCGACGACGTGGCGGATCGAGTGCAGCGCTCACCATCACCGTCCTCGTTGCGCTTTTTGCGGGCGCACTGACGCACTCCCTCGGGCTCGAGGCTGTCTTCGGAGCCTTTATCGCAGGCATCGTGCTCGGTCACTCTCGATTCCAAGAGCACGAAGTCTTCTCGACTCTTCAGACGATTACGTTTACGGTGATGGCGCCGCTTTTCTTCGCTGGTGCCGGGCTGCGAGCCGATCTTGGGCTTCTGCGCGACCCCACGGTTGTGACCTGGGGACTCATCGTACTGCTGGTCGCGAGTGCCTCGAAGTTCATCGGTGCCTACATCGGATCACGATTCGCCCGCCTGCCGCGCCGCGAAGGCCTTGCGCTCGGGGTCGGTCTCAACGCACGAGGCGCCGTAGAGATCGTTGTCGCAACCGTGGGGCTTTCGCTCGGCGTGCTCAATCAGAGCTCCTACACTGTCGTGGTTCTGATGGCGATGGCGACCTCGATGATGGCCCCGCCGCTGCTTCGATCAGTGCTGAAGGGGTGGAAAGGCTCGAAAGAGGAGCGCGAGCGGCTTGAGCGCGAACGGATCCTCGGCGACAACGTGCTCGTGCGTCCCTCTCGTCTTCTGCTCCCGAGCCACGGCGGGCCGAACTCGCTCCTCGCGGCGCGTATCCTTGATCTGGCTTGGCCCGAGGGCGCCGAGGTCACCCTCTTCTCTGCCGGAAAAGACGTGCCTGCTGAGGATCTCGAGCGCGTTCGTGCAGTCTTCGCATCGCGGCCGGTTTCACATGAGCACGCGACCGCCAAGGAGGCGCTCGATGCAATCCTCGAACAGGCCGTCTTGGGCTATGGCGCAATCGCCGTCGGCGCCACTGACACCAAGATCGAAGGTCGCCTGATCTCGCCGGTCGTCGATGCTCTGCTTGCGGCGAGCCCGCTCCCCGTGATCATGGTGAGACGTGGAGCCCGGGTTTCCCCGGATTCCCTGCCCCGCTTCCACTGCATCCTCGTGCCCGCCATTGGCACGCAGCCCGGCCGGGCCGCGCAGGAGATGGCCTACAGCCTGGCACGCCGGCAGGGTGCGCGGGTGCTGATTGCGCACGTCGTCACCACGCCCACCCTCGGCCAGCAGCTCGCCATGCCGGCGTGGCCGGAGGCGACACGCGAAGACGCCGATACCCCGGCGTCTTCTGAGCGCGCCGAGGTGGCCGAGCGCGTGGTCGAAGAGGCGCGCGCGCTTGCCGAGAAGATGGGCGCACGAGCGGAGACTGCCATTCGTACCGGTGTTTCAGCCCCCGAGGAGATCTTGGCACTAGCGCGTGAGCGCGGGGTCGATCTGATCGTGCTCGCCGCTAACCTTCGCCAGCTCTCGGGACGTCCCTTCCTCGGACACGGAGTTGAGTATCTCCTCGAGAACAGCGAAAGTACGATCGTCGTAGTCACGGCTCCGCCGGGCTGGGCACGTTGACAGCGCCAGTCGTGCAGGGACCGCCGCTCTCCGTTCCGGCTCACATAGGGTGGCGGACCGCACTGCGTGACCCTCGAGTGATTGGCCATGACCTTATCGCGGGACTCACCGTGGGTCTCGTGTCGATTCCGCAAGCGATGGCCTTCGCGCTGATCGCGGGTGTACCGCCCCAGGTCGCACTGCTGACCATGATTGTTCCCGGCTTCGTCGCGGGCTTCTTCCGCGACTCGCCCCATCTCGCTGCGGGCGCCACAAATACGGCGGCGCTCCTCGTGGGTGCGGTTCTGGCGACGACACCCCTCGTTCTGACCGACGGCAAGATCGCGGTGTTGTCTGGCCTGTGCCTGATCGTCGGCCTCACCAAGTGCGCCGTGGGGTTCGCCGGCCTCGGGCGTCTCTCGCGTTATGTCTCGCCGGCCGTCGTGCTGGGTTTCACGCTCGGAGCGGCCGCACTCCTTTGCGTCGGCCAACTCCCGAACGCCCTCGGGATCCGCGCCGCGAATCACGAAGGGCTGCTCCCTGCGATTTCGGGCGGCGCGGTAGCGCTGCGACTCCTCGATTCGCGCGCGATTGTGCTGACAATAGGGACGGTCGCAGCGATCGCCCTCGTGTTGCGCGTCGCGCCCCGCGTACCTGCACCGCTCGTTGCACTGATTGCCGCTGGATTCGCCACGCACGCGGTCGGCTGGGACGGCGAAGGGGGGCTACGGACCGTGGGTTCGATCCCGACGAGTTTCCCGCGGCCCTCATGGCCCGCACTCTCGCCTGCCGCCCTTGTCACCCTCTTTCCTGCCGGCTTGGCCATCGCGCTCGTGGGGATGAGCGAGGTGGTGTCGATCGGGAAGGCGATTGCGCTCCGCACGGGTCAGCCGCTTCACGTGGATCGAGAGCTCCGGGCACAGGGCTTCGCGAATCTGGCATCGTCACTATTTCCTTGTCTTCCGAGCTCAGTCTCGTGGACGCGAAGCGCAGCTTCGATCGAAGCCGGCGCGCGCTCGCCGGCCTCGGTGACCTTCGCATCGCTCACGGTCCTCGTGACAATGCTCTTCGCGGCTCCCTTGGCCAGCTTTGTGCCGCTCGCGGCCGTGGCCGGCGTCGTCATCTGGATCGCGGTGCGCATGGTGAGCGTCGCGGAACTCCGTCGCGTGACTCGGGCGAACACTGCGGATCTCGTCGTCCTCGTCGTAACGGCGGTCCTTACGCTCACGGTCGACCTGCATATTGCTGTGTTCGGAGGGGTGGCCCTATCGCTCGGTCTTGTCATTTCCCGCGCCAGCCTTCTACGAGTCTCCGAGCTGCAGCGCGGGCCCGCTGGATTTTTGGTCGAACGCCCGATCGACGAAGGAACAGGCCGCCAACCGATCGCAATCCTCCAAGCCGAGGGCGACTTGTTCTTCGGCGTGGCGGACGAGCTCGAGCAGCGTCTCGCTTCCGTCGCCAGTCGCGGCGCCCGGGGGATCGTGCTGCGGCTCAAGCGCACCCTGGCGATCGACGGTGCGGCGGCCGCCGCCCTCGCACGATTCGCGACCGCCCATCGTGCCCGCGGCGGCGTCCTTGCCCTCTGTGGGCTGCGTCCGGAACTTGAAGTGAGCATCACACGTAGCGACCTCGCCGCAGCCCTCGGGCAGCATGCGCTGTTCGAAACCAGCGATCGGCCCTTCGCTTCGCTCGCGGCCGCGCTACGCCAAGTGCAAGGCGAACTCGGTTTCCCACCAGGTCTCGAACAGCTCCGTCCTGCCGAGGCAGATCTTCACGGTGACACGTCCGACTCGTCCTGGTCGGTTTGACGACCAGCAATTCAGGGGGAGGTAGCCAAAGGCATGCCCGTGATCGCTCAGACCACACTCCTCTTGGCCTTCTCCAACCTCTTTATGCTCTTCGCTTGGTATGCGCACCTCAAGAATCTTGCGGGTCGACCCTGGTACGTCGCCGCGCTGGCGAGTTGGTCGATTGCGCTCTTCGAGTACTTGCTGCAGGTGCCGGCGAACCGAATTGGGCACAGCGTGTTTTCAGTTGGGCAGCTCAAGATCCTTCAGGAGGCGATTACACTGACGGTCTTTGTGCCCTTTGCGATTCTCTATATGAAGGAGCCTCCGAAGATTGACTTTCTATGGTCGGGCATCTGCCTTGTGGGCGCCGTTTACTTCGCATTTCGGACCTAAAACGCGCCAGGGTTTGAGTTCCGACAGGGATCGTGATCAACCCCGCCGATGTCCGCGAGATGTTGGTATAAAAAGGACGAACCGACGAACGAGCCCAAAGTGTTCCACTGGATTTCGAAGCAGATCGAAGGTGCGGATGTATTCCGAGAGATTGCGAGGCGACCAAGCGCCATGGCGTCGAACAGGGCTGTACGCATACGCGACCTCCGATGGGCCACTCCTCGGAGTCCTCGCGCGCGCGGTCGGACCGCGGCGCCGCCGAAATCGAAGTCGAGGCCAACTACTAGGGGAAACTACAATGGTGGAGTCCAATCTTACAGCTCCCCCGGCAACGCCGTTTTACAAGGACCACGTCCTTTACCACGTACTCGAAGCTGGTGGTATCCCGTCAATACCGGCATGGGAGTTCAGCGGCGCTGGTGACCGAGCCGGACAGACCTTGCTATCAAGGGAACCGTGCAATGCTTCGACGATCCGGCGGCCGGTCTCCCGTGCGAATTTTCGCCGGGGTGCGCTCGAGCGACGTATGCTTTCCTCTGCCTATCCGACGGGCTCACCCGTGAGACGGTGGTAGGGAAGGGCCGGGACTGCATGGCGCGGCGTAGCACAAAGCCGGAGAGCGCTTCTTCTCTCCAGCGACGATCGAAGCGGTAAACGAACTCGTCGAGATAACGCTGCAACCCACGACGCATGGCGGAACATGACGACACCCTCGCAGACCACTCACCCCACTCGCCGTGTTCCCGGCCACGCTCCGCTCCGCCAATACTATGGGCCGGACGGGAGGCGCGCGGAGTACGTCAGCCAGATCTTCGACCGCACCGCGCATCACTACAACACGATCGAGGCGCTGCTGCTCAATGGCGCTCTCTGGTATCGGAAGTACTGCCTGCGTCGCGCGGGGCTTCGCCCTGGAATGACGGTGCTTGATGTGGCGATCGGGACGGGGGCCGTTGCACGCGGCGCCGTGCAGCTTGTCGGGCCGACGGGGCGGGTGATCGGGGTCGATCCGAGCCGGAACATGATTGCGCAGGCACGCAAGCACTTCACCGGCCCGATCAGTCGCGGCGTCGCCGAACGCCTGCCCTTCCGCGACGACCACTTCGATTTCGTGACCATGGGCATCGCCCTGCGTCACGTGTCGGATCTGGTCGCGACCTTCGGCGAGTACTTCCGCGTGCTCAAGCCCGGTGGGACGATGTGGATCCTAGAAGGCCATGCTCCGGCCTCGCCGATCGGCCGGCGTCTGACGCGCTTCATGATGTTCCGAATGGTCCCCGCCATGACGTTCCTCGCGACGGGCAGCCGCGAAGCGAAGGAATTCATGGAGTTCTACTGGGACACGGTCGAGGAGAGCGCGACACCGCAACTGATCCTCGACGTGATCGCAGAGAGCGGCTTCGAGCGCATCCAGCACAAGGTCTTCTCCCCGATCTGTCAGTACATCGGGCACAAGCCTCGCGCAGCGGTCTAGCCAGCCGTCAATCCGCGGCCGCGGGCGCCCACAGTGGCCGCACCCTTCGCACCCGCCTTCCTGTCAACCCACGCCCGCTCGCCCGATCCAGGGCCAAGAGCGCACACGCCACGCATGCGGCCCTCATAGGCCGCAACGCGCGATCGTGAAGTCCGCCTCCGGGCTCGTGCTGTCCGCCGCGACGAGCCAACCGCCATCCGCGGAGCGGATCACGATCACGCCGTAGGAGGCGATCCGGCGTCGCCATGCATTTGCCGACGCCGCCATCCATGTGTCCTGAAGACGCTCGACGCGCACGGGCTCAAGCGCGCTCACCCGCCCGCGGGCATCCGCTGTGAGCCTCACCAAGTGGACGTGAAGCTGGCCCTGTGTGCGATAGCCGGGTGGATTTACCGCGAGCGCGATCTCGGACTCGTTGGAGATTCGGCTTCGCGCCGCTTCCCACGCGAAGGTCCAGAGGCCGTTAGGGCGCCGGGGGTCCTCCACACCGGTCACCTCGAGGCGTGGCAGGGCGAGACCGTGGACGAACCCTTCAGGACAGCCGCACATCTTGATATCGCGGATGGCGACGTACTCCTGGCTCTGGGCCCATACCTCTGTGGTGCCCTCGCATGAGTTCGCACCGCCGCAGTAGCCGGCTTGGGGCGAGGCGCAGCGAGAGCAGTACCAGAGCTCGCCCGGAGTGAGGCAGTCCGTGGCGATGCTGAGCAGAATGTTGCGGGAGGGCGCGGCAGAAAGGCAGCCCACAGCCAGCAGGAGCGCGACGAAGATGAGAGGACGGCGCATGGTCCAGCTCTGAGGGTAACTGATCTGGGACCCGTCGAGCCGCTTCAACACCTTGCTGAGCCGGCTGGCAAGCTGATCCTCTCGAGCCCCGCAGGGATCTTTTGGGCGTCGGGCTGGGCCTTCAACTACACCGCGATGATATGTCGGGGGATCGAATCGCTCTGGGTCCTGGGGCGCCGCGATCACGTCGAGCTGCTCGAGCGCAACCTCCGCCAGAAGACGCTCGCGCCCGACTTCCAGCTCATCACCGTCGATGCACGCCTTGCGCTGGCGCGCCTTTGTGCGCTGACCGGCCGGTTCGACGAAGTGCGGGAGTGGTTCGAGAAGGCCCGCCACATCCTCGACGAGCCGGGAGCGGGGCCGCTGCGCGCCATCACCGACCTCGACGAAGCGTCAGAGCGGGATCAGCTTGGGACACGCTGATTCGCTCTGACGCTTCGGATCTGCGCTCATGCTCTCCGTGAGCAGGAAATCGACCTCTCGTTTGCCGATTTCGCACAGGCGACGCCTCACCAGACCACCATGGAAGCGATAAGAAGGAAAATGCCTCGACCGAAGTGATCGAGAGCATTCAGTGACCGACCCGAGACATGGGTGACAGCCCCGGGCCGAAGGGGTTGTCACCCATGTCTTAGGAACGATCCGCTACCTATGTCTCCGGATCGGACCCAGGAATTACTGGCGCGCCCAGCAAGACTCGAACTTGCGACCTTCAGGTCGCAAACCTGGCGTCGAGACCTCCGCCTTAGGTTCGACCGCTCTTTTGGTTCGATTCCCGAGCGGCTGCACCGAACACACCCCGGGTCATGAGCGCGCGCTCGCTCTTGGTTCGCGCCGCATAGATCTCCGCCCGCGCGGCGTGGGCTTCACGATCCTCCGGAGCGGCCGCCACCGCCCAATCCGCGAGGTGGGAGGCCAGCTGCAGGTCGTCTCCCCGCGCGAGCTCGCGGGCGCGCGCCACCAGCGCGCGCACACCACCCGCAAGCGACGCGACCTCCCGCCCGAGTTGGGCCTCTGGCGCCGGCTTCAGATGAGAGGGCGTTCCGTCATACCAACCCCCATAGAGCCGCCAGATGTTCCGGACGACGAACTCCGGTTCATCGTAAACGGGCTGGAGATAGGGTCGATCCGCGAGCTCCGCGGGTGGCTTCACCTCATGCAGAATCGCGTCCAGGGGGAGACCGGCGTTCATGCGCTCTAGCGTCTCGCGGAGCAGATGCTCGAGCCAATGAGCCGTTTCGTCGAGTGCCTGGCGCACTCGGCTCCTGCCGAAAATCGGCAAGCCGTGACCCGGCACGAGAATCTCTGCCTCGCATCTGCTCATCGTGCGGAGCGACTGCGCCCAGTCAGCAGCGTAGCGCTGCACCTTCTGCGGGTTTCCGGCGTTGGGGGTCACCCAGATGAACTGGTCGCCCGTGAAGAGCACCTTGCGTTCCGGCCAGAAGATCCAGGTATGGTCGTCTGTTTCCCCGCGCGCGTGACGCAGCTCCAAAGTGTTGCCGCCGGCGTCCAGCTGGAGGCTTTCGTCGTACGTCACGTCGGGATAGTCGAACTCTGTAGGCCATGGCACCGCTACCCCAAACTGCCGTGTATTGATGGCGGAATTGTAGCCGGAGGTCGCGCGATATCGATCAAAACGTGGACCCACGTTTTGGTGACCGATGATCCGTATCCGCTCCCAGTTTTTTGCTCGTGCCTCGGCCAAGAACGGAGGAAGACCAAAGGCATGGTCTACGTGACCATGCGTATAGATGCTCGCAAACACTGGAGCGGGGTCACAGTGACGTACAGCATCGAAGGTCTGCGACCGTCCGAGGTGGCTCCCGGTATCGATCAAGATGAGCCCGGCAGGCGTGCGGGCAATGCTTACATTGGCGAACGTGTTGAGAAAGAAAAGATCCCCGGCGATTTCTTCCCGCGCTCCACTGGGGTGCCAGTGCTTGTCGTAGCTACCTTGCCAAGCGCGTTCAGCCAGATCGAGAATATCGCCCATCGGGTCTCCTTGTCATCTACACCGGCTGGGATCATCCAAAGCTCCCTCCGGAGTAGAGCAATTGAAGCGCGAGCCGGTAGATCCTTCCGAAGACCGGCCCGAATAGGTTCCATGCCAGCAACAGGCCGAGAAGAGCAACTGCAGGTTGGCGCATCAGCCGTCGCCATGCCGCCGCGGCCCGATCCCCGAGGAACAGGGGCAGCGCTCCGCTGCCGTCGAGCGGAGGCAGGGGCAGCAGGTTGAACGTAAAGAGCAGAAGATTCAGCGTGAAGAACACGCTTACGAGCAGCGCCGCACTCGCCCACAACTCCGAACCGTGCGCCATCGCGACCTGGCCAATGCCCGGAAGGATCGGCGGTGCGAGCACTCCGACTGCAATGCCTACTCGGACCAGGATTCCGGCGATCAGGACGAGCGTGAGATTGGCGGCTGGCCCCGCGAGCGACATCCAGGCGGCACGCCGCGGGTAGGCCTCCGCCCAGCGTGGATCGTAGGGTGTACTTGCCCATCCGATCATCCACCCTCCGAGCACGAAGGACAGGATCGGCACGACCACAGTGCCAATCGGCTCACGCCGGATATGGGGACGCGGGTCGAGACTGACTTGGCCACCGAGGTAGGCGGTGGGGTCGCCGCCGCGGCGCGCCGCCCAGGCGTGTGCAGCCTCGTGGCATGTCGTAGAGAAGAGGAACACGACATACCAAACGATCCCCAAGATGAGCTGTTGCGACTCCAGAGCTCCTCCGAGCGCGTGGAGCGATTGGGCCACGCCTCTGCGTTTAGGCTGGAACCCGCATGCTACTCGAGAATCGTCGCGCAGTGGGCACCGCGCCTTGCTCCCGGGAAAGGACGTTTCTCCCGGGGGTGGGAAGTCCTCTGGCTTTTGGACCCCGAGAGTCCTGGGGTCGCCCGAGCCGGTGTCAGCCGGCTCTTTTTGCGATCACGCGAAGGTCCGTCCCAGCGATTCCAGGGGGACCTTGCCGCAAGAACGACGGCGCACGGCTCGCTCGAATCAAGCGGTGGGGGATTTCAGCCCGGGGCCTCCGTACCACCCTCTCCCGCTGTCCGGCGGACACTCAGCTTTACACGACGGGGCGTCACGGAAGTGACCTTTAGACCCGCGGGATGAACCACCGCTTCGTCTGGCACATCGAAGCTTCTACGGCCCGCTTCGACCAGGAAGCCGTCGAGGCGTACTTCGAGGTGCTTCTCATCGAGCAGAACGAACCATCGTCGCGTACCGGAGAGCGTGACTTCGACCTGGGGCGGATCAACCCTCTCCAAAGTGTACCCCGCGGGGAGGTTGTCGACTGCAATCGGCAGCTCATAAGACTCTTCGTCTACCTGCGCACCCGGGACGAATGCGATCCACAGGAAGCATGAGAGGCCGATCGCCACGAGCTTCTCGACCCAGCGTTCGCGCAGTGCGCGCCACACGAGCTCACGTCGTCCGATCTTCGGCTCTAGGGCGTGCAGCAGGGGCGGCAACTCGACGGCCACATCCTCTGGCTTGTCCAAGCTCCGCAGCACGCCTTCTCGTGCGATCGAAATTTGGCCGCGTTCCTCAGACACTACGAGACAGACGGCGTCGGTACGTTCTGCCAATCCAAGTGCAGCGCTGTGGCGCGTCCCCCGGCGGCGAAGCTGAGCAAAATCGTTGGAGAGCGGGAGTTGTGCGCCGAAGCGTGCGATGCGATCACCCTCGACGATCACAGCGCCGTCGTGGCCAGGCGAATGCTTTTCAAACAGGGAGAGCAGCAGCGCGTCGCTCACCCGACCGCCGAGCAACACACCGCCTTCCACGTATCGCTCCACCGAATCGCGCCCGCACACCACGATCAACGCACCCGCGCGATTGCGCGCAAGTTCGATGGCAGACCGCACGAGCGCGTCCGCAGTTTGTTGATGGGGCTCATCGGCACGCCCGCGCCGCAGACCCACCGCCGCGATTCGCTCGAAGAGTCGACGCAGCTCACTTTGGAAGATCACGACCAGGACGATGACGAGGACCGCGAAGAAGCCTTGGAAGAGCCAGGCGGTGAGCTGCATTCCCACCTGGCGAGCGCCGAGGTACGCGGTGACCAGGATGCCGATGCCGCCCAGGGCTGGGCCTGCTCGGGCTGAGCGCAGCGCTACGATCCCGACGTAGAGCACCACCGACACGAACACGATGTCGAGCGCGTCGATGGTGCCGAAGTTGTTCAACAGTCGCACTGCGAAGCTCCAAGAGCGGCGCCGGGCGATTACCTAGCGCAGGCCCGCCGGAGATGCTTTTCTCCACTCTACACGGGGAGACAGCGGCTCCGCGCCAGGCCCCGCTATTCCGGGAGGACAACAGTCTTGCGCGGCCATCTGGCACTGGTTCTCGCGGGCGGCGAAGGTCGGCGGCTCTGGCCGCTCACCCGGGAGCGCAGCAAGCCTGCGGTCTATTTCGGCGGCCGCTACCGGCTCGTCGACTTTGTGCTCTCAAACCTGGTAAACAGCGGCATCCACCGCATCAAGGTGCTGACCCAGTACCGATCAAGCTCTTTGGTCCGACACCTCACCCGCGCGTGGCCTGTCGCTTCGTCACTCCTCGACCAGTTCATCGAGGTGGTCCCGGCGGCGATGAATCTTGGGCCCTCATGGTTCCGCGGAACGGCGGACGCGATCTGGCAGAACCTCGATTTGCTGCGAGACGTGAACCCCGCCGACGTGTTGATCTTCGGCTCCGACCACGTCTACAAGATGGATATCTCGCTCATGTTGCGAGAGCATCACGATCTAAAGGCCGACCTCACGGTGGCCACGATCCCCGTCGCGCGCAGCGAGGCGTCGGCGTTTGGTTGCGTACAGGTCGATCCTTCCGGTCACGTGATCGATTTCCTCGAAAAGCCGCTCCATCCACCCGCGATCCCCGGTCGGCCCGACATGACCCTCGTCTCCATGGGCAACTACATCTTTCGCACGCCGACGCTCCTCGAAGAGCTGAGACGCAATGCCTCCCAGGAAACCACGTCGCATGATTTCGGGAGAGACATCCTCCAGTCCGCGCATTCGCGCATGAACGTGGTGGCCTACGATTTCGCGTCCCAGCTGTGCCCCGGGGAAAGCCCGCACGCCCGGGGCTACTGGCGGGATGTGGGGACGATCGATGCCTACTATTCAGCCAACATGGATCTGGTCTCCATCGAACCCCGGCTGAATCTTTACAACGATGCGTGGCCGATCCGCGGCGTACAACCAATCTCGGGCCCAGCCAAGTTCGTGTTCGCGGACACAGAGCATCGACGCGTCGGTGAAGCACATGACTCGCTGGTGGGAGCCGGTAGCATCATCTCTGGCGGTCATGTCGAGCGAAGCATCGTCTTCCACCATGTGCGCGTAAACAGCTACAGCAGCGTGTTGGAGAGCGTGCTCTTCCCGGGCGTAGATGTCGGGAGGGGAGCACGGCTCCGGCGGTGTATCGTAGACAAGGGCGTACGGATTCCGCCGGGAGAGGTGATCGGCGAGGACATCGAGCGGGACCGCGCTCGGTTCACGGTGAGCGACGAGGGGATCGTGGTGGTCGGACGTGCGGACTTCGGCCAGACTGACGAGTTTGACATTTGAGAATCCTCTCTGCTAGCGCCGAGCTGGCGCCGCTCGCGCAGTCTGGTGGGCTTGGCGACGCGGTCTCCGGGCTTGCCCGTGCGCTTGCGGTGCGCGGACACGACGTCACGTGTGTGATCCCCGGCTACCGGTCCAGCCTCGCGGCCTACGCGGCGCTGCCCGGTACCCCAGCGCTCGTCGACGACGGTGACGTGATCGTGGCGCTTCCGGGCGGCGACCTGCGCTGCCGCTGGCTCCGCGGACTCTTGGCTCCCGGCGTGAGGGTGTCCTTTCTCGATGCCCCGGCGCTCTATGGCCGACCCGGGCTGTACGGTCATCCCGATGACGCCCTTCGCTTCATCGCCTTCTCGCGCGCGGTTGGCTATCGCTGCGACTCGGCACATCCGGACGTGCTCGTCACCCATGACTGGCACGGCGCCCTAGCCACCTGCGTGCTTCGCACCGCCCTCGATCGTGGGCTCAATCGGGCGATCGGCACGGTCCAGGTCATTCACAACAACGCCTATCAGGGTCTCTTTCCCCGAGAAACCATGGCGCTGACCGGGCTCGCGACCGAGCTCTTCCATCCCGAGGGCCTCGAAGCGTGGGGCTACCTCTGCCTGTTGAAGGGTGGCATTCATTGGGCGGACCGGATCGTGGCGGTGTCGCCGACCTACGCGGAGGAGATCCAGACGCCGGAGTTTGGCGAGGGACTCGAAGGCGCCTACCGTACCCGCGCGCACAGACTGTGCGGCATCGCCAATGGCATCGATACCCACCGCTTCGATCCGGGTCACGACCCGGCCCTTCCGGAACCTTTCAACGCGTCACAGCCTCAGGGAAAACTCCGCTGCCGAGAGGCCCTGGCCAAGGAGCTGGGTCTTCTCGCACCGGGTCCTGGTCGTCTTTGTGTGGCAATCGGGCGTTTCGCGAAGCAAAAGGGATGGGACATCCTCGCCGCTGCGCTCGATGGACTTGTGGCGCAGGATTGCTCCGTCGGTCTGCTGGGAGACGGCGAGCCAGAAATCGCAGTGCAGGTTCGGGATGCCGCAGCACGCCATCCGGGTCGAGTCGCGGTCCACACGGGCTACGATGAGGCCTTGGCGCGACGCCTCTACGCCGGTGCGGATTGCGTTCTCATCCCCTCGCGCTTTGAGCCCTGCGGGCTTGTGCAGCGCATCGCGCAAAGATACGGCGCGGTGCCCGTGGCACACCGCGTCGGTGGACTTGCGGACACGATTGACGATCCCGAGTTTGAGGCAGCGCACCTGCGGAGACCGGCGGCCTCCCCTGCGCGCCGGGCGACCGGAGTTCTCTTCGAGCCGCTCAGCGCGGCGGCCTTGGTAGAAGCCGTGGCCCGGGTCGCGCGCCTGGGAGACACGGGCAAGCTTGAGACGCTCGAGCGGCGTCTCTTGCGTCTCGATGTCTCCTGGGCAAAGCCGGCAGCGCGCTGGGAGAAGATCCTCGAAGCAGCCGCGTACGAGGCGAAGGGACGTCTTTGACCACGAATCCCTTCCGGGTGTGGACCGGGCAGCCCGCACCGCTCGGCGCCACTTGGGACGGTGAGGGCGTGAACTTCGCGCTCTTTTCCGAGCATGCGTCTGCGGTCGAGCTGTGCCTGTTCGCTCCGCCACCCCCTGGCGCGGCCCCAGAGGCCGGACCGGAAATCGCCCGCATCCCCCTCACCGAGCGCTCCCGAGACGTGTGGCACGCGTACCTGCCTGATGTGCGACCCGGCCAGCACTACGGCTACCGGGTGCACGGGCTGTGGGCTCCCGCCGAAGGACATCGATTCAATCCCCAGAAGCTCCTCGTCGACCCCTATGGGCGGGCACTCTCCGCGGAGCTCCGCTGGAATGAGGTCCTCTTTGGACACGACCCAGCCACGAATCCCCCGGGCTCTGCGCCCGATTCTCGAGATAGTGCGCATGCGGTTCCGAAGTCCGTCGTGATTGATTCTGCCTTCTCCTGGGGAGACGACACCCCACCTCGCGTCCCATGGAATCGGAGCGTCCTCTACGAGTGTCACGTAAAGGGAATGACCAAACTTCACCCACAGGTTCCAACCGAGCGCCGCGGAACCTACCTCGGTCTTTCCTCGGAGCCGGTCATCGACCACCTGCTCTCGCTGGGGGTCACCGCCGTGAACCTCTTACCGGTGCAGCAGTCGGCGATTGATATGTTTCTCGCGGCGCGCAAGCTCACCAACTATTGGGGTTACAACACCCTCGCATTCTTCGCGCCCGACGTGCGCTTCGCGACCTCTGGCGCAGGTCCCGACGGAGCCGTCTGCGAATTCAAGTCGATGACGAAGGCGCTCCACCGAGCTGGCATCGAGGTCATCTTGGATGTGGTTTACAACCACACCGCCGAAGGCGGACCGCTCGGCCCCACCCTCTCCTTCCGTGGCATCGACAACGCCTCCTACTATCGGCTAAGGCCCGCGGACCGCCGTGAGAACCTGGACTTCACCGGCACCGGGAATACCTGGAATGTCCTCCACCCACGCGCGCTCCAACTCGTGCTCGATAGCCTTCGCTACTGGGTCACGGAGATGCACGTGGATGGTTTTCGCTTTGACCTCGCGACTGTGCTGGCTCGCGAGCCTGAGGCCATGACGCCTGAGGCCCGCTTCTTTGAAATGGTGCGGCAGGACCCCGTGCTGTCTCGGGTGAAGCTCGTGGCCGAGCCGTGGGACCTTGGACCCGGTGGGTATCAACTCGGCGCGTTCCCATTCGGCTGGTCGGAATGGAACGGACGCTATCGCGACGCGGTTCGACGATTCTGGCGCGGTGACGCGGGGCAGGTGCCTGAGCTCGCGTCACGCCTCGCGGGCTCGAGCGATATCTTCGCGGGGAGCGGCCGCGGACCTCACGCCAGCATCAACTTTGCGACCTGTCACGATGGATTCACGCTCGAGGATCTCGTGAGCTATGAGCGCAAACACAACGAGGCCAATGGTGAGGAGAACCGCGATGGGAGTGACACGAACTGGAGCTTCAACTGGGGCTACGAGGGAGGTCCGGCGCCCGAGGCTGTGAATCGGCTGCGTAAACGTGCGAAGCACAACATCATCGCGACACTCCTGCTGTCCCAAGGTGTCCCCATGCTTTCGCATGGGGACGAGCTCTCGCGCACGCAGCGTGGCAACAACAACGCCTACTGCCACGATTCTGAGCTCACCTGGCTGCGCTGGGACCTCGACCCGGAGCAACAGGAGTTTCTTGCGTTCGTGCGAGAGGTACTCCTCGTGCGGCGAGAAAACCCGGTCTTCCGCCGCCGGCGCTTTTTTCAAGGCAATGCCCTCCCGGGAAGTGGAGTGAAGGACGTGAGCTGGATTGGGCCCGAGGGGGCGGAGCTCACGCAGTCCGGCTGGAACGACGCGGAGAACCACATCCTCGGCATGTTGGTGCCCGGCGACGCAAGCGACGAATCGGATAGCCGAGGTCGACCCCTTCAGACCAACTCCGGCAACGCCCGAGCCCTGCTCCTCCTTTTGAATGCGGGCGCTCGCTCCCGCCATTTCGCCTTCCCGCAGATCGCTGGGAGCGGCGAGTGGCGCGAACTCCTCAGTACCGCTCATCCGGCAAGGCGTACGCGACGAAGCCTTGGCGTGAACCTGGCCGCTCACTCGATTATCCTTCTGTGCCACGAGCGAGTGTCCCCGTGAGGAACTCCCGATGACCCGTCCCCGCTCCGCTCCGTCCGCAGCCGCTCATCCGCTAGCACCTGCGCCGGTGGACGCAGCACGCCTCCTCGCTGGAGAACACGCCGAGCCGCATCGCGTATTGGGCGCTCATCCCTTCGTGCGCGAAGGCATAGCTGGCTGCGTGGTGCGTGCTTGGCATCCCGACGCGACGGGATGCGAGTGCCTGATCGAAGGGGCGTCCGGTACTGGGGTGATCCCCATGGAGCCGCTCGAAGCGGGTCTCTTTGCGGGATTCGTACCCGGAGTCTCTCCGCCCATTTCCTATCGGCTGCGTCTGCGGTTTGCCGATGGCAACACCTGGTTGCGCGAAGACCCGTATCGCTTCCTGCCTACCCTCGGCGAGCTCGACCTCCACCTCTTCAACGAAGGTACCCATCGCAAGCTGTGGGAGGTCCTGGGGGCGCATCCCCGGCGCATTGACCACGTCGACGGCGTCTCGTTTGCCGTGTGGGCTCCCGCAGCTCAGCGGGTCTCCGTGGTCGGCGACTTCTGTAATTGGGACGGGCGCCTTCTTCCCATGCGTGTGCTCGGGAGCTCCGGCATGTTCGAGCTCTTTGTACCGAACGTGGCTGCGGGTGCGCTCTACAAGTTTGAGATTAAGACGCGCGAAGGCGCGATACGATTGAAGTCAGACCCGATGGCCTTCTCGATGGAGCTTCCCCCGGGCTGTGCCGCGCGCGTTACCACGTCGTCCTACCACTGGAGAGACGCGGAGTGGATGACCACTCGCGCAAAGCGCGAGCTCGCGCGCGAGCCTCTTGCGATTTACGAAGTCCACCTAGGGAGCTTCGCGCGGGTCCCCGAGGAAGGGAATCGCGCCCTCACCTACCGCGAAATTGCTCCCAAGCTGGTGGAGCACGTGAAGCGTCTTGGCTTTACCTACGTGGAGCTTCTCCCGGTGGCCGAGCATCCCTTCTCGGGCTCCTGGGGTTACCAAGTCACCGGCTACTACGCACCGACATCGCGCTACGGTACGCCCGACGATTTCCGATTCTTCGTCGACCACTGCCATCAAAACGGGATCGGTGTCATCCTTGATTGGGTGCCTGCGCATTTTCCGCGGGACGATTTTGCCCTGCGCCGATTTGACGGTACAGCGCTCTACGAGCACGAAGACCCGCGGCTTGGCGAGCACCCCGACTGGGGCACGCTCATCTTCAACTATGGCCGCCACGAGGTGCGGAACTTCCTGATCGCGAACGCGATCTACTGGCTGGAGGAGTTCCACGTCGATGGTCTGCGCGTCGATGCAGTGGCCTCGATGCTCTATCTGGACTACAGCCGGAAGGAAGGTGAGTGGATCCCAAACCAATACGGCGGTCGCGAGAACATCGCGGCGATCGACTTTCTGCGGGCACTGAATGACGTAATCCATGCCGAGCATCCGGGCTGCCTTACCATCGCCGAGGAATCGACGGCGTGGGGAGGCGTCACGAAACCTACAGCAGAAGGCGGTCTCGGCTTCAGCTTCAAGTGGAATATGGGCTGGATGAATGACACGCTGAGCTATTTCGAGAAGGATCCGATCCACCGCAAGTGGCACCAGGACACGCTGACCTTCGCGATGCTCTACGAGTACAGCGAGCGATTCATCATGCCGCTCTCGCACGATGAGGTCGTCCACGGCAAGCGTTCCCTGCTCCAAAAGATGCCCGGAGATTTTTGGCAGAAGCTCGCCAATCTCCGGCTGTTGTTCGCCTACCTATGGATGCGGCCAGGCAAAAAGCTCGTCTTCATGGGCAGCGAACTCGCACCGGACCACGAATGGTGGAACGAGGCCAGCCTCGACTGGCATCTGCTCGGCGACCCCGCCCGAGCGGGGCTTGTGCGTTTCATCGAAGAGCTGGGCCGCCTGTACCGCGAATCGCCCTGCCTCTGGCGTTGGGATCACGACCCCGCCGGCTTCCGCTGGATCGACTGCAATGACCGGAGCAGCTCGGTTCTGACCTTCGAGCGGCGGGACGGCGATGCCCATCTCGTCGCCGCTTTCAACTTCACGCCGGTGCCTCGGGCTGAGTACCGGATCGGCGTGCCGATCGCGGGGAGCTACGTGCGCAGGCTTTCGAGTGACGATCCAGCATTCGGGGGAAGCCAGTTCTGGACCCACGAGCGGTGCGACACCGAGCCGGTGCCCTGGCACGGACGGGAGCAGTCCATTGTGCTGCGCCTCCCTCCGCTCGGCGCTCTCATTCTCGCGCCCGTCGTGGGTTAGCCGATCGATGCGTCCGGCACTGCGTGCGCTGGCAGACGGCGTCGGCATCCTGCCGTCCTATCTGGAACAGAATGGGCGAGATGTGCGCGAAACCAGTGACGCGACACGGGAGGCACTCCTCGCGGCGCTCGGCCATGACGCTTCCACCGAGACTGCCGCGGCGCAGAGGCTGGTCGAGCTAGAGTTCGCGGAGCGAACCCGCATCGTTGCCCCGGTGCAGGTGTGGAGGGAGTACGAGCTCGCGCAGCCAACCTTGCGCGTCTCTTTGCCGCCGGAGCTGGCGCGCACACGTATCCGCTGGGAGGTAGAACTTGTGCTGGAGGACGGGGGCCTGAAGTCGGGCTCAGGCGAGGTCGCTCCCGGTGGTGAAGCAGATCATCTTGAGCTGCCACTGCCCAGCAAAGTCCCTCCAGGCTATCACCAGATCCGTCTCAGTCTGGGCGGCGATGCGACGGAGCGACGTGCTGAGCAGACCCTCATTCTGGCGCCGCGCACCTGCTTCACCGTAGCCGAATGCCTGGGCAAGCCATCCGCCTTTGGCCTCTGGACGAATCTCTACACCGCAAGACGCCGAGAGGATTGGGGGTTCGGTGACCTGGGTACGCTGCGGGAGTGCCTGCGACTGTGCGCGGATGTAGGGGGGGCATTTGTCGGAGTGAATCCGCTCCACGCGACCCTGGGCCGAGGCTCCGGAATTAGTCCCTACAGCCCCATGAGCCGGATCTTCAAGAGTCCGCTCTACCTCGAAATGGATGCGATTCCTGAACTGCCGGAATCGGCCGAGGCGCAGGCGCTCCTCGCCGGGGCCGGATTCAGCACTGCTCTCGGTGCACTACGCGCAGCGCCGATGTTGGACTACGCGCAGCTTCAGGCGCTGCGCGAGCCCGTGCTGCGTGCCCTCCACCGCACCTTCCGCGCACGCCACGAGCTTCGCGGTACACCGCGGGGTCTGGCTTGGCAGGGTTTTCAGCAACGTTGGCGCGACACGCTGACCGACTTCGCCACGTTCACGGCTCTACGCGACAGCCTTGAGCGCAAGGATCCGGCGCTGGGAGACTTCGCACGGTGGCCCACCGCCCTGCGGGACCCGCGTTCGTCTGAGGTGGAGCGCTTCCGCGTCGAACACGCCGACGAGATCGGATTCCACGCATGGCTCCAGTTCGAGCTCGACCGGCAGCTTGGCGAGGTTGCCGCTTTCGCTCGTGCCGCGAGCCTTCCGATCGGCGTGTATGAGGATCTCGCAATCGGCTCGGCACCGGACTCCGGCGATGCGTGGTCCTTCCCTGGACTCTTCGTGCGGGGGGCGACCATCGGCGCTCCGCCGGACGACTACTCGAGCACGGGGCAAGACTGGGGCCTCCCCCCGCTCGACCCAACCCGGCTGCGCGCCGACGGCTACCGCTACTGGATCTTACTCTTGCGCGCGGCGTTTGCGCACGGCGGGGCTTTGCGCATCGATCACGTGATGGGCCTGTTCCGGTTGTTCTGGATCGCCCGCGGTCGGCCCGGTTCCGAAGGTGCGTATGTGCGTTATCCGGCGGATGATCTCCTTGGGATTCTCGCCCTCGAAAGCCGCCGAAATCGTGCGCTCGTGGTGGGAGAGGATCTCGGCACGGTGTCCCAGGACGTGCCTGGGGCGCTGGCGTCCTGGGGGATTCTCTCGTCCCGCGTTCTCTACTTCGAACGCGACGAGTGGAGCGGGTTCCATCCGTCGAAGGCCTACTCCTCCCGCGCTTTGGTGACCACAAACACGCACGACCTTCCCCCATTGGCAGGTTACTGGAGCGACCGCGATCTCGTGTTGCGCCGCGCGGTGGGTCAGATCCCGAGCGACGAGGAGCTGGCAGCCGCGCGCGCGCGGCGGGATACCGAGCGTGCGGCACTTCTTGAGCGCCTAGTGGAGGAGGGTTGCCTGGACGGCGACCCAGCCCAGGCGGGGCCCACGGAGCGTTGTGCTGCGGTAAACGCATTTTTATGTCGAACCCCGGCGCCACTGCTGGGTGTGTCCCTCGACGATCTGGCCGGTGAGACAGAACCTGTCAATCTTCCTGGTGTGCCGGTCGAGCAATACCCGAGTTGGTCGCGGCGCATGCAGCGGCGGATCGACGAAATCGCGTCCTCACCGGACACTCGGCAGGCTCTTGCCGGCCTTTCGCCGCGGGCGCTCGGCACGGCGCCGGCGGTACCCGGAGGCGCAGTGCCTCGAGGAGAGCCCGTCTGAGCTCGTGCCACGCATTCCTCTACCACATGCCAGAGCTCGGATGGCTCTCCCCCTGCATCGTGACGATCGTGCGCGCGATGGAAACGTTCGCCTCTCTCCGGCAAGCCGGCTGGATCGGAGACTTCACAGGTAGTGGGGACGATGCTGCAGACGAGTAGCTCCAGACCCATCGCACGCGTGTCCTCGGTCGACATCATGCGGGGAATCACCATCGCTGGAATGATTCTCGTGAATACGGCCGGTGATTTCGAGCACGTTTACGTCCCGCTCGACCACGCTGCATGGGACGGCCTCCACTTGGCCGACGTCGTCTTCCCGTTCTTTGTGTTCGTGATGGGCGTTTCACTCGCGCTCGCACTGAGCCGAGCCCTTGAGCTCGGCGCCACCCGATCGCAGCTCGTGCCGAAGATCGTGCGCCGCACGCTCATCCTCTTTGCCCTGGGGCTTTTGTGCAACACCTTCCCGAGCATAGACCTTGCAACGATCCGTGTTCCCGGGGTGCTCCAGCGCATCGCCATTGCCTATGCCTGCGCGGCGGCGGTGCTGCTCCTGGTTCGGAACAGCGTCGGACGCGCGGGCGTCGCTGCGTTGCTCGTGTTGGGGTACGAGGCGCTGCTCTCCTTTGTTCCTGTGCCTGGATTCGGTCCGGGCCTGCGTACACCCGAAGGCAATCTCGTCGGCTACGTGGATCGGCTTGTGTTGCCCGGGCACCTTCTGACTCCGAACTTTGATCCCGAGGGCCTGCTCTCCGCACTGCCCACGATCGCGACGGCGCTGATCGGTGTTCTTTGTGGAACCTGGCTGCGCGAAAGCCGAGAGGCGGGCCGCGTGATCGCTGGTCTTCTGATCGCGGGCCTCTTATGCGTGATTGCCGCCGTCGCGCTCGATCCGATTGACCCGATCAACAAGAGTCTTTGGAGCGGAAGTTTTGTTCTCGTGACGGCGGGTCTCGGAATGGTGTGCCTTGCCCTGCTGCACGGCGTGGTGGACGTGCTGGGATGGAGACGCTGGGCTCTGCCCTTCGAGATGCTGGGCTCCAATGCGATCGTGTTGTACGTCGGATCAACGCTCGCGAACACCCTCATGATCGCTTTCGTTGCAGGCCCGGAGGGTGAACTCGTCTTAAAGCAGCTGATCAATCGCTGGATCGCGGACTTCGCAGGTGAGCCTACACTTGGCTCCCTGATCTACGCACTGGCGTTCCTGGCGGTGTGGACAGGGGTCGCGGCCCTGCTGTGGCTGCGCGGGATTTTCATCAAGATCTGATCGCCGCCCAGCCGAGGATCGAGCCGATCCCGGCACGGATCGATCGTTTCGCTCGAAGCGCACGCGACGCGGGGGCGTGCCGGGTAGGCACGGGCCCACCGCTCTTTCCGCGAGACGGCGCCGGCTCCGCGTGCCATCCTTTCGTGCGCCCGGTCGCGTTGGCGGTTGAGTTTCACACCGCAAGGGGGAACGCCGTGATCCGTATCGTCACCCGGCTTCTGGTAGCGCCGAAGAACCGCGGTTCTGTAATGGCAAACGCACCGAAACTGATCACGTTCTTCGAGAAGCACGGGGTGCGCAGCGAAGGGGTGTTCGAGAACTTCGCGGAGAGCGAGATCATCCACCTTTGGTCCGCAGCGAGCATGCAGGCGTACGAGGATGCGACGCTGCGGATCCGCAGCGATCCTGAATTCCGCGCCTTCGCGGCTCAGGCCGCGCAGGCGATCGAGCTTGAGCGCAAGGAGTTCTGGCGCTCTGTAGCCCAGGCCTGAGTCCCGAGAAGGCAAGCGTCTGATAGAGATGGTGCCGTCCCAGGGACGCGCCAAGGGTTTCGTCGGTCGCTGACCTGAGGAAAGCAGAGGGCGGAAGAAGCGCTCCCTACCAGCGCTCCCAGTGCAGCACCTCGGTCACGGGTCTACGCTTCACCGGAGAAAACGGTCGCGCCGGCCAACCCATGGGGATCGTGACTGCGATCCGCGCCGACGCAGGCAGCCCGAGAAGCTCGCGGATCTTCTTCTCCGCAAGCGCGTGGTACGCGGTAAACACGCTGCCGAGTCCCAACGCCCGCGCCGCGACAATCAAGTTCTGGGCTGCGGGATAAAGGGTCGCCGGGATCCAGTCGGCGGAGGGAGCGTTCGGCGGGTAAACGGGAGCCCCGCACACGAAGATCCACACCGGTACCTCGGAGAGGTGATCGAGGAGATGGTGCGCTCCCGCAAGCATGCGGCGCCGGACGGGGTCACCCCCCTCGGGCACCGGCGGCATGATGGGCAGGACCGCACTGCGAATGGCTTCGGCGATCCGCTCGCGCTGTGGGGTCTCGCGAACCACGACGAAATCCCATCCCTGGCAATTGCCGGGGCTTGAGGCACAGGTCGCCGCGCGCACAACGCGAAGGATCAGCTCCTCGGGCACGGGGTCCGCCCGCAGATAGCGCATCGCTAGGCAGGTCTCGATCGCCTCGAGCGCGCCGGGAAGGGATCCAGAACTCAGGCGAAGCGCTCACCGGCCAGGGCGCCGCCGTCGATCACGAACTCCGCTCCTGTGCAATAGGCGGAATCCGAGGAAGCGAGGTAGAGCGCGAGCTTCGCCACTTCCTCTGGCTTCCCGATGCGCTGGAGGGGCAGCGCGCGATACCACGCACTGCTGTCGATGTTCTCGAATCCCTCGCTGTCCCCTCTGCCCATGGGCGTGTCGATCCCGCCCGGGCAGATCGAATTCACGCGAATCCCGAGGCGGCCGAGCTCGAGTGCTGCCGTTTTGGTCATCCCGCGAATCGCAAACTTGCTCGACACGTAGGAGACCAGACCGATCGCCCCTTCGATCCCAGAGATCGAAGAGATGTTGATGATCGAGCCGCCGCCCACCTTGGCCATGTGCGGGATCACCGACTTCATGCCAAGCAGACACCCGACCTGATTGACGTGGATCACCCGCATGTAGTTCTCGAGCTTAATCTCGGCGATGGGCGCCACGTGAAGAATGCCGGCGTTGTTCACCAGAACATCGATGCGGCCGAAGGTCTGAAGCGCCGTTGCGACGAAGTTCGCCCAGCTCTCCTCCCGAGATACGTCGTGATGGAGGTAGACGGCGCTATCACCAAGGGACTTCGCCACGCCTTTGCCGAGGTCGTCCATGACATCGCCCAGCACGACCTTGGCCCCCTCGCTAACGAATACCTGCGCCTCCGCCTCGCCCTGCCCGCGGGCGGCGCCGGTGATCAACGCGACCTTGCCCACCAGTCGGCTCATGACTGCACTGCCTCCTCGGAGTAGAACTGTGCATACCAGCGCCGGAAGCGACCGAAATCGTTCTCCCCGTCGACCAGATTGGGGCGCGGCCGGTAGATCTTGTTGCTCCAGATCGGGATGTCGAGCTCGTAGTCGCGCACGTAAAAATCGAGGAACGCGTTCACGAGCTCCGGGGCGCAGCGTTTGTGGGCGTAGTAGCGATGGATGATGTGCAAGCGTTCGGGCTCAATCGGCGTGAGTGCGTTCACCGCGATGCCATCGAAGGCGCCCCGAAAGCGCGTATACAGGAAGCCCGGGCCCGAGTTGAAGGAGTCCGCGTCCGTGATGTTGTCCGCCGTGGCGGCCTGCTGCTCGGCGTCGGTGTCAACGTCAATCTTGAGACGGTAGTAGGGCCCGTCGGGCTGCCAGTCGAGTCTCTTGCACTTCCAGCCGTGAAGTGTCTCGAAATGCGCGAAATCCACTCCGTTCTCCATGATCTCCTGGGGGTGGCTCGTGATCACCCATTCTTTCTTGCGCTGCAGCAGGTAGTTCGGGTCGCCGATTTCGCTTACCAGCTCGGGCATCCAGGTCGGCTTCTCGCCCTTCGTGTGGTGATGAGCAAGGATCATCCCGTTGCATTCGATGGTAGGCCAGGCGCGTACCTGCGCCTTCGGCGGAATCTTCTTGGTATAGGGGATCTCGACACAGCCCCCGCTCTCGCCATCGAAGCGCCAGGAATGGAATGGACACCTAAGTGTGTTACCCACCACCTTGCCCCCTGTGGCGAGGTGAGCGCCGAGATGGGCGCAGTAGCCATCGAGGATCCTCGGCCGCCCGTCCTCGCCTCGAAACAGCACCAGGTCGCGGCCGAAGTAGTGGATGCTCCTCACCTCTCCCACGGCGAGCTCGTCCACATGGGCGACAGCGAACCAGCCGTTCGGGTACGGGGGCAGGGTGATCCGCGGCATGACGTCTCCTCCGATGGGCTGTGCAGGAGTATAATAGAACGCGTTCTATTTTGGAGGCTCGAAGAATCCGGGCCCCGGGAGGCGCGCATGGCTGGGCTCGTGGAAGGCAAGGTAGTGCTCGTGACGGGCGCTGGGTCTGGGATCGGGCGCGCCTCTGCGATCGCGTTTGGGCGAGAAGGGGCGAAGGTCGTGGTGAGCGATGTGGACGAGGCGGGCGGCAAGGCCACGGTCGACGCGCTGACCCATGCCGGTTCTGAGGCGCGATTCGTGCACACCGACGTGACGGATGAGGTGCAGGTCGAGGCGCTGGTGCGCGGAACGATCGAGGCCTTCGGCCGACTCGATTGTGCACACAACAACGCCGGCATTACCGGCACCGTGGGCGCCGTGCATGAGATCGACTTTGATGGATGGCAGCGCACCCTGACCACCAACCTTGCCAGCATGTTCCTGTGCATGAAGCACGAAATCCGAGCAATGTTGAAGCAGGGAGGCGGCGCGATTGTGAACACGGCTTCGGGTGCGGGTGTCGTCGCAACACCGGGCCTCTCGCCCTACTGCGCATCGAAGCATGGGTTGCTTGGTCTCACGAAGACCGCGGCGCTTGAGAATGCGCGCACGGGGATCCGCATCAACGCGATTCTGCCTGGCAGTATCGACACTCCGATGCTGCAGCGTTTCATGGGCAAGGATCCACGAATCGAGAAGCTGATCCGCGCCGGGCAGCCGGGAGGGCGCCTAGGCCGCCCCGAGGAGATCGCCGAAGCCGCGGTGTGGCTGTGCTCCGATCGGGCCTCCTTTGTCTCGGGCTCGTCGATGATCGTCGATGGCGCGGCGGTGAACCGCTAAAGGGGGAAAGATGCTGCTCAGCGGGAAGATCGCCATTGTTTCCGGCATTGGACCCGGGCTGGGTCGCGACGCGTCGCTTGCCCTCGCTCGCGAGGGAGCCGACCTCGCGATCGCGGCCCGCAACGAAGCGAGTCTCAAGAGCCTGGAGAAAGAACTCGAGGCGCTCGGCCGCCGCGTGCTCCGCGTGCGGACCGATATCACCCAAAAGGCGGACTGCCTTCGCCTTGTGGAAGAGACGCGCAAGGCCTTCGGAAAGATTGACGTCCTCGTGAACAATGCTTTCCATCCCGGCAGCTATGTGCCCATCGAGAGTGACGACGTCGACGCTACATGGCGGACTCCCTTCGACGTCAACGTACTTGGAACGATCAAGCTCACCCAGGCCGTGTTGCCGGTCATGAAAGCGCGGCGCAGCGGATCGATCGTGATGATCAACTCGATGATTATTCGCCAGCCGCTGCCCACGATGGCCGGATACGCGGCCTCAAAGGCGGCGCTCATGGCAGCGACGAAGACCCTTGCCCGAGAGGTCGGGGGGTACGGGATCCGCGTCAACTCCGTAGTTCCTGGCTACATCTGGGGGCCATCGCTCGAAGGCTATTTCGCCATGCAGGCGAAGCAGCAGGGGGTGGACGCGCAGGTGGTGTATGACAGCGTCGCTAAGCAGATCGCTCTCGGGCACATCCCGACCTCGGAGGAGATCGCGGGCGCGGTCGTCTTCTTTGCCTCCGACTTATCGCGAGTCGTGACGGGCCAATCCCTCGACGTGAACGGCGGGCACGAGCTGCACTGACCGTCCCGGCGAGGGAGGATCCCCTTGTTCCAATCCCCGCACCCGGCGCGGGCGCCGCAGGCCAGCCGCGGCCTCCCACGCGTGGGCGACGCTCTCAGGCGTTCTGCGCAGGAGACCCGCCTCTTATTTCAAGGCGAGGCCCCTTCGTCGCGGAAGTGCTTCGCGTAGCGCAGCGGCGCCCCGCTCTCCCACGGTCGGTAGCGGTTTGCGAAGTCGATGCGCTCCCCAAGGGGTGGGTGGGTGAACTGCAGCCAGACCAGCCACGCAGCGGGCCTCGGATTGGAGAGGTTACTCGTCTGGAGCTTCGCGAATGCACTGGCTACCGCGTGATTGTCACGCGTGATCTCGAGGGCGAATCGGTCCGCTTCGTGCTCAAGATGCCGCGAGAACGCGTTTCCGAGTGGGGCCAGCAAGAAACCGTAGAGCTGGAAAAGCACGAGAACGAGGGGAAGGGACGCTACATCCTGTAGGGCGGTCACGTGCGCAAACCTTCCGAAGCGCCGCAGGATCGGTGGCGCAGTGCGATGGATGGCGTACAGCGTGACAAGGATGCCGAGAAAAAGAACGGGAATGAACAGGAGTACGTGGTCAAGCACGTAGTGACCCATCTCGTGTGCCATCACCGCGAGCACCTCGTCGGGCTCGAGCTTGGCGAGGAGGGTGTCCCAGAGCACGATGCGTTTGGTCGCGCCGAGGCCATTCACGTAGGCGTTCACCGTCTTCGTGTCGACACTTTTGTCTACTTGGAAGACACGGCCACCTTCGATCCCTGCACGCTCGGCCAATCTCAGAATTTGCCCTTCGAGCGACGTGTCCTTCATCGGGCCAAAGTGGTTGTAAAGCGGCTGGACCCATACAGGCTCGACGATCATGTCAAAGCAGATGAACGGGATGCACAGGAGAGAGAGCCAGAGCCACCAGCGCCGGGGAGTTCTGGAGAGGAGCAGGTAGGGGACCCACAACAGCGCAGCCGTGACGCCGGCGCTCAACGCGAAGCTCACGAGCGTGTCGGAGATCCACTTGGCTTCCGTCTGGCTTGAGAGGCCGTAGGCGTGGGGCCGCAAGAACGTCGCGTACCAGTCGAAGGGGAGCATGAGCAGGAGAGCTACGGAGGTGTAAAGGAGCGCGTAGAGGGCCGTCACGAAAAAAAGTCGTCTCGAAGGGAGCTGCGCGAGCGCAGCAAGGCGGGCGGAGAGGCCACTCGCGAAGACGACCGCCGGAACGGCGAGGCTCCACAACAGGCCCACGATCCAGACGATGATCCCCGTTCGGTACCAGCGCAGCGCGAGCTCCGAGGGCTCGGGTACCGGAACAGGGGGCGGCGCTCCGACCCCCGCCGGGTCGGTCGCGAAGGCGACCGTTCCGACGACGAGCGCCATGCCGATGACCAAGAGGACTGCGCAGCCGCGTCGCACGGAACAAAAATACGCCGCCTCGCGGTTTGATGCAGCGTGTATTCCTCCCGGCGAGAGCTCCGAGAAATCCGCGTGACTCGCTCGAGCCCCTGAGAGACAATCCGCAATGGGAGGACCTTCGTGTCCATCAGCAAACGATCGACCGCCGAGTTGATCGGAACCTTTTGGCGCGCGCTGGGAGGCTGCGGCAGCGCCGTGCTCTCTGGCGCGTTTCCGCAGCTGGGCATTGGCTTCCTGGGAGTCGCATTCGCGTTCGGTCTGACGGTCCTCAGCATGTGCTATGCGATCGGGCATATCTCGGGTGGCCATTTGAATCCTGCGGTGTTCCAGGGCTGGGCTGCACAGTTGTGGCTCTTCTGGCTGGCACCCATCCTCGGGGGCGCCGCGGCCGGCCTCTTCTACTCTTGGTTCTTGGCGGAGTAGCCTCGTGGCGGTCGCCCACTTCTCCGAAATCGAACCCGAATTCATGGGTCGTATCCGTCGCATCGTCTGGTGCACGGTCTCCACCGTGGACGCGCTGAGCCGCCCCCGCTCTCGTATCCTCCATCCGATTTGGGAGGGCTCCACCGGCTGGATCGCGACCGGGCGCAGGTCGTTTAAGGCAAAGCACATCGAGCGAAATCCGTACGTCTCCCTCAGCTACTGGGACCCGCAGCATGAGCAGGTCTATGTCGACTGCCGCGCGCAATGGGAGGAACGAACGCAGGAGAAGCGGCGGATCTGGCAGCTCTTCCATTCGACCCCCCCGCCCCTTGGCTACGATCTCGCCCAATTCTTTGGAGCACCGGATGATCCGAACTATGGCCTGTTGAAACTCGTGCCGTGGCGCGTCGAGCTGTGGTCGCTCCAAGAGCTCGTAAAGGGACGGCCGCCGCAGGTGTGGCGGCCGCCCGAGAGTTAAGGCGGGCGCGCTGGCCGGCCGATAGCGGTTGCGTG
>Ga0074046_10000203_pt1 | contig 51521 bp, 34 predicted proteins | sample BogForMeECP23OM3_FD_94441 | JGI IMG/M metagenome (GOLD analysis project Ga0074046, IMG submission 94441) | Bog forest soil microbial communities from Calvert Island, British Columbia, Canada - Bog Forest MetaG ECP23OM3 | ecosystem: Environmental > Terrestrial > Soil > Wetlands ... | reverse complement strand
TGGCCTATCAGAATTCTCCGCATGCGCATGTCGCGTGCGTGGAGTGCCACATCGGGCCCGGAGCCCCGTGGTTTGTGCGATCGAAGCTTTCCGGCCTGCGGCAGGTGGTCGCGGTAACCTTCCATACCTATTCGCGACCGATTCCTTCGCCGGTCAAATACCTCCGTCCAGCCCGGGAGACCTGTGAGCAGTGTCACTGGCCGCAGCGCTTCACCGGCGACAAGTTCCTGGTAAATACCAGCTACAAAGAGGACGAAAAAAATACCCCGCAGACAGACGTGTTGCTGCTGAAAGTGGGCGGACAATACTGGAACGGCTCGGTCGGCATCCACGGTCATCACCTCGCCAACAACGAGCGCATCCGCTACATTTCGACCGATGTCGAGCGGCAGACCATTCCGGCCGTCTATTACACCGACGAAAACGGAAAGACCACCGAGTTCATCTCGACCGATACGAAGCCTACCAAAGAACAATTGGACAAAGGCGAGCATCGCGTCATGGATTGCGTCGATTGCCACAACCGGCCCACCCATGCTTTCGACTTGCCGGAAAACGCGGTGGACAAGCAGATGTCGAACGGGCGCATCAGCCCGGAGCTTCCCTACATCCGGAAAAAGGCGGTCGAGGTTCTGAAAGTGAATTACTCCGCGCGCGACGTGGCCGAGCAGAGCATCAAGGAAGAACTCAACAAATTCTATCGGACGAATTACCCCCAGATCTATCAAACGCGGCGCACGCTGGTGGAGCAGGCTGGCCAGGAAGTGGCGAATATCTACCTTCGCAACATCTTCCCTGACATGCGAGTGACCTGGAATACGCACCCGAATAATCTCGGGCACAATGATTCGCCGGGCTGTTTCCGCTGCCATGACGGCAGTCACTCCAGCGCCGATGGCCAGACGATAACCAACGATTGCAGCGCGTGCCACAACCTGCTGGCGGTTGGGGAGGACAACCCGAAAGTGCTTAAGGATCTCGGTATGAAGTAAACGTTGTCGCAAGTTGTTTCGTGAATCCAGCCCCGGAGGGCGACCGAACTTAGCCCAGCGCCGGGACCCCAAGCACGTCCGGTTTTGGCGTGATGGGGTGGAGTGCTTCAGCGCTGTGAAGAGTGGAAGAAATGATTCAAGTCCCGTAGGGACGACTGAGTTCGCACACAGACTCTTTACCCGCTAAGGGACGTGCCTTCCAAGCGGCAAGGCATCGATGAAGTCGGTCTGAGAATTTGCAATGGCTAAAACAAAAATCACGCTGAGGAAATGGCGTCTGGGAATTATTGTCGCGACGTTTCTGATCGTAATTTTCGCCCTTCGGTTTTCAGAACGCCCCGTACGCGCCGCAGACGCACCTGGAGCCGAATGTCTCGCATGCCACGGCGACAAGGGCATGAGCACGACGCGAGCTGGCAAAACGATTTCGCTCTACGTGGATGGCAAGAAATTTGCGACTTCCGTACACGCCAGTTTCGGATGCACCGGCTGCCATGCCGACCTCGAAGGAAAAGATTTTCCCCACGACAAGCCGGCGCAAGTAAAGTGCGGCACCTGCCACTCGGACGAGCAGGCGCTCTATGCCCGCTCGCTCCACGGCAAGGCGATTACGCGCGGCGATCCGCTTGCGCCCCGCTGTGTGACTTGTCACGGGAACCACGACATCTATTCGGTGAAGGACGCGCGCTCGGCGGTGGCGCCGCTAAAAGTTCCCTTCGTTTGCGGCCAGTGCCATCAAGAAGGAACTCCGGTTTCGCGCAATCGCCAGATTGCCCAGGACAATATCCTGGGGAACTACTCCGAGAGCATCCACGGCGAAGCATTGCTGAAGAAGGGACTGGCGGTGGCGCCAACCTGCGCCACCTGCCACACCGCGCATTCAATATTGCCGCATAGCGACCCCGCTTCCTCCATCAATCGCAAAAACATTGCCGCTACCTGCACGAAATGCCACTCGCAAATCGAAACCGTCCACCGCAAGATTATTCGTGGCGAGCTGTGGGAGAAACAGGCCAACATCCTACCCTCCTGCCCGGACTGCCATCAGCCCCATAAGATCCGGAACGTCTTCTATGAGCTGGGTATGGCCAACGCGGACTGCATGCGTTGCCACGCCGACGAGAAACTGCGTCGCGCTCGCGATGGGCAATCCATGTACGTCAACCTCGACCAGGTGACCCATTCTCGTCACAGCAAGATTGCCTGCAGCCAGTGCCACTCCGAGGTAAACGCCTCCCGCGTGCGCCCATGCGAGACCATCGTCCGCGGGGTCGACTGCACCTCATGCCATGATGAAATCGGCAAGCTGTACGCGACCAGCATCCACGGCCAGCTTACGACCAAGAATGACCCGAATGCCCCGACCTGCAAGGAATGCCATGGCACGCATGGAATCCTGGGTAAACGGGACCCACAGTCCTCGACCTTTGCGGTCAATGTTCCCGGGCTTTGCGCCCGCTGTCACCGCGAGGGCCAGAAGGCTGCCGTGCGCTACACCGGAACGCAGCACGAAATCATCACCAACTACACCGAGAGCATTCACGGAACCCTGCTGAAGAACGGACTGACCGTGACGGCGACTTGCACCAGTTGTCACACCGCTCACCAGATCCTTCCCCGAAGCGATCCGGCGTCGAGTGTCAACGCAAACAACGTGCCGAACACCTGTGGCCAATGTCACCACGGCATCGAGGAGCAGTTTGAGAACAGCATCCACTCCAAGCGAGTAAGCGGATACAGCAGGCCGCTTCCGGTTTGCAACGATTGTCACACCGCGCATGCCATCCACCGCACCGATGAGAACAGTTTCCGGCTGAACGTGATGGGTACATGCGGACGCTGCCACGAGAGGATTGCCGCAACCTATTTTGAAACCTATCACGGCAAGGTCTCGCGGCTTGGCTACACAAAAGCGGCCAAGTGCTATGACTGCCACGGCGCTCACGACGTGCTTAGGGTCACGGATCCACGCTCCCACCTTAGCCGCGCGAACGTGGCAGCTACCTGCCAGAAGTGCCATGCGGGCGCGACCCGGCGCTTCGCCGGTTATCTGACCCACGCCACGCACCACGACCCCAAGAAATATCCGTTCGTGTTCTACACCTTCTGGGGCATGACCGGTCTGCTCCTGGGGACATTCGTGATCGGTGGCGTTCACACGCTGCTCTGGCTGCCCCGAGCTTTCCAGATGCGGCGGGAGTTGCGCGTCGCCGAGGAGAATGCCGCCGCAGAGCTTGAAAAGACCCCCGCCCAGAAAAGCGCCAGCACCATGAAGGAGGAGGGTCCCGATGCCTAAAGTTGAAGCTGCGGAACGCCAGTTCGTCCGCTTCACCCGGCTGCAGCGCATCCTCCACGTCTGCATGATCGTGAGCTTCATTACCCTGGCGCTGACGGGATTGACCCTCAAGTTCTCCTACACCAAATGGGCCGCCGTGCTTTCTCACCTGCTCGGGGGGTTCGAGAGCGCGGGCTACATTCACCGCAGCGCCGCCGTCGTGATGTTCGGACTTTTCACCACCCATCTGGTGGACCTCTACCGGCTGAAGAAAAGGGAGTACGCAACCTGGCGCGCGCTGATTCTCGGACCGGGTAGCATGGTGCCCAACCGAAGAGACTTGACTGAGTTGGTGGCCACGGTGAAGTGGTTTATTGGCCTGGGTGAACGGCCTGCCTATGGCCGCTGGACGTACTGGGAGAAGTTCGACTACTTCGCGGTGTTCTGGGGAATAGCGGTAATCGGATCGACCGGCCTCACCCTGTGGTTTCCGGTGTTCTTCACGCGCTTTATCCCGGGATCATTCCTCAACATTGCAACCATCATTCACAGTGACGAGGCGCTGCTCGCCACCGGCTTCATCTTTACCGTGCATTTTTTCAATACTCACTTGCGGCCCGAAAAGTTCCCCATGGATATCACCGTATTCACCGGCCGCATGCCGCTGGAAGAACTAATGAGGGATAAGCCCAGAGAGTATGAAGCGCTGGTCGCCAGCGGGAAACTCGAGGATCAAATGGAGGAGGCTTATCCGCCAATCGTGACCCGTACGATTCGAGCCTTCGCCTGGGTAGCGCTGGCGCTGGGATTCGGCATCGTGTTGTGGATTATCTATGCCGTGTTGTTCGCGTATCAGTAGAGCTGATTTGCATTTGAATTAATAAGAAGGATTTATAAATGCTCCCGCTTCGCATTGCCTTATTTTCCTTGGTCTTGTCTTTGGCTTCAACCTTGGCTTGGGCCGCGCCCGCCGCCGACAAGAATAAAGACAAAGACGAAGCCTGTCTCGCCTGCCATGGCCAGGCAGGAATGAAGTCCGACTCCGGCAAAAGCATTTCCATTGATCCCGCCAAACATGCCGCCAGCGCGCACGCCGTTCTCGGCTGCAAGGACTGCCATACCGACATTAAAGATTTCCCGCATCCCACCAAGGTCTTAAAAGTCCAATGCGCCACTTGCCATTCGGACGAAGCCAAGGCCTTCCCCGCCAGTGCCCACTCCATCCTCGGCGCATCCGCCTGCGCTTCCTGTCACGGAAGCGTGCACGAACTCACCACCGCGGAAAAGCTGATGCCCGCAAAGTGCGTGGAGTGTCATGCCGACGAAGTGAAGAATCTCGCCTCCAGCATCCACGGGCAGGCCGCGAAAAGTGGCGACCCCGACGCACCGAAATGCGCGTCCTGCCACGGTCCTATCCATGCCGTGAAAGGCTCGAGCGAAGCGGACTCGACCATCGCGCCCAAGAACATCCCGGACACTTGCGCCAAGTGCCACAGCGATGCTGGGTTTTTGTCGCGGCACAAAATTCCAGTGGCGCATCCGGTCGATTCCTACAAGCAGAGCGTTCACGCGCGCGCGGTCGCGATCGGCAAGGATGCGGCAACCTGTTCCAGTTGCCACGGCACTCATGACATCTATCCCGCCACCGATACCCGATCCCGAGTCAATCACTGGAACGTGCCGGGAACCTGCGCGCAATGCCACAAAGAAATCGCCCGCGAGTTCAACGAGAGTGTCCACGGCGAAGCGGTCAAGGACGGCGTGCGCGATGCGCCGGTTTGCGTCGACTGCCACGGCGAGCACCTGATCATGGACCCGAAGAGCCCGGGCTCCGCCTTAAATGCCGAGAATGTGTCGGCGCAAACTTGCGGCCGTTGCCATGGCGATCTTCGTTTAGCGCTGCGCTATGATTTGCCGGCGGATCGCCTGCCTTCCTACGCCGACAGTTATCACGGACTGGCCCTCAAAGAGGGCAAAGTGACGGCGGCGAACTGCGCTTCGTGCCATGGAGTCCACTCCATTCTCCGTTCGAGCGACCCGCGCTCGACTGTGAATATTGCCAATCTCCGAAAAACCTGCGGGGCATGTCACAAAGGTGTGGACGAAGGCAAGTTCGCCATCGGTCCTGTGCACGTGCAAACCTCAACCGGCGCCGCGTCTCCGGTCGTCAAGTGGATCCGCTGGACGTACTGGACTTTGATCCCGATGACACTGGGCTTCATGATCCTGCACAACCTACTGGACTATCTGAGGAAGCTGATTCACCCGCTGCCGCACCATACCAGCGGAGCGAAAGTGACGCGGATGAATCGCAACTTCCGCATTGCCCACTGGGGCGTGATCCTGAGCTTCCCAACCTTGGTTGTCACCGGGTTTGCCCTGAAGTTTCCCGATGCCTGGTGGGCGCGTCCGCTATTGCTCTGGGAGAGTCACTTCGGTTTCCGCGGAGCAGTGCATCGCAGCGCGGCGGTCATACTCGTCGCCGCCACGCTCTATCACGTGATTCACCTCGCCCTGAACAAGCGGGACCGCGTCTTCCTGTGGGCAATGATTCCCACAGTCAAAGACGCGACGGATATCGTACAAGTCTTCTCGTACAATCTCGGACTCACAAAAGTGGAACCGAAGTTCGCGAAATTCAACTACGCGGAAAAATTGGAATACCTGGCCTTCATGTGGGGAACGCTAATCATGACGGTCTCCGGCGTCTTATTGTGGTTCAACAATTTCACGCTGACCCATTTCCCCAAGTGGGTGTCGGACGCAGCCACCGCCGTCCATTACTACGAGGCGCTGCTCGCGACCTTCGCCATTCTGATCTGGCACTCCTACATGGTGGTCTTCGACCCGCTCGTCTATCCGATGGATACCGCCTTCATCGACGGCAAAGTCCCAGCCGATCACTACCGCCATTCGCGTCCGGAATACTACCGCGCCCTGGAACGGGCACACATGATCGAGCTGCCGAGTGAGCCTTCCGATTACGAGGATGAGGATGGAGTTGGCGAAAGTTCAGGCGACAAAAGACAAAGCTGAGTCTCCTGTAGAGCGGACACTCATGTCCGCTGCCTTTGACCTGATTTTTAGCCCGACGGACTCCACGTCCGCCCATAAATTGTCATCCCGAACAAAGTGAGGGATCTGCAGTCCGTCGTAGCACAGCACATCATCACACTCGGCGCGAATCCGGAACGACCCGGCGGGTGGCCCGGGCGGGTGGCCCGGCCTATCGCAATCGTTTGAGCTCACGAGGGTGCCCCGTCCAAGCTTTGCTTGGGCGGGTTTACGAGGCTGGATGCTTCCTTACTGTTGGAAAAATACCTGACTGCTCTCGCCTTCGCGCGGTCCACTGCGACTCGATTTCTACTTGGCCCGCTTCGCCGTTGGCGTAATGACAGAAGCTACTCCAGGCCCAGTCTTCGGGACGCGCGACTAACCCTCGTGTTACTGGGTTCCGATGAATGTAGCGGAGCTTCTCGGTAAACTTATGCTCGCTCCACACGTTGAAATCGTAGTACCGTGCCTGCCAGAATGGGTCTGCGGCCCGTAAGGCCAAGGTCCGCGCGACCGACTGCTTCAGTGACTGCATAACCTGAGATAGCGAGCCCTGCTCCGGTTCGTTTACTAATATGTGGACGTGCTCGGGCATTACGACATAGCCGTACACGCATAGTCCGTAATGCTGTCGCGCCCGTTCCAGGGAGGCTTCGAATGTGGTGCGGGAGGGTGCGTTCGCGAAATTTGGGCGTCTTTTGTAACAACTGAAGGTGAGGAAGTGCAGCTGGCCGGTTTCCTGATATCGCTTCAGTCCCCAGGGCATTTCGACAACTTACCCCGAGACTGCTGGCTTTGTCTGTGATGGAACAATGCTGAGTCTGTGATGAAAAACTGGCCCGCCCAAGCAGAGCTTGGACGGGGCACCCTCTAGGGTTAAGGAGATCACGCGGCTACTCCGCTCAGGATGACATTCTTATAGGGCCTGACCTCTCTCCAAATAAACGGGGCCGGTAGGAGGATGACCGGCCCCGCGTAACAACGACCGGCATGTTTAATTTCGCAACAACTTTTAAGCGGTGATCAGCGATTCCAAGGCGACGCGGTTTGGGATCACCAGCGTCGAGCCGGTCTGCTGGATGATGCGCTGCTTCTTGAATCCGGCGAAAAGCCGGCTCACCGTTTCTCTGGAAGACCCGATCATCTGCCCGATCTCTTCGTGCGTCAAAGCCAGCTTCATCTGGCTGGGGTTCTTGGATTTGGAGTTCTGGTCGAGAAAGCCCACGAGCAGACGGGCAAGTTTTTCGCTGGCCGAATCGGAAAGGATGAGGTCGCGGATTTCGCGGCAAGTGGAAGCGTAATCGGCGCTGATGTGCTGCGTCACCCACAGGGCAAACTCACCGTGCTGGCGCATGAGGCGCAGCAAATCATGCTGTCGCAGGAAGCTGATCTCGGACGGTTCCGTGGTCTCGGCCGTAGCTTCATACTGGCGGCCGGAAACTACCGCGGCAACTCCCAGCGGGCAGCCAGTGTCGGCGATGCGCAAAATCAGCGTGCGGCCGTCGCTGCCGCAAACGGAGAGCTTTACACGGCCGCGGCGCACGATGAACACTCCGCGCGGGGCTTGACCTTCGGCGAACAAAACCGCTCCCGGGGGATAGCTGGTGGTGATGGCGTCCTGCTCCAACGCCTCGGCTACAGCTGGAGGAAGATCGCAAAATGTCTTGTCCGCCGACGCCAGCTTCTGGGTATGGTTTACGACTTGTGTGGCCATATGTTGCCTCCGCTCACAAGTACTTTGGCAAGTCCCTCGCCATTGTTGATACTCGGGACCAATTTTACGGAAGTTGTCTAAGTGGAACGAAATAATAGCATTGTTGTGGTGCGGTAGCGAACATTATCTTTAGTGCCCGGCCGAGACCCTGTCCGGGAGTGCGTGGTTTCCCGCAGCTATGTGTGATCTCCATCACCAATCGGTTGGTTAAATGACCCCGCAGATTGGTTATATGACCAAAGGGACGATTGCAGAGGTAGAATCCTCGGCCTTCAAAGGGCATCGGTGAGTCCAGCTTTTCAATTCTGCAATCTGACCTCTAACCTGTGCAATCGTTTCAAGATCATCCTAACGTCGCATGGATGGTGTTCAACAGGGCGGTTCTTGAAAAGGGCTTTTCGAGCAAGGTAATGTCGCGCTTCAAGACTTCACGTTCCGCGATCAGTTCGCCGGTGTAGCCGGACATGAATACGACCTTCAGATCAGGGTGGGAGGGGCGCAGGCGCTCCACTAATTCAGGACCGCTCATGCGGCGCATCACCACGTCGGTCAACAACAGATCGATGGGATCGGGATGGGTCTCAACCCATTCGAGAGCGGACTTGCCGTCATCGGCCTCGACCACGGTGTAGCCGTGTTCCTGGAGGAGTTGCCGGGTCAGGGCGCGCATGATTTCGTCATCTTCGACGAGCAGGATCGTCGTCCCTTGCCGCTTCGGACTGACGGTCTCGACTTCAGCTTTGGATTCGAGCCCGATTTTGTGATCGGCGCTGGGGAGATAAATCTTGAACGTCGTTCCGTGTCCCAGTTCACTGTAGACCAGGATGTGTCCGGCGCTTTGCTTGACGATGCCGTAAACGGTGGCCAAACCCAAACCGGTTCCTTTGCCCTGCTCTTTGGTGGTGAAGAAGGGTTCAAAGATGCGCGAGACGGTAGCTTCATCCATGCCGTTGCCGGTATCGCTGACCGCCAACAGAACATATTTTCCCGGAGCCATGGCTTGATGCTGCTCGGCGAATCCCTCGTCAAAGTGTTCGGCGCGAGTTTCGAGAATAAACTTGCCGCCTCGGGGCATAGCGTCGCGCGCGTTGACCGCGAGGTTGACTACGATCTGGTCGAGCTGTCCCGGGTCGGCCTCAACTACCGCCGCGGGCGATTTGGTCACCATAAGAATCTCTACATCGTCTCCCATCAGCGGACGCAGGAGCTTGCTGACATCCTTCAACCGCTCGTTCAGATCGAGAAGACGGGGCTGGACGGAGGAAGACCGGCTGAAGGTGAGCAGTTGGCGAGTCAACGAGGAGCCGCGTTCGGTTGCCTTCTTGATGTTGTCGACGTAGTGCGCAGAGTCCGCCTTGGGATCGATGCGGTCGCGGAGAAATTCAGCGCAGGCATTGACGATTCCGAGGATGTTGTTAAAGTCGTGCGCGACTCCACCAGCGAGCCGGCCGATTGCCTCCATCTTTTGGGATTGATTCAGCTGGCTCTCCGCGCGCCTTTGGGCGGTGATGTCGCGGGCAATGGCGGACGCTCCGATCACGTCGCCTCTCGCATTGCGCAAGGGAGACACGGAAATGGAGACATCCAGGCGCTGACCGCTCTTTGTTACCCGCGCCGATTCGTAATGCTCAATGCTTTCGCCGCGTGCAATTTTCTGCAGAATTTCGGGGATTTCATCGGGACGATCGCTCGGCGCCAGGATGGAGATGTGCTTCCCGACGGCCTCTTCCGGGGTGTAACCATAAATGCGCTCCGCTCCTTTGTTCCAACTGGTGATGATGCCGTCGAGGTCCTTGCCTATGATCGCGTCTTCGGAGGAATCGATAATCAAGGCCAGCCGCGACCGGTATTCTCCAAGTTGTTCGGCCGTTCTCCGATGGAGTTCTTCGTTCGCTCGACGCAGTTCTTCTGCGATGCGCTTGCGATCGCTGATGTCGCGGATTGCGCTGAAGACGAACATGCCCTTATCGGTGGAGACCGGGCTGAGACTGATTTCCACCGGGAATTCCGAGCCGTTGCGCCGTCTGCCGTAGAGATCCAGATCCGCTCCCATGCGGCGCGTCTTCGGTGTTTCCGCGAAGCTCTGGCGATGATGGTGGTGCCGGGATCGATAGCTCTCCGGGACGAGCAGTTCGACTTTCTGGCCAATCAATTCGTCCCGGGTATAGCCAAATAGCGCTTGGGTTTGTGAATTGACTTGAACAATGATGCCGTCGCGATCCACCGCAACGATGGCATCGGGAAGGGTTTCCAGGAGATCGCTGGAAAGGAGAACATCAGCGATGGTATTGGCTGAGAGTAAGGGCTGCTGTTGATCGGAGGAAGGTCGTGACATAGCTGTCAATCGTTAAATCTATGTCGGAACCTGCCCGCCTGTAAAGGCGTGGGCCGAAGGCGTAACGGTTGCTGTCCAGGAAACTTCATGGAATGGACCTGCGCGTCAATTACACTCAGCATGGCGAGGAGCGCATGCCCGGTTCAATCTTGCCAGGTTCAAAGATGCGAAGCCCAAATGCGAAGGAACCATCACGTTCGGTGCTCGCCCCAGTGCGCGTGGTATTTCAAGCAGTGGTCGTGACGGTTGTGCCCGAAGCGAAACAACTGGACGAACCTGGCTGGCTGGCATTGGAAGAACTGGTGGAAGACGCGCTTGAATTTCGACCGCCAGCTCTGCGCCGACAGCTTCAATTTTTCCTGCGAGCGATCGAGTGGCTGACAGTTGTGCGCTACGGCCGCACCTTCTCTGGGTTGGGCTCTGGGTTGGGCTCCGGGTTGGGGAACGAGCAACGCAACCGCGTCCTCCGTCACTTGCAGGATCACCCCGTAGAACGTATCCGCTCCGGATTCTGGGGGTTGCGTACCCTCGCATTATTGGGTTATTACGGACGACCTGAAGGCGCGCACTCCATAGGCTATCGTCCCGATCCACGCGGCTGGGAGGCGCTGCATCGACGATGACACGCCGCAGTTATGACATCGTGATCATTGGCTCCGGCGCAGGCGGAGGAACGGTGGCCCAGGAGTTGTCTTCGCTATGCCGGGACGGCGTGCGCATCGCGGTACTCGAAAAGGGTCCGAAACTCCGCGATGAGGAATTTACCGGCCGCGAAGTGGAGATGGCGACGGCGCTCTACGAGGATGGTGGAGGGTTCCTGACCGCCGAGCAAACCATGACGCTGGCCTTCGGAAGCGCGTATGGCGGGTCGACGGTCGTATACACCGGCACCTCGATGCTTCCCCCCGAACGAGTTCTCGAGCGCTGGAACGTGGCGGGGCTGACCTTTGCGGACGTTGAACAACGCGCGCGAAAGTATATGGCGGAAAATAACGTCCACCTGCTGGAGGAGTCGCTGCTCAACGAAAACAACCGGCTGTTCGTCGAGGGATGCCGGCGGCTTGGCTATCGCCCTGAGCAGTTCCCCGTAAACCTGAAAGGGTGCCGGGGATCGAGCCTGTGTAATCTAGGTTGTCCGAACCAGGCGAAACAGGGCACCAATCGGGTGCAGTTGCCGCGCGCGGAACAAAACGGAGTGGAAGTGGTGACGCGTTGCGAGGTGCTGCGAATCGAAGCGCAGCGGATCGAAGACAAGAAAATATTTGTAAGGGTCAGCGAGAAAGCGGAAGGCAGTAAAGGCGAACCCTCAACCTGGGAAGCAGGCAACTACCAGATCGACGCCAAAGTCGTAGTCGTTTGCGGCGGCGCGGTAAGTTCTTCGGCACTACTGCTGCGGTCTGGATTTGGCCGCAGCCTGCCACGATTGGGACGCGGGTTCACCTGTCATCCTGCATTCATCATGGTCGCCGAACACGAACGGCCCATCACCAACGCAGTCGGTCACCCCAAGAGTTTCTACCTCGACCAGTTCTCGGAGAGCGATCACTTCCTGCTCGAGACTTGTATGTACTTCCCGTTTATCACCGCCAAGGCGATGGTGGGATTCGGTGAAGAACACGCTCGCTTCATGCGCGCCTTTCCGCGGTTGCAGATGATCCTGGTGCTGGCGTGTGACGATGTGGACGACCACAATCGCGTGACGGTCGACAGAGATGGGTGCCCGGTGGTTCACTACCGCTTCACGCCGGAGGTGATTCACGGCCTGGTGCAGGGAGCGATTACGTCGGCGAAGATTTCTTTCGCAGCCGGAGCGGTTCGCGCGCATGTGCCGGTTTCACACTCTCCGACCGTGGAACGCGCGGACGCCGAACATCTAGACCAGATTGCGGAGAATCCGGATTTTAAACCCGGAAAGCTTTCGATCTCAGCCGCGCACCTGCAAGGAGGTTGCGCCATGGGGAACAGTCCCGAGGATTCGGTGACCGATTCTTATGGCCGAGTGCACGGGGTTCCAGGGCTGTATGTGGCCGATTCGAGCCTGTTTCCGAATTCGCTGGAAATCAATCCTTACTTGACCATCATGGCCCTGGCCGACCGTGTGGCGGAGACCGTCCGCAAGGATGTGAAGACATTATGAGCAAGACATTATGACCGAGACATTATGAGCAAGATGACGGGCGGTGACATCGTCGTGCGTGCGCTGGAAGATGAAGGGGTACCTTTCACTTTCGGCATTCCGGGCACGCACAACATCGAACTCTACGATTCACTTGCCCGTTCCACTAGCGTGCGCCCGGTTCTCGTCACCGATGAACAGAGCGCTTCTTTCATGGCCGATGGAGTCGCGCGGGCTTCCGGTCAGCTTGCGGCGGTGAACGTCGTTCCTGGAGCAGGACTGACACACGCGCTCTCGGGGATCGCCGAAGCTTATCTCGACGGAATCCCGATGCTTGTGCTCGCCTGCGGGATTCGACGGGATACGGGGAGGGCGTTCCAACTCCACGACGTTGATCAACTCGCCATCGCGCGACCCGTGACCAAGGCGCAGTTGCGCGCGGAGCATGGATCCGAAATTTACGCGACCATCCGCCGGGCTTGTCAAATCGCGCGCAGTGCCCCGGCTGGGCCGGCGTTGGTCGAGATTCCCGCCGAGCATTACTTTTTCCGTCATGATGCTTGTCTGGAGGCGCCCAATCCGCAACCCGCGGCGCCGGCAACCCACAGAGAACTTGTCGAGCGCGCTTGCCAATTGATCGAAGCCAGCCGCCGGCCTTTACTATACATCGGGAGTGGGGCGGTTGAGGCCGGTGCCGATCTCGTGGCTTTGGCCGAACGACTGAATGCTCCGGTTGCCACCACCATTGCGGGCAAGGGCGTTTTCAACGAGACGCATCCCCTTTGGTTGTGGTGTGGCTTTGGCGCTGCCGCGCCTTCGTTCGTGCGCAAGATCGCTGCTTCTTGCGATCTTACTTTAGCGATCGGCTGCCGCTTCTCTGAGGTTGGCACGGGAAGCTATGGCATGACGCCGCCGGGCAAACTGATTCACGTGGATATAGATCCTTCGGTCCTCGGAAAGAACTATCCTGCGGATCTGCCTATAGTTTCGGATGCCGCAAGTTTTGTCGCCTCCCTGCTTCCACATTTGAAGTCGCGGGCGGTGGATGAATCCCTGCGGCGCGATATCCGTTCCGGCCACGAAGAAGTCAAACAGGAATGGAAAACGCCAAAGAATTCCGAAGGAGTGTACCCGCCTCACCTCTTAGAAACTATTCAACGTCTGGTTGGGAACGACTCGATCTATACCACCGACAGCGGTAATGGGACCTTCCTGGCCATGGAGTGCTTACGCCTCCAACATTCGCGTTCATTCCTTGCGCCGGTGGATTATTCGTGCATGGGTTACGCCGTGCCGGCCGCGCTAGGAGCGGCCCTTGCCTGTCCTGATCGCCAAGTGATTTCGCTGGCGGGCGATGGCGCATTCCTGATGACAGGTTTGGAACTGCTTACCGCGCGCCAGCTGAATCTGCCCGTAATGGTGTTGGTCTTGCGCGACCGCGAGTTAGCGCAGATTGCGCAGTTTCAGCAAATTGCGCTCGGGCGGAAAACCTGTAGTGAGCTTCCTGATTATGACTTGTCCGCCATTTGCCGCGGTGTTGGCGTAGAGTACCTGGCATTGCGTCGTAACGCCGATGCCGAGGCGATTCTCAAACAGGCGCTCACAGTAACTGGGTCTGGTCATCCCGTCGTCGTCGAGGTTGCAATCGATTATTCCGAGAAGACTTATTTCACACGCGGCGTGGTGCGCACAAATCTGGGCCGTTTGCCTTGGCCTGATCGTATACGCTTCGTCTTGCGTGCTCTGGGACGAAAGCTGGGCTAGCGCGTGCAGAAAGACCTCGCGTGAATGTTGCCGGACATTGTTAGTTGCTCTTTGTTGTTAGTTGCTCTATTGGGTCGCTGCCACGCGTGCTTTCGCGCGGGCGACGAGGGCGTCGAAGCGCGGGTCGCCGTGCAGCGACTTCAGATCAGGGTCCATCGCCATATCCAGCGCCACCCACCCTGAAAGACCATGGTCTAGCGCATCGCGCAACGCCGAAAGCGCCTCATCATGTTTGTCCTGGTGTGCCAGGACGCAGCCGAGGTTATAAGTGGAAAGAGTGGTATCGGGGCTGTCCGGTCCAAGGACACGGCGCTGAATGTCACGTGCCTGGGTCAACAATTTCTCCGCCTTGGCGTACTCGCCCATTTGCGTCAGCGTGTCCGCCAGGTTACTCATGGACTGGAGTGTCTGCAGATGCTCCGGTCCAAGGACCCGGCGCCGGGCGTCGAGTGTCTGCTGATACACCTTCTCCGCCTCGAGGTAATGGCCTTCGTACCTTAGAACCAATCCCAGGTAGTTCATCGACGCAAGGGTTTGCGGATGTTCCGGGCCGAGGACGCGGCGGCGGATATCGAGCGCCTTCCGAATCAACCCTTGCGCTTCGGTATATCCGCCGATATATTGACCTTGATCTTCGCCTTCACGGATGAGTAAGACGGCCAAACGGATCATCGAGTCGACCGTGTCCGGATGTTCCGGGCCGAGGACGCGGCTGCGGATCTCAACCGCCTCGCGAATCAACTTTTCCGCCTCGGAGTAGTGGCCCTCGTCAGCCAAGGTGTTGGCCAAGTTGCTCATCGAGAGCGCCGTGTCGGGGTGATCGGGCCCTAGAACGCGCCGGGAAACGTCGAGCGTTTCCCTTTGGAGTTTCTCCGCCTCGGCGTACTCGCCGCGCACCCGCAGTGCATTCCCGAGACTTGTCGCAGACTCAAGTGTCTCGATGTGTTCCGGTCCGAGCGCACCGCGTTGAGTAGACAAGGCACGTTCGAACAGTGCTTGAGCGCGTGACACAAGTCCCAGGCTGAGATAGACGTTCCCCATCGTGTACATGAGCCGGGCTTGCAGTTCGGGATCCTTGGCCAGACCCGCGTCAATGTCGCCCGAGGCTTTGTCGAGGATCTCGCGAGCCGTAACGCTGTTCCCACGGGCTTCGTTTGGGTCAGACACCTTGAACATTCCCGTCATGAAGTCCGTGATGCGATTTGCTCGATCGCGCTCGCGTGAAGCCCGGTCCCTCTCTTGCGTGGCCCGGTCGCGCTCGACCGCAATCCGGCGCAACTGAACTGCCTGCACGCCGGCAAATCCTGCGAGCAGAACGATCAATCCCGCCGCCGCTCCCACCGCTACGCGGTGCCGCCGAATATATTTGCGCAAGCGATAGCCGGCGCTCGCAGGGCGCGCCATAACCGGCTCATGGTTCAGATATCGCGCCAGATCCGCCGCCAACTCGGAGGGGGTTCCATAGCGCCGCCCGCGGTCCTTTTCGAGCGCCTTCATCGTGATCCAGTCGAGATCGCCGTGAAGCAGGCTCGCCAACTGAGCGGGCTCGGTCCCGCGCATTTCAGCGACCGAGGCGGAAGACTCCTTTTCCAGTTCCACTTTTGTGCTGGGCCGTGGCGCATCCTGTTCCCGCAGTTGCCGCAGCACTTCGTCCAGCGGCTGCTTCTGCCATTGCTTGGTGTCGAAGGGGAGAAGCCCCGTCAGCAATTCATACAGAACCACGCCGAGCGAGTACACGTCCGTGCGAGTGTCAACGTCCTCCTCCGCGCCCGGGTTGGCCTGGTTGGCCTGCTCGGGGCTCATGTAGCCAGGCGTGCCTACAAATCCCCCAACATGTGTGAACAATGTTGTGAACGACGACTCACCAGCAGCGAAGGGAGTGGCCGCTTTGGCCAGTCCGAAGTCGATGAGGCGCGGCACCGGTTCACCATCCAGTTCCACCACCAGAATGTTTGCCGGCTTAAGATCGCGATGAATGATGGCCTTCTGGTGCGCGTGCTGCACCCCGGCACAGGCCTTGATGAAGATCTCCAGCCGTTCGCGAATATTCAGTTTCTTGTGATCGCAGTATTCGGTGATAGGCTCTCCGGGGACGTACTCCATCACGAAGTAGGGTTGGCCGTCGGGAGTCGCACCGGCGTCAAATACTTTGGCGATCGCCGGATGATCCATCAGCGCCAACGACTGGCGCTCGGCCTGGAAGCGGCGGAGCAGAGAATCATCGTACATGCCGGCGCGGATCAGCTTAAGTGCAACTTGCCGCTGCAGGGGTGCAGACTGCTCAGCCAGCCATACTTGCCCCATTCCGCCCTCGCCGATTTTCTTGACCAGACGATAGGGACCAATGGACTGGAGAGGCTGCGCCTCCTGCTTGACCTCACCCGCCCAGGGATGTTCCGACAACCCGTCCGATCGGGCGTAGGCGGAAAGCAGCGACTCGATCTCGGCCACCAGGGACTGATCCTGCCCGCAAGCCTCACGCAGGAATTCGCCCCGCTGGCTGGGCTCGCGCTGCAAAGCCGCCTCAAATAGCTCTTTAGCCTTCTCCCACTGCCTGGTTTTTTCCACCGGCGCCTCGTTGCATCTCGCGCGTCAACCACGCCCTGGCCATACTCCAATCGCGTTTCACCGTGGCCGCGGAAACGTCGAGAGCTTCCGCCGTCTCCCCGACTGTCAGTCCGCCGAAAAACCGCATCTCCACAATCCGACCCTGCTGCGCGTCGCGTCGCGAAAGTTGGGTCAACGCATCATCCAGAGCGAGTACATCGACGCCCTGTTCTTGCGCCACATCGAAACCTTCGAAGCTCTTGTCCAGTTCCACCTTGCACTCCGGACCCCGCTTGGCAGCGCGGCGGCGGCGTGCGTAGTCCACCAAAATCTGTCGCATGAGTTTAGCCGCTATGCCAACAAAGTGGGCACGATTCTGAATTTGAACCGGGCTCTGGTCCACGAGCCGCAGATAGGCTTCATGCACCAGGGCCGTGCTTTGCAGGGTGTGACCCGGGCGCTCGGCCCTCAGGTAGTGGTGTGCCAGCGCGCGCAATTCCTGATAGACCACAGGAATCAGGGCCTGCAGCGCCTCCTGATTTCCCCCCTGCCACTGGGCAATCAACTCGGTGACGGACTCGGCTGGTCGAGGCAATGCCTGGCTCCTCCTAACCTATTGATCCAGCACAACGTAGCCATTTTCGGACTCGAAGTCAATGGCACAAAACTCCGGTTCGACCACGGGGGCACAGGCTCCGCATCCGGATTTTCCCGCTTCCCAGAAAGATTTTTGAGCCCATCCGCCCGGGCTTTTCGCATTACCCAGTAGAAGTTAAGAAACGAGTACTCGCACGAAGTCCAATGCAGGGGTTCCAGTCCAAATCAGAAGGAGATATGACATGCGACCAACAACGTGGGCTCAGCGGCTGCAAGCTCTAACCGGAATGTTTTTCGTCGTTCTGTTCTGTGCCGTGGCGGCCGTTCCCTCGCCTGCACAAGCGCCCGACACCTTAGTGAATTTCGACGGAACCATCGGCGGAAATCCCGCCAGCATGTCTATGATCCAGGGTACCGACGGCAATCTCTGGGGAACAACCCTACGAGGCGGCGCCACTTACGACCCCGGCATCAACCAGGGTTACGGCGAGGTCTTCAAAATGACCCCGTCGGGCGCGTTCACGATCGTCTACAACTTTTGCTCGCAAGCGAACTGCACCGACGGCAGCTTCTCTTATGCCCCGCTGGTGCAGGGCACCGATGGCAACTTTTATGGGACAACCGCAGGTGGCGGCGCCTACAACGGCGGCTCGGTCTTCAAGCTCACACCCCAAGGCGAGCTGACCACACTTTACAGTTTTTGCGAGGTGCAAGGCTGTCCCGACGGCACGAATATTTACGGAGGATTGATTCAGGCCTCCAACGGCGACTTCTATGGGGTAGCCGAGGAAGGCGGAACGGGCGGTGGTTGCGGGTGTGGCACCGTCTTCAAGATCACCAAGAAGGGTAAGCTGACGACGATCCATAATTTCAAGGGTGCCGACGGAGCCAGCCCCGTGGCCGCGCTGATCCAGGTTTCCAGCGGAGCTTTCTACGGGATGACCTCTACCGGCGGGGCCAACAACTCAGGCACGGTTTTCAAGATGACTGCCGGCGGCAAGATCACAACGCTTTACAGTTTCTGTGCGCAAAGTGGTTGTGCTGACGGTGGCGCCCCTCAGGATTCCCTGGTCCAAGGTAGCGACGGCAACTTCTACGGCACAACGTACATTGGGGGGACCAGCCCCGGCTACGGCACCGTCTTCAAGATCACACCCAAAGGCAAACTCACGACGTTGCAGAGCTTTAACAATGACGGCGCTCACCCCCAAGCTCCACTGATTCAAGCCACCGACGGCAACTTCTACGGCGTGACCTACAACGGCGATGGAAACAGCGAACCGTGTATAGCCGGGTGCGTTTTTCAGATCACCCCAACCGGCACGCTGACGAACCTGTACCAGTTCAACACCCAAGCTGCCGGCCTCCAACCGCTCGGCGGCCTGACGCAAGACACCAACGGAAACCTATACGGTTCAACCTATCTGGGCGGGTCTTGGGGAGAGGGTGCGGATAGCGGCACCATCTTCGAAGCGCCTGTGGGACTTGGCCCCTTCGTGACCACGACGCCCACCTTCGGCAGAGTTGGAGCGAAAGTCACTATTCTCGGAACCGATCTAACTAGCGCGAGCAGCGTTACCTTCAACGGCACGGCGGCCACCTTCACCGTAGTCTCAGCCACTGAAATCACAACTACCGTGCCCACCGGTGCGACCAACGGCACGGTCGAGGTAGTTACATCCGGCGGCACGCTTACGAGCAACCCGTCTTTCACGGTGACAAAATAATTTCCTGGAAGTAGTTCCGATTCCTGGCGGCAGCATGTGGATCAAGGTTCTTCAAGCTGCCGCCAGTTTTCGTCTTAGCCAGGCGGCCCACTTGTCCGTGCGCCCGATGTTATCTTTATCTGGACATCGAAATTTGGATATCGAAATCTGGATATCGAAATTTGGATATCGAATCGCCGGACACCGCCTTCATGGAAGTTCCAGTTCTGAAGACACTTTTTGAGCGGCATTTCCACTCGCCTGTCGAGCGGGTGCAGCCTCTGCAGGGGCAACTCGGTGGATCGGGCCGCCAGCTCATCCGGCTTTCCAGCGAAAAAACCAGCGCCATTGGCATTCTCTATGACGTGCGCGAAGAGAATGTCGCCTTTCTCGAATTCTCCCGGCATTTTCGCAAGCACGGTCTGCCGGTGCCGGAAATTTATGCGGAAGACTTGAGCCATGGCGCTTATCTCGAAGAAGACCTTGGCGACACCACGCTTTTCGAGTTTCTCTCGAGCCATCGTAGCGACGACCACCGTAGCGACGACCATCGTGACGGCGGGGCCATCGCTCCCGAGGCAGTCGCGGCTTATCGCAAAGTTGTCGCCGTGCTGCCGCGTTTTCAGGTCGAAGCGGGACGCGACTTGAACTACAAAGTGTGCTATCCCCGCGACAGCTTCGACGGCCAGTCCATCGCGTGGGATTTGAATTATTTTAAGTATTACTTTCTAAGGCTTGCGGGCATTCCCTTCAACGAGCAGGCGCTGGAAGACGATTTCAGCCGCTTGACGAAATTCCTGCTGAGCGCCAAGCGCGACTATTTTCTCTATCGCGATTTCCAATCCCGCAACATCATGCTGCGCAAAGTTCTGAATGAAGACCAGCCGTTTTTTCTCGACTACCAGGGCGGTCGCAAAGGCGCGCTACAGTATGACATCGCTTCTCTCCTGTACGATGCCAAGGCCGACCTGCCTCCCGATCTGCGGCAGCAATTGCTTGATCATTATCTCGACCGGCTCGCGGGGTTCCTCGATCTCGATTGCTCGGAGTTCATGCAGTTTTACTATGCCTACGTTTACGTCCGCATCATGCAAGCGCTCGGCGCATACGGTTTTCGCGGCTTCTACGAGCGCAAAGAGCATTTTCTGCAAAGCGTCCCGTATGCGCTGAAGAACTTGCGCTGGCTGCTTCACAATGTCGAGTTGCCCATCGCCTTGCCCACGCTGATGGAGGCCTTCAAGAGCATGGTGGCCTCGGATAGGTTGCAGGGCTTAACCTCCGAAGCGGCAAAAACGGAAAAGCTAACCGTGCGCGTTTTCAGTTTTTCTTTTCACCGCGGCCTTCCGCAGGACGACTCTGGAAATGGCGGCGGATTCGTTTTCGATGGCCGCAGTCTCCCGAATCCCGGGCGCGAGGAGCGCTTCAAATCTCTGACCGGCAAAGACGCGGCGGTCATCGACTATCTCAACCAGCAGGAAAGCGTGCATCAGTTTCTGGAGAGCGCCAAGTCGCTGGTGGATGCCAGCGTGAGCGCGTATCAGCGGCGTGGCTTCAAACACTTGATGGTCTCATTCGGCTGCACCGGCGGCCAGCATCGCTCGGTGTATCTAGCGGAGCAACTGGCGAAGCATTTGCGCATCAAGGATGAAGTGGAAGTGGTGGTGCGGCATCGCGAGCAGGAGCAACTGAATCCATGAAAGCGACAGAGCTGTGAAAGCGATGGCCCGATGAAAGTGATGGACCAATACTAATGAAGGCGATGATTCTGGCCGCCGGTCTGGGCACGCGTCTGCGTCCGCTCACCGACAATCGCCCCAAAGCTCTGGTCGAAATCAACGGCCGCACGCTGCTGGAGATCACGCTCTCCCGCCTGCGTACTTTTGGTGTCAGCGATGCGATTATCAATGTGCATCACTTCGCCGACATGGTGGTGGAGTATTTGAAAGCGAATAACAACTTCGGCATGCGAATTGAAGTCTCGCGCGAAGAGGTCTTGCTCGACACCGGCGGCGGTCTCAAGAAAGCTGCTCACTTCTTTCTGGAGAATTCCAATCTGGTCGACGAACCCTTTATTGTGCACAATGTCGACGTGCTCAGCACCATCGATCTCCGGCGCATGGTGCAATTTCACAATGAAAATCAGGCCCTAGCTACCCTCGCTGTGCGGGACCGCAACACCTCTCGCTACCTTCTATTCGATAATCAGCTTCAGCTCTGCGGCCGAAGATCTGGGAACGAGCCACCGGAGTTAGTGGACAGTCGGCAGCCATCTCAAGCGCTGGCTTTTTCCGGCATCCACGTCGTTTCTCCCCGCCTGCTTTCGATGCTGATTGAAGATGGAGCGTTTTCTATCATCACCTCCTATTTGCGTCTGGCTGCCCAGGGTGAAAAAATCCTTGCCTTTCGGGCCGATGAATATTATTGGCGCGATCTCGGCCGTCCCGAGGATTTGTCACAAGCTGCTCAGGATCTCAAGGAAAAAGATCGAGAACAGAAAATCGTCGCGCCGTAGGCGCAGCGTCGAAACTACTTTCAACTGATAATCTGGAACAAAAGATTTCGGAGACCGACGCTCATTGCCGCCTATATCGTCGCCCATTGTCAACGCACAGGAGATCACGAAAGCCTTCGGAGCGAATCCCCTTTTCCAGAACGTTTCTTTCACCATTTCTGATGGCGATCGTATCGGCCTGATTGGCCCGAACGGATCCGGTAAATCCACTCTGCTGCGAATTCTGGCGGGTGAGGTCGCTCCCGACAGCGGGGAAGTATCGTTTCGCAAGCGAACCCGCCTGGCTTGTGTCGAGCAAGACTCGCGATTCAAAATTGGCGCCACGGTGCGATCTGTGATTGAGAGCGCCCTCGATCTTTGCGGCGTCTCGAGGTCGGAGCGCGGCGCCCGCTTTGCTGAGACTCTCGGCCGCGCCGGCTTTGAAGATCTCGAAGCGTGGGCGACCGAGTTATCCGGCGGCTGGCAGAAGCGGCTCGCGATTGTCGAAGCGCTGGTGCAGCATCCCGACATCCTACTGCTCGACGAGCCCACTAATCATCTCGATCTTCCAGGAATCACGTGGCTAGAAGACCTCATCGAGCAGGCGGCGTTTGCCAGCGTAATCGTCAGCCACGACCGCTATTTCCTGGAGAATGTCACGACCGACATGGTCGAGCTCAATCGAATTTATCCCGACGGCTCGCTGCGCGTCCGCGGCAGCTACATCGCGTTTCTAGAGAAGAAGGAAGAATTTCTGCACGCGCAGTCCAAGCGTCAGGAAGCGCTCGAAAATCTGGTTCACGGGGAAATCGAGTGGCTCCGCCGCGGAGCGAAAGCCCGCACCCGCAAATCGAAAGCGCGCATCAGCAAAGCCGGCGAGCTTATGGGAGAGCTTGCCGACCTGAATGCGCGAACTCGCAGCGCCACAGCACAGATCGATTTTTCGGCGACCGACCGCAAGACCAAACGCCTGATCGAGCTGCAGGACGTGACTTGCACCATGGGAGATCGCGCGTTATTCGAAGGCCTGAACTTCATCCTCACCGCTGGAATGCGCGTTGGCCTCGTGGGGCCGAATGGCAGCGGCAAGACGACATTGCTCCGCTTGTTGCAGGGAGACCTGGCCCCAACCGGCGGCGAGATTCGCCGCGCCGATTGGCTGCGCATCGTCTACTTCGATCAGACCCGCACCCTCGATCCCGACGTGACTCTGCGCCGCGCGCTCGCACCGGACGGCGATTCCGTCGTCTATCGCGATCGTGTAATTCACGTCGCCGGATGGGCGGCGCGATTCCTGTTTACCGGTGAGCAACTCAGCCAGCCCGTCGCGCGCCTTTCCGGAGGCGAACGCGCGCGCGTCCTGATCGCGCAGCTCATGCTCCAGCCCGCCGACATTCTGCTGCTCGATGAACCTACCAACGACCTCGACATTCCAACTCTCGAAATTCTGGAAGAAAGCCTAATCGATTTCCCCGGTTCGCTCGTGCTGGTGACGCATGACCGCTACATGCTCGACCGAGTATCCAGCATCGTGCTCGGATTGGACGGAAAAGGCGGAGCCGATACTTTCGCCGACTACGCGCAATGGGAGCAATGGCAGGCGCAGCGCTCCAAGCTAGGCAACCGGCCAGACGCGGCAACGGCGGCGGCGACTTCGCAGACCTCAGTAGATTCGAGATCGGCAGCGCCAACTAAAAAGAAGCTTTCATACTTGGAAGCGCGGGAATATGCCACGATCGAGCAGCGAGTGGAAGAAGCCGAGCAGTTAGTGCAGGCGAAACGTGCCGAATTAGAAGATCCAGCCAACGCGATGGATGCTCCGCGTCTGGTAAGTGCGCAGGCCGCGCTGGACGGGGCTCAGCACGCCCTCGATGCCCTCTACGCGCGCTGGGCGGAACTGGAAAAGAAGAACGGGTGAGCTAACACCAAGCTACACCCGGACAAAATCAATAAACCCACGCTGCACATCCGTCCGCGTGAGTTTCACCCGAATTCTGTCGCCGACGTGCAACCCCTGCTCCCCTTGAGCCAGCAATCCTTCAATGTGCGGCTGCATGACGCGAACAAACGTTCCCTTTGGCATGACTCCGGTGACGATGGCATCGAAAGTTTCACCGACGCGATGGCTCATCGCCACAGCCGCCAATCGCTTCGACATTTCCCGCTCCACTTTTCGCGCGGCATCTCCTTTCTGGGTGCAGTTGGCAGCGATGCCGGTGAGATCGTTGTCGGAATAGGGTCCGGGCTTTCCGTCGAGCAAACTCTTGACGAGCCTTTGGGTTACGATATCGGCAAAGCGCCGATTGGGCGCGGTCGAATGCGTGTAATCCTGCACGGCCAGTCCGAAGTGCCCCTGCGCGGGATCGCCCGGACGCTCCAGAATATATTCGCCCGGCCCGATCAGCTTGATGACTGCGAGCGACAAATCGGCGAAGTGGTCGGGATCGGCGGCTTTCCGCTTCAAAAGAAAATCGTTGAGTGCCTTGGAATCGGGCTGTGCGGGCAGCTTCTCACCCTGCAGTGCAGCTAACCGCACGATGCCATCCCAATGCTCGGGAGTTTTCACGATGCGGCGCAAGGAAGAAACTTTTTCCAGCAGCCGCGCCACCACACCATTGGCAGCGATCATGAAGTCTTCAATCAAATCGGTGGCCCGATTCTTCACTACCGTCGCGACGCCCGTAACCTGCTGATTGAGCAGCAGTGGAACCACTTCGGCGGTGTCGATGTTGAGCGCGCCGTTAGCGTAGCGCAATTTCCTGAGCGCCTGGGCGACCTGATCCTGAAGTTTGAGCTGCGCCTGCAGATCCAAAGACGCAGCCACTTTGGAAGGAGCCGCTCCTGTACCCTCCAGCCACGCTCCAACCGCGTTGTAGGTGAGTTGCGCCTGGTTACGAACGATCGCGCGATATACGTTGCTGGAACTAAGCGAGCCGGCGGCACTGACCACGAATTCAGTCACTACGGCCGGCCTGTCCACGTCTGGGAGCAGTGAAGACGCGCCGGTTGAGAGCTCGCTCGGCAACATCGGGAAAATGGTCACGCCGGTATAAACGGTCGTCGCCTCTCTAGCCGCGTGCTGATCGATGGGAGTGTCCTTGGCGACAAAGGCATCGACATCGGCGATGCCCACCATCACTTTGACGTCGCCATTCGGCAAACGCTCGGCGACTTCGATCTGGTCGAGATCCTTCGACGTATCGTTGTCGATCGAAGACCAAAGCAGCCTGCGCAAATCACGCACCGTATCCGAGGGCGTCAGTTGCGGCGGATGAGCCCTGATATCCGCCAGTTGTTGCTGGGTCGCGGGCGGGAAATTCGGTTCGAAACCCTCGGCCAGCATGACCTGCCGCGCCATTGCCTGAAGATCGACAGAAGGAGTCCGGGAATCGTTCATCACTGCTCCGCTTTTGTGGAATAGAAGTTTGAAAAGGCTACCATGAGTCCCTAGTTGCGATGGCGATTCGATGCGACCTTTGCCCTGTGACCTCAGTGACCCCTGTGGCTAAGCCTTCGACCGTTGAAGGCGCCACATCGTGATATTCTAATCACAGCAGCTGCGTCTTCCTCCGATACGATTAGGACCGATTCCCGCAGTTCCAATAAAAGATCATGATTTCAGTCAGCAACGTGTCGATGCGCTACGGCGCCAAAATTCTGTTTGACGAAGTTTCCACCGGGTTTATTCCGGGGAAGCGCTACGGCCTGACCGGTCCCAACGGGGCAGGCAAAACCACATTTATGAAGCTTTTGACCGGCGAACTCGAGCCGCAGAAGGGAACCGTCGTCCGCCCGCGCAAGCTCGGTGTTCTGAGCCAGGATCAATTTGCCTTCGATAAGTATCGCGTGATCGATGCGGTCATTATGGGCAACCGTCGCCTGTGGGCAGCCCTCGAAGAACGCGAAATTATCTACGCGAAGCACGAAATGACCGACGCGGACGGCATGAAACTCGGCGAACTCGAAGGCATCGTCGGCGAAGAAGACGGCTACACCGCCGAAACGGACGCCGCGATTCTGCTGCAGGGCCTCGACATTCCCGATGAGATGCACGAGCGGAAGATGTCGGAATTGCCGGGCGGCCAAAAAATGCGTGTGCTGCTGGCGCAGGCTCTGTTCGGGCATCCGCAGGCGCTGTTGCTCGACGAGCCGACGAACCACCTCGATCTCGACTCGATTCACTGGCTGAAGAATTTTCTCAATCAATACGAGGGCGTGCTGATCGTGATTTCGCACGACCGTCATTTTCTCAACGGCATTTGCACCCACATTGCCGACATCGATTACGAGACCATCATCACTTACACCGGCACTTACGACGACATGGTCGTCGCGAAGACGCAGATTCGCTCGCAGATCGAATCGCAAAACGCGCAGCGCGAAAAGAAAATTTCGCAGTTGAACGAGTTCATCGCGCGCTTTGCCGCCGGAACCCGCTCCAGCCAGGTGCAGTCGCGGCGCAAGGAAGTCGAGCGCCTGCAGGTCACTGAGCTGGCGAGGTCGAATATCCAGCGTCCTTACCTGAAGTTCGAACAGAAGCGGCCCTCGGGCAAACACATCTTGGAAGTGGAAGGTGTAACGAAGTCGTACGGAAATGCGAAGGTGATTTCCGGCTTTACGGCGAGCGTGATTCGAGGCGAAAAAATCGCGCTGATGGGCCGCAACGGCGCCGGCAAAACCACCCTGGTAAACGCGTTGCTCGTGAACTCGCCGACGGTTTCAGAATCAGAGCTGTGCAAAACGAGTAGCTACAATGGGCCATTTATAGACGGCGGAAAAGTTATCTGGGGTCACGAAGCTGCCGTAGGATATTTCGCGCAGGATCACAAGGCGCTAATCGAGCCCGGCATCAAGGTTCTGGAGTGGCTCCATCAGTGGGATCCTTCCGCTTCCACCGAAGAAATTCGCGGCATACTCGGCCAGATGCTGTTTCCGCGCGATGACGCCGAAAAGCGCACCGACGTGCTCTCCGGCGGAGAGGCCGCGCGGCTGCTCTTCTGCAAACTGATGCTGCAGAAGCCGAACGTGCTCGTACTCGACGAGCCGACCAACCATCTCGATCTGGAATCGATCAACGCCCTCAACATTTCGCTGCAGCGTTACCCGGGAACGGTACTCCTGGTCACGCATGACGAAGATCTGATTGACGAAGTCGCGACGAGGATATGGCACTTCGAGGGCACCCACGAAATCACCGATTTCAAAGGCGCGTATGCCGAGTACCAGGCCGTTCTCGCCTAACGGCTTCGAACCAGCAAGCTACTTACTCTTCGCGTCCTTGTGAACGATCGACAGAAGAGGACTTTTCTTCGCCTTCTTCGTCGCGCTCGATCGTTTGCCGGATTTGGAAGCGCCCCCGACAATATCAGCGACGGAGGTGCTCTCCAGTATCTTGGCCGCGGCATCGCGCACCTCCAGAAACACACCATAGAGCGCGCGATGGTCGGGATCGGTGACAATGAGGCTGCGCAGTTGATCTGCATCCCCGAAGGGTGCGAGTGGGCCGTCCACGAGACGAATGATCTCGCTGAGTTTGATTTCTGCTGGCGCCCGCCGCAGCCGATAACCGCCCTTCGCGCCCCGAACGCTTTCCACGATGCGCGCGTTTTTGAGTTCCAGCAGAATTAATTCAAGAAATTTCTCCGGCAGGTCGCTGTCAATGGCGATGTCCCGGATCTTAACGGTCTCAGTTCCGTATCGGCGGCCAAGGGTCATGATCGCTTGCAGCGCGTAAAGCCCTTTTTGCGAGATCTTCAATCCCGTATCCTTTCCAACCGCTTTCTGCGATTCTCGGTCGCCGCTACCGCGTCCGTCGACCCAGCCGCGAGCTTCCGTATTGGACGTACTCTAGTGCTCTCCAGCTTGCTTTGCAACTGATCTTGTTATCAAAATGCAGGCGCAGTTATGTGTAAGTGCAAAACCTTTCACCCGAAAACATTATGTGCATTGGTTCGTGGTCACATCCACCATGTAAGTTTACTTCCATTGGACTACCCTCGCTTCAGCGCAAGCATCAAGATAGTCGGCGACAAGATTCACCAGCAAAGGTCCGTATTCGGCAGAGACCGCGTCGCGTATCTCGCCCACGGTGCGCTTGCCATTCACGAAGTTCACGATCTCATAGGCATAAAGCTCAGACTGGTCACGCACGTTCAGCAGGTGACTGGCTTCGCCGTTGATCAGCTTGATTTTCGCGTAGCGCTCTTTGCCCAGGCGTGCCAACAGAACGTCGTCGTTCTGGTAACCCAGCGGACCGAATTCGCCCACGCGGATTGGCACGCGTTGCGCATTGCCGTCGCTGGCCCAAGGTGCGCTGGGCGCCGTTCCTTTCGCTCCACGTAGCTTCGCCTTTGTGTCGAGCCAACGTTGGAAACGTGAGGCTTGATCCGCGAGCGCTTTTACTTCCTCCGAATCCGCGTCTGCAGGTCCGCCGGTGAATTCGACCGCGGAATGCAGGGTTGCGCTTTCACACTGCAGTGTTTGACTTACAAGATTGTGTGCTTCATACCAGGCGACGCCCGCTTCGAGTTGAGGATCATCCACTAACTGCTGTGCCGCTCCGAAGACCTGGGCGAATCGAGCTTCCGCCTGGGCAGCGAGGAACGGGAGTAACGTTGGAAGTTGTTGCGCAGTGACACTTGCATACGCATATCCCGAAGCGGCTCCGAGCAGCGCTACGCGCCGCAACTTCGTGGCATCGATCTGATCGAGGCTGTCATGGTCGGTGTGGATGTAGATGTCGGGCCAGTCGCGAAGGTAAAGTGACGGGACAGCGATCGTGGAAGAGTCGTAGTCATCGTGATCGCTGCCGCTTGCATACGGCGTCACATCGGCGAAGAGTTCATTGCGGGTGCCTTGTCCGCCGGCGCGAGTCTCGACAATACCGGCGTCGGCAGGCAATTCGCCGGCTGCGTATCCGCTGGCGGCGGCTCGAATTGCATCGAGAAACACGGCGCCCACATCGGTTACGAAACTCGGAAGCGACCACGGCGTGCCGGTGACATGGAGCACCGACTTGTTTTTGAAGGGATCGCCGCCAACCATGTCCATGTGGATGTTGGCGCGTAACCGCTGCCTGATCTCCGGATGTGTGGCGAGAAAAGCCATGGTGCCCTCGACCTCCGGGCCCCAGATGAAACGCAATGTGCGTTTGGGTCGCGGCAGTTGGCCGGATTCGATTAAGCGCGCCAGCACGCGCGCCGATTCAAGAATGGTGACGCACCCGCTTCCGTTATCGTTGGCTCCCGGACGTTCGTGATCGAGATGGCAGCTATAAACAATTTCTCCCGCAGCCGGGTCCGTGCCGGGAATTGTGGCGGTGACTACCGTCCAGTGGCCGGGACCGACGGTGGCTTTCACGTGAGCGTTAAGAACAATCGATTCGCCGTTTCGCAAGCGAGTCCGCAATGCCTCGGCGGTCTGGCGAGAGACCATGAAGGCGAAGCCGGACGGTTGACGCGCATTCAGATGGCCCCACCGGACCACGGTTGTGTCCAAGCCGGACCAGGCCGTGGTCTGGTTGGGCATGTCGCTGACGATGCCCGCGGCGCCATGCTGTGCGATCGCCAACTCCTGCACGCGCGCCAGAACTCCGTCGGCCAGTACGATCTTGCCGCGCACGTCGTTGTTCTTGCCGGAATAATCGGCCTCGCTCGCACCGTTGCCGACGTCGACGAGTTCAGTTTCCACGTCGGCGCTGTGACTGTAATCTGCGAGGTGGATGGGATCGGTTTTCCAATCCCCGAGAAGAAGATGTTGCGGACGGACTTCCCACAGCCGAGCCTCTTCGACCGTCCAAGCGAGGTAAGAGCGCATCAGACCATAATTCTTGCTGCCGTCGATAGGGAACTGCTCGCTATGAGCATCGGCAAGGCCATATTCGCGCGCACGTTGCAGAACGAATTGTGCTGCCTGATCAAATTCTGGAGTTGCCGGCACGCGATGCAAACCCGTCAAGTAGCGCAGGTTCTCGTAGGGAGCAGCGCCACTCGATTCATCTCGCAGCGCGGTCCACTGAGTCGCGCTGAGAAACGGCTGTTGACCAAAAGCACAGAGCGTAGCGAGCGCGAGAAAAAAACACACCCGGGGGAAAGTTCGCATAAGTTAACTTCGCATAAGTTAACGACGATAGCAGACTGAGATCGGGAAACCCTGCTACAGAGTTGACGCCATCTTCATCGCCGGCTCGCCGACCTCGTCATGCGATTCGCCTTCAAGACAAACGCGATGCCACAACTCAAGGTTGAGCAAGCGCCAAATGCGATCGTAATTGTCGCGATGCTTCGCGCGATGCTCGTCAAACAGTTTTTCAACCGCTTCGCGCCGGAAGTATCCGCGATCCAGGCTCCGCGGTTCAAGCAGCATCGCGCGAATCATTTCCAGCCGCGGTCCGGCCAGCCAGCCACTCCACGGTGTGGGAAATCCCAGCTTCGGACGGTACAGAATCGAGTGCGGCAGCAGACCTTCCATCGCCTTTTTCAGAATTCGTTTGCCGGCGAGTCCCTGGATCTGCACTTCGCGCGGAATTCGCGTCGCAAACTCGACCAGCACGTGATCGAGAAACGGCACCCGGCTTTCGATGGATGCTGCCATGCTCATGTTGTCCTGCTTCATCAGCAGTTCGACCAGGTAAGTCTTGATATCGGTGTAGAGCAGCCGTTGCAGCATTTCGCCCGACGAGTGATCCCAGTAATCGAGAACATTCTTATATGCGGTGCTGGGCGCGGCTTCGCGCGCGAACTCACTCGTCAGCAATCCTTTCTGCTCCGCTTCGCCGAAGGCGGAAAAGAAATTATCGAAGTAGAACGAAGCCCAGGAATTTCCATCCTTGGCCAGAAATGTGTGTTCCAGTTTCCGGCGCAGGTTGGCTCCGAGCAACGAAGAGGTGGCAATCGTTTTGCGCAATCCGTGCCGCAAAATACCCGGAACCACACCGCGGTACACACGATCCATGGCCGCGTTTTTCACCGTGAAGGCGTAGCGCATGTAGCCCGCCAGGGTTTCATCCGCGCCCTCTCCAGTCAGCACCACCGTAACTCTGTCGCGGGCGAGGCGCGCGACAAAATAGAGCGAGATGCTCGAAGGCCACACGATCGGCTCGTCTTCATGCCAGATCAAATGCGGAAGCGCAGCGAAAAAATCCTGCTCGCTGACCAGCACTTCATGATGCCGTGAATGAATGTGATCCGAAACTGCGCGCGCGAACGGCAGTTCACTGTAAATCTGCTCGGTGTAGCCTACCGAAAATGTCTCGACCGGCTCGCGCCGTATCTTCGTCATCAGGGCTGCGACCGCGCTCGAATCCACGCCGCCGCTCAGGAACACACCGAGGGGCACGTCGCTCATCAAGTGGCTGTTGACGGCGCCTTCGAGTAACTCGCGGTAGCTCTGGACGTAGTAATCCTCATCGTGATTCGCACCCCGCGGTTCCTGTGGCTTCGATGTATCCAGATCCCAGTATTGTTCGATTTGCGCCTTGCCATCCGCACCAATCATCATTGTGTGTCCGGGCAGCAGCTTGAGGATTCCGGAGTAGAAACTTTCTTCGCCGGACAAGTATCCAAACGCCAAATACTCCGGCAGCGCCGCCCGATTGAACTCCGGGCGAATCCCACCATGCGCCAGCAGCGCTTTGATTTCCGATCCGAACCGCAGTCGCTCCGGCGTCAACGTGTAATACAGCGGCTTGATGCCCAGGCGGTCGCGCGCGAGGAAAAGCGTTTTCGTATTGCGATTCCAGATAGCAAACGCAAACATTCCGCGGAGGTGCTGCACGCAGTCCGCGCCGAATTCCTCGAAGAGGTGGATGACAGTTTCGGTGTCGCTGCGCGTGCTATAGCGGTGGCCGCGCGCGATGAGTTGCTCGCGCAACGCGAGGTGGTTGTAAATCTCGCCATTGAACACGATCCACAGCGTGCCGTCCTCGTTCGAAATCGGCTGATGCCCGCCCGCGACGTCGACAATGCTGAGCCGCCGCATGCCGATTCCCGCCGAGCCATCCGTATAAAAGCCGTCGTCATCGGGGCCGCGATGGGTGATTACGCGGCACATTTCGCGCAGAGCCCCGGCGCTTGCCCGCGCGTCGCGTCCGAATTCGAGAATCCCAGCAATCCCGCACATTTAGTGTTGATCCGCGTAGGGCGATGAAGCTTGGCTAGACGTAGGGTCCAAGGTTGCCGATGAAAGCCGCGATCCGCCCGCCAATTCTTCGAACAAAGTTGTAACCAAAAATTCTCCTGGTGCTGAGTTCATCACCGCATCCTGTGTACGCCACTCGAAAAATCCAGACCGCCCAGCCGCCGTCAACAGTTGCTGTCCTTGCCACGCGACGTGCGTTCCGCCGATTACGACGAGTTGCGAGAGTCGCTCATTCTCGATGCGGCAATAGAGCACGCGCGCGTCCGAAGACCACGGGCCGAAACTCCACCCCTCGTTGCCAAGAGCAAAAAAGAATCCATGGCTCTCGTTATCATAATCGAGTTTGTACGCCTGCACCGCCGCCCGCGTCGTGCTGACCACTCGTGGTTCGATAAGGGCTTCATCCTCCTGCCCAATCGCGCCAGGAATCAACACAGTCGCGGTTTCCGCCGGCAGTAAAACCCGCGCATGGCATCGCACCAACGGCGCCGGCTGAAACGCACCATAAGCAGGCGAAAGCAAGGTTTTCGTAACTTCCGTCGCCGTCTGCCAGACCGTTTCTTCCGGGACGATAAGGCACAGCCGAGTTTCGCGCGAAGATTCACTCGACGGAGCGCCAACTCTCGATATTTCCACTCGTCCCGGTCCCATGCTCCGAACTTCGAGATCGGGCGCGAAGTGCCATCGTATCTCGAGTTCATGTTCCGCGCGACCGAGCGCGATATCGCGCACCAGAAGTGCAACGCCCGCGATCTTCAGAACATGCCGTCGATGTACAACGGGATCCTCCAGCCGCGCATATCCATTATGACTGCCCACAAAGTAGGTGAAGCTTTTCCCCGCGATCCACTCTTCCGCCTGCGTGGTAGGAATGTGAGTCCAGGAAAAAGTCTCATCCGCAACTGCCTGGTCCACTCCATCCACGCGCATGGTGTTGTGTGCGCCAGTGCCACGAAACGTGTCCCGGTCAGCCGGATCCTTTGAAATATAGACTCCGCTCCCGGCGTCGACCAGCCAGCGCCGTCCATCCATGGTGAGCCGCAGGCTGAGCGCGTCGGCATGTCCATGGCCGGAGCGGTCCACGCCTTGCGGACCGGCATCCACCACCATCGCCTGCGCGTACGGCTGCGAATCCGCGAGCACGTAAATTCCGCCGTCGGGAAACGCAATCGAACGCGCTTCCGCGCTTGTTTTCGCGTGCGCGAGTTCGTGGACAGCTTGACTGCCAAACGTTCGCTCGCCAAAGACTCGCTCGCCAAACAGCCAAATTGCTTCCTCCGTTAACCGCGCCGCGGAAAATTCCCGCGAGTACATCACCGCGCCGAGCGCCAGCGGATCCGTCATGTGCTCGGTCCGATTGCGCCTCGGATTCCACAAGCGCCCGCCATCATCATCTCCGAAACCTTCGGCCGGTCCCGCCTGCGCCAATGCCGCAACCACATCGAGCATCCGTCCGAGCGCCGCGTCATACGCGGGTGGAATCTCCGTTCCATTCCGATCCGCGAGCAAGCGCGCGTATAGAAAAAAGTCGAGCGCATAAACGTGGTAGTACAGCGATTGCTCGAAGTAAACGCCATCCGGACGCACTTGCCGCCCCGCCTCATGCAGTACAATCTGCCACCCGGATTCTTTCCAGCCCGTGGCTCTGGGAATTTGAGGATACAAAGTGCCGAGAAAGAACAGCGCGACCGCCTCCCCCAGCAGGTGCGTGTTCGGAGAATAATAAGTAGATAGATATCGCTCAATGTAACGTCCGTGAAACGCAAGCGCGGGCGCCATTTCCGAGCGAAACTGTGTACAGTGGGGAATTTCTGCCAACAACTGGTCCACCCAAATCCACGACAAACTTCGGAAGGCAACTTCGAGCGTGCTTGCCCAGTTGATCCCCAGCGGATACGGATTCATTTTGATCCAGCTGTGCCACTGCGCCATCAGTTCGCGAACGTATTTATCGTCTCCGCTCAGTAGCCTCGCCTTGGCCAGGGTCACGAGGTGCTGGTGCCGATTCAGTTCCCATATAACCTTGTGGTCGCCCACCGTCGCAAAATCAAGAAAGGGAATCTTGAACCAGGGATCGAGCGGAGCGCGCTTGCCGTGCACCGGATCGAGATGCCAGTCGATCTCATCCCCCCGGTCAAGAGTGAAGCGGAGATTTTCGTAGCCGAGCAGGCGAAAGCGATGGTCGCAGATCTCATCGGCCTCACGCAGAATTTCCGCCGCTTCGCTGGGCAGATGTTTGCGCAACAACTCCGCGCGCTCTGACCCTTCATTGCCGGCGAAAAAGAATTGTCCCCTCTGCGCTACTGTATCTGCCGCTGAACCCGCCGTTGAACCCACATTGAGCCGCGCCGTTCCGTTTCGCACGCCTAGTCGATGCATGAGCAGGTCACACTGCTTGTGGAATTCCTGCCCCGCGCGCACCCGTACCTCTTCCCAGTCCATACGGGAAACGCGTTTCAGCTTGCCTTGCCATCCAGAAGCCATAGAGATGCCCAAGTCTCAATCTTACATGCCGAAAAGGGCCGCTCTCGATCAACTGTTACTCTTGTTACCCGTGCCTCCGGCTGAGGAGTTGGTATAGTTCTTTAGAGCCACCGAGTTGCCCGAGCAGGCTGCAGAAAAACTGAGGCTTCGTATCAGGGCATCGCTTTAGCGATGCCGCATGAATCGTCGAAATTAATCGCCCCTTTAGGGGCTGGGCATCGGCCCTAGGGCTCCGCCTGCCAGACACTCGATTGCCGGGAGAATTCGCTTGGGCTTGTCCGTTAGCATTTTTGGCTTGGGATACGTCGGATCCGTCTCCGCCGCCTGTTTCGCCTCCATGGGCCACAAAGTCATCGGCGTCGACGTGAGCCGCGCCAAAGTTGAGATGATGGATTCGGGCCGGACTCCGATCATCGAGGCGCGCATGAACGAAATGGTCGCCGAGGCGCACCGCGCCGGCCTTCTGCACGCGACCACCGACGCCACCGCAGCCGTGCTGAATTCCGAAGTCTCGTTTGTCTGCGTGGGAACACCCAGCCTCAAGAATGGCAAGCTTGACCTCAGCCACATCGAGAGCGTTGCCCGCGAAATCGGCGGCGCCATCCGCCAGAAGAAATCACCCCACGTTTTTGTTCTGCGCAGCACCGTGCTGGCCGGAACCACCGAAACAGTGGTGCTTCCCATCCTCGAAAAAGAAAGCGGCAAGCAGTGTGGCCACGGTTTCACGGTTTGCTATAACCCCGAGTTCATGCGCGAAGGTAGCGCGGTCTCCGACTTCCTCAACCCGCCCTACACCATTCTCGGAGCCCGCGACACCAACCACCTCGCACCGCTCCGCGAACTTTACAAGAACACTCCCGGCACGCTCTACGAGACGACGATTCCGGTCGCCGAAATGGTCAAGTATTTTTCCAACTGCTATCACGCAGTGAAAGTCGGCTTCGCCAATGAAATGGGAACGATGTGCAAACACCTCGGCGTCGACGCGCACGCGGTCACTAAGATTTTCACGTCCGACACGAAGCTGAACATTTCTCCTGCGTATCTTTCTCCCGGCTTTGCTTTCGGCGGTTCGTGTCTTCCAAAGGATTTGCGCGCCATCACCTACAAGGCTAAAGAACTCGATCTCAAGCTTCCTTTGCTCGAATCGCTCATGCCGAGTAACGCCGAGCACGTCGACCGCGCAGTGGAAATGGTGATGAGCACCGGCAAAAAGAAAATTGCGCAACTCGGCCTGAGTTTCAAAGCCGGCACCGACGATCTGCGCGAGAGCCCGCAGGTGCAGTTAATCAAGCGCCTTCTGGGCGAAGGCCTCGAAGTCAAGGTCTGGGACGAGGACGTCTCCCTCGGCCGTCTGGCCGGTTCCAATCGTCAGTACATCGAAGAAGTCATCCCGCATATCGGGTCCGTACTTTCCGCCGATCTCGAGGGCGTGATGCGCACCGCCGAAGTAATAATCCTGGGCAACAAATCTGCGAGCAAAGATCAGCTTGCCAAATATCTTCGACCCGAACAGATTGTGATTGACCTCATCCACCTGGATAAGGCGCGGCGTCCTGAGGGCGCTGGGGCGTATGAAGGAATTTGCTGGTAGCGAGTTAGGTCAGATTGGCGAAGGGACTGTCCCGGTTTGTCGGTCCACTTTTACTATTGCCCTACTCCTAGTTCTTTCCAAACAGCAGGATCATCCGTTATATAAAATATCGGCTCCGGTTTTCTATGTTCGATAATTTCAGTTATGCCGTTTACAGTGATTACTTCGTAGGCTGGATAGCCAGGAGGAAATCCAGGCGGAGGATGTTTCAATTGGTTAGGCCCTAAGCCTCTCGTTCTGCCATTTACCTTTGTCCGTATTCTCCCTTTCGTGTCTTTTAATATGAATGTCGCACTCCTACCCCATGGCATAACGTAGTAGCTCATCGAAACCGAAACGTCGGCGCGTGTAAGTTCCGGGGGGAGGGTAATCCATTTCGGCAACCTCGACTCACTCGCTAGTTCAAAGGTTGACTCGGGGAACCACTCGCAACCTATCGCCGAACCTAAAATAGTTAGCGCAACAAAAAAGAGCAGGAATTTATCGATGCGCCTAATTATTTTGAACATTTGTAATCACCTCCACCGGGTGATTCATCTGCGGTCAAACACACGCCTCTACGTCTGCATGTGAGAAACCGGAGACAGACGGGACGTTCACGTAGTCTCGTTGCCGGGACACTACCAGCCATGTTTCATGGCGCGCGCAAACTCGGCCATAGGCAAGGTGTTCAGCACATCTTCCTTTGTCACCCACGCCCGCCGTGCCTGCGTGATTCCGTAACGTATTTTCTCCATGTGTGAAGTATGGTGGGAATCGGTGTTGATTACGATCTTTACCCCATGCTGTTTGGCGAGACGCAGATGAACGTCACTGAGGTCGAGCCGATCGGGATAGGAGTTCAATTCCATGGCCACTTTATGTTTCGCCGCCGCTTTAAGAACCGCGTCGAGGTCGAACTGGTAGGCGTCGCGGCGCAGCAGCAGGCGTCCGGTTGGATGCCCGATCAGCGAAGTGTTGGGATTGGCAATGGCCTTCAGCAGCCGGTCGGTCATCGCGGCGCGATCCTGGTTGAACTGGGAGTGCACGCTGGCGATCACAATGTCCATTTGTTCGAGCACCGAGTCGGAGAGATCGAGCGAGCCATCGCCCAAAATATCGACTTCGATCCCCGCGAAAATGCGGATGCCTTTCATCTGATTTTCAACCGCCCGAATTCTATCGATGTGGTCGAGTGCGCGTTTGTCGGTGAGCCCGTTGGCGAAGGCGAGATTTTTCGAGTGATCGGTGATGGCCATATACTCGTAGCCGCGTTCCCGCGCCGCTTCCGCCATTTCTTCAATGGTGTTGCGGCCGTCGGTTTCGACGGTGTGCATATGCACATCTCCGCGAATGTCGGCTAGTTCGATCAGCACCGGCAGCGTGTGTCCGGCGGCGGCTTCAATCTCTCCCAAATTCTCGCGCAGTTCGGGAGGAATATAGTCGAGCTTGAGCTTGGCGTAGATCTCTTCTTCAGTTTTACGCGCGACCGGCTTTTCGTCTTCGACCTTCGCGAGGCTATATTCGTTGAGCGTAAAGCCCATCTTGAGCGCGCGCTGCCGCAGGGCCACGTTGTGCGCCTTCGAGCCGGTGAAATATTGCATGGCCGCCCCAAAAGATTCCGGGGGCAGCAGGCGCACATCCACCTGCATACCGTTGCGATGCCGGAAGCTGACCTTGTTGTCTCCTTGCGCGATGATGTCCATCAGGCCGGTGAAGCGGAGTAGATGTTCGATGAGCTTTTGCCGCGACTCGCCCTCAATGCAGCCCTGGCCGGTAACCAAGATATCGAGGTCGCCGACGGTTTCGCGTCCGCGACGCAGCGATCCGGCAGGCGTAACTTTTTCGATTCCCGGAACAGCCAGCAAGTGCTCCACGAGTTTTTCCGCCAGTTCTTCGGCGGTGTCGAGCAGAAATCGTCCCGCGATGCGGCGATAATCCTCAATCGCTTTCAGCAGCTTCGCTTCCTGCTTTTCGCCCATACGCGGCAGCGTGCGGATCTTCCCTTCGCGCGCCAGTTTCTCCACGCCCTCGAGATCGCAGACCTGATAAGCGCTCCAGATCAAGGAGATGGTCTTCGGTCCGAGTCCCTGAATCTTGAGCAGCTCAAGCATCGACGGCCGGTATTTTTCGAGGAGTTGGGTGTGCGCTTCGATGCGCCCATCTTTGAAAAGCATCTGCAGATTTGCCAGCATCCCCTTGCCAATGCCGGGCACGGCGAGAAGTTTTTTCGGCTCCGCGATCAGGTCGGCCACCTGCTGCGGCAGCGCTTCAATGGCTTCCGCTGCATTGCGATAGGAGCGAACGCGAAACGAATCCTGACCATCGATTTCCAGCAGATCGGCAGTCTCGTAAAGAATTCCGGCAATGGCTTTGTTGTCCATCCAGAGTTTTCAACCTGAGGCAATGATTGTCAGGCAGTGATTGCAAGACGATGATTGTAAGACAATGATTGTAACGCTGAAGAAGCGGAGCCGCCGGGAGTCGCCAGAAGCCGGAAGGCACACAGGCATCGAGCGAAGAGTTAGGTCCGTAAAGAGCGGCGTTAAAAACCTCCGCTCAGGGGACTTTGGTTACATTGGCCGCCTGCGGCCCTTTCTGTCCCTGCACAATCTCAAACTCTACCTTGTCGCCCTCCTGCAGGCTTTTGTAGCCTTCGGTAGTGATTGAGCTGTAATGAATGAACACATCCGGTCCATCGTCTCGCCCGAGGAAGCCGTATCCCTTGGCGTTGTTGAACCACTTGACAGTGCCTTTCAAACGTTCCACGTGCGTCCCCCCTTTTTTGCGGATTTGCCCGAAAAGGGCGCGATTCCAGGGGCCCACAAAAAATGTCTAGGAATTGTGCTGCTCACAGGGGGTGCTGTCAAGGCTTAGCGTCACACATCGTTGGCAGAGTCAAACTGGGGGTGACGAAATGGTTCCGGGCAGACTTTCTACCGCATGGGTCGGGCCGTCTGAGCGAGCCACAGGATGCCGGAGATGGTTTTGGCATCGCGGATGCGGCCGTGGAGCGCCATCCGTTTCGCTTCCGATAGCGTGAAAAATTTGGTTGCAATCCTCTCGTCCGCTTCGGGTTGGGCTGTGCCGGCCTGGAGACCCCGGGCCAGGTAGATGGTCATGGTTTCGTCCAGAAAACCGGGGCTTACGTAGAAATGCAGGATTCTCTTCCAGTGGCGTGCCGAGTAGCCGGTTTCTTCCAGTAGCTCGCGCTTGGCTGCGGTGAGCGACGTTTCGCCATCGTCAATGCGTCCGGCGGGGAGCTCCCACATCATCGACTGCGCAGCGTGGCGATACTGACGTTCGAGCAGAATGCGCGGCTCGGCTGTGCGGGCGGCCTTCGCTTCGTCTGCATCGTCAACCGCCAAAACAACAACGGAGCCGGAATGCCGGATGACATCGCGGCGGGCGCGTACGCCTCCAGGCTCTTCCACTTCATCCGTGGTGACGCTGAACACCGGGCCTTTGTAACTGACCCGGGAAGAGAGCACGCGAGCTTGCACTGCCTTCGTCTTGACCGATTTCGTTTCTGCCGATTTCGCCATGACAACAATATTAAGGTCTCAGGTCCCAGCTGTCAGGTCTCAGGGAATCCAAGAGCATGGTTTTAAGAACAAGGTTTTATCGTGAGACCAGAGACCTGACAACTGGGACCTGTTATGCTGCGCCGGTGAGCCGAAAACCTACAACAGGGAAGATGACGGGAAAACTTGCTGACAATCGAAAAACGACAACCGCCAAACCCACCATTGCCATCGTTGGAGCCGGAAGCCTGGCGACTTTTCTGGCGGTGGCGCTGCACGACGCCGGGTTCACGATAACCGAGATCGTAGCGCGCGGTTCGCCCCGATCACGCCGGCGCGCGCACGCGCTCGCCGCAGCGGTGGGCGCAAAGGCAGTCACCGCAAATTCCGCCGCGCTGGACGCCGCCTTGCTATGGTTCTCGGTTCCCGATCGTGCGATTCGCGGCGCGGCGTCATTCTTGGCCGATGCTCTGATTGCGCGCGCGCTTGCCCACAAGAAAGCTACGGTCCGTTTCGCCCTGCACTCCAGCGGGGCGCTCTCTAGTCGCGAACTCGATTCTTTGCACACGGCAGGTGTTGCGGTTGCATCTGTGCATCCGCTGATGACGTTCGTTGCCGGCGCGCGTCCTGGTTTGACGGGTGTGCCTTTTGCCATAGAAGGCGACGACGCAGCCACGCGTGTAGCGCGCCGGATCGTCCGCAAATTGGGAGGAGATAGTTTCACGCTGCCCGCGGCGCGCAAGGCGGCCTACCACGCCTGGGCCACTCTTACTTCGCCGTTGCTGCTGGCGTTCCTCGTGGCACTCGAAGAAGCCGCACAGGCCGCCGGATTCACGCGTCAAGATGCGCGCCACAAGAGCCTGCCCATCATCCGCCAGACTTTGGCAAACTACTCGCGCCTCGGTCCAGCCCGGTCTTTTAGCGGGCCGCTGATTCGCGGCGACGTAGAGACGGTGGCGAAACATCTGGCGGTGCTGAAGAAGCGTCCCGGAGCCCGCGAGGTTTATGTGGCGCTGGCGCGAGCCGCGCTGCGCGGACTGCCTGTGAAGAATCGGAAAGGACTGAAGCGGTTATTGCGCGTCCCTTAGTGCCGATCTGATTTAGTGCTGACTCGGGTTTAATGCTGACTCCGGCGACGGGTGAACAGATGCCCCAGCTTTTCCTGCTTCGTCTTCAAATATTCCACGGTATGTTCGGTGGGCGCGACTTCGCAGGGGACGCGCTCGGTCACTTGGATACCGGCGCGTTCAAGGGCTGCGACTTTGTCGGGATTGTTCGAGAGCAGGCGCACGCGCTTAATATCCAATGCCTTCAGGATCTCGACCGGCATGAGGAACTCGCGCTGGTCGGGTTTAAAACCGAGGCGTTCGTTCGCTTCCACCGTGTCCAGTCCGCTGTCCTGGAGCGCGTAGGCTTGCAGTTTCGCCATTAGCCCAATGCCGCGTCCCTCCTGCTGCTCATAGATAAGGACGCCCGCCCCCAGTTGGGCGATCATCGACAGCGCCATTTCCAATTGCTGGCGGCAATCGCAGCGCAGCGAGCCAAAGACGTCGCCGGTCAGGCACTGCGAGTGTATGCGCACCAGCGGCGACCCGGAGTGCACCTCGCCCATCACCAGCGCCACCGCCTCCTCCGTCTTGGCGCCGTCGCCCGTGGCCGACGCCCGGGTCGCAAATCCATGGATCAGGAAATGCCCCCAGCGAGTAGGGAAGTCCGCCGAGGCTACTTGTTTTACCTTGAAAGAACTCACCACTAAATTATAGTCTTCGATTTACACCGAATCACTGTTTCGAGGCGTCATGGCTCCGTTCGTGGCGCTAGTGCTCGATGGGTGGAGCGCTCCTCCGCACCCAGCCGACACAATTCCAGAATCACGCATGCATAGGCGAAATCAAGCGACGGCTGCTAAAATCAAGAAAGTAAACTCGCCGCCGTAAGGGGCTATAGCTCAGCTGGGAGAGCGCATCGTTCGCAACGATGAGGTCGTCGGTTCGAGCCCGACTAGCTCCACCATATTTTCAAGCCGCGTACTCCCACGTACCCTATGAAGATCATCCCGTCCCGATTTTGCCGGTTTCGGCTCGATCGGAATTCGTGTTATGCAGGGGTAGCGCGAGAGGGAGACAACACCAAGGGGTGCGTGCGGCGGCGCACACGATAGCGTGACTGAAATCACAGCGAGGCAAGTCGTCCCCCGGGCATTATGAAAATGAAATTCAATTTCATCTAGGCGGGACGTTGAACTTTTTGACCTCATCTACGACTCAGCCTCAATTAAAAAGGGCACAACGCAATATGCGCGGGCGCAAGATTGTTATTTTCTTCCTGCTCCTCATCGTCAGGGGCACCCTGATTTTTGTCGGTTCTCCCGTTTCGTTATGGGCAGCGGCCAATGGCAGCCTCTCAGGAACGTTGAAGGATCCGAGCGACGCCGTTGTCCAGGGCGCAACCATCAGGTTGGTCAACATCGCACTAAAATCGGAATATAAAACGATTTCGGACGGGCAGGGCTTCTACTCTTTCCCGACGCTTCCGGTCGGTCGCTACGACCTGACGATCGAAGCCACCGGGTTTAACGCCCAGAAAAAAACGAACCTGACGGTCGATACCGACGCAGCGCTCAAACTGGACTCGGTGCTCGCAGTGAGCCGGGTCGATGAGACTGTTACCGTGGCGGCCGAAGCGGCGACAGTCGAGGCGCAAGTCGATACCGTGGCCACTCACCTGGGCGAACTCGTAACCGATGCGCAGATGACGGCGCTGCCCCTGAACGGACGGAGTTATACCGATTTGCTTCCCATTCAGCCCGGGGTCACGCCGGTCTCAACCTTGCTGCCGAATTCGGTGATCATGGCAGGAGTGACGGGAGGTCTTTCCCCCTCCGGCGATTTGAATCCGGGGAATCTGTCGATTGGAGGACAAAGAGAGTCGTCGAACGGTTTCCTGCTGGACGGAATCGATGTGCAGGAGCACATGAACGGCGGCACGTCCGTCGTCGCGAACCTGGATTCGATCGACGAATTCCGCGTTCTGACCAATAATTTCGATCCCGAGTATGGCAACTACAACGGCGGCATGGTGACCGTGATCACCAAGTCGGGAAGCGACTCGTTCCACGGCAATGCATTTGAATTTTTACGCAACACAGCTTTGGATGCCCGCGGTTACTTCGATCCCAGCCGGCCCGTGTTCCGGCAGAATCAGTTTGGCGGCACGCTCGGCGGTCCAGTGAAGCATCAGAAAGTTTATTTCTTTGGAGATTATCAAGGCACGCGGACCAACGAAGGTGTGGAAACGGGATATATCTCGGTTCCTTCCCTGCAAGACCGCGCTGGCAATTTCTCTGATTCCCCGACCTTGTTCAGCACCAGCGCCAACAGCAGTGGGACTCCGATTGCATCCACCGTGAACAGTGCCTGTTCGAACGATCAATGTTTGGCGGCTGTTCTCCAGAAGTCGCTGGGCTATGCAGTCACGAGCGCTGAGCCGTTCTACTTCACTGCGAAAATGATCAACCCGGCAACGGAACTCCCCTATGGTTTCAACTGCACCAGCAACACACAGTGTGTTTTTCCGAACACCGCAGGCGGACTCGGTGCGGTCATCCCTCGATCTGCTTATTCCGCTCCCGCACAGAACTTGCTGCAATATATTCCCTCGCCAAATTTTGGCGCCGATCAATTTTCCACATCGGCATACCCGCAGACGGTACGTGACGATAAGGCTTCCGGGCGAATCGACGCCAACGGCGGCCGATGGGGCCAGCTTTCCGCATACTATTTTTTTGACGATTACCGCCTCGACAATCCCTATCCGGGGCAGCAAGGTGGAGCGAGCATCCCCGGCTTTGATGCGCTGACATTCGGGCGCGCCCAGCTCGTCAGCTTGGGAGACACAAAGGTTTTCGGGACCGGCACGGTCAATGAGTTTCACGTCGGGTATCTCCGTAATGCCAATGCGATTGGGCAACCGCATGGCGGGTTGGGACTGAGCCAAGCCGCTCAAGGCTTCTCGACCAGCACAGGGACGGGCGGTTTCACGGTGCAGGCGCCGCAGTTTGAGGGCGTGGAAAATATCGTTTTTCCGTCCTTCGTCATGGGCGTTCCCATCACGAATGAAACGCAGATTAACAACACGCTGTATTTGAGTGACACGGTTTCGAAGGTATTCGGAACCCACACCCTGAAAATTGGCGGCCAGTTTCACGTGGATCAGGTGAACGAGCATCCCAACGCTACGTTCAACGGAACTTTCAATATCGATGGAACCGAAACCGGCTCTGCCTTTGCCGATTTCCTGATCGGCGCGCCGAGCAATTTCACGCAATCCTCGGGCCAGCCTTTCTACTTGCGAAACCGTTATGCGGGACTGTTTGCGCAAGACAGTTGGCGGGCGCGAAGCGATTTGACGATCAATGTCGGGCTGCGCTGGGACTACATCATGCCTTTCTGGGAGAAGTACAACCAGATTCAGACCATCATCCCCGGAAGGCAGTCGGTCCTCTATCCGGGGTTGCCGGAAGATTTGGTGGTTCCCGGGGATCCGGGAATCCCGAGTACGATTTCGCCCTCGAAGGCAGACAACTTCGCGCCGCGAATCGGTCTCGCATACGCGCCGAGATTCGATCAAGGAATTCTGAATAAACTTTTTGGAGACAGCGGCAAGAGCAGCCTTCGGGCGAGCTATGGCATCTTCTATACCGCGTTTCCGGGGCTCGCGGCGGGTGTCATGTATGCCGTGCCTCCCTTTGGTTACAGCTACCTCTCGCCCGAGACGCCACTGTTTACGACGCCCTTCATCAGCGCTGCGGACGGTGGGCAGAATAACAATCCGTTTCCACTGACGTTTCCTCCGCACAACGTTTCGGCGAAGAATCCGGACACTCAAAGTTTTGCCAATGTTATTCCCATCACCGCCGACCCTTACTTTTACTACCGTAATACGGTTCCCTACACCGAGAATTACATGTTCTCGTTCGAACGGCAGATCACGACCAGCACCCTGCTGACCGTGAGTTATGTGGGAAATCAGGGACACCACATTCTCGCGGTGGTATCGACGAACCCAAGTAACCAGGCTCTTTGCCTGAGCCTAAGTCAACCCAGCGAGGTGGCACCGGGCAGCCCCACCTGCGGTCCTTTTGGCGAGGATGCCGTCATTAAAAGCAGCAGCGGCCATGTCTATCACGGAACGCGAGTCGGTCTGGGCCCCAATTACCAAGAGGATACCGCGCAAAAAACGATTGAGAATTCGAGTTACAACGCGCTCGAGACCAATCTGCGCTACGTCGGGAAGCGGTCGGATTTTCTGCTGGGATACACCTACAGCAAATCCATCGATCAAGGTTCAAATCTGGGAGAACAGCTCAATCCCTTGAACCTCGCGGCGACTCGCGCGATTTCGGCTTGGGATATGCGGCACAACTTTGTAGCCAGCTACAAAGTGACCCTGCCTTTTGATCAGCTCTTCAAGCGATCTGATCGCTTGACCGACGGCTGGAGCCTGGCCGGTACGACTCGTTTCAGTACCGGCTTGCCCGTGACTCTCTACGATGACTCGGACCGTTCCCTGCTCGGAACGCTGGGGAACGGCATCAACAACTACCTGCTCGATACACCGGAGTATCACGGGGCGCCGCTCGATATCCATACCAATCCGAGGAATGGACGGCCCGAGTTCAATAACACGCCGGCGGCGTTCACCACGGAGAGGATCGGGCAATTAGGAAATTTTCCGCGACGATTTTTCTATGGCCCGGGGATCGACAACTTTGACATGACGCTGACCAAACTGCTGCGAGTAACCGAGTCGAAGTCGTTTGAATTCCGGCTGGAAGCATTCAACGTGTTCAACCATGCCCAGTTCTATGGCGCCGCCGCGGTCGACGGGGAAGTGAATAATGATCCCCATTTCGGACAAGTCGTCAGCGCCGCCGCTCCACGCCTGCTCCAGCTCGCCGTGAAATTCGCGTTCTAGGGCCGAGTTCTGGAGGTCGCAAGACGATCTTGTGGTTTGTGTGCCGGCTGCGCGGATGCTTGCAGGCGCGGAGAATTCCCCGCACGATCCCCACTGTTGAATTGTCCCAGCGGGCAGAGTAACATGTCGATTCCAAGGAGGATTCATGGCCGAGTCAAAACCTGGTCACAAGCACCCCGACTCCGAGCAGCGGATCAAGACTCTCGAAGAGCAGTTCAAGAAGCTCCAGCAGGAAGTTCGTGATCTCCAGCAGAAGCTGCAGACTCACGATCATCCACATAGCCATTGACACAGAGGCGCACACCACAGCAGCCCCGACATTGTGCGCTATTTGGTACTCGCCACAACGTAAACGTACCGCAGCACGCTGCCACCGGTGTTCGTCACATTGTGCTCGGTCTCCGGCGGGCAGTAGATGGCATGGTTTGCTTTCACGTCCAGCTTGGAACCGTCCTTGAAACTCATTTCACCCTGTCCCTCAAGCACAACCAGCAATTCCTCATGTTGTCCGGTGCTGTGTTTCCCCACCGATTTGTTTGGTGCCAGAACCTCCAGTCCAGACTTCATCGTGACGCTTTCCGGGGGTCCTCGGAGCACCTGAAGATAATCCTTTCCCCTGCTGTCGAGCTCGACCACTTTGGGACGAGGCTTATCTTGCGATTTCGCCGGAATCAAAAGAATCGAGCAAAACAGTACTGCGCCAATGCTCCCGAATAGGACCCATCGCTTTGTCTTGCCTTCTGAGTTCATTCCAAGGTCTCCAATGTGGGCATTTTAGGGCATTGAAGGTCTGGTTTGGGACGGCCTTTGACGACTCTTTCCAAAGCGGACGCGGTTGGGACGCTATCTGCCCTCCCGAGACGACTTGCCAAAGCGGCGACCCCCCACGGAAGTGGGCTGGCGCCCGCTGCGGTGTGCAAGGTAGTTTCCAATTTGGGAAGTGGAGTTGCCCGAGTACTTTTGGAGTAAAGTTTTGTGCATAACTCTGGTAAGATGAGCTGTTGTTGGAGTGCAAGTTCCTCTATCCGAGCCGGCTCCGGAGCGCGGTCTTGGATGAAGGAAAGTTCTATAGTCAGGTTGGCTCTCCCTCTGCCGCTCGCTGACTTAGTCCGGGTAGGAGTGCTGTTTTGAGCGACCCTGTTTTGAACGATGCTGCGATTGGAAAACGCGTGCGGAGAAGGCGAACCTGGTATCGGCGCCGTCTACGCATGCAGCGCATCCTGATTGCGGTCTTCGTTGGGACGCTGGTTGCCGGCGCTTGCTGGCAGAATGCGGCGAGCTATTTTTCGTTGTCCTCCTGGCATGGTTCTCAGGTTTTGCCCGACTCCTTGTGGGTTCGGGGAAACATCCGCAAGAATCTCGCGTTGATGGCGACAGCCTCGCCCAAGCCCGCGAAATTTTTCGCGCGAATTCCCGGTGTCTATCCTTACTCGGTGGTGCCCGGAGGCGTCAAAGATGCCGACGATCTCCGCTATGCGGCGTTACGCGATTATGTAGTGCGCCGGCATTTTGCCAACTTCAACTTCGCAAACGCGCATCTGTTGCGCCTCACAGAAGCCCGTGAAGTTTATCTTTCCTATCGCATTCGTGACACCGTCTACTGGACGCGCAAAAAAGTTCGCCTCCACCCTGGCGAACTGCTGTTGACCGACGGCAAAATCACCGCCCGTGCGCATTGCGGCAACCAGATTTCCGATACGGCCAAGCCCGAGGTTTCCGAGGAAGAGCCGGCCGAAGATGTACTGGACCAGCCCGTAGCGGTCGCGGATGCACCACCCTTTCCGTCCCGGCCCTTCGTCCCTCTGCCCAGCGTCCAGCCGGCATCGCCTCCGCTCTTCGCAGGTAACTTCATTTTCCCGTACGTGCCGATCGGAGTGCCGGTTCCCCCCAAAGGTTGCCCCGCCGGAGATGAAATCGTTGACCGGCACTGCCGTCACAAACACAAACCGCATGTCACTCCCGAGCCCTCATCCATGGTGTTGCTCAGTTCCGGCTTGGTGTTGATCCTGTGGCGATATCGAAAAGGCGGCCGCCCCGTCACCACGTAGCGCATACCTGACCTCGCGAGCAGAGTTGCGGCCAGACTTGCAAGCAGAGTGGATAAGGAAATCCAATCTTTCCACTATGCAAATCATTGCACTGACCACGCCCCCCCCCCGCGCCCGGTTTCGGGCTTGCATTTCTGCAAGGCACCGGTCATCATTACCGACGGCATAAAGCCGACCACGTACAGGAGTCAACGAATGAAAAGTTCCTTTGTAATCTCTATGCTTGCCGGGAGTGCCCTCTTTCTCGGTGTCGCCTCTTCTCCCGCTATCGCTCAACGAACCGAGTCGGTTTTCAATGGACACAAAATTATCATCCCGGATTCCAGCCTTCCGAAACCCGGCCGCCATCACACCAATTACTTCTTCGTCGATTCCGACCAATCCCAACCCCAGCCGCCTCCTGGGAATGAGACCCCAGCATCCCTGGCCTGCGTCTATCAGTTGGTGACTGGACCAGCCGGTTGTCCGATCACCACCAGCACGAACGTTCCGACCGGCGGCGTTGGCGCAATCGCCATCATCGACGCCGGCGACTATCCAACCGCAGCATCCGATCTGGCAGCCTTCTCCAGTTACTACGGCATACCGGCCGCCGATTTTACGGTGACGTGGCCCGGTAAGAAGAAGCCTCCGGTGTATTCAGATTGGGAAGTGGAGGAGGCGTTGGACATCGAGTGGGCCCACTCCATGGCGCCGCAGGCCAAGCTTTTCCTGGTCGAATCGGTGCTCTGCAACAACCAACAGTGCGCGACCGACCCGACCTGGGCAGCAGTCGAGCTTGGGGCGAAACTCGTGGCCGAAAATGGCGGCGGCGTCATCAGCATGAGCTGGGGAGATTCCGAAATTTCGGAAGAAACCAGTTTCGACAAATACTTCAAACACAAAGACGTAGTTTACTTTGCCGCCTCCGGTGATTCGGGTATAGGCGTCAGCATCTATCCGGGTGCATCTCCCAACGTGGTATCGGTTGGCGGCACCTATTTCGAACGCAATTCCAAAACGGGTGACTTTGAGACCGAGATTTACGGCGGAGGCGGCGGCGACCTCAGTCCGTACGAGCCCCGCCCGAAGTATCAGAACGGCATTGAGAGTATCGTCGGATCCCAGCGGGGATATCCCGATGTTGCCTCCGATTTCTGTTGCGCCGTCATCTACCTCGAGGGCGGCTGGTATTCCGTCGGAGGCACGAGTTGGGCTTCGCCGACCTTTGCCGGCATCGTAAATGCTGCCGGCAGTTTGGAGAAGACGACCGCGGACGAGTTGACCATGATGTACGACGAGTTGGCCAATCCGACCGAGTACGCGGCCGATTTCAATGACATTACTCAGGGCGCCCCGCAGTGCATGGTCGGCTGGGACTTGTGCGCCGGTATTGGCTCAGCGCGAACCTATGCGGGCAAGTGAACCGCCGCGGACTCGGTTTGCTCTGAGCACGGTTAGTTCCGGATGCGGAGCTTGATTTCCGCAGCCCTCCTCTGTCGGCCGCCCCAGGTCCGCATTCTCGGGATTTGGGAGCGGCCGGCAGTTCCCCGTGGTGACAATTCAATAGGTTCCCGCGCGCCAAACCTTCACTCGTCAAACCTTAACAACGCCGGTCTTCCGCGTAACCGTGCTGCGCTCTCGCGGTCGCGGTACTAGTGTCTAACTGGAAACGGGGGCGGCGAAATTCCGTGCCCGCGCCTTTCTTGTGATCTAGCATGATGCATGGACAATTGTGCCAGGAGTTGTCGGCGCGGTTTTTCAACTCGTTTCCGGTTCTCAAAGCAAGGGTTTCGGGCCGAGGAAACTTTTGCCTGCTAACTCTATGGGCCTTTCCGAAAAGCCACAGCACGCCATTCGGCGCAGCACGCGGTTGCCGCTGGAAGTTCCGGTGCTGGTGACCAGCCTTGACCCCGCCCGGCAATTTTCCGAGCCCTGCAATACCACTCTGGTGAACGCGCACGGATGCGGGGTGATCGCTCCACGCGAGTTCGAGAAAGGCACTCAGGTCCGGCTTGAAATCGTCCCGGCAAAACGGCACACTACGGCGCGGGTGGCGGAGGTGGTACCACTGGGCGGCGATCCCGAGACCTGGCTGGTCGGACTGGAACTCGACGTTCCCGGCAATTTCTGGGGAATCGAATACGCTCCTTCCGATTGGAAAATCGAAGAAAGCACATTACCTGCCGCAGCGCACCAGCGCTCAGATCAAGAGCCGAGCGCGGAGACGAAGCCGGTTCGTTCGCGACGCTGGCGTTTGACCGACATCAGCGCCGGCGCCTGTTACCTCGAAACAGCCGCGCCCTTTCCCGCCGAAACCCCGGTGTTGCTGAGTTTCCGGATATTGGACACGGAGTGTTTGCTTGACGGAGTGGTGCGGGTGTCGCATCCGCAAACCGGAATGGGAGTCGAGTTTGCGGGTGCACCAGCACACGATCAGCGGGCGCGAGTGGAGGAACTGATCGCTCGGCTGGTGAGCAATCGCGAGGTCCCGAAGATTTTTGTCGGGCGAAAGGAAGGCCAGAAAAAAGAAGGCCAGAAAGAAGGCCAGCACGGCGCGGCGAATCCGGCGCGCGGCGCGGCGCGGGACGCCGAATCGCCCGATCCACTTCTGGAGTTGATCCGCGAAGGTCCTACGCTGACAGCGGAGCAATTTCTGAACGGTTTGCGAGCGCAGCGGCTCGGGCAAGCGCCACGATCCGCGGATTGATGATGGAAATTATAGAGTTTGTAGTTTGTGATTTCTGATTTGCAATTTGAAAGCCTACGTTCCGGCCACGTCAAACCAATTGCAAATTACCAATTACAATTTCCGCAGTATTTTTTGCGCCGACAGATGCGCTCCCGTCAGCAGCAGCATCCCCGAGAAGAACGCCCAGAATATCAGGCTCACCGAGATGGCGAACGGCCCATACACTTCGGCGAAATTCAGCCGGGGCAAGGCGAAGATATAAACATATTTCAGCCCCTCCGAGAGCAATCCCATGATCACCGCCGCTGGCAGAACTCCCCGTGCCGGCACCTTACCGTTCGGCAACAGCCAGTAAACGAGAAAGAAGATACCGATGCTAGCCAAAATCGCAAAAATCTTCATGGACACAAAGTCCACCAGCGTCACATACCAGGCGCCGTAGCCGTGCAGCACGTTCTTCAAGATGGCTACGTTTCCGGCGGTCAATCCGACCGAGAGCAGGGCGAGCGATCCGCAGGCAAAGACCAGCCCGAGCGAGATCAGCTGATTTCCAAAGTAGGAGCGGTTATTGCGAAATCCCCAGACCCGGTTCAGCGCAACTTCAAGCGGCAGGAAAATTCCGGTGGAACTAATCAGCAGCATGACCAGCGAGAATATTTGCGCCCGGTGGTGCTCGCCCACCAGCGCATTCAGGTTCCGGATCACGAATTCCTGGCCGGTCGGAAGATAATCGCGTAACAGATTCTCCACTACGCCATACATCACCCGCGAATGAAACACGTATCGGATCAGCGTCATCAGCAACAGCAGAAACGGAAACAGACTCAGAATAGAATTGGCGGCAACGGAGAAGGCAAACGTATGCACCTCGGTCCGGAGCATGTAGCGTACGGTAGAGCGCAGAAGACCCTCCGCCGGAGCCGCACGAAGCTCGGCGGCTCCTTGCTGGTCGGAAAGTTCGATGGGAGTGAGTGAAGACACTGTTTCTCAAATATTATCAAACACTTACGGCTTTTCGCCGGATTTCAACCAGACGCCCGCCAGGTTTGAGCCCCAGCCGCCAAGCGTCGGCATGAACCCGAGTCATGCCATTTTCGCTTCATGCTGCAACTTCGCTCTTGCCAACTGCCATCTTCCTGCTATTATCTGGTGCTTCGCTGGCCGGACCCGGTTGGCGAGTGTGCAGGTAGACGTTTCTGTGCTTAGCAGTGCGACATCGCGCCTTCGTCTTCACGGCTCCACAGTATTTCGTCGCGGGTAACCGTTCGACGAAATACGAGGGAGCCGTTTCTGTTGGTGAAGTGTCACCCTGCGCCCGGCAACGCCACCAAAATTCTTACTGTCGCTTCGAGGGGGTGTCCTTGGTGTTGCTTCCCCGTATCGAGTTCTAGTAGACCAGGGCAGACAGACAAGCGATGGAAGAATAATTCTTAGAAGAGGCGAAAGGAGTTTCTTTGTGAGAGAGAAGGGTACTGTGAAGTGGTTCAACGGGGCGAAGGGATACGGATTCATCCAGC
>Ga0074046_10000202_pt1 | contig 51584 bp, 50 predicted proteins | sample BogForMeECP23OM3_FD_94441 | JGI IMG/M metagenome (GOLD analysis project Ga0074046, IMG submission 94441) | Bog forest soil microbial communities from Calvert Island, British Columbia, Canada - Bog Forest MetaG ECP23OM3 | ecosystem: Environmental > Terrestrial > Soil > Wetlands ... | reverse complement strand
AATGAAGATGGCCGGCCACAAGATTGCGCGCCCGGGAACGCTGACGGTCACGGTCGGCAAGCCCATGCGCTTCTCGCCCGAAACGCCGCCAGAGGAAATCACTCGCCAGCTTGACCAGGCCACCTGGGCCATGTGAATGGCTGTTCGGGCTGTTAAGATGCGCCTCTCTTGACTTGTGCTAATATCGCGCAAAAAGGTGCTGCGCTATGCGAAGAAATGAGCGATGCAATGGGTTTCGTGTGCTGGTGATCGCACTGGGCATCTCATTGGCTACAGCCGTCACTTGCCTTGGGCAGGAAGTTGGTTTCCTTGACCTCACCAAGATTGTGCCACGGACAGAGTTCCGGCATCCTGCACAGCAAGCTGACGAGCCGGGCCAGGTTCGCGGCACATCTCGAAAAGAGCGCGACTGCTCCCATCCGGCCAGCGATGCACCTGTTCTGCACACTACTCTGAGTTGGCTGGACCGCAGCGAGTACCAGGTCGGCGATGAGGAAAGGTTCGCGCTGCAAATCCAGAACGTCGGCCCGGAGCCAATGTCTATCCCGTTTTCGCCGCACGTGGCGGACTTGCAACCTGCCGATGCAGGCCAGAAATTCAAGTATTCGACTTTGATCGTTATGCTGTGGCTTGGCGGCGAATCATGGACCGAGAGCCAGAGTTCCGCAAGTGAGATCGCTCTGTACGGTGCAGACGACCATCCGGATACGATGCTCACCCTGCAACCGGGGGAATGGTTACAGGTCATCGGCAAAGGAAAATTCACTCTGTCTGGTACTGTTCTGCCGTTGATTCGCAATGGCGATGCGGTCAGCTATGCGAATGGGAATGTCTCCATCTATGGGCTCGAAACACAAGTGTCAGCTACGGCTTCGGCGACAATCGCGCGTGGCACTTGCCTTCAGGAAACTGAAGGGCCGAATATAGCTGTCAAAGTTACTACGCCGGAATAGCCCGTCGTTGGCGCAGGATCGCCTCCCAGGGCGGCAAGTTGCACCCCACGCATATTCCTGTCCGCGGATCGTGCTCGCGTCATGTGCCATCCGGAATGGCCCAGTCCTTTGTGACGTGCGTCATAGCTCCGATCCATCCACAGTGCTGTAATAACAATTGGCCGGAGGCGCGGATGCGCGAAGCAGTCCTGAAATTGTGGCCTGAGATGGAGTGGATTCAGGCGCCCGAGCTGCGCGAGCAGGTCATGAAAACCTGGGAGCGCGCGCTGGAACTCAGCCCGCTAACGCCCGACGATCTTAACCGCATTCCGTTTACGCTGCTGGTGCCGGACTGCCCGGCGACGTTCATGGAGCACAAGCGCTGCGTGGTACACATCGCGCGCAAGGCCGCCGAGAGCATGACCGAGTTCATGGGACGCGCTCTTCCCATTGATATGGACACCGTCATCGCTGGCGCGATACTTGCCGATGTGGGCAAGCTGCTGGAATACGAGAATGTGGACGGCAAAACGCGGCAAAGCAAGCGCGGCGAGCTGCTGCGTCATCCCTTTACCGGCGTGGCCCTGGCCATGGAGTGCGGTGTGCCCGACGCGGTGTGCCACATCATCGCGGCGCACGCAGCCGAGGGCGACCTGGTGAAGCGCACCACCGAGGCTTACATCGTGCACCACGCCGACTTCATGGCCTTTTTGCCGTTCAAGAACCTGGCGAAGTAGAAGAAGAAACCCCCTATGTCAACCACAACCGCGCCCGCGCCGAGCAAGACGGTGGCTAAGCCGACAATCACCGCGGCCATGTCGCAATGGGCCGCGGGTGTCAAGTTTGAACAGCTCTCGCCTGACGCTGTGTATCAGGCGAAGCGCTTCCTGTTGGACAGCATGGGCTGTGCGCTGGGCGGATATCAGCAGCACGACGTAATCATCGCGCTGGACGTGCTGAACGAAATCGCCGGCGCGGGCAATGCCACCGTCATCGGCAGCGGCCGGCAGATGGACGCGGTTTCGGCCTCGCTGGCCAACGCGCTTATGATTCGCTGCATGGACTACAACGACATCTACTGGAAGCAGGACCCCTCGCACCCGTCCGACATCTTTCCTGCGGCCATCGCCTGCTGCGAGCGCGCGGGCAGCGATGGACGCGAGCTTATCGTTGGTCTGGTGCTGGGCCATGAGTTCGAGATGCGGCTGTGCGAGGCGGCCTTCCCCGGCATCCGCGAGCGCGGCTGGCACCACGCCACGCTCACGGCTTTCGTTTCGCCCATCGTCGCCGGCCGCATGCTGCACCTCAGCGCCGAGCAGATCCAGCACGCCATCGGCATCAGCGCCAGCGCGCGCGCCACGTTGGGCGCGGTCACCGCCGGCAAGCTGACCATGATGAAGAACACGGTCGATCCCCTGGCCACGCAGAGCGGCGTGCTCGCCGCGCTGCTGGCCGAAAAGGGATACACCGGTCCCGAGCACGTCATCGACGGCAAAGAAGGCCTGGTCCACTCCTTCGGTGCGGAGTGGAAGCTTAACGTTTTGACTGACGGATTGGGCAAATCCTGGCGTATCACACAATGTGGGATGAAGGCGTTTCCCACCGAGGCACTGACCCACACGCCCATTTCGGCGGTGCTCGCGCTGGTGAAGGACAACGACCTCCGCCCCGAACAGATTGCGAGGGTGCATATCCGCACCACAGCGCGCGGGGCCGACATTCTCAGCGATCCCAGCAAGTACGATCCGCACACCAAGGAGACAGCCGACCACTCGCTGCCCTACGTGGTTGCCGCGGCCATCGCCGAGCGCCAGGTCACCCCGCTGCAGTTCACTCCGGCGAAGATCATGGATCCGGTGATTCGGGCGCAGTTGCGCAAGGTACAGGTGGTCGCCGATCGCGAGATCGAAAAAGTTTTCCCGGAGTTGCAACGCGTCATCGTTCGGATTCATACCATCGACGGGCGCGAGTTCACCACCCAGCTTGATTATCCGAAGGGCGACCCGCGAAATCCGCTGACCGACAAAGACGTGGAAGAGAAATTTGAGGCGCTGGCCGGGCCGGTGATGTCGTGCGAAGCTCGTCGGCGTGCGATGGATGCCATCTGGAACTTGGAGAAGCAAACGAGCGTGACCGAGTTGATGAGGCTGTTCAAGACCTCTTTATAAGGTGAAGGGGCGCGCCTTTAGGCACGCCGTCGATCGCATTTTTATTGTTTGCGGGCTTTAGCTCGCAAAGATGACGACAAAATGGCTCAAACCATCGTGGAAAAAATCGCGCAAGCGCACATGGCCGAGGGGCCTCGCCGCCCCTTGCGCACAGGAGACTTCCTCTCCATCCGCCCCCATCACGTGATGACACACGACAACACCTCGGCGGTGATGAAGAAATTCAAAGCCATCGGCGCGAAGAAGGTGTTCGATCCCGCCCAGCCGGTATTCACAGCTGATCACGACATCCAGAACAAGGATGAGGCGAACCTGGCCAAGTACGCCGCGATGGAGGCGTTCGCGCGCGAGCAAGGCATCGACTTCTACCCGCCGGGCACGGGCATCGGTCACCAAATCATGGTGGAGCAGGGCTATGTGCTGCCGGGAACTTTCGTCGTCGCCTCCGACTCGCACTCCAATATGTACGGCGCGCTGGGCGCAATCGGCACGCCCGTGGTGCGCACCGACGCGGCGGCCATATGGGCGACCGGCGAATTCTGGTGGCAGATTCCGCGCACCGTACAGGTTGTGCTCGAAGGCCAACTCGCGCCGGGTGCAACCGGCAAAGATGTAATCGTCACGCTCTGCGGCCTCTATAACCAGGAGGAAGTGCTGAACGCCGCCGTCGAGTTCACCGGTCCGGGCGTGGCCTCGCTAAGCATGGACGCCCGCCTGAGCATCGCCAACATGTCCACCGAGTGGGGGACGCTCGTCGGCTGGTTTCCGGTCGATGAGGTTACGCTGCAGTATCTCGAAGCGCGCAAACGCGAGCTGCGAGCGCACGGCGTTACGCGTATTCCGCAGGAGAAGTTTGCCGCGTGGCGTACCTATCCCCCCGCTCCCGACGCGGACGCGGTTTACGCAGGACGCATTGTATTGAATCTTGCCGAAGTAACTCCGCACGTGTCGGGACCCGATACAGTGCAGGTAATGCAGTCTGTCGGCGAGATCGCGAAGAAGAAGGTGGCGATACAGAAGGCCTATCTCGTCTCCTGCGTGAACTCGCGTCTGGAGGACCTCCAAGCTGCGGCGAAGGTCATGAAGGGTAAGAAAGTTGCGGCAAGCGTCAACTTCTATCTCGCTGGGGCCAGCCGCGCGGTGCAGCAAGAAGCCGAGAGACGTGGCGTCTGGCAGACTCTGCTGGACGCGGGCGCGCATCCGCTGCCATCGGGATGCGGGCCGTGCATTGGGTTGGGGACCGGCCTGCTCGAAGCGGGTGAGGTCGGCATCTCGGCCACTAACCGCAACTTCAAAGGCCGCATGGGATCGCGCGACGCGCAGTGCTATCTCGGCAGCCCCGAGGTGGTGGCTGCATCGGCGGTTGCGGGCTACATCTGTGGGCCGAATACGGTTGAAGGTCGCGAGCCGGCCGAGCACTTCGAACAATTTGCGGTGACCTCCGCCTCCGCCGAGAAGGTAGAGATCCTGCCGGGCTTTCCGCGCAGCGTGCGTGGGCGGCTGGTCTTCCTGCCGCTGAACAACCTGAACACCGACGGCATCTACGGCAAGGACTACACCTATCGCGAGGACATGACCCCGGAAATGATGGCACGCGTGGTGATGGAGAACTACGATCCGCAGTTTGCGGGGCTTACCCACGAGGGCGATGTTGTCGTTGGCGGTTTCAACTTTGGCACTGGGTCCAGCCGCGAGCAGGCCGTGACCGCGCTGAAGTACAAAGGTATTCCGCTGGTGATTGCAGGGAGCTTCTCTCAGACCTATCTGCGTAACGCCTTCAACAACGGCTTTCTCTGCATCGAGACGCCGGAGCTGATAAACATGCTACGCGTGCGGTTTGCCGATGCGGTCAGTCGCAAAGAGAAGACAATCATCCCCGGTGATGAGATCGAGGTGAACTTTGCCACGAGCACAATCCGCTATGCTGGCGAGGAATTCGCCTTCCCAGCGCTGGGCAGTGTGCCGCAGTCGCTGGTGATTGCCGGAGGCGTGGAGAATCTGGTGAGCCGGAAACTGGGGCTGGGCGCGGTGGTCGCAACGCAGTAAATCTGACGCTGTCAGACTACCTTTATGTTGTCTCACAAAGTGGGATAGTTAGGATGACAAAGGCAGGTCTCGGCTCAGACTGAAGTCCTCGCCTGGGATGACAGCGCGAAGAGAATGACGGTGCAGAATCAAGGAGAGCACACAACTATGGCAAAACATACCGTCGTAACTATGCCCGGAGACGGCATTGGCAATCAGGTGCTGCCCGAGGCCATTCGGGTGCTCGACGCCGTCGGCTTTGAGGCCGAATACGTGCACGCCGACATCGGCTGGGAATGCTGGATGAGAGAGGGCAACGCCCTGCCCGAGCGCACCATCGAGTTGCTGCGCCGCCACAAGGTCGGCTTGTTCGGGGCCATCACCTCGAAGCCGAAGAAGGAAGCCGAGGCCGAGCTCGCTCCGGCGCTCCGTGGCAAAGGCCGTCCGTACTTCAGCCCCATCGTGTCGATGCGGCAGCTTTTCAATCTCGACGTGTGTATGCGGCCCTGCCTGTCGTTTCCCGGCAACCTGCTCAACTTTATCCGCAAGAAACCCGGAGGCGGTTTTGAGGAGCCAAAGCTTGACGTGGTCGTCTTCCGCCAGAACACCGAGGGTCTTTATGCGGGCGTAGAGTGGACAAACCCTCCGCAGACGATCACTGACGCTCTCGGCCTGCACCCCAAGTTCAAGCCTTTCGCCAAAGTTCCGAGTGAAGACTTGGCCGTCTCGGTGCGCATCATCACTCGGCCGGCCGCACGGCGAATTTGCCAGGCTGCGTTCGAGCACGCCCGCACGTTCGGCTACAAGTCGGTGACGATTTGCGAAAAACCCAACGTGCTGCGCGAAACCTCGGGCATGATGGAAGAGGTTGCGAAGGAAGTGCAGAAGCAATATGCCGGCATCCCGCTGTGGTCCACCAACATTGACGCGCAGACCATGTGGCTCACCAAGAATCCCGAGGACTACGGCGTCATCGTCGCCAGCAATCTCTTTGGCGATGTTATCAGCGATGCTTTTGCGGGACTCGTCGGCGGTCTGGGATTTGCGGCGTCGGGCAACATCGGCGATGAGGTCGCGGTGTTCGAACCGACCCACGGCTCAGCCCCGAAATATGCGGAGTTGGACCCACCGATCGTGAATCCTATCGCGATGATTCTTTCGGCGGCGATGATGCTCGACCACCTCAGCGAGAGCGAAAGAGCGAGCACGATTCGCGACGCCATCGCCGCGGTTGTCGCCGCGGGCAACGTGCGCACCTACGACATGCTGCGCATCTCTGGCGGTGCAAGGTCGCTGGCCCAGGGCGCGGCTTCGACCACGCAGATGACCGACGCAGTTATCGCCAAACTGGGCGTTGGCGTGGAGGCGACTTATGCCGGCAGCGGCAGAGACTAACACCATGAGACGCACCGAAGCCGGGCGCGCGGGCGGTGATGTGCGCTCCGACCTGCATGTCAGCTTCGAGGAGCGGGGCAGCGACGGCGTTGCGATAGAGTTGCAATCGCGCGTCGCCTTGTACTACGGAGAAGTCATTCGCCAGCAGGTTCGCGATGTTCTGCGGAGTCTTGGCGTCCAGCACGCATTGGTCGAGATCGTGGACGAAGGCGCGCTGCCGTTTGTCATCGGAGCGCGAATCGAGGCTGCGGTTCGCCGCGCCGGACTCGGACAAGCGAAGTCCGCGCTGCCGGAAGCCTTGCCACTGCCGGCGCCATCAGCGCGCGATCGCTTGCGTCGTTCGCGACTGTATCTACCGGGAAATGAGCCGAAGTATTTCATCAACGCCGGACTGCACGCGCCCGACGCGATCATTCTCGACCTTGAAGATTCGGTGCACCACGCCGAGAAAGATGCGGCACGCCTGCTGGTGCGCAATGCTTTACGAGCAGTGGACTTTGGCGCGGCCGAGCGCATGGTGCGCATCAACCAGTTGCCGCTGGGATTGGCGGATCTGGCAGAGATTGTCCCCCAGGCGCCCGACCTTATTCTCATCCCGAAAGTCGAGACTGCAGGGCAGGTGTCTGACGTTGTGGGAGCTATTGATTCAAGCGCTAAACGGGTAGGCATTACGCGACCTATCTGGCTGATGCCAATCCTGGAGTCGGCACTCGGTATCGAGAATGCCTTCGCCATCGCGACCGCGTCGGACCGTATCGCCGGTATCACTATCGGATTGGAAGACTACTCCGCCGATCTCGGCGTGGCTAGGACGCCCGAGGGAGCGGAATCGCTTTACGCGCGCCAGCGAGTGGTAAATGCCGCACACGCTGCCCGAGTGCAAGCCATCGATTCGGTTTACAGCGACGTCGCTGACGCCGAAGGACTGTTGCGCTGGGGTCAAGCGTCGCGCGCCATGGGCTTCGAAGGGATGGGCTGCCTGCATCCCATCCAGATTGAAACCATCCATCGCTCATTCGCTCCCACAGCGTCGGAGTTGGAAAAAGCACTGGCCATCGTTGCCGCCTACGACGATGCGCAGGCCCGCGGCATGGGAGTAGTTAGCCTCGGCTCCAAGATGATTGACGCACCGGTAGTGCAGCGGGCGCTGAAGGTGGTGGCGCGTGCAAAGCAAATGGGAGTCGCCACCGAGCAGCGCGCCCCATCGGGAGAGGAATCATGAGCGCAACCGTCGCCACTGCCGGCCTAGTCACCAACGCGGCGGGACGTCTCGTACCAACCACAGTTAACGACCGCGAGCAGACGCCCTATCAAGGTGTGGACGGCCATCGCCCGAAAGGCCACAAGGCCGCGCCGCCGATTCGCAGCAACAGCGACTATCCCACAAACGGAAACAAGCGGGTACCCGACCTTGAGACCGCGTTGCGGCTCTGCGAGCTGCGCGACGGTATGACCATCAGCAGCCATCATCACCTACGCAATGGAGACCGGGTCGCACTCACCGCACTGCAGACTGCTGCGCGCATGGGTGCGAAGGACCTCGTGTGGTTCCCCAGCGCGTCGTTTCCCTGTCACGAGCCGGTCATCGAGCTGATGAAGTCAGGCGCGGTGCATCACATCGAAGGCAGCATGAACGGCCCGCTCGGCGATTATTGCTCGCACGGCGACATGCGCGGTCTCGGCGTGTTGCGCTCGCACGGCGGGCGTTGGCAGGCGGTGCAGGATGGCGAAGTTCACATCGATATTGCGGTGATCGCCGCGCCGACAGCGGACGTCTTCGGCAACGCCGACGGTTCGCACGGCAAGTCGGCGTGCGGCTCACTGGGCTTCGCGCTGGCCGATTCCGTCTATGCCGACCGCGTCATCGTGGTCACCGACAATCTGGTTTCATTCCCGTGCGTTCCCTGGCAAATCCAGGGCAACAATGTGGATTTCGTCGTCGAAGTCGATTCCATCGGCGACCCCGCGCTGATCGTCAGCGGCACCACGCAGATCACGCGCAGTCCTGACCGCCTGCGCATTTCCGAACTGGTGGCGCGCTTTCTGCGCGACAGCGGTATCATGCGCGACCGTTTTTCGTTCCAGGCGGGCGCGGGCGGCATCGCCCTCGCTTTCGTGGATTACTTGGCGCGCATGATGAAGGCGGCCAACGTTAAGGCCAGTTTCGTGCGTGGCGGCTCGACCAAGTACTTGGTCGATATGCTCAACGAAGGCCTCATCGGCCACATTCTCGATGGCCAAACGTTTGACCTGGACGCGGTGCGCTCCATCGCCAGCGATCCGCGGCATATTGCGACCAGCCCATTCACCTCATACAACTTTCACGGCAAGGGCAATTTCGCTTCGATGGTGGATGCCGCCGTGCTCGGCGCGACTGAAGTCGATATCAACTTCAACGCCAACGTGGTGACGCATTCCGACGGCCGCCTGCTGCACGGCATCGGCGGCTGGCAGAACTGCCTGTTCGCCGGATGCACGATTCTCGCAGTGCCGTCCTTCCGCGACCGCATCCCTGTGATAGTAGATGAAGTCACCACCATGACCGGCCCGGGCGAGTTGATTGACGTCATCGCCACCGAGCGGGGCATTGCCATCAATCCGCTGCGGCAGGACCTGCTTGACGCGGTGAAGGGCAAAGACCTGCCGATTCGCACGATTGAAGAGATCAAAGCGGAAGTGGAGAAGATCTGCGGCGGCAAACCCGCCAAGCCGCGGCTGCTGGAGCATCCCGTTGCGGTGGTGAAGTGGGTGGATGGAACTGTGCTCGATACGGTCTGGCAGGTGGCGGACGAAAATCCCTTCGCCCCGAAGGTGAGCGGAGGAGAGTAGCGCTACGAGGGACGTCGCGCACAGTCGTCACCAGCTGCTACAAAAGGGGTATCGTAGTACCGCTATCAGGGGATTGCCGGCGCCGGCGTCCAGATGGCACGATGTATCAGATAACGAGCAGCAAGCCCTGCCGCGGTAAAGCGATTTAAAGCGGCGAAGCGAAGCAGGCGAATCCTCCTCTCATACCCCACATGCCTGCCAGCAGGGCGCTTGGCACACACGATGGCCCGGCGGTTCATTCTCCCCGCCGCGGCCATTCTCTTTTCGGCGACTCTGACTGGCGCGTCTCACAATGTGAGAGCTACTTCTAATCGCTACTTCGTGGGCGCAGGCGGTGCCGCTGCCGCGCTCACCAGTTCCACGTCAATGGTGATGGGAATCTCATCGCCGACCACGCCCGACGCTCCGCTTACTCCGAAGGCCTTGCGACTGATCTTGGTGCTGGCGGAGGCGCCCATGTGCGAGTTGCCTTTCTGGTCCTGCACCGGCGCCGAGGGGCCATCGACATCGAGCACGACCTCTTTCGTCACGCCGTGAATGGTGAGATCGCCGGTGATCTTCAGCTTTCCGGGGCCGGCCGCTTCAACCTTCTTCGACTTGAAGGTCAGGGTCGGATACTTGGCAACGTCAAAGAAGTTGGGGCTGCGCAGGTCGTCGTCTCGCCGTTGCACGCGCGTATCGACGGAACTGGCGTCAATAGTGGCTTCCAGCGTGGTCTTGCCGGGATCAGCCGGATCGTAGATGGCCGTCCCGCTCACCTTCGTGAAGGCTCCGCGCACCGTGGAGATGCCCAGGTGGCGCACGGAAAACTGCGCCGCGGAATGGTTGGGATCGATCTGCCAGGTCTTGGCCTGACCGAACGCGGAGACGGTAACAGCGATGGCTGCGGTGATGACCAGCAGGTAACGAGACATTTGCGTGTTTTTTCCCATCTGAGTTTGCGACACCTTCGACTGGCGACGATTGTCTAGTCAGGCAGTATAGCAAGGCCCATGCGAAGCGCCGTAATTGGGCCCGCGAAGGAAATACTTGACCGCATTTTGCACTTGGCACTTAGCATTCAGCACTCAGCCAAAACCTCAATTTGCCAGGGATCGAGAATGTGTTGCGCCCACATCCATCCCGTGCGCCTCTTTACGTATAATCAACAACTTAGCGAGCAAATCACTCTCAAAATATTGATTCCGGGCAACTTATAGGTAAGATATTCCATAATAAAGACTTATAGGCAATAAATCGCCATTTATCGGACCAAGAGGGTGACATTTGGTACATTCGATGCATTAGCGATATTAATGGTATTAGCTGTATAAGTTAACTTAGCGGCAAGCCACAGCAATTTTCCAGATGAAAGCGGCGAGTGCTTGCTCAAAATGACACCACGGCCATGGTGTGGTTGCTTCGCCTCCACATTCGCTTTACTATCGCCCCATCGTGGTTTTGTCCCCGAACAAGGAGCATCCCGACCGCATCGTCTCGGCCGTGCCGGTGGACGACGACTCGTCGTTTGAATTAAAGCTTCGCCCGCAGCGGCTGCGCGAGTTCATCGGGCAGCAAAAGGTCAAAGACAATCTCGAAGTCGCGATTCAGGCGGCGAAGTCGCGCGGCGAGGCGCTGGACCACGTGCTGCTCTACGGACCGCCGGGGCTGGGCAAGACGACTCTGGCCAACATCATCGCGAATGAGCTGGGCGTCGCCTTCCAGCAGACCTCGGGCCCGACGCTGCAGATCAAGGGCGACCTCACGGCAGTGCTGACCAACCTGCGCGAGAAGCAGGTGCTCTTCATCGACGAAGTACACCGCATGCAGCCGGTGCTGGAAGAGCTGCTGTACTCGGCGCTGGAGGACTACAAGCTTGACATCATCATCGGGCAGGGGCCGTCGGCGCGCACCCACACCATCGAGGTGCGGCCGTTCACCTTCATCGGCGCCACCACACGCGCGGGGCTGCTGTCGGCGCCGTTGCGCTCGCGCTTCGGCATCGTGTTGCGACTGGAGTTCTACACCCACGAGGACCTGAAGATCATTCTGCAACGCTCGGCGGAAATTCTGGGGGTTGAGATTGACGAGCCGGGCGCCATCGAGATTGCGACGCGCTGCCGCGGCACACCGCGCATTGCCAACCGCCTGCTGCGGCGGGTGCGTGACTACGCGCAAGTGCGCGGCGCGGGAAAGATAGACAAGCCCACGGCGCAGGCTGCGCTGGAGATGTTGGAGGTCGATCGCCACGGCTTCGATGAGATTGACCGCAAGCTGCTGCTGACCATCATCGAGAAGTACCAGGGCGGGCCGGTAGGCGTAAACACGCTGGCGGCGTCGCTCGCTGAAGAAGTGGACGCGATTGAAGAGATCTACGAGCCGTTTCTCATCCAGATCGGCTTTCTGGACCGCACCCCTCGCGGGCGAGTGGCTACGCACCTTGCCTATGAGCACTTTGGGGTGAAGCGGCCGAGAACGAATGCGGCGGGGCAGGAGACGTTGTTCTAGGGGATAGTGGCATCGATATTCTGTAGTCAACATTGAATTTGTCATCCCGACCGAGGGCTTCAGCCCGAGTGGAGGGATCTGCGGTTTATCAGGCTGGGTGAGCACGACGTGCAAACCGCAGATCCCTCGGCTCCGCTTCACTCCGCTCGGGATGACAGCTCTGGCGAAAAGCGAAGAGCGACCAACTAGACTGGCGCGCCATCGCCATCAGCAGATAAGCTAGTCGAGCAAGGAGAAATTCAATGGCTCAATTGATGAGGACCTCGAATCCGGCCCTAAGTGGTGACACCTTCCGCACTGGTGAGGCGACCTACGGCGACAGCATGACGATTTCGGGCGCCGTCAACAAGACGGGCATCCTGCTCATCTGCTGCGTCGCCACTGCCGCCTGGACGTGGAACCGCTTCTTCAACGCGGGCTCGCCTGAGGCTGCGATGCAGGCGATCGCCCCGATGATGGTGGTCGGCGGCATCGGCGGATTCATCCTGGCCCTGGTCACCATCTTCAAGAAAGAATGGTCGCCAATAACCGCCCCGATTTACGCACTGCTGGAAGGCCTCCTGCTGGGCGGGATCTCGGCCATGCTGGAAATGCGCTTCCACGGCATCGCCATTCAGGCCGTGGCGCTCACCTTCGGCACTCTGGTCGCGATGCTGGTCGCCTACCGTACCGGACTCATTAAGGTGACGGACAAGTTGCGGCTCGGCATCGTGGCCGCCACCGGTGGCATTGCGGTGTTTTACCTGCTGCAGCTCGTCCTGGGATTCTTCGGCGTGCATTTCACCACTATTAATGGCTCTAGCCCGATCGGTATCGGCTTCAGCCTTCTCGTTGTGGTCATCGCGGCGTTGAACCTCGTGCTTGATTTCGACCTCATCGAGAATGGCGCCCGCATGGGCGCACCGAAGTACATGGAGTGGTATGGCGCTTTCGCGCTGATGGTCACGCTCATCTGGCTGTACTTCGAGATCTTGCGGCTGCTGTCGAAGTTCCGCGAGCGCTGAGCTGATTGCCGACGAGGAGATGTGGCGTTAATGGCGGCAAGCACGCAGCCGGATCCAGGCAAAGCCAACGAGAGCGAGCAGGCTTCCCGGAAGGGCACCTCGCTGGCCACCGTCCTGAAATGGGTTGGTGGTGCGACGGCGGGAATTTCGCTGCTGCTGGCCCTCAATCAAGTCACCGGACTTGTGCAGAACTTCCGTGTCCATCACAAGGAATTTTCGGAGGCGATGAAGGCCGGTGAGCAGCAGCAGGAGCGTGGTGATTATCCTGCGGCCTTCGAGAGCTTTAAGCACGCGGCGGAACTGGATCCCATCGATCGCGGAGCGCAGAAGCGCGAAGCCCAAGCCGCTATGCTCTGGCTGGAAAACGTGCACGCTCAGAACCAGACCTTTACGGAGATCGCGAATCAGTTGCTGCCCGTCCTTGATAAGGCGCTGAGCAGCGCAAACGGACAGGACGCGGCCGACCTGCTGGCGCATATTGGCTGGGCCAACTTCCTGCGTTCACGGGACGGTTCGGGAACCGCAGGCGACCTGGTGGTTAAGAGCTACGAGGACGCGATCAAGATTGACCCGCAGAATCCTTACGCAAACGCTATGTTGGCGCACTGGATACTTTGGAAGAATGAAAGTCAGCAGCAGGCAAAGCAGCACTTCGCTGCGGCGCTAAACAGTGGGCGGGTGCGGCCTTACGTCCGAAGCCTTCAGCTAAGCGGATATAGCAATGTCGTCAGTGCAGAGAACCAGGCCGAGCTGCTGCGCGTCGCCGACGAAATGCGCCAGCAAGGCGAACCCCTCGGGCCGGAACAACGAAGCAGGGTTTTCAATCAGGTCTTCATGTTCCCGCTGGATGAGCGGGAAGAACTTGGCCAAGTGCTTCGCAGCGTAAAGTCAGAAGACGCATTGGCGACTTACGACTGGCTGAGTTCGGAGCGGACCGGCGGTGACCTGCGCCTGCGGCGCGAGTATATCGCGGCATTTTCCCTGGAGGTAGCGGGCCAGACCGCTGAAGCGTTGTCCGCATACAAGTCACTTCAGCAGCAACTGGGGAAAAACAGCCCCTACCATTCGTTAACTCTGACGGTGACGGTGAATGATGCAGTGAAGCGGCTGTCCGACTCGAAAGCGAAGTGAGTGCGTCGGCCACTGATCTCCATGCCAATTGCTATCCGTTCATTTGCCAAAATCAATCTCGGGTTGAAGATCGGGCCGCTCCGCGCCGACGGTTTCCACGAGCTGCGCACCATCTATCAGACACTGGCGCTGCACGACATCATCCGGGTGGACGTGCAGCCTGGCGCGGGCATCGAGATTCACTGCAACGACCCGCGCGTTCCGCTCGACCAGTCGAACACCTGTTACAAGATCGCTGAGCGTGTGCTCTCCTCAGTCGAGGCTCGCCGCAAGGTCATCATCCAGATAGACAAGCGATTGCCCGTGCAAGGCGGATTGGGCGCGGCGTCGTCGAACGCGATCGCGACGATGCTCGGTCTGGAGCGCGCCCTCGGCACCGAGCTCCCCGACAGAGAGAAGCTGCGCATTGCAGCCGAAGTTGGCAGCGACCTGCCGCTGTTTCTCGTCGGCGGAACTGTGCTGGGAGTCGGGCGTGGCGAGCAGGTACATCCGTTGAGAGCCCTGGCCACGATGCATCTTGTCGTGGTGACGCCCTCGGTTGGCGTTTCTACCCCGGTGGCGTTTGCGCGCTGGGATGAACTGGTCGCACGAGAGGCGGAATTGACCGGCGCAGGAGCCGCAGGTACAATAAATGAGTTCGGTCGGGGTGTGTTTGCCCGGCTGAGCGAGAGTGTTTACTCGCAGGCTGCATCTGCGAGTGAGCCTGCATCCGGTGTTCCCGCGGTAGGCGGGGACCGGGCCGAGACGCCGCTTCTCGACCTCGTCCGAGCCGGGATCGAGAACGACTTCGAACGCGTAGTCTTTCCAGAGTATCCCGAGTTGCTTGAGGTAAAAGGTGTGTTGGAGCGCGAAGGCGCGCGCTTTGCGTCGCTGTCTGGTTCGGGTTCAACGCTGTACGGAGTGTTCGCCTCGGGCGAAAAAGCGCAGGATGTTGCCGTGCGCATGAAGGCAGCCGGACGCGCGGCGGTAGCAACGACATCGCTGTCGCGGGATGCGTATTGGCGGCAGATGTTTGTGTAGTGATTTGAGTTTCTCATCCTATCGTTTCCGCCAAAAGAGAGCGGAAGCGATAGGATGGGGCACCCAGCGGTCAGGGGCTAGTTGCTCGCGCTTCACTGGGCGGTCGACTAATGGTAGGTCAAGTGCCTTTGGAGCACTTTGTCTAGGTTCGAATCCTAGCCGCCCAGCCAGAATTCGGTTGTCAGTAGTCAGTTATCAGTTATTTCAGGTTTGCAGACGAGCTAAGAGCTAAAGGCTAATAGCCAAGAGCCAATAGCGAAAAGCGGTTTCAAGACCCAGCGTGTAACTCAACCAGGTTAAGCGGGGGTATTTGATTCGATGGAAACAGCAGCAAAAGCGAGCGCAGTTCATCCGGTGATCGCGGCCGGCGAAGGTACGGCGACGGTCGCGCAGCAGTCGGACAAGAAGGTCCACCCGGGCGCGGATCCCAAGGCGGAACGCAAACCGGCGCGGGCACGTCAGGATGACCGGTGGAAGATATTTTCCGGCACCGCGAATGACGCGTTGTCCAAGGAGATTTGCGGTTTCCTGGACTTGCCGTTAGGGCAAACGCACATCGCCAAGTTCTCCGATGGCGAGACGTACGTGCAGATCATGGAGAACGTGCGTGGGGCCGACGTTTTCCTGGTGCAGCCGACCTGCGATCCGGTTGACCTGCACCTGATGCAACTATTGCTGCTGATTGATGCGCTGAAGCGCGCTTCGGCGCGGCGCATCACGGTGGTGATTCCGTACTTCGGATACGCCCGGCAGGACCGTAAGGACAAGCCGCGTGTTCCGATTTCGTCGAAGCTGGTCGCGGACCTGTTGACGACGGCGGGAGCCGACCGGGCGCTGGTGGTTGATTTGCACGCGCCGCAGATTCAGGGGTTCTTCAACATCCCGGTGGACCATCTATTTGCGTCGCCGGTGCTGGTGGATTACTTCCGGAAGAAGCAGTTTCCGGACCTGACGGTGGTTTCGCCCGACGCGGGCGGCGTGGAGCGTGCGCGCTTCTTCGCCAAGAAGATGGAATCGGCCCTGGCCATTGTGGACAAGCGCCGCGTGGAGATGGATGAGACCGAGGTCATGCACGTAATCGGCGACGTAAAAGGACGAACCTGTCTCATCCTGGATGACATCATCGATACCGCAGGCACCCTGGTGAAGACTTGCCAGGCACTGCTGGATGCGGGCGCTCGCCAGGTTTACGCCTGCGCCACCCATCCGGTGCTTTCGGGGCCGGCGATCGAGAGAATTTCGCAATCGGGGTTGGCCGAAGTAGTGGTGACCAACACCATCCCGCTGACGGAAGCGGCGCGCAACCAGTCCAAGATCAAAGTGCTGTCGATCGCAGGGTTGATCGGGCGCGCTATTCAGTCGATTCATGAAGAGACTTCGGTCAGCAGACTGTTTTTGTAAAAGGACCTAAACTATGGCTACAGCAACCGCAGATAAGAACGTAGAAGCCAAGCCGCGGCAGAGCGGCACCAAGAACGATGCACGCCGCGTACGCAAGAGCGGCATGGTTCCCGCCGTGGTGTATGGCGCCGGACAAAAGTCTGAGACCATCGCCGTGGATCCTAAGCAGATCAGGCGGATCCTCAACTCGGAGTCAGGACACAACTCGATTTTCGATCTGAGCTTCGACGGCCAGGCCGCCAAGGTGATGATTGTGGATTGGCAGTACGAGCCCATTAAAGGGGCGTTGCTGCATGTGGACCTGAAGCGCATTGCCATGGACAAGGCGTTGCAGGTCAGCGTGCCGATTGTGCTCAAGGGCGAAGCACCCGGAGTTAAAGTGCAGGGCGGCATCATGGAGCAGTTGCTGCGCGAAGTCGAGATCGAGTGCTTACCGGCCGACATTCCAGGCCATATCGACGCCGACGTCACCAAACTCATGTTCGGCGAAGTGATCCGCGTGTCCGACTTGCCGCACGACGACAAGGTGAAATTCATCACCGACGAGAACCAGCCGGTGGCACACGTGGTGGCGGTGAAGGAAGTCGTGGAGGCTACTCCCGCGGTCGAAGGCGCCGAAGCAGAGGCCACTTCTGCCGAGCCCGAAGTCATCAAGAAGGGCAAGCAGGAGACCGAAGGCGAGGCTGCCGAAGGCGAAAAGGCGGAGAAGCCCGAGAAGAAGAAGTAGGCGTTGTGAAGCTGATCGTCGGGCTCGGCAACCCGGGCATCGAATACCAGTTCACGCCGCACAACATGGGTTTCCTGGCGGTGGACCGCATCGCCGAGCAATGCGGCGTGCGGGTAAACAACCGCAACTGTCGTGCGCAGACCGCGCGCGCCCGAATCGCCGAGCAGGAAGTGGTGCTGGCCAAGCCGGAAACCTATATGAACCTGAGTGGCACTGCGGTCCGCGAACTGGTGCGCGAATACGAGGCGCAGCCGGAACAAGACCTGGTGCTGCTCTACGACGAGATGGATTTGCCGCTGGGTACTTTGCGAGTTCGGCCGCGTGGCCGCTCGGCAGGGCACAATGGCGTGGAATCGGTGATCGACGCCCTGAGCACTCAGGAGATTACGCGCGTCCGCATGGGAATTGCACCGGATTATGCCGTGGGCGATGGCGCGAAATACGTGCTGTCGCAGTTCAAGAAGTCGCAGTATCCGGTGATTGGTGAGGTGCTGGATACGGCGGCTGAGGCGGTAAGAATCATTCTCGCGGAAGGCGTGCAGGCGGCGATGAACCGCTTTAATCGCAAGTCCGAAGAAGCAACTAGCGACTAGTAACTAGCCGTTAGTTGACAAAACAAGACACGCGCTAGTTGCTAATTGCTAGTTACTAGTTGCTGGGAGAACAGAATGCAACGTACTTATGAATTGATGTTCATCGTCCGGCCGGACATGCTGGAAGAGGACCAGGACAAGCTGATCTCAAATGTCGAGACCCAGGTGGGCAATGCAGGCGGCTCGGTGAAGAGCGTGGAGCGCATGGGCAAGCGACGTCTGGCCTACACGGTGCGCAAGTTCCAGGACGGCATTTACATGCTGATGGTGCTGGAAGGCGAAGGCGCCATGGTGAAGGAAGTGGAGCGCCGGCTGCGTGTGACCGAGCCGGTGCTCAAGTTCATCACGGTGCGGGTGGATGAGGAGCAAAAGCGCCTGGCCAAGATCAAGGCCATTCGCGACACCAAGGTCCGGGGTAAGGGACGGCAAGCTGCTGCGGCTGCGGCCGCGGCCGAAGCTACAGCATCGGCAGAGGAAGCGACACCTGAGTCCGCACCACCAGCCGGAACAGAGCCGACACCGCTTATCGCTTAATGCACCGTCTGCTCGTGCGGCGCCAAGCGCCGCTGGCGCAAGTGGGACATGCAGCGGAAAGGATAAGGATATGACTATCGACGAACGCTTGGATCGGTTGGTAGAGCGCCACGAAGCCTTGTCTCAGTCCGTGGAGCTGCTCACCAAAGACGTCCGTGAGCTTGGGAAGTACGTGGGCGAAGTTGCCGAAGGTACCGCTCGGCTGTTGCACATCGCTCAAATTCATGAGTAGCGTATCACCCGCTTAGAAGGCGGAGAATAGCCGCAACCAGGGCCAGGATGGCCCCGAAGGAGAATCATGGCAGACGAATCTATCAAGACAGCGGCCCCCGAAAATGGCGCCACTACGATTGACGCCCCAGCGGCACGCCCGGAGGGCGGACCGCGCGAGGGTGGTCCACGCGGACCACGTCCCGGAGGACGGCCTGGTGCCGGCCCAGGCGGCCCACGCGAAGGCGGCGGACGCAAGTTCTTTCGGCGCAAGAAGGTTTGCAAGTTCTGCGTCGAGAAGATTGACGGCATCAACTACAAGGACGTGCGCCTCCTATCGCAGTTCGTCTCCGAAGCCGGCAAGATCGTGCCTCGACGTTTGACGGGCGTGTGCACGCCTCACCAGCGCCGCCTGGCCGACGCCATCAAGCAGGCGCGCAACATCGCGCTGCTGCCTTTCGGCGGGCGGTAGATAAGGGGTTAGGGGTTAGTTCTGATGCTGCCTTTCAAACCCGCATCAAAGCTGAAAAAAATAACGGCGGGTTTCGGCCCGGCGATAGTGAAATTTAACGGAGCTCTCTCATGGAAGTCATTCTGAAAGAAGATGTAGCCAAGCTCGGCTCACGCGGTGAGGTAATTAAAGTGGCCGAGGGCTACGGCCGCAATTATCTCCTCCCGAAAAAGCTGGCCATTGAAGCCACGCCCGCCAACCGGGCTGTTATCGAGCAAATGAAAGCGGCCGCTGTGCGCCGCGTCGCTCGCGAAAAAGGCGATGCCGTGAAGCTGGCGGAACTGCTGGCCGGTGTCTCGCTCAGCTTCACCCGCAAGTCCGGCGAGCACGACCAACTCTTTGGTTCGGTCACCTCAGCCGACATTGCGCGCGAACTCGAGCACAAGAGTTTCAACATCGACCGTCGCAAGATCCATCTCGACGAACCTCTGAAGCATGTCGGTGAATTCAACGTCCCCATCCGCCTACACAAGGATGTGACGGTGCCGATAAAAGTAGTCATCAACAAGGATTCGGTAACCGAAGAAGCTCCGGCGGAAGACGCCAACGCGGAAGCCTAAAGGCGCTTACCAAATGCGGCGCACGCCGTAAGTGTCGAAAATAACGTCGACGCTGACGATGGGCGAAGCGTATACCTGTGCCTGGGCTGCAAGGATGCGGTCAAAGGGGTCTTTGTGATGCAGAGGTAACAGGCCGGCACGGATGCCGTGTTCTGAAAGGATCGGAAGTTCGCTGAAGCCGTCCGCTGCCACCAGGTCCGGCCAAGTCGCCAAATAGCTTTCGAAGTTGACTCTGCCTATCTTCGTTTTGATGGCAACTTCCCAGGCAACTGCCGCAGAGATGAGAATGGCATTCGACCGGCTCTCGATTGTTCTCCGCGCTGCCGCCGAGAGTTGCTGTGGCGACTCCCACCACCACAACAGCGCGTGAGTGTCGAGAAGCACGGTCATTACAGGCCCCATTCACGTAATTCCTCATCTGTGAGAGGCGCAAAAGCGTCCGGCTCCCAGGAGATGAGGCCCTTGAGCCGACCAGGAATGCGTTTCTTCTCCCCGTTAGAAATGGGCACCAGCTTCACAACAGGCTTCTTCCCACGGGTGATGATGACGTCCTTCCCTTGCTCGGCTTCTTTGATTAAACGCGAGAGGTTGGTCTTGGCCTGATGGACCGTGTAGCTCATTAGCTAATTTTACTTAGCTAACATGGGATGGTCAATGCCTTGTGCTCGCGCGATCATTCATAACCCCAGTCGCAGAGCTCCTCATCGGCGCGCGGGTCGAAGGCATCCCGCGCGGACCAAAGCTGGCCCTTCATGCTGCCAGGGATGCGCTTCTTGGACGTCTCTTGGGTCGGAATGAGTCTGGCGACCGGTTTCTTTCCGCGAGTGGTGATGGCCTCTAAGCCCTTCTCGGCTTCCTTGATCCGTCGCGAGGGGTTGGTTTTAGCCTGATGGACGGTGAGCTCATTAGCTAACTCTACTTAGCTAAGGCTAGGACAGTCAATGTGCCAGGCAAATGCCGCTCTTTATGCTGAGGACTAAAGCTCGGTGCATTTACATGCTTGGTGCAAGATCGACCTCGTTCCCGCCGATGCCGGAACTGCGCTGCCCCTTCCCACGTAAGTACCAAGTGAGCGGCTATAATGGCCGCTCACGGTTTCTTCCAGCGCCCGTCTATGTAGTTGCAGGCAGGAGAATTGGCTTGCTAATTGCATACTAGGTAGAAACCAGCATGCCGGCCGAAGCGGTAGCAGTTCCTCTCACGGTTGGCCCGGGGCTCCGCCCTCCTCAGACGTGGCGAGCGGCGGACGAGACGTCCTCTACTCCCTCTGATCGAGGGTCGATGGTTGGGCAGGCCCAGAGCCGAATGAACGACACGGAGCTGATACGGGAAGCTCAACGTGGCAACGCCGCCGCGTTCGAGGAGTTGGTGCGCCAGTACGATGGCGCGGTGCTTCGCCTGGCCTATCACCTGACACGCTCCGAGCAGGATGCGCAGGACATCTACCAGGAAGCCTTTCTTAAAGCCTACCGGAACATTAACAACTTTCGTTTTGAATGCTCGTTTTATACCTGGATCTACCGCATCGTCACCAACTTGTGCCTCGATCTTTTGCGCAAGCGGCAGGTGCGGAAGGAAGACTCAGGCATTGCGGCCGACTCCGAAGGCGGCACCTACGACATGCTGGATCAGGTTGCCGATGTGCGCTCCGGGGCAAGTCCTGAGCGTGATCTCATGCGGCGCGAACTTGGTGCGCGGATCGCGAAAGCCTTAACGAAATTGACTCCGCGCGAGCGCATGGTGTTTGAGATGAAGCATTACCAAGGGCTGAAGCTGCGGACGATTGGCGAGATTTTGAACACCACGGAAGAGACCGCGAAAAACACGCTGTTTCGCGGAACCCAGAAACTGCGGGCAGCGCTGAAGGACATGCGTTAAGAAGCTTTAGGATACTCAGGGCCGGGTCCTGAGTAGTAGAGGTAAGAGCGATGAATTGCGAGTGGGTACAACAGAACATCACGCTGTATCTGTATGACGAACTGGCTGACGATGCGCGTCACGAACTGGAGCAGCACGTTTCGCGCTGCAAGGTCTGCGCTGCCGAAGTATCGGAGCAGCAGGAGTTCCAGGTGCAGATGGGTGCATTGCCGATGGAAGAGCCTTCGGCGAGCTTTCTGGCTGCGGCCCGCATGCGGTTGCAGGAGGCGCTCGAAACTACTGAGCAGAAACGCGCCTGGTACCACCGGTTCGCGTTCGATCCCACCGCATGGCTGCGTCAGGTACGGTTTTCTCCAGCGCTGGCCTCGCTCATCTTCCTGGTCGGCTTCGGCGGTGGCATTGGCGCCGTGTACAGTGCAATGAAGGGCCTGCCTACCCATCCCCCCGGCCAACCAGTATCTATCGGCGGCATCACCTCCATCGAGAAACAGCCCGGCACTGACAATGTGAAAGTTCAGTACGACACGCGGTCACCCGCTTCCGTAGAGGGTTCCGTCTCCGACCCCAAAGTGCAAGACTTGCTGCTTTACGCGGCCAAGAGTAACGAGAACTCCGGTGTCCGCCTGAATTCGGTGGATGCGCTGACCAGCAAGGCGGACGATCCGCGGGTCCGCGAGACATTGACCTATGCGCTCCGCTACGATAGCAACCCTGGGGTTCGCCTGATGGCACTGGACGGTCTGGGTTCGTACGTGAAGGACGACATCCGGGTCCGCAATGCGGTCTTGGAGGCGCTGCTGAACGACAGCAACCTGGGCGTACGCAGCGGCGCACTTCATGCGCTTGAACCGGTTCGTGCCGACAGCAGTGTGCGCATGGCGCTGCAGCAGTTGTCGAAGGAAGATCCCAGCGAGTACATCCGCACCGAGTCCCAGCGCATGCTGGCCTCGATGCCCAGCATTGACTAAGAGATTGCCAGGAACGGTACCTGAATTCTTGTCCGCTCCCGGAAATGAGGAGAGTTTGGCTCAGGGTTTTTGCAAAGCGGCGACGGCGACAACACAATCTCGTGTTCTCGCCTCTGAGCATGCCGCCGACAATACTAGATGGAAGTTAGGGCTCGCGCTTCTCGCAGTGGCGGTTGCTGTCCCACTGTGCGCGCAACAGTCGCGGGTATATCGCGAGGGGAATGCCTGGATTGAGGAGACCACCGGCGCCATGACTCCGGGCCGCGAAGTGCGGGTCAACACCGACATGGGTTCTGTCCAGGTGCAAGGTAATTCGCCGCAGGTGACTTACGTAATTCGCAAGCGCTCGTTCGCACCCACCGAAGAGGCGGCACGCCGTCAGTTCGGTCAGCTGCACATTTCAGTGGTCAAGAGTGCGGATCGTAACGCCATCGAAGGCAGGCTGCTGGGAAAGAGCATGAACCGTTTCGACGCCGAGTTTGTTGTCCAGGTGCCGCGAGAGCTCGCACTCGTACAAGTAGAGACGCGCAGCGGCGCCCTCAATTTGAATTCGCTGACTGCCACCATCCTGGCGACCACCGGTGGTGGTGCTGTGAAGCTCGACGACCTTACCGGCCCGGTCAAGCTTGCTTCGGGAGGCGGTACGGTTGAAGGTGGCAACCTGGGCGCAGACTTCACACTCTCCAGCGGCGGCGGCGACGTTCACATCAACAACATCGGCGGGCAGGCACGGGTGACCCTCGGCGGCGGCAAAGTGTACATAGGATCAGTCAAGAGTTCGACCATCCAAACTGGCGCTGGCGGCATCGAGGTCCGTAAGTGTATCGGCGACCTGCGTGCCAGCACCGACGGTGGCAACCTTAACTTTGGTGACGTGGGTGGTACGGTTCGCGCCGATACCGGCGGCGGCAGTGTGCGCCTTGCCAGTGCCAACGGCCCCGTCCAGGTTTCCACCGGCGGCGGCAGCGTCGAACTGTACAACCTGGGCGAGGGCGCGCAAGTGGAGACCGGAGCTGGACCGATTACGGTTGAGTTCTCCGGCAATCGTGGAAGCTTCACCGATTCGTCGTTGCATACGGCGGCTGGTGACGTGGCGGTTTGTCTGCCGTCCAACCTGCCAGTCACGGTGCATGCTTCATCCGACATGACGAATGGCAAGGGGATCACGTCGGACATCCCGGGGCTGAAGATCACCACCAGCGGTGATTACGGCCCCAAGGCCATGTATGCTGAAGGGGCGTTGAACGGCGGAGGTCCGATGTTGCGGGTCCGCACGACCATCGGGCAAATCAATTTTCGGCGGTGTCACTAGAAGACAGGGTTGGAGATGTTTATGTACAGATTTACCAGTAAGAGACTAGGGTTTGTAGTCGTGGTGATCGCAGCAGCGACCGCCCTTGCAACGGCTGAGCCGGGTCCGGCCGGTTGGCCCGATCCACATTCGGCCTCTTATCTGGGCGTTCACATTGACCAGGTTACGCCGCAGACAGTTTCCGCATTGAAGTTGCCGGATACCAATGGAGCGCTTATCACCTATGTTGACCAGGATGGCCCAGCTTGCCGTGCAGGGCTGAAGAACAGTGACGTTGTAGTCGGATTTAACGGCTCCAAGGTCTTGGGTCCGGAACAATTGCAGGACATGATCCACAACACCGCCGCAGGCAAGACGGTCAACTTGACCGTCGTGCGCGATGGCCAGACGAAGAACATCAACGTGACTCTGGGAGCATGGCCCAACGCGGTTCCGCACGCCCAGAGCTTCGTGGCTTCTCATCCGCCGGTAGTCTTCAACGCACCGGCGATGGCTTCACCCGCGTTTCCTGATATTGAAGTCCCGTCGTTTGTCGCGCTGACGTCTCGTCACGGCATTGTGGTTGAAAGCCTGACCCCGCAGCTGTCTGACTACTTTGGCGTTCAACACGGTCAGGGCGTGCTGGTGCGTTCGGTTGAGAAAGGCAGTCCAGCCGAGGCCGGAGGCCTGAAGGCCGGCGACGTGATCGTAAAGGTGAACAACGAACCGGTTCACGATATGGCCGATTGGCGTAGAGCGATGCAGGCTCGTGCCGGCAAAATTCCAGTGACGGTCGTGCGCGATAAACGCGAACAGACCATCGTCGTTAACGTTGCTTCGTCCGGCGATACATCGTGCTTGCAAGATCAGGATTGGAGTGATCTTGAAAGCCAGATGCAGGCCTTTCAGCAGGAGATGGAGAAGCTAGGTCCTGAAATAGAGCGCAGCAAGACGGAGATGCTGGCAACCGCCAAGCCGAGCCAGCAAGAGTTGGACCAGATGGGTGACGACATCCAACGCTCGATGAAGCTGACGCAGAAAGACATCGAGAAGGCGCAGAAGGAAATCCAGAAATCGCTGCCGTCGCAGAAGGACCTCGAGAAGCAGATTGAGAAGTCCATGAAGTTGAAACAGAAGGACCTGGAGAAGATGCAGCACGACCTCGCGCAATCCCTGCCCAGCCAGCAGCAACTTGACGAAATGCGCCGCACGATCGACGAGTCCTTGAAGAGCTGGACACCGCAGCTTCAGCAGGAGATGGAACAGTTCAAGAAGCAAATGGAACAGCAGAAGTTCGACCTGCGGGAGATGCTGAAGGGCTTCGGGACAGAACGCGAGTTCTAGGGCGTCGGTTCACCACAGAGACACAGAGGCACGGAGAAGACTCCGGGCCTTTTTCTTTGCTTGTGTTCTTCCCGCCCAGGCCGAGGACTTGAATCTCTTCCAGCTTGTCATCCCGACCGAGGGCTTCAGCCCGAGTGGAGGGATCTGCGGTTGACCTCACCTCACCCACCCTTTCGCCTGGTGTCCCGGAGCCTCCCCTGATCTTGTCGAAGGGTTCGCGCCCTGGGTTTGGCCGCTAACTTGGGCATACTACCGAGACGACGGTGTGCACATCGTTGCATCATCGCGAAGACCATAGAAGTAGTTCGTTGGAAGCTAAGTTGTTGATTCTACGTGCGAGGCTCGCTACGCTCAGCGCAGAGTGTCCCTTTTCGGGAAGCTTTACAAAATTTTACCGAGAAATCCTGTAACGCTTTCGGGCCGAATTGCGTTTATTCTTGTGGCCCCCTTAGCAACCTCTCCGGCGTTCCTATGCTGGACCGTCGGGACGTCGCTTACGGTCAATCCATTCGATAATTCCATAGACAACCACGCAGACCCAGAAGTCCACCACCAATCCGAGATCAAGCCGCTCAGGACGATGGCGTCCTCCTGGCGGCAGGTGCGGCATCAGAGCGAAGAAGTAAAGCAGGTTGCCCACGACGATAGCAACGAACTGCTTGAGAAGTCTCCGGAGCACGAGACTGTTGTACACCAAAAGCAGCAACTAGCAACTAGCAGCTAGCAACTAGTGATCAGCATTGAGTGTTCAGGCCCTGGCGATGCACACGGCAGTTTGCATTGGTCTCTCGCCCATGCAATCGTCGAACTCAGCGGGTTGCCCCGCTCAAAATCACTAGCTGCTGGTCGCTAGTTGCTAGCTGCTAGGCTGTTACCATCCTTCTGTGCTCGAGCTCTCCACCAATGTGCAATTCGTCAAAGGCATCGGGCCTAGGTTCGCGCAAATCCTGTTGGAAAAGGGCATCACCACCGTCGAAGACCTGCTCTATTACCTGCCGTTCCGCTATGAAGACCGGCTGAACCCGCGGGGCATCGGCGAGTTGCGCGCGGGCGAGATGGCCAGCATCATCGCCGACGTGCGCACCTTTGGGCTTTTCCGTACGCGCCGCATGCCCATCTTCGAGATGACCGTGGGCCAGGGACGCGACACGCTCAAGTGCATCTGGTTCAATGCCACGTACTTGCAGGACAAGTTTCGCGCCGGCATGACTGTGGCGCTCTACGGCAAGGTCGAGGCCGGCGATCGCGGCGGTCACCGCTTCCAGGTTATCCAGCCGCAGTTCGAAATCCTGCACGACCCGACAGCGACGCACGGCAACGGCGGTGATGAGCAGAAGTGGCAGTCGCTGGAGGTCGGACGCATTGTTCCCATCTACGAGGCTGCCGGCAATGGAAAGCTGACCACACGCTGGTTCCGTCGTGTTATTCACGGCATGTTGGAGAGCTTGACAGGCGACATTCCTGACGCCATTCCAGCTGTGGTTCGCGGCCGCATTGGGCTTATTGAGCGCCGCAGCGCGTTCTGGCAGGCGCATTGGCCTGAGGTCGGCGAGAGCCTTGCCAACCTGCAGGCGGCGCGCACGCCGGCGCACATCCGGCTCATCTTCGAAGAACTCTTCTTCCTCGAGCTCGGACTCGAGCTCAAGCGCCGCAAGATGCGCGCCCAGACCGGCATCGGGTTCCGGATCGACGACAGCGTGCGCGGTGCGGTGAAGCGCATACTGCCGTTCCATCCCACGGCGGCACAGAAGCGCGTGCTGAAGGAGATCGCCGAGGACATGGCCGAGCCAGTGCCGATGCGACGCTTGTTGCAAGGCGATGTCGGTTCCGGCAAAACCATTGTTGCGCTGGAGGCTGCGGTCATCGCGATGGAAAATGGCCACCAGGTCGCGCTGATGGCGCCGACGGAAATTCTCGCCACACAACACTACTTGTCGGCGCGAAAGATTCTGGAACCTGCCGACTACCGCATCGTTTTGCTCACCGGCTCGCAGGAACAGGGCCGCAAGAAGCAGGCGCGGCATCACATCGCGCACGGCAATGCACAACTGGTGATCGGCACTCACGCGCTCATCCAGGAAGCGGTCGAGTTCGACAAGCTTGGACTGGTAATCGTGGACGAGCAGCACCGCTTCGGCGTGCTGCAGCGCTTCCGCCTGATGAAGAAGTCCGACGAGCCCGAGCCCGACGTGCTGGTAATGACGGCCACTCCGATTCCGCGCACGCTCGCGCTCACGGTGTACGGCGATCTCGACACCAGCATCCTCGATGAGCTGCCGCCCGGACGCACGGCCATCACTACGCGGCGCGTCGGCGACGAACGTGCCGAAGAAGTGTGGGAGTTTGTGCGTAAGCAGGTCGCGGCTGGGCGGCAGGCCTACATCGTGTATCCCGTCATCGAAGAAGGCGCGATGGAAGGCGAGCTGAAGGCGGCCATCAAGATGTTTGAGCAGTTGCGCAAGACCGAGTTCGCCGGCCTGCGCGTTGGTCTGCTGCACGGCCGCATGAGCGCCGACGACAAAGATGCGACCATGGCCGGCTTTCAGCGTGGCGAAATTCACGTACTGGTTTCGACCACGGTGATCGAAGTCGGCGTGGACGTGGCCAATGCGTCGGTGATGGTGATCGAGCACGCAGAGCGCTTCGGCCTCTCGCAGATGCACCAACTGCGGGGCCGCATCGGGCGTGGGGCGGCCAAGTCCTACTGCGTGCTGATGACGGGTGGCAAGGTTTCCGTGGAAGCAGAACGGCGCCTGCAAGCCATGGTCCGCACGCAAGATGGATTTGAGATCGCCGAACTTGACTTGCAGCAGCGCGGCCCGGGCGAGTTTTTCGGCACGCGCCAGGCGGGAATGCCGAACTTCCGCGTGGCAAATCTGTTGCGCGATCGCGAGTTGCTGGAAGCGGCGCGGCGCGAGGCGCGGTTCGTGCTGGAGGGCCCCAACCCCAATCTCAGCAAAGAGGAGATTGCCCGCGCGGTGCAGCATTTGCGCGGACACTGGAATCGACGCTACGGGTTAGTCGAAGTTGGGTAATGGCGCATCCAATGGAAGAGGAGTTCTCATGATCGATCCTAAAGAAATGCTGGCTACGCTGGTTGATCGTTTCGCTGTGACTGCAAAGGTACAAAACGTCTTTGGCGAACCGATAGAATCCCATGGCAAGACCATCATCCCGGTCGCTCGCGTCAGTTATCGCCTGGGAGCGGGCGGCGGCAGCGGAGAGAAAGGTACGGACTCTTCCGGCGCCCAAAGCGGAGGCGGCGGTGGTGCCGGTGGCGTGGTTCAGGCCGTTCCTGCCGGAGTGGTCGAGATTACAGAAGCTGGCGCCCGCTTCGTTCGTTTCTTCGATCCCCAAATGGCTGCCGGATTGGTCGCGGGCGGAGTTGTGTTCGGTCTCCTGCTGCGGCGGCTGTTCAGCCGAAAGTAAGTTCGCTTGGTGCTCGAGGACCCTGTGCTGCATGGAACTGTCTTCCACCTATAGAGATGACAATTCACCTCACCGCCACTGAGATCACAGAAGAGTCATAGGAATAAAGCCTCGGTACCTCGGCGTCTCTGTGGTGAATGATTTTCGATGCCCGCTTGCATTGCATGTGTATAACCCGCAAACTATCTCAGCGTGAAAGCTACGAGCAAACCCGACCTCTACCGCCTGCTGCCGTCCGTTGACGAGCTGTTACACAGTCCGCGACTAGAAGCGCTCTCGCAGCGCGAAGGCCGCGCTGCAACGCTGGAAGCCGCGCGTGCTGCGTTAGAGCAATTGCGCGCCGATATTGCTGCCGGCAGGGTTGGTGAGGAGCAGATCAAAGCTGCGCTTGATAACCTGCCGCGCGAGGTTGAGGACCGGCTGAACCGCTCGCTGTCGTACTCGCTCCGCCCCGTCATCAACGCCACTGGCGTCATCTTGCACACGAACCTGGGACGCGCGCCGCTCAGCCGGGCCGCTCTGGAACGCGCGGCTGAAGTTTCGCAGGGATATTCGAATCTCGAGTTCGACCTGACAACCGGCGAGCGCGGCAAGCGCGACGTTCATGTCGATCGCCTGTTTGCCAAGCTGCTCAACACTCCCGAGCGCGATGTCGCGACCATCGTGGTCAACAACAACGCGGCCGCCGTACTGCTGGCGCTCAACTCGCTGGCCGAAGGCGGCGAGGTGCTGGTTTCGCGTGGCGAACTGGTCGAGATCGGCGGGTCGTTCCGCATTCCGGACGTCATGGCAAAATCCGGAGCAGTGCTGTGCGAGATCGGCACCACCAATCGCACTCGCATCGGCGACTACGAGCGTGCCATCACCGACCGTACCAAGCTATTGCTCCGAGTCCACCGCTCCAACTTTCAGATTGTCGGCTTCACCGAGCAGCCTTCGCTGGAAGAGATGGTCGCTCTCGGACGAAAGCACAACATCCCAGTGCTGGAAGACCTCGGCAGTGGGGAGCTGTTCGACCTGCGCAATGTTGGTGTGCGCGGCGAGCCGATGATCGCCGACAGCCTGCGTGCCGGCGTGGATATCGTCACCTACAGCGGCGACAAGCTGCTGGGCGGGCCGCAAGCGGGCATCATCAGCGGTGATCCCAAGCTGGTGGAGAAGAGTCGCGCCAATCCTCTGTTCCGCGCGATGCGCGTGGACAGGATGTTCTACGCCACACTGGAAGCGACGTTGCTCGCGTATCTGCGAGAGGATTACGATTCGATTCCAGCTTTGCGTATGATGCGTATCTCCGAGGACGCGCTGGCGCGACGCGCCGAGGAAATGACCAAACTGCTACGGAGCAGTTGTCCGAACCTGCGAGTCGATGTTATCGAATCGCGGTCCGTGCTCGGAGGCGGAGCAGCACCTGGTTCTACCCTGCCAACACGCGTTTTGGCGGTAAAGAGCGAAAGCATGAATCCTGATGAACTGTGCACGCGCTTGCGCCAGGGGGACGCGCCGATCATCGCACGAGTTGAGGAAGGTCGCGTGCTGCTTGACCTGCGCACCGTCGAGCCAGCTCAGGAGGCGGCGATCGTCGCCGCGCTGGAGAGCATCTCGCAGTAGTGGCCGCGATCTACACTATCGGACACTCGACGCGTGCGCTCGACGAACTGGTGGCCGCGCTTCAGGCGCACCGTATCCGCACCCTGGTGGATATTCGCTCGTTTCCCATGTCGCACCGTCTGCCGCATTTCAACCGCGAATCACTGGAAGCGGAGTTGCCGAAACACGGCATCGCCTACGTCTGGATGAAGGAGCTCGGCGGCCGCCGCAAGAAGATTTGCAACGACTCGCCCAATACCGGGCTGCGGAATGACTCGTTTCGCAACTATGCCGATTACATGTTGACGCTCGAGTTCGCGCAGGCAGTAGAGCAGTTATTGGAGATCACACAACGGACCGCAGATCCCTCGACTCCGGCGGCCAACGGAAGGCCGCCCACGCTCGGGATGACAAATGTGGAGTGTTCTGGTAACACCGCCATCATGTGCGCCGAGCGGGTGTACTTCCAATGTCACCGCATGTTAGTGAGCGACTACCTTACCGCGCACGGCCACAACGTACTGCACATTGACGACGGCAAGCACTCGCCTCGCCAGCACAAACTCATGACCGAAGCTCGTCTGGTGAAGGACAAACTGGTGTATGACGCACAACAGTTGTTTTAAGCAATTCGCGTCCCGAGGCTGCTAAAGTTTCGCCGTGGGTTTCCGATAGAGAGGGTTAGATACAAAACGGCCCTAACAAAGAACCATCCTCAGTCTGCTTTCCAGCCAGGCCTCCCCGTGCGTCTGGCTGGAGTTTTTCTTGCTGCAAAAATACAACGCCGCCGATAATTCCGGCGGCGCTAGAGAGCTCTGGGTTGGCGGCTATTCCCGAAAGTGTGCGCCTCCATGGCGTACGTCCGCGCCACGGACCCAGAAAATCACATCCTCGGCGATGTTGGTGGCATGGTCGGCAATCCTTTCGAGGGCGCGCGAGACTAGGAGCACATTCAATGCCTGCCGCGTGCAAGCGGGTTCATCGTGCATCTTCTGGACGAGCACGACAAAGGCTTCGTCCTTCATACGATCCACGACGCCATCCATCTGCAAGACAGCCTCAGCCACTTCCGCCTTGCCATCCAGGAACGCCTCCAACGAGCGTTGCACCATGGTGCTCACGCTGTCCGCCATGCGAGGAATGTCTACCGGCAGCTGAATCTCCGGCTCGCTGATGAGGTCGAGCACGCGTTGCGCAATGTTCACGGCCTGGTCGCCTACGCGCTCCAGATCGGCGTTAATCTTGAGGACCGCAAGGATAAAGCGCAAATCAACCGCCATCGGCTGCTGCATGGCGAGAAGGTCGAGCGCCAGCTCGTCGATGTCACGCTCTGCGTCGTTGATGGCGGCTTCCCCGGAGAAAACCATCTGACAGAACTTACTGTCGCGAGTGCGATACGCTTCGTTGGCGCGATCAATGGCCTGCTCGGCCAGACCGCCCATCCGTAGAAGCTTCTCTTTCAATTCGTCCAATCCGTGATGAAAGCGGCTACGCGTCATCCAAACCTGCCTGTGATGTAGTCTTCCGTCCGCTTGTCAGCGGGGGTGGTAAAGATCTTTTCCGTCTTGTCGTACTCGATGAGGCTCCCCATCAGGAAAAAGCCGGTGTACTCCGCTACGCGCGCGGCTTGTTGCATATTATGCGTAACGATGACGACAGTATAGTGCTGTTTTAACTGAAAGATGAGTTCCTCAATTTTGCTGGTCGAGATGGGGTCAAGCGCCGATGCCGGCTCGTCCATCAGCAACACCTCCGGCTCGACCGCGAGCGAGCGGGCGATGCACAGCCGCTGCTGTTGTCCGCCGGAAAGGCTGGCCCCTGACTTCTTGTGCAGATTGTCTTTTACTTCCTCCCACAACGCAGCCAGTTTCAGCGAACGCTCCACCAGTTCGTCCATCTGCTTCCGGTTGCGGAAACCGTTCAGCTTCAAACCCGCTGCCACGTTGCCGTAAATGGACATGGTGGGGAATGGATTCGGTTTCTGGAATACCATGCCGATGCGGCGCCGCACCTCCACCGGATCTGACCCGCCGCCGTACACATCCATATCGCCCACTTTGACCGAGCCTTCGGCGCGGGCCTCAGGAATGGTTTCGTGCATGCGATTCAGGCAGCGAACGAAGGTGCTTTTGCCACATCCCGAGGGGCCGATCACCGCGGTGACGTGGTTGGCAGCCACACTCATGTCGATGTTTTCTAGCGACAGGTTCTTGCCATACCAGGCATTGAGCCCATGGACTTCGATTCCAACACCCATACGAGCTCTTACGCTCCCTTCATCATTCCGCGGCTGGTAGTGATGCGCACCGCCGCCACCGCGCCCACAATCAAGAGGATGAGCACCAGGGCCCCCGCCCACGCTTGCTTGTGCCAATCGTCATATGGCGAGATGGCGTAGGTAAAGACCTGCAACGACAGCGCCGCGGTGGGCTGGTTCAATTTCAAATTCCAGAACTGATTTCCAAATGCGGTGAACAGCAGCGGGGCCGTCTCTCCGGCTACGCGGGCAAACGCCAGCATGCAGCCCGTAATCACACCCGCCGACGCTGTACGCAGGGAGATGGAAAGTGTTGTGCGCCACTTGGAAATCCCCAGTCCAAGCGCCGCTTCGCGTACCACGTTTGGAACCATGAGCAGCATTTCTTCCGTGGCACGCGCGACCGTGGGAATCATCATGATTCCCAGGGCAACGCCGCCGGAAAATGCCGAGAAGTGCTTTTGCCGGACCACGATCAACGAGTAGACCGCAATGCCAATCACGATGGAGGGCACACCGTTCAACACGTCGGCAGTAAAGCGAATCAAGTCACCAAAGCGGTTGCGCCCGTATTCCGCCAGATAAATTCCCGAGCCGATTCCCAACGGCAGTCCGATCACACTGGAGACCGCGAGAATCAGCCCCGTACCGACAATCGCGTTTGCCATGCCTCCCCCGGTTTCGCCCGGAGGCTTTGGCGTCTGGGTGAGGAAGGCGATGTTAACGGAGCCTATGCCCTTGATCAATAAGTAGAGAAAGATAGCGAGCAAGGGTACCAGTACAAGAACAGCCGCTGCGATGGCAAACAACGTTGCTCCGTGATTGGTAAAGCGGCGCCAAATACTGACTTCGGTTGACGTGGCCGGTGACATGGAGTTAGGCACGCACCCTCGCAGTTCCGCCGGTGATGCTCCAAACCAGCAGCCGAGCGAGCGCGTTCACGATGAGAGTCACGATGAACAGCGCCAAGCCAATTTCGACGAGGGCGCTGAGATACAGATCGCCCGTGGCCTCGGTGAACTCGTTGGCGATGACACTGGCCATGGTGTAGCCAGGGGCGAAAAGCGATTTGGAGATCTCGGGACGGTTGCCGATCACCATGGTCACTGCCATGGTTTCGCCCAGCGCACGTCCGAGCCCCAGGATGATGCCGCCAACAATGCCGATACGCGCATTCCGCAGCACACCGATACGGATCATCTCCCAGCGCGTGGCGCCGAGCGCCAGCACCGCCTCGCGCTGGTTCTGCGGGACCGCCGTCATCACCTCGCGCGTAATGGAGGCGATGACGGGCACCACCATGATGGCCATGATGATGCCGGCTGCCAGCATGCCCAGGCCGTACATCGGCCCGCCGAAGAAGCCCGTCCAGCCAAGCGTCCTGGCGAGGAATGGCTGCACGTATACACGCAGCAGAGGGGCCAGCACGAAGATTCCCCATAACCCATAAATCACGCTGGGAATGGCGGCCAGCAGCTCCACCATGAACGAAATGAAGGCCCGTAGCCCTTGCGGACACATCTCCGTGATGTACACGGCCACGCCTATCGACAGAGGCACGGCCAGTAGTAAGGCGAGAGCCGACGAAACCAGCGTGCCATAGATAAACGGCATCGCTCCAAAGCTGTCGTTCACCGGATCCCAGTCATGCCCGTAGAAGAACTTGATGCCGAACTGATGCAGCGATAGCTGCGACTTCTCGATCAGCTCCCAGGCCACCAGCACGACAATGGCAAATACCGAGATCGCGCTGATGAGAATGATCACGCCAAAGACCGCGTCAGGAATGCGGCTACTGGCAGGATAGGTATGGCGAATCTTCTCAAGCACCGTGGACGGCGCCTGGCGCTGCTGATCCACGTGAACCAGCGGCGGCATGGAAGTCATGGGCTGCTGGAGTTGTCCAGGCGGCTCCGGCGGATTCATAGGATCGACGCTATCAGGCATGTGTTACACGAGTGTTACAGGAAAGCAGCTAGCCATTAGCACTTGGCATTTGGTGGCGACCGGCCTTCGCTAAGTGCTAAACTGCTAACTGCTAAACGCCAACTGCTTACCAATCAATGTAACTGCGAATTGATCGCCGACTTTTCCTTCTCCACGACATCCTTGGGCAGCGGAGCATAGGATAGCGCCTCCGTCATTGCTTCCCCCTTGTCCAGCATCCAGAAGAGGAAATCCTTAAGGATCTGTCCTTTTTTCGCATCTGCCGGATGGATTGGAATCAGCAGCCAGGTAAAGCTGGCAATCGGGTAGGCGTCCTTTCCCGGGGGATTGGTGATCGAAACACGAAAGTCCGCTGGCATCTTCACTCCGACCGCCGCCGCAGTCGTGCTCGCCAGGCTCGCCTTGACGAAGTTCTTCGACGAGTTTTGTACGACGCCGTAGGGAATCTTGTTTTGCAACGCGTAAATCAACTCGATGTACCCGATGGAACCGGGCAATTGGCGGATGTTTCCGGCCACGCCCTCATTCCCTTTTCCGCCCAGACCTACTGGCCACTTGACTGACGTTCCCTTGCCCGCCGAACCCGCCCATTCCGGGCTCACCTTCGACAGGTAGTCGGTGAAAATGTAACTGGTGCCGCTACCGTCGGAACGGTGCACCACGGTGATGCCCTGATTGGGGAAGTTCACTCCAGGATTGGCTTTGGCGATCCGGCCATCGTTCCAATTCGTGATCTTGCCGAGATAAATGTCCGCCAGGACATCGGGGGTGAACTTCACTTCAGCGTTCACGCCGGGGATGTTGTAAGCCGGTACAACGGCACCCAGTACCGTCGGGAGGTGCAATACCTTCACCTTCGACTGCTGGATCTGTTCATCGGTCATCGGGCCGTCAGTGGCCCCGAAATCGACGGTCCCAGCCTGAACCTGGCGAATGCCGCCGCCGCTGCCGATGGATTGATAATTAATCTGAATATCCGAATGCAGGTTGTGGTACTCATTGAACCACTTGGAATAAATGGGGTACGGGAAGGTTGCGCCCGCGCCGTTAAGGGTTGTCTGCGCCCACGCGCAGCTTACAAGCACAGCGATGCAGAGAAGCACCCTGAGAGAGCGAATCACGTAGTTGCCTCCTGAGAATTGGCCAGGAATAAGTTCCCCTCCGGTTTTACCCCGCATTTGTTACAGCTCGGTTACATGCCAGTGAATTTCACGTGAAGACAATGACTTAGCGCGAAGCTCGGATCCTGCTCAGACGGCACATCTGATGACGTAACAACTTATCACTGCTCTTCCCGCCCACTCACTCGCGCTGAGGCGCCGTTCTAACATCCCCAATACAGCTAGTCGTAATCGCCCCAAACCATTGCGAATTAATAGTTTACCTATAACTGATTCAGGTCTAATATCTTACGAGGAATCGCTTTGTCTGACTCTTTTTTTCGATAACTTGCGAGGGCAAGACCGGGGGAATTCCGTCATCGAAGGGTTGAAACACCCGAGTTCGCCTCACTCTCCCAAACTCGCGGCTGCCCGGAAACATTTCTCCGCCTCGGCCTCGTTTCCGAGCGAGCGATAGGCATAACCCATGTTGCCGAACGCTCTGGCCTTCAGGTTCAGGTCCTCCGTGCCCGCGATCACCTTCTTGTATGCTTCGATGGCCTCGGGAAAGTTGTTTTGGGTCTGGGCATAGCGTCCAAGGTACATATTGCCCAGCGGATCAAGTGGATCGATCACTGTCGCTGCGCGGAAGTGTTCCATGGCCCGGGCGACTTCCCCGCGCCGCACTAGCGCCGTGCCGAGGTCGACTTCGGCGATGTAGTTATCGTGGGTCGCTTCGAGCGTGTGTGTCCAAAGGGTCACGCTATCGCGCCAGTATTCAAGCTGCCGATGCGTTACCGCGGCCAGCGCCAGCAGTACGGCAAGGCCGACAGCGGCTTGCAGAGCTATAGAGATATGCCGATTGCCAGCCCAGTCGGCGACACTCCACACGACCATGAGGAACAGTCCGATGAACGGCAGATACGCGTAGCGATCGGCCCTGGCTTGTGTGCCCACCTGCACAATGCCGATCATCGGCAGCAGCGTGATTAGAAACCAGAACCATCCCACCAGCAGATATTGCCGTTGGCGCTCTGCAAGTACAATCAGAGTCGCGAGGACGAGGAACGCCGACGCGACCAGTACTTGGCGCATTCCCAGGGACCTCAGGGGATGCGGGTAAAACAGCGCCAGATGCGACGGCCATATTGCCATACCCACGTATCGCGCGTAAGAGACAACGGCATTGGCGAACCGAATGGAAAGTGGATACGATCTCACGGCGCTGCCGGCGCGATGCGCGAGCATTGTGACCACTGCGCTCGCTCCGGAAAGCGCAAGCAGCGGAACCTTTTCCACAAAAAGCCAGCCATAATTCCTCGCGGGTTCGGACGACGCACTTGCAGCAGAGATTCGCTGCAGCGGCCAGTAATCCCAGAGCAACAGCACGAACGGCAGGGTGATCACCTGCGGCTTAGACATCAAACCGAGAGCGAAGAGCATCGCAACCACGACGTACCGACTGATGCGAGGCCCGCTCGCATACCAGCGGTACGCGCCCAAGGCAAGCAGGAAGAACAGCATGCTCAGGAGGTTCTTGCGTTCGGCAACCCAGGCAACGGACTGCACGTTGATCGGATGCAGCGCAAACAGCGCAGCCACCATCGCGCTCCGGTTGACAAAGCCTGTGGCACGCCACAACACCAAATAAAGCAGCACCACGTTCAGCGTGTGTAACAGAAGGTTGACGATGTGCGGCCCGGAAGCATCGAGGCCAAAGAGTTGGAAGTCTAGGGCATGCGAAAGCCAAGTCAAGGGATGCCAGTTCGAAGCGTCGTGACTGGTAAACGCCCACTGGACTGTGTCCCACTGCAGGCCCGACTGAACGTGGACATTCTCAGTTACATACAAGGTATCGTCATAGTTGATGAACGGGAAATGCCTGACAGGGAAATAAACCGCCAGGGTGGCGAGGACCAGCAGCAGCACAGGAAGTATCACCTGCCTTCGTGACTGCATTTCCCGTCGTGGGCTGGCAGACGTCAATTGCGCTCCAGTGAATTATTGCGGCTTGGAAGTCCCTTGGGAAACACGGCTGGTTCCGATGGCTCGATAGGCTCGCTCCAGGCCGTCGGCGGCCTGAGTTTTCAGAATTTTGGGCGCGCGTGGGGAATGAAGAACTCTCTGATAATACTCGATCGCCTCTAGCGGCTTTCCGGCATACATCTTCCAATTTCCGATGTTGGTGTTGCTGACGGGATCGTCCGGATTGATGGCCAGCGCCCGGTAATAATGGGAAAGGGCCTCATCGGGTTTGCCAAGTCCCAATACCACTCCTCCCAAGAAATCCTCGGCCATCCAATTTCCTTTCGTAACCTCGACCGCATGCGTCCATAGTGCCTCACTGTCGTGCCAGTACCATAGCTGGCGATGAGCCACAGCCGCCAATGCCAGCAACATCGCGAGGCTGGCAATCGCGAGCCAGGCGCTGGAAGTATGCCCTTCGCCTTCCCCGGCAGGATCGGTTCGGCGAGCAACCGGCCGGAAGTCGGCTATGCCCCAGCAGACCATGATGAACAATCCGATGAAGGGTAGATAGGCGTAACGATCTGCCATGCCTTGTGAGCCCACTTGCACGAGGCCGATCATCGGCACCAAGGTTCCGAGGAACCAAAACCAGCCCACCAGAAAATAGCGCCAACGGCGGCCGGCGATGACCAGCACCGAAATTACGAGCAGAAGAAACGCGGCACCTGCGACCTGCCAGGGATTAAGCCAGGTTTCCGGGTGAGGATAATGGATTGCGAGGTTCGAGGGCCATACTGCCTTCCCTATGTATCTCACGTAGGAGACGACGGCATTCTCCAAGCGAATGGGAAACGGAAAAGACGTGAAGACGCCGTTCAGCGCGCCGGTCGATCCCTGCGCTTTCACGGTGAGCACAGCATCGACCGCGGAGAGCGCGAACAGCGGCAGCTTTTCCATCAATAACCAGAGAAAGCTCTTCGCTGGAACGATTACGTCTGGCACCGCCCCATCGAGGCCATCCGCCGGAGCGAACATACGCTGTAAAGGCCAGTAATCCCAAAGGAGAAGAACACATGGAAAGGTGATGATTTGTGGCTTGGCCATCAATCCCAGGGCATACAGTACTGCAACGGCAAGATAGCGGTCGGCGCGAGGCTTCAGCGCATACCATCGGTAAGCGCCCAGCGCGAGCAGGAAAAAGAGCATGCTCAGTACGTTCTTGCGTTCGGAGATCCATGCCACCGACTCGACGTTAACCGGGTGTAAGGCAAACAGTGCCGCCACCACAAAACTGCGTCCGGCATAGCCAGTTGCGCGCCACAGCAGCCAGAACAGCAGCGCCGCGTTCAAGGCGTGGAACAAAACATTGGTGTCGTGATGTCGCGAAGGATTGAGTCGAAAGAGCTTGTAATCGAGCGCGTGCGACATCCAGGTAAGGGGGTGCCAGTTCGAGGCATAGAAGGTGGTGAGCGCCCACTGCGCCATGTCCCAGTTGAGACCGGACTGAATCTGGTAATTGCGGATCACGTATTCGGGGTCGTCGTAGGTAATAAAGGGGTAAGACTTCACCGGACGGTAAAGCGCAACAGTCGCAACGATCAGCAGAAGAGCAAGCGCGAATCCCCATCGTTCCGGCAGCGTCTTCCTGCCCGGGCTCAACGTGATATCTGGCTCGGGGTTTGAAACGGACGTCAAATGCGTTCTCCTGGCCACTCTACCGCCCTACTACTCGTAACATGTAGTAGCGTTCGTTGGGAACAGGGCCTGTGGCGAAGGGCAGCGGTCCCCAAACGGAGGAGTAGAATCCAGCTCCCACTTCGGGGCTAATGGTCGCGACCCACGAGTGCACCGGGATTTCTACCGTCCTTTCCAGAATCGTTTCTTCGGCAATCTTGAATGGATTCGTATTGTTAACGGGCACCACGATGATGTCTCCGGGATGGGACTCATACTCCCCTTGTTCCAAGGGACGAGCACCGAACGATTCCATGTAATATTGAAATCCCCAGTGGCCCTGGAACTCCACAGCGCCGGATTCATTACGCGTTCGCTGATGAACATAGTTAGCCGCCATCCGGGCCGTATTGGCCAAGGCCGCGTCTCCGGAAGCCACCCACAAAGAAACCACACCTGACACAATTAGAGGAGCGACCCATGCCAGCCCGCGCCGGCCGGCGAATGGCCGCTCAACTTTGTCGAGACGCCGCGCGAGAAGAATCGCCGCTGCGGGAATCAGAGGAAGCAGCGACCGGGCATTAACAGCCCAATTCACGACGACGGCGAAGAAAAAGGTGCCGGCAATCCAGAGGAGCAGGAATAGCGAATTAACGTCTCGTTTCTTCCAGAAATCGGCGATCGCCAGCGCCCAAACGGAAATTCCTCCAGCGAAGAAGAATGCCAATTGGATGTTGACCCATCCCCAGTGGTTAGCGATCCAATCGTGGCGAACGTTGGCTGCACCGAGATCGACCCACCCGTTGAACAAAAAGAAACCAAGCAGTGCAGCTAAAGCACCGCCCACGAGAATTTGCTTGCGGGACCAGAGCCAAGGAACAAAGGTGAGGGCAGGCAGCGTGCAGCCACCGGCGAAGGCCAGTCCTACCAGAACGTAGCCAAGTGCCGAGAGACCGTGATGCTCCTGTGTCTGGACGCCGCGAGTGTACAGGATTCCGTACGAAAGCAGTCCGCGTCCGTAGAGTGCACGGGACCAGAGCTCGTATGCTCCGAGGAAGAGAATCGGTATCGACAGAAAGCCAATCCAGCTTCCCAAGTGACGTTTTCGTCCGAGTGAATAGACCATCAGGAGTGGCAGCAAGGAGATGCCGAAGTACTTTGTCAGGGCGCACGCGGTAATCAAGAGGCTGGAAATTGCCAGACTCAGAGGTTTGACCGGCTCGTCCAGACCTTCCATCCAAAATACCGCCGCCAGGACCCAGAGGGCCAACATCATCACGTCGCACATTACACCCGTCGCTGAGACTAGGAATCCTGGCGTCAGCAGAGTAGCGGCCGCAGCCAGTAAGGGCTGCTGCGTGAATCGCTGCGCGAGATGATAGGTACCAAGAACGACGCCCAGTGCCGGCAGCAGAAAACTCAGGTGCAACACCCTTTCCGACCATCCCGCTGTGGGGCCCACTAGCGCCATGTAATAGCTGGCAAGCGGAGGGTTCTGGGTCACGCGCGACATGGGCATCTGATACTCGAACCAATCAATCTGAAATCCGTACGGGTCGAGAGGGTGCCGGGTAATCTGCTGCGCCGCCCTGATGAACAGCGGGTCGTCGGCATGATAAGCCTTGCTTGAAAAAGGAACCAGGCAGATAAGCGTAAGCAACAGCAGCGCCGCCCGCGGCCAACGTGAAATCCAAGCGAAGCTCAGACGGGAAAGCGTCACAGGCGTACCTACTGCCCAAGTTTGGCCGCTGCTGCGAAACACTCGCGCGCGCGTACCGGATCGCCAAGATCAGTGTAGACCTGACCCAAGTTATGCAGCGCTGCAATCTTGAGTTTGGCATCGTGCGACACGGTGATGGCGATCTTGAAGTGGGTAACGGCATCGGACAAGTTGCCATGCTTTTGCTCGTACAGTGCAATGTTCATGTTGCTGACCGGATCGTCCGGGTAAATAGCGGCTGCCCGGAAAAAGTGCGACACACCTGCTTCCTCCTGGCCTTCGCTCATCGATATCTTGCCCAGGTTATTTTCCGCCAGCCAATTGGGGCCGGTGACCTGCAACGTGTGCGACCACAGAGTGTTATTGCCACTCCAGTAGCCAATCTGACGACGCGCGATTCCGGCGAGCAGCAGCAGCGCCGCCAAACTCAGGCACGCAAGACATGCAGAGCGCGTGCGGCTCCTGCGCTTGTTAACCAGATCCGCCACTCCCCAGCAGAACATGATGAATAGCCCTATGAAGGGTAGATAGGCATAGCGATCAGCGATTCCCTGCATGCCTTTGTAGCCCACCGGTTGCAACCCAAGCATCGGCACCAACGTTCCTACGAACCACAACCAGCCCACGAGGAGATAGCGACGGCGACGTCCTTCATAGACCAGCGCCGTGATCGCCGCCAGTACGAATAGCGCCCCATACACATGCCAGGGGCGCAGAGTGCTTCCGGGGTGCGGGTAAAAAACCGCCAGGCGCGACGGCCAAAACGCCTTCTCCAGATACTGCACGTACGACACGATTGCGGTCTCGAGGCGTACGTGACGCGGGTAGAGAATCTTATCGGTGTCGGTCCGCGCCGCGGCCATGGTCATAACAGCACTGGCAGCCGAAAATGCAAACAGCGGAAGCTTCTCCAACACCAGCCAGGAAAAACTTCTCGCGGGAATGGCTGCGTTAGCTATCTCTTCAGATTCCTGGCCGGCGGGAAACATCCGTTGCAAAGGCCAGTAATCCCACAGCAACAGAACGAACGGGAACGTTATCACCTGCGGTTTGGCCAGCAGTCCCAAAGCATACAAAAACGCGACAACCGTGTATCGACCGGCCTTTGGGTTACAGGCGTACCAGCGGTACGCACCAAGCGCCAGCAGAAAAAACAGCATGCTGAGCAGGTTCTTGCGTTCCGCGATCCAAGCCACCGATTCAACGTTGATGGGATGCACTGCGAATATCGCAGCGACCATAGCGCTGCGGCCGGCGTAGCCCGTCGCCGCCTGCAACACCCAGAAAAGCAACACCACATTCAGGGTGTGCAGCAACAGGTTCATGTCGTGATGACCGGCGGGATTCAGACCAAACAACTCACAGTCCAACGCGTGCGAGATCCAACTCAGCGGATGCCAGGTGCCTACTTCGAAGGTCGTGAACGCCCATTCGACGGTGGGCCAGGTCAGACCCGCCTGGACCTGGTCGTTCTCGGTAACGTAGAGGCTGTCGTCGTAATTGACGAAAGGATGGCCGTGTACCGGGTAATACAGCCCGACGGTCACCATGGCAAGCAGGAGACCGAGTATCAGCACGCTCTTCCGGGACGAAGCGAACAGGCCGCTGGGCTGGGCTTGAGCCTCCTGTCCGACGTTCCAATCAACCGATGTCACTGGTCCCCCTTGAACGGAGGAGTATAGCCGATTGCGAGCGCCTCCCAACCAACACCACTCGGTCGTTGGTGTAGGGCACCGCCTCCGGCATATGCCACTCCCAGGTTGCGCCAAGGACCTGCCGCGCTATGGGAACTTGCGCCATGCCGATCAACAGGCACAGCCTGCCTTGCGTGGCGACAAGTTCTGCCGCGACCGGCAACGCGCGCTCGAATTGTTCGACGGCTCGCAGAGTAACCAAGTCGGCAGTTTTGCCCCACTGCTCGGCGCGCCCGCAAAAAACCTCAGAGCGATTGAGGCTGAGCGTTCGTATAACCTCGCGCAAGAAGGTGGCCTTCTTGTTCTGCGACTCGATCAGTGTCAGTCCGAGCTCCGACGCGAACAGCTTCATCGGAATCCCGGGAAACCCGGCGCCGGAACCGACGTCGGCGAGGGTGCGATACCTGGAGTGGTCTTGAAGGGGCACGACTTTAGCCGTGCCGTTCAGACTGCTTTCACATGCGGGCTCTAGCGCCCGAGGGAATGCATTGTTGCTCTCACCGGCGCCGCCCAGCAGTACCCGCGCGGCAAGGAGCGATTCACCGAAATGGCGGGTAATAATCTGTTCGGGATCGCGCACTGCGGTCAGATTGATCCGCGCATTCCAACGCAGCAAGAGATCAAGATACCTCTGCACCTGCGCTAGTGTGCCGGGCGACAGGTCCGTCGGCATCGTGAACGGAGCGAGCAATTCGGCGATGCGGGCTGTCTCCATGCCTCCATCCATTATGGAGTACCGGACGCAGCCATGTGCCAGGAAAACCGTACCTGAGATATCCTGCTGGCATCGAGTCTTTCGACTTATCACAACGTCACATGACAACACAAAAGGTATTTGACGGTGTTACCCTTTCTGGCCTTCCCGTGCACATTGAGCTGCAATGGCCGTTTCATCGCTCCGAGGGCGGCAGCGACTGGTACGTGATGCACGGCACCGTGCGCCTGGCCGATGGAGGCCCGCTGTATGCCGATATCGCACTTAACCTGGCGCAGACGATCAAGGAAGTGCTGCCGGCGCTCGACAGTGACCTGGCGTTCTGGGTCGCGATCAATACTGCCCGCAAAGCCGTTGACGACAAGCAACTCGAACTGCTGAAGTCCAGCAAGCGCCAGCCGGTTCCCGTGTCAAGCCGAAGTTACAGCATCCGCGACAAGCACTTTCGCTTCTGGAATGCCACCCCACAGCAGGTAGAGGAGTTTATCGCACGCAAGGTTTTCTGGCTTAGCGGCAGCACCCGCGAGCCAGTGATGATCAGTGATCCTTGCGACGCGCAGTACCTGGGCGCCGCCGATCCAAACATGGTGGACAAGTTGATCGCCGCCGCGCGAGAACTTGCCACGCGCGGCATGGTTGAGCTTGCAGGAGACCACGGCCGCGCCACTGCCGGCTTGCTGGCCCAAGGACAGGCATTCATCACAGCCAAAGACCATGCCCTAGGGGAGCTCCACGCCAAACACGCGTACGAACGGGCGTAAAACCGAAGCAACCGATTTCGCGGCGTCAATCTTTGATCTCTGAAAAAGGCGCGTTCATGATCGGGTACTGGCGCCAGTCTTTATAGTCGAAGTGCCACCACTCGTTCGGATAGATGGAAAATCCCTCCGCCTCCATGGTTCTCCGCAACAGCTGGCGATGAGCGCGTTCTTCAGCAGTGCCCCCGGAGTAATCGGCGTGCGCATTCTCGGAGAACTCGTCGTAACTGCTCGGCATTGGGATGGGCTGTCCGGTCTTCAAGTCATAGATGGTGAGATCAACGGCGCATCCGCGGTTGTGGCGTGAGCCTTGAGCGGGATCGGCCACGTAAGAATGCTGTGTGGGAGGCGTCGCTTCCCAGAAGATCTTCGTGACGTACCACGGTCGGTATCCATCGAAGATCAGCAAGCCGTAACCCAGGCGATGCAGCTTGCCGTTGGCACGTACCACCGCTTCGGCAGCCGGCCGTTGGAGGAATGCACGCGCCTCGGTGTACAGGGGCGTCCCCAGAAAGTTGTTGTCCGACGCGTAGTGAATGTCCAACTTGAGAGTGGAATCTAACTTGATCAACTCCACGAGATCGGGCTTGCGGAAATCACCTTGTTCAACCGGAGGCTGCGCCTTTACTGCCTCGGCGCGGATTTCCCGCACTGGCCGAAGTGGCTGAATCTTGAAGCTCTGTTTCGCTTCTTGACCTGGCAGGGAGACAGCAACGAGCGTGCAGAATAAAAAGATCCGTCGGAAGATCATCGCGAAAAATATAGCACTCTCATAGAGTGGCGGCCCTCCAGACACCGCACCGAACAACTTGTTCACATCATGGCGGACTTTTGACAGGAAGCTGACGAGCCCCTGACAACATCGCCGTCGCATCCTCCTAGGCTTGTTTGCAGATCGAGACCGCCACGGCGGACAGATCTGGAGGGTGTATGCCGTTCCTGAAAAACCCGAGCAGATTAGCGATAGCAACGGTAATGGTCTTGGCTGCACGATACGCGTATGCGCAGGCCAGTCAGTCCGGTCTGCCATTGCGCAATGCAGTTGGGAACAAGGACATCACGGTGACTGCCGTTACAGGCGAAAGCTGGCTCACCCACCTTAACAGGCCATTTGGCGAGACCAGCATGGGCAAGACGGGGCGCCTGGGTCCGCCCGCGCCTGCACCCGGAGAGGAATCCGCTCCGTGGCGCCCGGAAATGTCGCCCAGTTCCACCGCGCATGTCGTGACTCTCCACGGCTCCGACCTCTACCGCTTGAATTGCCAGGGATGCCACGGCGAGTCCGGACAGGGCGCTCCGCCAGAGATCAACTCGGTCATTAATCCAGTGCGGGCGACTTCTGTTGCACTCGTGATGGAGAGAATGAAAACAGCCGGTATGGATATTAGCCACGCCGATGCCGCGAAGCTGGCACAGCAGTCCAACACCGCGCTGTTGCAACGGCTTCACAATGGCGGTCAGGATATGCCCGCCTTCCCGCACCTGAATGACGCCGAGATCCGTTCGCTGATCGCGTATCTGAAGCAGCTTGCCGGCGTTCCCGGCGCAGGGAGCGAGCAGCTGGCGGTGAAGGAATCGTCCGTCCGCGTGGGTGAGCACATTGTGAAGACTACCTGCCACACCTGCCATAACGCCGCCGGACCCGACCCTGAGCCGCAGCAGATTTGGGATGGGGCGATTCCGCCGCTCAGCACTCTAACAGTGCGCAAGAGCCAGGACGAGTTCATCCATAAGGTCACTCATGGCGCCCCCGTGCTTATGGGTACGCCACCCATGCTTTATCGCGGCAGGATGCCGGTTTTCCACTATCTGAGCGAGGAAGAGGCCGCGGATGTGTACTTGTATCTCACGCTCTATCCGCCAGCGGACTCGGCAGACCATGACCCCGTGATCGCGCTGTCGCAGCAAGGCCCGGCAGCGGGCGGGGGAACGCTTGCGCCGCAAAAAGCTGTGAGCAGTGCGTTCGTTCCGAATACCCAGCCGGTAGAACGACAGCGGTCACACAAAGATATCGGCATGCAAACTGTCGTCCTGCTGTCGGCGATAGGCATAGTCGTGATTCTGCTGCTGGCGGGCGGCCTCGGCTTCACAATGCGTGAGTTTCAAAGGCTGTCGGCTAAAGCGCAGGTCCGCAGCGTAGAAGTGAGAACAATGCCTCAACGGAGGACAGAGGATGCCTCGGCAGCCCTCCAGCGGGTTTCCTGAGCCATCTCTGCATTTGACCAGCGAACCGTAGCGATGATATTTTGCCCTTACACTGGAAAGGAGGTTGATCCAAATATATGAAGATTGATGGTCCGTGTAGTATCCCAAGTGAGGTGGCTGAGGCTTAGGGCTTCTGCTCTAAATCCTCGCACGACTCGAAAAGCTGTCGAGTTTGATGGGTACCGATCACGCAGGAATTGTGAGTGTGGTCGGGACTCTGGTTCGCTGGGGCCACGTAGAGTGGACAGCCTCAGGCCAATTCCAACAGCTAACCGGAAGGACCTGCTGGCGCAAGACGCCGCGGGTCTTTTCTATTATTGCGGCGGCGTGTTGTTGGACGGAACGCCGTGCGGTCCGACCGGAGCCTCTCCCGGCTTCAACTTGCGGCAACATCCATTCACGATGTCTCCAGTCGGCAGATTAACTTGGCCAGAGTAAGGAAAAGTCTCCTTGCGCACAGGATCGCTGCAGGACGCTTTCTTGATGATCGCCGAAAGGGCGTATCCGCTAGTGGGAGCGAGGCCATCGGTTCTGTGCCACGCCCAAACTTTGTCCTCCGGCACCCAGAAGAAGCCGCCGAGAAAGTCCTGGTCAGGCTGGTTGATACCAAGGTACCTCGCCCCCCAGGAGACGAACTGGATACTCCAGTTCGGGCCGCTGCCCCAGCAGACCATATCTGGAGGCTTTGGTGGGGGAGCCTGACTCGCGCGACTTGCCGAACTCGCAGGCGGTGGCGCCAAAGGGTTCTCCGTCGTCTGTTGAGCGACGGCAGAGACCAAGGCCGATTGAAACAGCAGAATTGCGATATAGCGAGTAAGCATATGTGGCATCCAATTCTCCCCGGACTAAATCGTCTCTGTAAAGCGGCGTGGCGTCAACTGGTAATTTCCCCGAATCGAACAAGCCCTTTCCGCACCACTTGCTCAATAGACTCCCGAAGATCCATCGCAGGCAGGTCATTTTCGCTTACCCAACGCACCTCGCTGACGTCGGTTCCCGCTCCGGCTTCGCCAGAAATCGGCCGGCACAGATAGTCGATCAGCACGTAGTGATACTGGGTGCGGCCCCCACCGTCGCGGAAGATGCTGTCGAAGATGTCCAGCACTTCTCCCGGCTCGACGACGAGGCCCGTCTCTTCCAGCACCTCGCGGCGAACGCCGTCGCGGAGGGTCTCGCCCAACTCCAACATTCCGCCCGGGACAGACCACTCCCCCATGAGCGGCTCGGTGGCTCGACGAACCAGAAGCGCGCGGCCTGCCTCGACGATGACGGCACCGACACCAACGATGGGACGGTCGGGATAGCTCCGGGTCATTGCGTGAAGAAGTCGGCCGGTTTGAACCCCACTAGTTTCCAGCCCTTGACGCCCAGCTTGATCTGGAAGCGCATTTGGGTGCTGCGTCGCACTGTGAGCTGGATTTCGTCTAATGGGGTGGCGGCCATGTCGATCTCGGCGATGGCGAATCCGTGGTCCTTCTCCGCTTCGACCTGCAGCACCTTGTAGCGGAAGCGGATCGACTCATGCTGGCTGAAAAATGCCCTCATCTGGTCGCGAAGCTGGGCATAGTCGGGCGTCTCCTGCTGGTCGAAAACCGCCAGAACCTTCGCGGCGCTGTGCTCTTCGATTCCACGTTGCAGCGGCTCCAGCACATCCTGGACGACCTGTTCGGTAAGGGTCAGGGGCTGGATACTGGGCGCTTCCGACGAATCCTGCCCAGGCGAAGGTTGCTGGGCTTGGGCCAGAACCTGGGCCGTTCCCCCAGTGCCTGCCACCAGCAGCAGGAACAGGGCTACTGTCACTAGGCGTTTTGGCATCAAACCGTTACCTTGAGTGCCTTGCATGGGTCCTCTCGTGCATAATACTGGTTTAACCCTGCTGCGTGCAGCGGGTTCGCCCAGATGGCCATAAATAACCCAAAGCCCGACCCGGAGATGCCTGACTCGTCCGAGGAAGGAGCGCCAAATCGGGAGCGGCCCAGACCTGCGGCAAGCTGGGTCCGTTCGACGCAACTTTCTGGAGGCAGAGGGGTTAGTGCCGATGTGGGCAGTATTGCGTTAGATCGCGTCATGCTGGTCGGCGGCGCCGCTCAAGCACCAGCGGAACCACAAAATATTCCACGCGGAACAATGGCTGATCCTGCCCTACTTGAGTTGCTGAGCGACGCCGAGGTCATGCTACGCGTGGCCGCCGGCGACGATGGCGCTTTCGATTATCTGGTGGAAAAATACCGGCGGCCGATGGTCAGCTTTATGTATCGCATGACGCACAATCAGGCAGTGGCGGAAGAGTTGGCACAGGAGGTATTTCTGCGGGTCTATCGTTCGCGCCAGAGTTATGCCGCGAGCGCCAAGTTCACTACGTGGTTGTATCGGATTGCGACCAACCTGGCCGTGAACCATGCGCGCGATACCAAGCACGAGCGCTCGGAGAACACGGTCAACATCGATGAGCCGGACACCGAAACGGGCTTGACAGTGGATGTGGCGGACGGCAGCCTGAACGCCGAGCAGACGATCCTCCGCCGCGAGCGTCTGGCGGCCATTCGCTGCCAGGTGGAGGCGCTGCCTGAGCGCCAGCGCATGGCCGTGATCATGCACAAGTATCAGGAGATGGATTATAAGCAGATTGCTGCAATACTGAAATTGAGCGAATCGGCAACCAAGTCGCTGTTGTTCCGGGCGTATGAAACACTGCGTGAAACGCTGAAACAGTACTTATAAGCAGGAAGTAAGGTGCGGTTATGAAGTGCGAAAACATTCGCGAAGAGATAATGGGGGCTTTGTTGGGTGGGCCGGAAGCGGCTTCGCCTGAGGTGCAGGAGCATCTACGGAGTTGCGCTGCGTGTGCTCAGGAACTGGCTTCGTTCCGGCAAACGATGGCACTGCTGGATGAATGGCAGACGCCGGAGCCTTCACCATACTTCAGCTCTCGGTTGCGGGCGCGAGTCCGCGAAGAAGCTGCGGCACAGCCTGCCGGCTGGCTGGCTTGGCTGCGGCGGCCAGTGGTTGCTGCGGCGGCCATGGTCTTGGTGGGAGTCGGGGTCAGTCTGCTGGAGGTTGGTAGTTTCCAGGATCACAATACCATTGCCACCAACGACAGCGTGGTCCGGGTAAACACCGCCGGAAACGCAGTCAGCGATTTGCAGTACCTTGACAAGAACGCCGAGCTGTTTTCTGAGTTTGACGCTCTTGACGGGCAGTCTTCCGCGGAGTAGGTAAGAGTTGTGCGCTCCTCAAAGCCCATTCTGGCCATTCTGGTACTGCTTTGCAGTACGCTGCCGGCGCTGGCGATTTTTCCGGGATGGCAAAAGTCAGGTGCAAAGGCAGCGAGCCAGCCGCCCAGAAGTTCTGCCCCTGTAGCAAGTTCTCAGAACACCGGTAACGCTTACCAGTTCCAACCCAGAGGTCCGGGACCTCACCGCGGCGACTGGCTGCGCAAGTATGGAAGTCTTCCGCCTAGCCAGCAAGAGCAGCAGCTAAAACAGGATCCTGGCTTCCGCAACCTTTCGCCGGAGCGGCAGAACCAGTTGCTCGACCGTCTGCGCAACTTCAACAACCAGCCTCCAGAGAAGAAGGCGCAGATCCTCGACCGGATGGAGACTTTCGAGCACATGACGCCGCAGCAGCAGGCGAGCGCGCGCAACTTGTTCCAGCAATACCACAACCTCCCCGAAGACCAGCGAGCAAAGGTTTCGCAAGCTTACCGGCGCTTGCGAGGAATGCCGCCAGAAGCGCGCAATCGGGCACTCGATTCGGATGACTACCGCAATAACTTCAGCGATGAGCAACGGGAACTGCTGCGCGGGATGACTGATCTGAACCTCCCGCCTAACCACTAAGTCGCAGCGCCGCCTGACAAAATCGTTTAACATTTATGTTTCGCACTAATTACAGGGCCTCTGCGGCCGGTTGAGCTGAAGTTTCCTCCTATGATTGAGTTGGTCCGTGACACATATCGCTATCGCGAGCTGATCTGGGCCCTTGCCCTGAAGGAACTGAAGATTCGCTATAAGCGATCCGTTCTGGGATTCATGTGGGCGCTGCTGAATCCTGCCCTGCTGATGCTGGTGCTGACGCTGGTCTTCTCAACCATCATGCGTTTCGCCATACCGCACTACGCTATTTTTCTGCTCAGTGTTCTGTTGCCCTGGACATTTTTTTCGCAGTCGCTGTCCTACGCCGTCGAGTCCATCGTGAGCAATGGTGACCTAATTAAGAAAGTCTCTGTGCCCAAGCTTGTATTTCCAATGGCGGCTATCGTCTCAAACCTTATTAACTTGTTTCTTTCGTTGATTCCGCTGGCGCTGCTGGTGCCGGCGATGCGGCATCCGTTTTACTGGACATGGTTTTACCTGCCAGTCCCGCTGCTGGCGCTGACAATTTTTACTCTGGGGATGACATTCTTCTTCGCCGCTGCCAATGTGTACTACCGCGACGTTTCGCACATTCTACAAGTGGTGCTGTCAGCCTGGTTCTACGTCACTCCCATCATTTACTCTCTCGACTTCATCCCGCCGAACCACCGGTGGATCTTTAAGCTGAATCCGATCATTTACGTGATTAATGGGTTCCGGCTGGCGGTTTACTATGGAGCCTTGCCAAAGGCGCCATCGATCATCGCGTCGTTTGCATGTGCCTTCATCAGCTTATTTATCGGCTTTGCCATCTTCAGCAAGTACCAGAACGATTTTGTCTTTTACGTCTGAGTCACGAATGCCTGCAAATGGAATCGCAATTCGAGTGGAGAACGTCACCCAGCGCTTCCGGGTAATTCATGAGCGACATGACACGGTGCGCGAATTGTTTTCCAAGCTTTTCCGTCAGCGATCCAGCTATTCCGACTTCGAGGCGGTGAAGAATGTCTCGTTCGACGTTCCCAAAGGGCAGATGATCGGGCTGATCGGACGTAACGGATCAGGAAAGAGCACGCTGCTGAAGATCATAGCCGGCGTGTACCGGCCGACTGTAGGAAAGGTACACGTCACCGGATCGCTGGCGCCGCTCATCGAGTTGGGCGCAGGCTTCCACCATGAATTGACGGGACGAGAAAACATACTGCTCAATGGTCTGCTCATGGGCTATTCCAAAGCTGAAATGCTGGAGCGCGAGCAGCGCATTATCGACTTCGCCGAGATCGGAGATTTCATCGACACCCCAGTCAAGCAATACTCATCCGGAATGTATATGCGGCTGGCCTTTTCCGTGGCCACTGAGGTTGACCCCGACGTCTTGCTGATTGATGAGATTCTCGCCGTTGGCGATGCGGGCTTCCAGCAGAAGTGCTTTGACCGTCTGCGGAGCTTCAAGCAGGCGGGCAAGACCATCGCGTTTGTGAGCCACTCCATGGACCAGGTCGAGCAACATTGCGACCGGGTGCTGCTCATCGACAAAGGCTCGATTCTGGCAGCCGGGTTGCCCCACGAAGTGATTGAGGCATACCAGAGTTCCATGGGCTTGGAGGTCGTCGGCGCGCACTAGCAGCGTCGCTCCCTGATGCATGTCGCCTTTGTGCTTCCCCGCTT
>Ga0074046_10000201_pt1 | contig 51656 bp, 41 predicted proteins | sample BogForMeECP23OM3_FD_94441 | JGI IMG/M metagenome (GOLD analysis project Ga0074046, IMG submission 94441) | Bog forest soil microbial communities from Calvert Island, British Columbia, Canada - Bog Forest MetaG ECP23OM3 | ecosystem: Environmental > Terrestrial > Soil > Wetlands ... | reverse complement strand
GGATCTAAACCGCCAGCACCGGAGCCACTCGTTGCATTGATGGAAGTGCCGGACGCACCGGGCTTTCCTTCCGGAGACATCGCCACGCGGGCTGCGAGATTTCCTTGTGCCGGGGGGACAGTCGGCACCGGAGGCGCAGGATTTGCTGACAGCGCGATGAGCGTCGATGCGGCGTTAGAGTTCGGTGCTCCGCCGATTGGAACTTCCGGGGCGGGAGCAGCAGACACATCACCAGGCTGCGACTGGTGCCCGACATGGGGCGCGGAAGAGGGATTGATCTCTAATTTTGGCTTGGCTGGGCCGTTTGTGGAAGAGGCGATGTTCAGCAGCGCAGTGTGCTGTTCGAGATTCGCAATGTCAGGCGTCGGAGTTTCGGTTGTCGCCACTGACCTTACGGCTTTGGGATGAAGTTTGGCTAGAGCCTTTCCGTCAATTTCCATTCGAGGCTTCGCAGGCGCTTGCGAGGCAGCAAGTTGGACCACGTTCGGCAGGGGCGGGAGAATTTTCGGGGCTTCGGCGGGCGCGGAAGTGTTGATGAGAGTTTGCCGCGGATGGGTCGGGCGTACAGGGTCGGTGTAGATGCGCTGGCGCGGATGAAATGCTTCAGCAGACTCGGAGGGATCGAGTTTCGCCTCCTCTGATTTTGGGGAAGACTTCGATCTATTTTTAGGAATTTGCAGCAGTGGGAGATCGTTGATCGGGCCGGACCAGGTGAGCTGCGTGTTGTCAAACACATGATTCGGTGGCGGAGTCACCGCAAATTCAGGCCAGGGTGCAAGAAAAAAGGCTATATGAAGGACCGCTGCGAGGAAGATCGTAAATACAGGTATGCGGCTTTCTAGGTTTAGGTCGGGAAATATCGTGGAGGGCGGAACGTCTTTAGCGATTTTTGCGCGCTGAAAAAAAACCGGAATGCCGCTGAAGAAATTGTTGTGAAAGCTATCCCAGGCGATGTCGAGCTTTGGCTCGAGAAACCCGGAAAGATGCACGGGATAAACGTACATCTCGGTCTGGCCAAGCAGGTCGAAGGGATTGGGATGAAAGCGTCTCGACATGAATCCTAATTATATCGCGGTTAGCTTTTTGCCGGGGATGTAGCCAATAATACCCGAAAACGAGTAGATGAGCGCACCAGGCAAGAGGTTTACGCGCCGCTAGAAATTGCCGTTCGGAGTGAAAGGATAAAACGATAAAAACTGAGGCTGGCATCACCCTGACGCAGGACACGATAGCGTTGCAGTCTCCCAAATTGCTCGGGCAGGTCGAAGGTGCGGCGGTGTTCGGCAACCACCAGGCTGCCGTCTACAAGAAAAGTGGCGTTACCGAGCAATGTAAGTACGCGGCGATACTCTTCTGCGGCGGCATAAGGAGGATCAAGAAAAACGATGTCAAATGGTGGCAAAGTTGGCTTGTGTGTATCGGCGAGCCGCTGTAACGCTCGCAGGGCATCGGCGGTGATCAGCCTCACCGTAGAATGAATATCCAACGAATCGAGATTTTTTTGAATCAGAGTTGCCGCGGGCAGGTGGTTTTCGATGAATACGACTTCTTTGGCACCGCGGCTGAACGCTTCAATTCCCACCGCGCCCGTGCCGGCAAATGCATCGAGAAAACGTGCATCGTCGATTACCGGAGCGAGCACGTTGAAAAGCGTTTCGCGCAAACGGTCGCTGGTCGGACGAAGGGCGAGCCCCTTGAGGCTCTGTAGTTGACGGCTGCGAAAGGTTCCGGCGATGACGCGCATAGTTGCTACCGAGTTCAGCCAATGCTCGCAAGATGATAGCGCCGCTGCCACTGCGGTGGTAGAAGGCGCAGCACTCGCTGCAGGCTCTCCTTTTGTGCAGGTTCTTCCGCGAGCGCAAAGGCTTCCTTGCGGGCCAGTTCCAGCAGCTCGCGATCGCGCAACGGATTCGCAACCTGAAATCCAAGTTCGCCGGACTGTCGGGTACCGAAAAATTCGCCCGGTCCGCGAATCAGCAGATCCGTCTCCGCAATTTCAAACCCATTATTGGTGCGAACCATGGTTTCAAGACGCGCGCGAGCTTCGTCAGTCATCCGCCCGGGGGAAACCAGGATGCAATGCGATTTTTGTGGGCCGCGGCCGATTCGGCCACGCAATTGGTGTAATTGCGCCAGGCCAAAGCGTTCCGCATGTTCAATCACCATGACTGTGGCGTTCGGGACATCTACGCCAACTTCAACCACGGTTGTCGCCACAAGAATCTGCATCTCGTTGCGGCGGAAGCGCTGCATGACATCGTCTTTTTCTTCGCTCGACAACCGGCCGTGCAACAGCCCGAGTTTCAACTTCGGGAAAACGGTCTTTGACAGCCGGTCGTATTCAGCTATCGCCGCCTTCAATTCCAATTTTGATTCTTCGATGACCGGATAAACGATGTAAGCCTGGCGCCCCGCTTGGGCTTCGCGGCGCAGCGATTCCCATACTCCCGGCAGATATTTGTCGGTGGTCATGCGCGTCTCGATGGGAGTGCGGCCCGGCGGCAGTTCGTCAATGACCGAGACTTCCAGATCGCCGTAAAGAGTGAGCGAGAGCGTACGTGGGATCGGCGTCGCAGTCAGCACCAGCACATGCGGAGCGCGGCCGTATGTGGCGGCCTTGTCCATCAGGCGTTTGCGTTGCAAAACACCGAAGCGGTGCTGCTCATCGATGGAAACAAATCCCAGTCGCGCAAAGGCAATATCGTCCTCGATTAATGCGTGTGTCCCAACCACAAGATTAGCTTCACCGGAGCGAATACGCTCACGAGCCGCGGCTTTCTCGGAAGGTTTCAGCCCGCTGATGAGCAATTCCACTTTGTATCCACCTGGTGCATAAATCCTGCGCGCGGAAAGATAATGCTGCACCGCGAGGATTTCCGTAGGCGCCATGAGAGCAGCCTGGCAGCCATTTTCAATGGCGATCGCGGCGGCTTGCAGCGCGACGATGGTTTTGCCGCTGCCAACATCTCCTTGCAGCAGGCGGTTCATGGGAATCGGTTTTTCCAGGTCGGCCGCAATTTCCGCAAGCACTCGTTTCTGCGCCGTCGTTGGTTTGAAGGGAAGAATGCGCTTCAAGGCCTCACGCACCTTATCTTCACGCACTTTGAAGGCGATGGCATCTTCCTTGCGCGTCAGTCGACGCCCTAGCGCCAGGCTGAGTTGATAAAGAAAAAACTCCTCGAAAATAAGCCGCCGCTGCCCCGGCGAACGGAACATATTGAGCGCGTCGACTGATTCATCCGTTGAAGGAAAATGAGCGTGAATCAAAGCATCGCGCCGGGAAGGGAATTTGAATCGTTCGCGAAGAGCGACAGGCAAAACATCAGGAACGTTGGTTTCAAGATCCTGCAACGTCAGATAGATTGCACGGCGAATCATCCGCGAGCCAAACGTGCCGACGGCCTCGTAAATCGGCACGATGCGGCCTACCTCGGTGGAATCCACTTCTGGGGAATGGATAATTTCGATATGCGGGTTCACCATTTCCCGCCGGGCGGGCCGCAGCTTATCGATTTCCACTTTGCCGTGAAGAATCAGTTGCTGACCGGGCTTCAGCCGTCCTTCAAGATAGCCACCATGAAAGAATTTGCACGCCAACGAACCCGAATCGTCCTGAACGAGGAGATGATAGATCGCATCGCGGCCATACATGCCGCGAACCGCCTGCCCGCTCATGACCTGTGCACGCAGCGTGTATGTTCCATTCGGCTGGACGTCCCTAATCTTGGCAAAATGAATACGGTCTTCATAGCGGAACGGAAGATAATTGAGCAGATCTTCCAGCGTGTAAATCCCGCGCTTGGCGAGGAGTTCGGCGCGTTGCGGCCCAACTCCTTTGATCATTCGTACTTCGGTTTGCAGACTGACGGGCATGTATCTTCTCTTATATCATTCTCCCGTAAGCGATGCTTTTCGTGAAACTTGCGTCTATCGGATACGTATGACTAGAGTGGGAGCGGGATGCACGGCATGGGCTCCAATTTGGCGATAATCGTGGCATCACCTGAACTAAGCTCAGGGAACGTCGGGAGGTTGGGTTGGTAGAAGACCGGTTGGCGGGTACAGACAAACGCGCGCTCATCTTGTGGATCATATTTGGTTTGTTAGGTGTCTGGTTCGCGCATCGATATTTTTTCCGGGCGTTCCCGGAGGCTTCGGTGGACTTCAAAGTCTCCCGAGCCCAGGCGCAAGGTCGCGCAAAACAGTTCGTTGAGGGCTTGGGACAAAATCTAAATGGCTACGAATCCACAATAACGTTTGAAATGGATGAGAGCGCCAAGACTTACCTCGAACGCCAATTGGGTTTGCAGCAAGCAAATCAGTTGATGTCCAGCGAACTGAACATCTGGTATTGGGAAGTACGCTTTTTCAAGCCCCTGCAGGTCGAGGAATTTCGGGTACGAGTAAATCCTGCCGGAAGCGTTGTCGGTTACGATCACAAGATTGAAGAAGCGCGGCCGGAAAATTCACTAACTCGCGAGGAAGCACTGTCGGCCGCCAAAGCATACTTAGAGAGGAAATTGGGTACGGATCTCGACAATTGGCAGTTCTTGCCGGAAGAAGCAAATTCGGAAACACGTCCGAACCGAATTGATTGGTCATTTACGTGGGAACGCAAGGATTTTAAGGCAAAGGGTGCGCCCTATCGCCTGGAAGTAGGTCTGGAAGGCGATTTGATCGGGAGTTCACAAGAATTTTTGCAGGTTCCGGAAGCATGGACACGCAGCTACGAAAAGCTCCGTTCCACGAATAATTTCTACGGAAGCATCGCTCTGATTCCCTATGGGTTTCTATTGGGCGGTGCATTATGGCTGGGGATTTCGCTGACTCGTCAGGGGAAAACGACTTGGGGCCCGGCGCTAAAGATCGGCGGCCTAGTGGTTCTCCTGGCATTTCTCATGGAGGTAAATCAGTGGCAAACGGTGCGCGCCGGCTACGACACTCACCAGCCCTATGCGGGATTTGTGGCCCAAGCACTGGCAAGAATATTGCTCGGGGCTTTGTTCACGGGGTTGATGGTTACCCTGGTGCTCCCCGGAGGCGAACCCCTCTATCGCGAATCTCAGCCAGACCATTTGCGTCTGTATAAAGCATTTAGCTGGCGTGGACTGCGGTCCAAGGAATTTTTCACCTCGGCCGTGGTTGGACTGTCGCTGGCCGCCGCGCACATCGGATTCATCGTCGCGTTTTACATGGTTGGAAACCGGTTGGGAGTCTGGGCACCGCAGGATTTGAATTATTCCGACGCGGTGAATACCACTTTTCCCTGGATAGCGGGGGTAGCGATCGGCGTAATGGCAGCTACCAGCGAAGAATTTCTGTTCCGCTTGTTCGCCATCCCTTTTTTGCGGAAGGTGACCGGTTCGCGAATTCTAGCGGTAGTCCTGCCGGCTTTTTTCTGGGGATTTCTCCACAGCAATTATCCGCAAGAACCAGGCTACATCCGTGGTCTTGAAGTGGGCATGATCGGGATAGCGGCCGGAATGGTGATGCTGCGTTGGGGGATCGTCGCCACGTTAATCTGGCACTACACGGTCGATGCGTCGCTGGTTGGGCTGCTGCTCGTTCGTTCCGACAACTTATATTTCAAGGTGTCGGGGATCGTGGTTGGTCTTGCCGCTGTAGCACCGATGATTTTTTCGGGGATTTCCTACCTGCTGCGAGGACGATTTGAAGCGGTCGACGATTTGCTGAACCGGGCCGAGGCAATTCCGGCGATCGAAGTTCGACAGCAGCCGATCGCTGAACTGACCGCGGACCCCCTCAGAAAGCGGCGTTACGATGCGCTTTCGGCGGGGGCAATCGGATGCCTGGCGATATGCGTGATCGCAGGCGGGCTTGCTGCCTGGAAATTCAAGCAACCTCATATCGGCGATTATCTGCAAGTTTCCGTTGATGCCCAAGAAGCACTGAAGCGCGCCGATGCCATCATGCGCCAACACGGATTGAATCCAAGCACCTACATCCACGCGACCGCGATGGTGTACACCCCAAATCCTGAAACCAATGAATTTCTGAGACGACGCATGTCCCTTGCAGATATCGACAAGATTTACGAACAGCGTATTCCGGGAGCGCTATGGCAAGTGCGTTACTTCCGCAATGCCGATCCCGAAGAATTCTCGATCATCCTGAAGCCCGACGGGGCCGTACATTCTTTCCACCACACGCTGGCGGAAGCGGCCAAAGGCCCCACGGTCACAAAAGAAGAAGCCATTGCCATTGCGGAAAAATATCTTCGCGAACAGAAGCAGATCGATCTAAGTCATTGGAAACTGGTGGATTCCACGTCAGTGAAGCGGCCGAACCGAACCGATCACTTCTTGACGTGGCAGCAAATCGAACCATTGGATCCGAGGAATGCTGGCGCTAAAGACTCGACCGATCATGCCTACACTCGCATGGATTTGCATATTTTGGGAGATGAACCGGCAAATTACCGTACGTATATTAAGATCCCGGAAGATTTCACCCGCACACAAGAAGAGGACACCCTCGGCAGTATTCTGTTCGTAGTTGCGAAGTTCGCTCTCGGCTTGGCTCTGGTCGTTGTGGTGATTGTCTACTTCTTCAAGCGCTTGCGCAGCAACCCGATAATCGTCCCCTGGAAGCGCATGGTCGGATGGGGATTAGCGGGGCTTGTCGCGTTCATAGTCTTTTTCATGATCGGCAAAGGATTGCCTGCGCTGCTGATGGAGTACAAAACTGCGGTCACTTTACGCATGTTTTTGGCTACCGGCAGCATCGGGCTGTTCATTTTTTGCGGATTGGTCGTCGGCGGGCTGGCTCTGCTGTTCGGACTGGCATGGAATTTTGCAGCCCATGCATTCGGCCAGGAGCAAATCCCGACATGGCTAGGTATGCCTGCAAAATATTATCGCGACGCGTTCTGGATTGCGCTAGGCGGGTCGGCATTGCTCCTAGGAATGCGTAGACTGATCGAAGCGGTTGTGGCCCACTGGCCAACTTTGCATCGCAGGTACCCCGCGCAGTTTGGCAATGCGTTCGACGCGTGGTACCCGGCCGCGTTGATCATCGGCGGCGCGATTTTGTACGCACTGGTCATTACGGGGCTGATTGCGCTCATCTCTTCTTTCCTTGGCGCAGAATTGCGCGTGCGCTGGTTGCGGTTATTGCTGTTTTTTGTACTCGCAGCTTCATCTATTTCCAGTTGGGGTTCAACTGGCGATTTTCTGCAGCAGTGGGCGGCTTCAACGATTGTGCTTGGCGTCATCGTTTTCGGAATCCGCCGCATTGCACGATTCAATATGCTCGGATGGTTTTTGGTAATTGCTTGCACCGGTCTGCTCTCGGGGGCCATCGAACTGCTCTCGCAGCCCAACCACTTCTACCAGCAGCAGGGATATATCGTGACCGCCGCACTCGGTCTGTTGCTGCTGTGGCCCCTGGTGACTTGGAGAATCAGTCCAAGCGTCGAGCGAAGACCAGCAGGAGCATAGATCGGGAAACAACCAGCACCCCTCTCTCGTCTTATCTTTTGGCAATTTGTTTTACTCTGCAGGCATCTTAGTGGGCGTGCTCACAATTTCAAGGCTCTCGCGTCAAAGCAGGTAACGCGGAAGGGGTTCCGCCGCCTTGTCGTTCGAGCTCGCTAAGTACTTGTGGTAACGAAAGTTACTCTGCGAGTGGCAAAGAGAAAGCGAATATGCCATTCATAAATTGGGCTCTTGCTTCAGCGAATGAGACAAGCCAGACCAGCCCGTCAGGCGCTGTTCTGGCAACGGTGAACTCCTTGGCCGAGCTGGACGATCGGAACTTGGTATTGGAAGCGCAAGCGGGCAATAGGGCCGCGTTTGAGGTGCTGGTGCACCGCTATGACCGCGATGTGCTTCGGCTGGCCCTAAACCTCATGAAGCGTACCGAGGATGCCCGCGACGTTTACCAGGAAGCATTCCTGAAGGTGTACCGCAATTTGCATCGTTTCCGTTTCGAATGCTCGTTTTACACCTGGCTGTATCGCATCGTGACCAATGTCTGCCTAGATCATTTACGTCGGCGCAAATCGCGGCCGGAAGATCAAGCGCCCGAACTGCACACGGCAAACTATGAAGAAGGCAGTAGCGACTTTTTTGAGAGGCAAAGAGAGCATCGTGCGGCGCTGGACCCGGAGAAGCATTTGGCGGGAAAGGAAATTCAGGACCGCCTGGCGGTTGCTATGTTGCGGCTCTCGCCGAGAGAGCGCGTTGTGTTTGAGATGAAGCACTACCAGGGTCTGAAACTTCGCGCGATTGGCACAGCATTAGGCACCAGTGAAGAGACCGTAAAAAATTCCTTGTTCCGCGCCACGCGGAAATTGCGGCAGGAACTGAGCGTACTGCGATGAGCCTCGAGGAACAAAAGTTTACATGCGAAGGGGTTGCCGCTCATTTCGTTTTCTACCTCTCAAACGAACTGGATGAAACCGAACGCGCGATTGTCGATGAACACCTGGCAAAATGCGCACACTGCCGGGCGCAATTTCAGGAAGAGCAATCGTTTTCCGACGCGATTGAATCCATTCCGCAAGCTGCCGATCAACTGGACTACTCCGGAATAGTACTATCGCAGTGCAGAAGTGAGTTGGCGGAAAAGCTGGATGATTTGGCGCGGCCTGCGGTAAACGACGATGCTCTGCGCTTCGGATGGTTTCGCCGCTGGATGATTCTGCATCCGGCATGGAGCGGCGGCGCGCTGCTGCTCGTAGGACTTGTTGCGGGCGTGCAGACAAGCCACTGGATTGCCAGCCCGAAGGAACCGAATGTTCTCGATCAAGCCGTGGATGTTCGGCCAGGGTCGCAAATCACGGATGAACAACTTTCCAAGATGGCGGTCGCTGGTATCAACATCTCCCCCTCGACGTCCGGGTCATCCGGATTGCAAAATGTGCGCCTGCAACTGAGCGCAGAACAGCCAGTTGTGCTATCGGGCAGCTTGGATGACGGCGATGTGCGGAGAGTGTTGACCTACGTAGTGAAGAATGGCGAGCGTTTCAATCCGGGCGTGCGCTTGGATTGTCTGGATGCGCTCAAAGCCCGTTCACAGGACAAAGATGTTCGCGCCGCACTGTTGGAAGCGGCGCGAAAGGATCAGAATCCCGCAGTTCGCCTGAAAGCGCTCGAAGCATTGCGTGACGCTTCGGGCGATCGAACTGTGCGGCGCGCCTTGCTAGACACCCTGCAGCACGACACAAATCCTGGCGTTCGCGTAGAAGCGGTCAATCTGCTGGTGCGTTCTTTGCAAGAAGGAAATGGCGGATCGCCGCAAATGCCTGTTGTTAGAGATTTACCCCTGTTGCCAGGCCCCGTTCAACCGGACGATATTGCCTCAAACGATCTTGACGAGTCCAATGCTTACCTGGTGCAAGCGCTTGAGGAATTGCAGCACAAGGATCCCAGTCGTTATGTGCGGCTGCAAAGCAGCGTTGCCTTGCGGCATATCAGCGATCGTCAGAGTCACTGAACTCGTTCTATGAAATTGTGGTTTTTCAAAGCATGAATTCCTCCATGTCCAATGCCGGCCACCGCGCACTCAGGCGAAATGCAATTCGATTGCGCCGAATAACTTGCGCGGGATTGCTTTTCTGCGCCACCCAGGGATTCGCAAAGAATCCAGAGAAAGCCCATCAAAGCGTTGTGCGGACTGGCTCGTTCCCAACCTCAGAGGGCCTAACGCTTCGTATGAGGACGGATTTGGGATCAGTTGAGGTTCAGGCGCTCCCCCCGGGCGCTGCGCCGCAGGTACGCTATACGATAAATCTGGAAACCGATGCCGCAGGATCTGCTGGCAAGGCTCTTCTGGATGCCTACGGTCTACTTGCTGTCGCGAATTCCGCTGGAGTGGAATTGACCGGGACATTGCCGGCGCATAGCAATCAAGCCCAATTTTGGGTTCAGTATGTGATCAGTATTCCCGCGAACTACAACGTTGAAATTTCTACTGAGGCTGGGGACATCCAAACCTCTGACATTGGCGGCAGGGTTCTGCTGCAAACCGAAGGCGGGAATGTCACAACGGGTCGAATCACCTTTCGCGGTGTTCAGGTCGCCACGGACCCACCGGTGGCAAAAATCGAAAGCCAAGGCGGTCACATTAGAGTGCAGGATGTCTCGGGCGATCTCGACGCCTTCACCGCTGGGGGGCACATCCTGGTTGGCAATATCGCCGGCAACGCCAAGCTGCACACCGGCGGCGGACACATTCGCGCGGGAAAAATAAAAGGAACAGCGCGTTTGGAGACCGATGGTGGAAATATTACTGTCGGCGAGGCGGGAGCTTATGTCACTGTGCGAACTGGCGGCGGCCAGATTGATTTTGGCGAAGTTCACGGATCGGTGCATGCACAGACCGGCGGCGGCGGAATTAGGGTGATATCAGTGGCTGGTCCGATGGAGGTGGAAACCAGCGGCGGCAGCATCTGTTTGACACGCATTCGCAACACAGTGCGAGCCGAAACCGGCGACGGCACGATCACCGCATGGATCAATCCGGAGTCAGCAGATCATTTACTTCCAGCTCGCCTACCGGGACCTTCTCAATTAGCAACAGGGACCGGCGACATTATTGTTTTTTTGCCCCGGAATATTGCGGCAACAATTGAGGCCACCGTGCAAACCGGAGGAATTCAGCGCATCGAAGCTGATCCCTCATTCCCACTGAACGTGCAGACGCGTGCCGATGGACAAGCGCATGCCGTGGGAACGCTAAACGGTGGCGGAGCATTGCTCCGGCTGCGAACCACCACCGGGAAGATCCGGTTGCAATATCTGGACGAAGACGTCGCATTGCACGAAACACTATTGCAGGAGCAGCGCTCTAGAATCGCACGTAAGCTGAATGAAGCAGGATACGAGGAAGTAACGGTTAGCTCGCAAACGGAAGTTCCCCACACGCTCGATGTGGCTCAGGGTATCGAAGAGTCGCGAAGTGAATGGCAATCGTGGGTTAGCCGATTCGAAATTACATTTATGGGCGGCGTGCATGAGGATCCCGACGAATTCAAGAGGCACCTGCTGAACTCGCCCCCCCCGGATTATCCGCAGTTGGCAAAACGGGCTGGCCTGCAGGGGGTAGTTCGCCTGCAAGTGAGACTCAAGACAGACGGATCACTCTCGGTGGAGAAGGTTTTGGAAGGCGAGCCCGCCCTGGTGGAGGCAGCAACAGCAGCCATCCAGCACTGGAAGGCTACCCCTGAACAATTCGGCGGCAAGAAAGTGGAGGTCATATCAACGGTAACGTTTAACTTCCAGCTACGCTGAGGTTTCCGCAGTGATCTGGGTCGGTCGAAAAGTGCAAGAAGGAGGCAGTAACTATGGTTCGCTCCGCATATAGCTGGACGATTCTCTCCCTGTTGGCGATTTCATCGCTCGTGCCGGCAGCCGCACGAGCTCACTCCGTGACCAAAGAAGTAACAACAACATATCCGCTGAACGCGGAAGGCTCGATCGATTTATCGAACGTGAATGGGACAGTGCGTATTGAAGCGTGGGATAAGGATGTGGTGGAGATTCATGCGGTTAAGAGCACGCAGGACAAGGAATCAACCCTAGATCGAGTGTCGATCAACGTGGATGCTAAGCCGGATGCTCTGTCGATCTCCACGCGTTATCCGGAAGAGAGCGGTGCGGAAGTGGCCGTGGATTACACCATCCATGTGCCGAGGCATGCCCACTTGAATCACTTAAGCACAGTAAACGGAACCTTGCGCGTCACCGCCTCAGAAGGCATCGGCGACCTGCATACGGTGAACGGCAATATCGAAATCTACGGCGGCAGCGGTAATGTCCATGCTCACACCACAAACGGAAATGTTTACATGGAGTGGAAGCGCGCTTCTGATGCGAACGGCGCAGTGGCGGAAACCACAAATGGCTCCGTGCTGCTGGCCATTCCAGCCAATACTCGAGCGAGCCTGGAAGCCCGCTGCCGCAATGGCAGCTTTTCGACGGATTTGCCGTTTATCATGCATGTCGAGGAGGAACCTCGCGTTCTGCACGGCAAATTGGGGCATGGCGGCGTGCCCATCCACCTGGGGACGGTCAACGGTGCAATCCGAGTCGTAGAGTTGAAAGCGGCGATTTGACGCTTCCTCCGTCCAAATAACGGAAGGAGATACGCATGAACAAACGAATTCTCTGGTTGTCCATATGTTTGGCCTTGTGCATCACGTTGGCGACACTGCCACGTTCCTCAGTGAAGGTGGCAATCCCTGATAACGCTGCCATAGAGCAGCTCCCGGCAAACCTCCAACAATTACCATCTAGGGTGCAGCAAGCCTCGGCAACATTCAGCAATCGAGCGGAAGTGTTGTCCCGGCTACAGGATCTTCAGCAAGTGCAAGCGTCCGATGACCACGATGTTGAGGTTTTCCTGGGCAACAACGGAACTTGGCTGGGCGTAGAGACTCGCGAGGTTGGTTCGAACGACGTCAAATCCTTGAAACTGCCTGCCGAGCGGGGGGTGCTTGTCGGGAAAATAATTCCAGACAGTCCCGCGGCCAAAGCAGGACTGAAAGAGAATGACGTAATTGTCGAAGTAAACGGGCAGCGGGTCGAGGGGAAAGCGCAGTTCCACCGTATGATTCAGGAAATCCCGGCCGGACGCACGGCACAAGTGACGATTCTGCGAGATGGCCATCAAGAGACATTGAATGTGACATTGGGATCGAGCGAATCAAATGATTTATCCCACACCTTCCTGCGGAGCGGTTCTCCGGGTTCCTTTGTAGTGCGTGTCCCCGAGCTTCCCGATATCGAAAACCTGGAAGAGATGAACGTCTTCGGGAGCATGGGAATGGGCCGCCCGCGGATGGGAATCGATGCCGAGGATTTGCGCGGTGCACTGGGAAATTATTTTGGGGCCCCGGAGGGTGAAGGGGTGCTCGTCCGGAACGTCTTCAGTGGAACTCCCGCCGAAAAAGCCGGTTTACGAGCCGGGGACGTGATTACCAATATGGATGGAAAGCGTATTCGAACGATCAGCGAACTTCGAGAGCAGCTTAAGGTCGGCAAATTTGAAGGCAAGACCATGAAAGTTGGGTTGCTGCGGAACAAAACCGAAATGACAGTAGATGTGTATTTCCCTCCCGCCCCAAAAGAAGCAGTTCATTCGCGCGGGGAGAGAACCACTCTCTAGACGGGACGGACGGGCGCGAGGCGGCCTATTAGTCCGACCAGTATTTTCGGAACAACCGCATTGGACGCCGCAAGGCGTCCACTATCCACGAGCGTTTCTGCTCTTCCCCTTCCACCCAATCTTCTTCCGTGGGGGAAAAAGACAACCGGAGCAGATAGGCAGCACCAGCCAGTTGGCCTCCGCGCATTTGCATTCGAAAAATGGCCCGCTCTCGCAAATTTGGCGGAGCATAACCGGCACTCGGAAGCCATCGCACAACCCGGTTGCAAAGTCTCGACGCGCTGGTATCGCGCTTGACCTCGTCTTCGATCGCTCGCGGAACCGGAACCTTCAAAAGCGTCTCCGCTAATTGCAACGCGACATGAGCCATCCGCTCTGCACCTATTTCGCGGGCATACTGCCGCAACAAGTTCCAGTCCATCTCCGGATGGCGGGCCACGAGGGCGGCGATATCCGCCACCCACATTAAGCGCTCCCAGAAGTGCTTTGCCCCATGAATGGAGTTAAGAATGAATTCGTCTTCCAGGCGGAGTGCGGGGATATCTCGTCCATCGAGAAGCACTTGTCTTCTCCGGGCGAACAGATCTTCTAGCGGCATGGGGCGCGGATAGTAGCGAAAAGTCCGCTCCGTATGCAGTTCAATGATTTGCTTGGTACCGGGGCGCTTGAACAGATACTCGCCGGGCACTTTTCCGGCTTGAATGACGCTGGGCGGAATGTCGGGCGCAAAACCCATGTCCATCATTCGCCGAGTGGCAGCGAGTATTTGGTTGTGTCGAACGAGCAGATCAAGGTCAACGTAACTCCGCACCGCTGGGTCGCCATACGCGAGCAGAGAAATCAGCGGGCCTTTTACCAAAATAGTGGGAATGCCCGCTTGTTCGAACTCCTCGAGGAGACGAAACAGTTCAGCGGTCATGCCCAAGGTGAACAGGTGCTGCGAGCGCATACGGGTTTGCAGCTTCTCCCGGGCAGCAAGCGGAACTTGCGCGAAATCAATTTCCTGAAGCCTGGTGGCCAGAATCCCTAGGGTCCCATGCTCTTCTGCCAGTTCCAGAAGGACCGCCCAATCTAGCTCCCGGATTGCAACGGAGAAACCTCTCAAGTCAACGGCGGAGGGAGACGCGCACACACAAAGAAACTCCCACTCATTCTGAATGGATTTTCCACTGAAGGGTGAATTGGCGGTGCTGGCCATGACGGTATGCGCAAGTTTACCTTAGGAACGACACAAGCGATGGTCGGCGGAATCACAAGTAATACGAGTCAACCCTTTTGCAGAATGGATTGAGCGTCACCCAGAATGAGACTGCAGAGATCGCCAATTTTCTTTGGGTCAGTGTGGGCAACGATGCGGCGTACCGGTACGTGCTTGACTAGATTGGCCAGAAAATCGAATTCCAAGGCGCGTTGCTGGCGATCCAACAACCAATTCATATATGTATTTTGCACGAGATCGAGCAGGGCTTCTCTTGGACTCATCGGCTGTAGGTAAGGAGCACGCTCCTCCGGGCTACGCGGGCCAAAAACATAAATAGCACCCAATGGCAACTCCTGACGGCAGAATTTTGCACGCGTTCCATCCAGTGACAGATACCGTTTTGCCCAAACAGGAGTAAGTTGCGGAAGCGCCTCCGCACTGCCGAACAGGTTCGCCACCGAATCCGGCCATAAACAGATCCGCGGATAACCGGGGACAACGTGAATAGTTTCCTCGGACTGCCTTAGCGGCGCGATATCTTCGCTGACAACGGGAAAACCCCTTAGCGCCATTGCAGCCGCCGTGGTCGATTTGCCGAAGCCAGCTTCGCCGGAAAAAGCGAACCCGCGTCCGGCAATCTCGACACAACTGGCGTGTAACGAGGTGCAGTGCCGCTGGCGCAGCAGAAATCCCATGACGGGGCCAAGAAAGTACGTAGCCAAATCTTCTGCTGTTAGCGGAGGCTGATACATGCCCCAAATGCGAAGTCCAGAAGCGTCGACGACGAAACGCGTCCCATCCGAGTAAGCCAAGTCAAAGCACTCCGCATTACCATGCTCTGTGAGTACGAAGGAAGGGTCGGGAGTGTCTTGCGTTTCGGGGAGATGGGAAAGGACTTTGCTCGGGAGTTCTAAACAAAATCTGGCCCAGTCGGGTTCGCTGCCGACTTCCAAACGAACAAGGCCGTCCTCCCCGTTAAATTCCGCGGGTTCTAGACCAGCGATCAGTATCGATGAAACAATTCCAAAACCGTACGCTCGGTAGGAATAGTTCACAGGCGGTTGGGTGTTGGCTGCTCGCTTGAACTTATGGGCGGAGTTCAGTGGCCTGTCCGGTGTTTTTGCGGATTGTGACCACCATCGATCCTGGAGGTACGACCGACAGCTTTGGTCATTTCCGTTAAATCACCATATACAAGCAGCTTGGGAGACTGATACGGCTTCTTCGTGGACTTCTCAGACGGCTGCTTCATTCACGCCCCTCGGACAACACTTTACTGAATCCTTCGTGCATTTTCAACGTCTTTTAGCCAGCGAGAGAGAGCCAGCGGAAAAAAATTCAACTTGTAACCATAGCGCTTACTATATTTTAAAGTTTCGATCCATCTCTGCCAGTTTACGAATCCATGAATTGCTGTAGTCGGTTCTCCCAGGGGATTTGGCGACCATTTCCCGCTTTCCAGGCAGACCTCCAAGGGATCCCGTACCAGGGGGGTCTTTGGCCGTTTTAGGATTGCCTCCGGCAAATAGCCCATCATCGCTCGCCTGGTTAGCTCCTTGTCGACGCACCACGGCACCGGAGGAACCCGAAGCAGAAACCGCAATACACGCAGATCGAGAAGCGGAGCCCGCGTAGCAAGCGCAACCTGGGTATTCCCCGGATCCTCGCTCTCGAGCACCGAGGACCAGTAACCCTCATGTAAGGCTGCATACGCTTGGGGATGATGAGGGTGTCTGATCTCAGCAACAATTTTCGCTGCGCCCCATTTCTCGCGCAAGGCGTTTCGTTTCTCGAATTCCGGGTTGAGCCAATCCGGATAGCCCTGCATCGGATCGCTCCCAAGTAGCATTCCTCGCAATCTAGAACGAACTCCGGCGCCTAGAGGAGGCAGCGTTCCATGTGCCCAGAAAAACCTGCCGAGGACTCGGGCTATCTCTGGCCATTTTCTCGCAGACCACAGATTGAGGAAGTACGGCCAGGACTGCCCGTTCAAAACATCATCCCCTCCATCTCCGGATAGGATCATGGGTGAGTGCTTTGAGATTTCAAGATAGTTACGATACGCGCGGGCAGCAAAGGCCTCTTCGCTCGGTTCGGACACCGGGCGATGAAAACTGTCATACGAAGCGAACGGCAGGCATTCGTCCGCTTCCAATATTCGGTAAGCAACCCCTATGTGCTTGGCGGTGAGCGCAGCAAAGCTTGGCTCGGGATCTTCAAATATGGGGTTCCAACCAACTGTGAACGCCTTCAGCGTATGTTTCTGTCCGCGACGTTCTGCTATGCGTGTTGCAGTTGCACAGACTGAGCCCGAATCCAGACCGCCGCTTAAATAAAGTGCCGTTGGTCGTTGTGGCAGGCGATCCTGAACCGCATCGTTCAGCACCTGGCGATATTGCTCGAGATAGTCCTCGGGTCGCGAGTAGTGAAATGGCTCCTCAATTGCCAGCGCGTCGAATCGCCGGATTTCTAGCCTTTGATTTTTATATGTTAGGAGATGACCTGCAGGGAGCCGGCGGATTTTCGAATAAACCGTGCGCGAAAGGTCTGAGCAATACCCCCGAAGCAAAAACTCGCCCACGAAGGCTTCGTCTAAGTCGGTTGAAATGTCCGAAACGCATTGCAGCGCTTCAAGCGTATTGCTGAAACAAAACACCGAGTCTGTGAACGCGTAATAGAAGGGCCGGGGACCGACGAAATCTCGCGCGCAGAAAAGAGATTGATTCTTATCATCCCACAAAGCAAAGGAGAAATCGCCGATGACCCGCTCGAGGCAAGCTCCATCCCAAAGTTGCCAGGCGTGTAACAGGAGTTCTTCGCTAGTCGAATCATTCGAGACCGGTGCCCCATAAGACCCCATTTCTCTTACCAAGTCGGCGCGCGCGTCGATGCGTACGTCGCCCAGAATCCAATTGCCGGCAAGAATGACTGGTTGTTGCTTCGTCTGCTTGGCCGGGCCAATTTCAAAGAATGAAAAGCAAGTAGCAACCCCAGGCTGAGTCCAAGTTGCCTCGCCATCGGGTCCGCGAAAGCGAATCGCTTTAGCGATGCGTTCCTGGAGAATTGGGGGAATTTCCTGGCCGTCGGCTCGCAACATGCCGAAGAAGCCGCTCATGGCTGCTCCGATGGAGGATTCAGTTGCTCGCCGTCAAACGCTGCATAGTGATGGTGCTGCTCGTCCTGCTGGTTGATCGCGATTCCGTTCTGTTCAACCCAGGCATGCGCTTCAAATTTATCCGATTGTTTGCGTACTCCGATGCGCACAACCGCGGGAATACTCTGAGTTTGCAGCAAGTACCAAAGTAACAGAGATTCTTCGAGGCAACTTGCCTGACCGAAACAGTAGTGTTCTGCCGCACGCACCATTCGGCAAGTCATCGTGAGGAAAGGAGCATTTTCCCCAGCTTGTGAAGAAAGCTCCGAGCGATCGTTCAGTTTTTTCTGTAACCAGAGTTGAGTTTTCTTGTATCCGCTCAAACGCAACTTGAAACGGATGAAAGGCAGTAGATAGGCTGCGCGCCAAAATAGCGAGCGCGCCTCAGAGGGCAGTGCGTTATAGCGTTGGAGTGTTTCCCACATCGGCAGGCAGCAGATCCAGCAGTCCATTATCCACGAGGCTGCTCAATAATTCACTGAGATGGGCCCGCAAGAGGGTGGGTTCCACTTCAAACTCTTCCAGCAGTTTTTTGTAGGCGGTATCGACGTTTGGCATGCTGGTCACCAGGTCCAGCATTCGCGTGCCGGTGCCATCCAGCCCAAAATATCGCTCGCTTTCCAGATTCAAGAGGACTGATTCGCCGTCAAGATAACGAATCAGTACGTGCGATGGAACAATCGCTCGATTTTCAAACATCGCCAAGATCGAAGCTCCTTCGTGGTTGATGATCCTCCAAACCGTTTCGTCGGTTTCAAGCGCTGAGCAATTATCTTACCTGCGATTGCCACGACCTGCCATCTCCGAGATCTGGGCTTGTCCCCTCGCGAGCGCCTGACGACTCCTTCCCGCCGATTGTTTTCTAGAACCAGACAAGTTATAAATTTCAGGGTGACTGAACCTGCTATTTCTGTTTCTTCTTTAGAAAAGTGGTTTCCCCCAACGTACAGCGGTTGGCGTGCGTTCCTGCAGCCTTTCACGCGTCCTACTTCGCCAGCCTTACGCGGAATCAGTCTCGCAGTGGCAGCGGGCGAAGCAGTCGCTTTACTGGGGGCAAACGGTGCCGGAAAAACGACTCTTCTCAGAATCCTGGCAACACTTCTCCTCCCAACCCGTGGCAGTGCGCGGCTCGCGGGCCGCGATACCATGCGCGAAGCAGCCGCGGTTCGCAGACAGATTGGCTATCACGCGGGCAGTGACCTTGGCTTTTATTCGCGATTAACGGGTCGAGAAAATCTTCGTTTCTTCGGCCAACTGAACCGGCTTTCCGATAGTTTCATGGAAGAACGAATCCACTCTTTTGGCGAGAGGTTTCAGCTGGGAGACGTTCTCGATCGCCAAGTACGCTCACTCTCGTCGGGGACCATTCAACGTCTAAGCCTTCTGCGTGCCATACTGCATGAACCAAAAGTTCTGCTACTCGATGAACCGACCCGTAGCATGGACGCCCTGGCCGCTGGTGAGTTCCGTCATTTCCTGAAGCGTGAACTCATCCGAGCGCGCGGCACTTCAGTGCTTTTCTCGTCCCACTCACTGCAGGAAATTGATCTGCTCGCCGATCGCGTGGCGATTCTGAAAAAAGGCTCGCTGATCGATATCGACTCTCCGGCTGCGCTAAAGAAAAAATATCGGGCAGATTCGCTGGAAGAGGTATTTCTTCGCGCGGCAGGCCGGAATCCCGGAATTCCCGAGAACCTGGAAAAGGAATGATGCGCATTTTGGGGGATCTCTGGCAGTTTTTCCTTCGCGATCTGCGCATTGCGCGAACCTATCGAAGCCCTTTCATCCTGGAAGCCGTCGAAGCTCTCTTCGCCGCCGCCATGTTTTTCTACGGCGCGCGGTTTGTGGATTCTCCGGAGCTGCGCGCTTCACTGCCACAAGGTCACAGCTATTTTGCCTATGCCTTGGTAGGTTTTGTTTTCTTCGACTATCTGACGGCGGCACTGGATACGTTTGATCGAACGCTGCAAGAGGCCCGTGATACCGGCACACTCGAACCTCTACTGGTGACCCAAGTCTCTCTGCCCTTGGTGCTGGCAGGCTCGGTCTTGTACCCGTTCGCGGCGACTACCCTGCGAATTATCGTTTATCTCGGCTGGGGCGCCCTCCTATTCGGATTTCCACTCGGTGCGGCAAACTGGCTTTCCGTGATTGCCGTTGTTCTAATCACCTTGCTGGCGTTCTCGGCACTCGGAATTTTCTCCGCAAGCTACCTTCTGCTTTTCAAACGCGGCAATCCCGGCAAGTGGTTCATCCTGGGAATTTCAAGCGTGGTCGGAGGAATGCTCTTTCCCGTGAGCATTTTGCCCGACTGGCTGCAGGTAATCGCGCATTTCAACCCGGTAACCTACGCGCTCGATGCCATGCGCGCCGCGCTGTTAGAAGGAGCCGGTCTTACAACTATCGGCCGTCCGCTGTTGATACTCGCATTGTCCGCGGTACTCCTTCTGCCGTTGTCGCTCGCAACATTTGGCTGGTCCCTTCGTCGCGTAAAAATGAATGGCACTCTGACGCACAGCTAGAAGCCGGCATCAAGAAAAACCGGCTTCAAGTTCGAAGCCGGTTTCGCCAACCAAACGTACAGGATGATTTTCTTAGGACTTCTTTTTCTTACCGGTCTTCATATCGATGCCACCCGTAAGCTGGTTCACTTGCTCCAAGCCCTCTTTGGCCTGCTTTCCCCACACGCCATTGGGATCGAGGTCGATGGCCTTCTGGTAGGCTTCCATCGTTCCTGGCTTGAGTGTAACTTCCATCTTGTCGCCCACCTGCTTGTAGTCCGCCGAAGCCACCAAGCATGCGCCCAGCAAATAGTAAGCTTGCGCGCTCTTCGGATCGATTTCGATGGACTTCTTCAGCGGGTCAACCGCCTCCTGCATGCGGCCCGCCTGGTATAAGCTGATGCCAAAATTTCTCCAGGCCAATGCCGCGTTCGGAGGATCGAGCTCCGCGCTCTTGCTGTACGCCGCGCGCGCTTCATCGATCTTTCCGGTGCGTCCAAGAATGTTTCCGAGATTGTTGTAGTAGCTTGCGCTTTCCGGCCTCAGTGCGATGGCCTGTTTGTAGGCATTGATTGCCTCGTCGTTGCGGCCAGCCAAATCGTAGGCCTCGCCGATGCGTCCCCAGAACAAGTGCCCATTGGGATCCTTTTCTGGAGCAGCTTTCTGCGCTTCCTGAAATTCCGCCACGGCCTTGGCCGCCAGGTCGTTCACCTTGGCCTTGTCTGCCTCCTTCTGGTCCGCAGGGGCTTTAGCCAGCTCCGCCTTGGCTGCCTTTTCCTGATCGAGGAAAGCTACGCCGTTATTGAAATGCTCTTTCATCCCCGAGACTTTCGATTTATCTTCCGCCGCTTTTTTATAGGCAGCCGCTGCTTCAGGATTGGTCTTCTCCAGAATTTCCTTGAAGTTAATGTTCAGTGGAGGAGTGTCTGGGCCCGACACCTGAACAGCCTGTTCGTAGGGTTCTTTCAACTGTGGAGCAAGAAAGCTAACAAGGTATTTGCCCGACTTCAGGTTCTTGAAAATGAACAGACCCTTTTCATCTGTCTTCGTTTCCTGCACCGTACCCTGATCACTTTTTATTTTAACTGGCAGGGTCGCCCACGGCTTTCCATCAAAATCGACAACGCTTCCATTGATTCTGCCTTCCTGTGCGATTGCTCGCTCGGCGAAGAAGCTAGCCAACCCCAGGGTCAGCATCATGGCGAGCGCGTACGCTTTCATAAATTTCAACATGCTCCATCTCCTTTTTGTCTTGAGGAGCTCCGGTCACGGAACCTTGGCCGGTTCGCCCCCATTATCTCTCATCTCTGTCGGAAACCAATGGGTTAGTCTTTTTTCTCCTATTTTCTGAGTGCACCCAATCGGTAAGGGACGGGGTCTGCAACTCCAGCCTCAGCAAACGCCCGCAAACGGAGCAAGCAGCTATCACAGGTGCCACACGCTAGATCTTCTCCTTGATAGCACGACCAGGTGAGGTGCAACGGCGCCTTTAGCACCAGCCCCTGGCGGATGATTTCGTCTTTCTTCATGTGAATGACCGGAGTGACGATTTCGATCTGCGTTTCCGGACGCGTTCCGACAGAAATCAACTTCTGGAACGCGGTGTAGTATTCCGGCCGGCAATCCGGGTAGCCGGAGCTGTCCTCGGCGACTGCGCCGATATAAATGAACTTCGCGCCGATCGCTTCGGCCCAACTGGTTCCAATACTTAAAAAGTGCGCATTGCGGAAGGGCACATAGGTAACGGGAATCATGTTTCCCTGCGCATCGCCGGAATCCAATCTGTTTTCCGGGACGGAAATATTCTGATCTGTCAGCGCCGAGCCACCAATGGCACAGAAATAGTTCAGATCGGCGATGAGTCGCCGTTTTAAGTCATAAAAATTTGCAATCTCAATGAAGGATCGGCGTTCACGCTGCTGCGTCCTCTGCCCATAGCTGGCATGAAGAGTTGCGACGTTTTCCGGGCCATGTCTGTCTACGGCAATCGCTGCGCTGACGCAGGAATCCATCCCCCCACTGAGCAAAACCACTGCCTTTGCTTTCTCGCTCACTCGTCACCTAAGTCATGAAGAGCGCAGTCCCTTCGAAGCGCAAGGCAAGCAAAAGTGACTGTGCCGCCAAATCCTTGCTAAACGCCCTTGGTTACCGGGTCCCACACAATCTTGTGCAGTTGCAGGCTCAGCCGTACGGGCAACCTATCCTGCAGTATCCAATCGACGAGCACCCGCGCTTCCAAGCCTTTCCAGTTTCCGCGCGGATCGTCGTGCACCGGAGAAAACAAAATCTCATTCACCCGGCCGGCCAGCTGATGGTCGCTCACAAACTGCCGGGCGAATTCATAATCCGTGCGGCTGGAGATCACAAACTTAACTTCATCGTCCGGCGTCAATTCGCTCAGATTGCGTAGTTCAAACGTGCCCGGCTCACCCGAGTCGGGGCACTTCACATCCACAATTTTGACCACTTGTTTAGGCAATCGCCCGATAAACCGTTCGCCACTCGTCTCGATCATCACGGAATAGCCCCTAGAGAGCAGTCGATCAGCCAACGGATAAATCTCTTCCTGGAGCAGGGGCTCGCCTCCGGTCAATTCCACAAGCTGAACCGCGGCCAACTTGCCATCCGTTCGGCCACTAAACGAATCAACCTGCGCAACCACATCCTCCACGCTCATCTTCATCCCGCCATGAAACGCATACGCCGTATCGCACCATGTACAACGCAGATTGCAACCTGTCAGGCGTATGAAAATGCACGGAAGACCAGCGCGAGTTCCTTCTCCTTGAATCGAATTGAAAATTTCAGTGATGTACATGGCTGAACCGGATGAATTTATTCCCCACCAGTTTTGGCCTTCTTGTTCGAACGGCGCGCGAGCCAAGAGATCGCTCCAAAGAAGAGTCCCATCGCGATAATCAATCGCGGGTAGCCGGGCGCAATGCCCATCATGCGCAGAATGAATATGTATCCGGCCGCCACCAATAGCGCGGGGACCAAAATGATCAACAGCGAACGATTCATGCTCTCCCCTGTTCCTAACTGAAAAATCGATTAACGCCCTGAGTAGTATCTGGCGCTAGCCGTATCGGTCTCCCAGATCACCACGTCTTTGACCATCGCGCCTGGAGGCATTTCCTGCAATTCCTTACTGACTTCCTCAAAAAAATACTTCGCAATGTTCTCCGCCGAAGGGTTCACCGTCCGGAAGGGCTCCAAATCATTGATGAATTGATGATCCAAGCGCTGGATCAATTCCCGTATCACTCGTTTTACATGCGTAAAATCAACCAGCAACCCGATCTGATCCAGTTCTGGCCCCTCTAGGGTAATCTGCACGCGATAATTATGTCCGTGGACGTTTTCGCATTTGCCTCTGTACCCACGAAGAGCGTGACCGGCGGAAAACGTCTCTTCCACACTGACTTGAAACATTTCTTCCCCTTTATTTGCACCCAAAATCAATCTGCGCTTCGACCTACCCGTTTGCTTCGCTTCGCGGTGTGATCAGGCGGGGTATCTGAAGCCAGAAATTGGCTCACTAAGGCCAAGTCTTGCGTTGTCCGATAAGCAGGTAATGACCCTAAAAAAATTCTACCATAGGGCATTCGGCTGATGCGTGTATCGAGGAGCGCCAGAACGCCTCGGTCGGTCTTCGCGCGAATCAGTCTGCCAAATCCTTGCTTCAGCGCCAAAACCGCTTGGGGCACCTGGAATTCAGAGAAGGGATTGCGCCCCTCCTCCTCGAGCGCGCGAACCCTCGCCGCCACGATCGGATCGCTCGGCACTGCAAACGGCAAGCGATCCACAATCACGCAGGAGAGCTGCTCGCCCGGGACGTCGACGCCTTGCCAAAAACTGGAGGTAGCAAACAACACCGCGCTCGGCGTGTTTTTGAACCGCTCGAGCAGCACAGAACGTGGGGCCGTGCCTTGCAAAAATAGCGGAAACTGGACGCGGTTCTTTACCCTCTCAAACACATCGTTCATCTGCGAATAGCTGGTAAACAGGCAGAACGCACGCCCCTGGCTGAGTTCCAGCAACTGGCCAATCTCTTCCGCCGCCTGAGCAGCAAACCCCGGATCGCGCACATCGGGCATTCGTTGAGGTAAGTAGAGCAACGCCTGATTGGGATAATCGAACTCCGGGGGAAGGGTGTTTTCCTTGCTATGATCGAGTCCTAGCCGTGAGCGAATGTATTCGAAGCGATTGTCAACGGTGAGTGTGGCTGAGGTCAACACGATCGTGTCGAAGGCCTCGAACAGTCTTTCGCGAAGAATCTGACTTACATCAATCGGAGTCGCCGCGAGGAACACGCCTTTGTTGCGGCGCTCATACCAGTACACGCAGTTCTTCTCGTTTGATTCAAGGAGCGAGGAAAATTCCTGGCGAATCTCGAAGCTTCGCCGGGCAATACGAATCAAATCTTCAGGCTTTTGCGTCAGCGCCGCAAATTCTGTTTCGAGCGCTTTCAACGAATTCAGCAAGGCATCGTACGCTTCGCGGTTCTGCTCTACAAACGCTTGCCGTTCGTTACGCGAAAAAGCGAAGCGCCCATCGCGCGGTGGGAAACAATCAAAAAATATGCGGCTCTTTTCCCGAATTCGCTGCGTGCGGCGCAACAACGCGGACGTGCCCGAATGCGTCAGTCGCATGGCGTGGTCGGCATCGCGGGCCAGTTCCTCAAAACGAAAATTGGACATTTGCTGGCCAAAATAGTCGCTGGCCACATCTTCCATCTCGTGGGCTTCGTCAAAAACCACCGCAGAATATTCCGGCAGGATGCTGCCAAAATCATCGTGCTTTAGAGCCAGGTCCGCGAAAAAAAGATGATGGTTCACGATGATCAGATCGGCGTCCTTCGCGCGCTGGTGCATCGCGGTCACGAAGCACTGATGGTATTCGGGACATTTTTGCCCGGTGCAGGTATCCCGCCGAGCATCAATGCGCGACCATAACTCCGAATCGTCCGGCAGAAATGTCAGCTCTGAGCGGTCACCGGTTTCCGTCAGCTTCGCCCAATCGCGAATTTGCCGGAACGCATCGACTTCCTCCATGCCGCGTAGCATCGACTGATCTGCCAAGGTGTGCACCTTAGTGCGGCACAAAAAATTATTTCGGCCCTTCATGACCGCAACTTTCAATTCCGGTGCAAAGTGCCGCTGCAAAAACGGAATGTCTTTTTCATAAAGCTGCTCTTGCAAGGATTTCGTAGCCGTTGAAATCACAACGCGCCTGCCGCTACAGATCGCAGGCAAGAGGTACGCAAGTGTTTTCCCTGTACCGGTGCCCGCTTCCACAATGGCATGATGATGATTAACAAACGCGTCGTTCACTGCCTCAGCCATTTCCAGCTGCGCAGGGCGATGCTCGTAACCGCCAATCATGCACCGATCCAGCATCCCGCCCGGGCCAAAAATATCGCGCATGGTCGGGTTGCCGGGTTCGCCGGCACCGGGAAGAGTCTTCGGGGAATATTTCTCTTTGTCCCTGGCGAATTCCTGCCCTCGCCGCGGCTTTGGAGCGTGCTCCTCCTCGATCGGCGCGTACACGCGCTCCGGCGCGTGACTTCCCAAATTTGATAGGGGGTCGACAGAATCCGCGGCTGACTTATGACTGCGTTTTACCAAGACTCACCTCTTGGCTTAATCCACAAGCGGACTTGGCTTTTCATCGGTATTTAACGATAGCACAAACGTTAGAACACGCTCTCTCGGCCCTACCCATTTGCTGTACGCCCGGGCACTGTCCAACTTTGCGATTCAATCGTTAGTAGTTGAGCACAACGGCTGATTTGCAGGAAATCCAGCGGCCCTTCACAGCGTTACAGTGTTGGTGGGTGAATTCCCAGCCCTTTGCCCAGCCGGTTGTTCCTTCAAACTTCGCAGTGGGGTGCGTGCATGAAATTGAATTGGTATTTGGGCGTACTCGCCATTGGCTCGATGGCGGTGATGAATGCCTGCAGCGGACTTGGCGATAAAGGCGGTGGTGGTTGCACCACAAACTGCGGCGGGGGCACGACGAATCTGACGATTTCTTTGTATGATACCCCGCCGATGGGCACCAATGTTTTGGACTTCGTGCTTCCCATCACGGGTATCAGCCTCACTCCAAGCTCGGGAAGCAGCGTGAATGTGCCTGTCACCGTTTCATCCCCCGAAGTGACTCGCCTGCAGACCGACTCGACCGTCATCGTCGATCAATCTCCCATCGCCGCAGGAAGCTATACCTCGATTAACGTGACCGTAGGGCCATCGAGTGCGACCGGCAATCTTTTCCTGAATACCTCCGGTGGGCCAATCACTTCCGGAACGACTTCGTGCTTGAACAATCAGCTTTGTGATCTTCCTGTCGGCGCGGCTTACACCATCTCCATTCCCATCTCTTTGACCTTAACTTCAAATGGCAATCAGTGGATTGGGCTGGACCTCAATCTGAACAACATCATTACGACTCCGAGCGTCAATACGATCGGGGTGGATTTTTCGCAAAAAGGAGCGATGACGGCTACGACGACTCCGAGAACCAACATCACTGCTGGCGTGGATCTTGTCGAGGACTACACCGGAAAGGTCACCGCCGTTAGTTCCAGCAGCATCACCGTACAGTCTGGGATTGCCGGAACATCATTGACCGCCAGCATCACCTCGACGACGGAAGTCAACGTGGCACCGACTGCCTACAGTCAAAGTCAATGCAGTGGAACCGGCACGCTTTCTTGCGTTTTGGTTGGTAGTACCGTCAGCTTGGATACGGTCTTGGCATCGGACGGCTCGTTCACCGCCACGGAAATTGATGTGCTCGATTCGGTTGCGGTCGATGAAGTAGAAGGCATCATCCTTCCCTACAACAATGGTGGCAGTGTTGGAATTCAGATGGTTCTCGAGGACAAATGGGCCGCCACCAGCTCCGCGCTAACTAGCGCCACGTATGGGGCAAACGTGCTTCTCACTCCGAGCACCAGTCCTACTTATTCCATCGATTACAAAACTCTTTCAAGCGTCTCCGGGAGCATTACCGGTTTTTCCGGCAGTGGCAGCTTGCTCGCTGGTCAGGTTGTTCGCGCGCAACTGTCCAACATCAGTACAGACAGCAATGGAGATATCACCGCCACAGCAGAGAATGTTCTCTTGCGGTGGTCACGCCTAACGGGAACGGTGAACACGGTCGCGAGCCCCACGTTCACGGCCGCGAGTCTGCCCAGTTATATCTACACCTTAAACCCATCGTTGAGCACAACTCCGCAGGTCAACACCTTTACCAACCTCACAGAATTCGTCGGCACCACCGGGGTATCCGACCTGCAAGCGCAAGCCACGGTATCGTACCGTGCATTGTTTCTCACAGCCCCGTCAACCTACCCATTCCAGGCAGCCAAGGTCGTCGCCAAGTAACCCACACTTTTACCCGCCTCCGCAAAAGGCAGAGGGCCCCGGAACTAGGGGCCCTTTTTTGTCGTGGTGGCTTAGCTGGTGCTGTTCTTAGGACGCCGCGCCAACCGTGGTCGTTGGGGGCAACGGTGTTCCCATCGGACCCATCGGCATGGAGGGAATATTCGGAGCCAGTACCGGCTGCAGTCTGCGGTACAGACCGAGCGCGATCGCTCCCATGCCCCACAGGAACACTGCCAAGCGGGCCCACGGGCCTATCCAGGGAATGTGCGTGACAACCGTCAGTAAGATAATTCCCACCGCCATCCGCCCGATCATTGGCCAAAAATCCCCGGTTCTGCCCATGATCCAACGCCCAATCAATACGCCAACCACAATCTCCGAACTCAGCATCGCGATGCCCCACAACAGCAGTGCGGAAATTCCTACGAACATTCCCACAATCAAGATGCACGAGATGAATGCGGCAATGAACACGCCGGGCAGAACCAGAACCCCCAAACCGAATGACGCTCCAATGTTCTCGGCGGCATCGACAACCTCATTGGCAAACTTGGGCATGACTCCGAATAGCACAAGTCCGAATAATATATACGCGGCACCCCAAATGATGCTCCAGATGTGGTAGCGCAATCCTCGCTCTGCAGATTTGTGTTCCATCTTCTTGTACTCAAGAGGCGAAGCAAGTTTGGCATCAGAAGAAACGTTCGGCTGCTTGTCTCCTTCAAACGAAGTTTTTCCGTCGATTTCAGCGCTGCCGGTGATGCTTAGCGACTCACCTTTCCCTACCAAGGATCCCCCGATCATTCCAGAAATAGTGGCCTGCGCGAAAAATCCCAGAAAATCGTGACCAACCTTGCCATCCACGGCAATGGATTGACCGAACACTGTCATACTTCTTCCAATCTTCCCGTTTGAATCCAGATTCAAGACTTCGCCGAATGCCGTGACGTTGCGTTCCACTTCTCCGCTGACGGTGATGTTGTTTGTGAAAGACCGTATGTTTCCATCCACTTGGCCACTGACGCGCGCCGACTGCGCGAAACAGATCAAGTCGCCAAGAATGTGTCCGGAGACGTCAACTTGCTGCCCGAACGCGTAAACATCGCCGTCTACCGTGCCTGCCACGCGGAGGTTTTGCCCCGACATAAAAATATCGCCTTCGACCGTTTCGCTCTTCTTCACTTCCACCGTGTCGCCTTTACGGAATTCCGTCGCACTCACTGGACTGCTGAAAGCGCCGATCAGTCCGAGGCTTGCGAACATCATGGCTAGTGCCGATCCCCGTTTAATGTATTTGCGGAACGCGAAGACCACGAGCCCTAACAGAACCGCCAGGGCAATGGCTTGAAACAGGGTAAACATGGATTGCCATCCTTTCCAGAAAGCGCCTTGAAAGAGCAACAAGCTCAACAAATTCGCACCGCCAAACCCGGCTTGCTCAAACTGATGTTCCATCGGTTCGATGTAACCAGTGTAGAGAGCGTAAACGCCCATCACCGCAAGACCAAAAATTACACCCCAAACCCAGTTCATCGACCGGCGCACCATAATTTGAAAGTTAGCGAGTCTCGCAGGCAGCGGCTCGTCCTGCTCCAACATAGCGCGCGTCAGCAGCCGGGATTCGCGGTCGAGCGCCCGGAGCAGATTCATGCATCGCGTGCACGTCTGTGTATGCAAGGACACTTCCTGCGCGCTCGCGCGGTCCAATTGCCGCTCGACATACATCAGCAAGGTGATTTCATTCAGATGCTTGTTCGTGGCCAACTCTTGTTCGCTCAACGGGTTCCTCCGACGGCCAGCACAGGAGTATCCCCCAGGGCCTGGCGTAGTTCATGCCTCGCGCGCAGCAACACAACTCCCACAAACGCCCGCCGCACGCCCAAAGCGTCTGCAATCTCGTCATAACTCATGTCCGAGTAATACCGCATGACCAGCGCCATGCGCGCTCGAACTCCCAGTTTTTCGAGCGCTTTGCGCACTTCCTCGCTGCTGCGTTCTTCGATTAACTTCTCCAATTGATTCGGCTCAGGAGCTTCCAGCGGCATATCCTCGATTTCACCGATTTCCCTATCCTGGCGAATCTTCCGGCGCCGGAGCATGTCCCAGCAATGATTGGCAGCCACTTTATAGAGCCACGCAGTAAAGGAGCGGCTCTGGTCGTACTGGCTGAGTTTGTTTCGCAACTTCATGAAAACCTCCATCGTCGCATCCTCCGCGTCTTCGCGAGTCGGCATCGCTCTGCGACAGAAACGAAAAATGGCCGGAGCATACTCCTTATAGAGATCGCCCCAAGCCGCGGTGTCCCCTGCCCGAGCCCGGGCAATTAACTCCGTAGGTTCAATCTGTCCCGGCGCGCTCATTGGCCCTGGTCTTAGAGGTTCCATAACTTAATACGCAGCTCAGGCGCTAAAACTATCACAAGTTGCAATTTCGCCTGGAGAGGAAAGGGCTGATAAAGGGGAATCTGCCGAACTGAGCATGAGACCTTCCGGGGAAAATCAGTTTAACAACAATAGTTTCAATGCGTTACACTCGACTGACAGCTTCGGCAAGCGGGGCAACCGGGTGAGCCGCGTTGGCCGCCCCTACTAAGTTTTCGTGCGATACGGTACAGTCAGTGAGCACCTTCGCGCCCGTTACCGCTTCGGCTTGATTTACGGATCCCATGACTCAGAAACTTCCTTCGCTCGTCATTGTGGGGCGCCCCAACGTGGGCAAGTCCACTCTGTTCAATCGTTTGACCGGAACACGTCGGGCCATCGTGACCGATGAGCCAGGCATTACTCGCGACCGCATGTACGGCAGAACGGAGTGGAATGGGCGCGTCATGGAAGTAGTCGATACGGGCGGAATCGTCCCCGACGATAAGGCGCTGATCCCCACGGAAATCTATCGCCAGGCGCGCGTTGCGTTTGACAATGCAGATTTGCTGGTTTTGGTGGTTGACGCGCAAGCGGGGCTGACTCCGCTCGATCAAGAACTTGCGCGGATGTTGCGCACCACCGGCAAACCATTTTTTGTGGCTGTAAATAAAGTTGACTCGCGCTTACAAGAGGTGAATGCGGGCGTGTTTCACCAACTCGGAGTCCCCCTCTTTCCAATTGCCGCGGAACACGGCACGGGCGTTGACGATCTGCTTGATGCGGCTCTGCTGGAAATCCAAGGCAACGACCTTGCCGCTGAACCCGAAGCCAAAAAGATGATTGAGATCGCCATTATTGGCCGGCCGAACGTTGGCAAATCTACGCTGCTTAATCGTCTGGCGGGCGAAGAACGCTCTATCGTTTCGCCAATTCCAGGCACGACGATGGATAACGTGGATACCGACGTTCAGCATGACGGCAAAATGTATCGCTTCGTCGACACCGCTGGCATCCGTCGCAAAGGCAAGACCAAGCTAGTGGCAGAGAAATTAAGCGTAGTGATGGCCCGACGCGGACTGGAACGCGCCGATGTCGCGGTTCTGGTGATTGATGGCGAGTTGGGAGTTACCCAGGGCGATGCCACCATCGCCAGTTACGCCGAACAGTCGGGCCGCTCGGTCATTATCGTTGTGAACAAATGGGATTTGGCCGTCGAAGCGGCACAACGATCGATGAACGACTCCGCAAAAACTTCACGGGGCAAAGCGAAAATGGCCGCCGACCGCATCACCCAACCAAAAGATGTCGACAAGGGCCGCCTGCTCGAACAGTACCAGGAAATGGTGCAGGAAAAATTCAAGTTTTTGGCTTACGCCCCGATTATTTTTCTTTCCGCAAAAACTGGCGAGCGGGCTCAAAAACTCTATCCCCTGATCGATCATGTCGCCGAGTGCCGCAACCGCAAAATTTCTACCGGCGAACTGAATCGTTGGCTGAAGGAAGACGTGGACTTGCAGCGCGCGTCAAATCCCAAAGCGCGGCCTGTGCGAATCTACTACATGACCCAGGCCAAGATTGCTCCTCCGGTCTTTTTGTTGTTTACAAACCAGAAGAAGCCGTTGCATTTCAATTTTTCACGCTTCTTGGAGAATCAAGTGCGTGCGAAATGGGATTTCACGGGGACGCCGATCCGGTTTATCCAGCGATTAAAGACCCGGGGAGATCGCGAAGGTGGAGGCGTGAGCGATGATCAATAGCTCTGTCGCACCAGTTACCTCAGAAGAGGCTCGCATGTACCGTATCGGCGAGGTCAGCCGCTTGGCTGACCTCAAACCATTCGTCCTGCGATACTGGGAAACCGAATTCCCCATGCTGCAGCCGGTAAAGAGCTCGCGTGGTCACCGCATGTATCGCCAGCAAGATGTCGACTTAGTTTTGAGGATCAAGCGTCTGCTCTATGACGAGGGATTTACCATAGCTGGAGCGCGGCGCCATTTATTGGAACAAGGGCGTGAAAGCAGCGCCGGCTCTGCGTCTAGCACGGAAAGCTCAGCCAGCAGAAGCGCGGGCTGGTCCGCGAAGGAGAACGCCGTGCTACATTTAAACCGCAAAATGCTTCTCGATTTGCGCGATGCTCTTCGCAGTTTCTTGACGCTGCTTGAATCCAGGTGATAGCCTTGAAGTGGTTTTTCTGCGGCTCTTTTCTGCAGCCGATTCTGTCGGGACGTAGCGCAGCCTGGTAGCGCGCACGCTTGGGGTGCGTGAGGTCGCGAGTTCAAATCTCGCCGTCCCGACCATTTTTCGTTCACATAAGCCTGACTTGCTCGCCGGTTCTGTTCCATTTCCGTAGTTTGAGCTCATAATTTCAAGAGCCTCCTTTCGATGAACCGCGATTGGATGCATTCAAGAAATGTGCGACTCGCCAGGGCTTACCGGCAAGTGAGGAGGGTGAATCGTTTGCTATGATTAGCAACTGAAGAATGGACCCAGTCGGAAGTTTTGTTCCCCTGCGATTACAATACGGGTACGGAGAGCTCGCCGATCGTGAAAAGACCACGGGTATTGCTGACAAATGATGATGGTTATCAGGCGGCGGGGCTGCGTGCGCTGGCGAAAGAATTGTCGGGTTTTGCAGAGCTAAACATCGTCGCGCCCAGCTGGGAGCGCAGCGGAGCAGCGCAATCATTGACCTTGCGGCAGCCCATTGTGTGCCACCCGATTACCGAGAACGAATGGGCAGTAGATGGGACGCCTGCAGATTGCGTGATTGTCGCGCTTCACAAATTGCTGAAAGAACCGCCCGACCTGGTGTTGTCCGGTATCAACCAGGGCGCGAATCTGGGGGAGAACGTGTACTACTCTGGTACTGTCGGGGCGGCGCGCGAAGCAGTGATTCATCATGTTCCGGCGTTGGCGATATCGCTTTGCTCGAAGAAGCTCGATTCAGATTTTCGGCCAACCGCGCAGCTGGCGCGTCAATTGGCGGAATTAATCTTGAACGAAGGCCTGCAACCGCAAGTTGTATTGAACGTGAATGTGCCAGAGATCTGGACAAGTGGCGTGCGCTTCACGCGCCAATCGAAAAAGATCACCCGCAACTTGCTCCGAGAAGGGCTGGACCCCCGTGGCCGGCCCTACTACTGGCTCAGCGAACAGCGTATTAATAAAGAACAAGAGCTAGACCCGGAATCCGATTACGCCGCCATTTTCGCGGGCGACGCCTCCATCACGCCTCTGCATCTCGATCCGACACATGCGGAATCCCTACAAGAATTGGCGCCATGGGCGGAAAAGCTTTCCGCCGTAAAAAAATAATCAACAACTCGCGTCAAAACAAAATTGACATGCTGCGGCGCAGACGCCTTGTCGCTTCGCAGCCTCTCATCGCTAAGAGCAAAACAATTCGCTAATTGGGAATCTCAACGAACGGATTGGGCCTCAGGACGACGGCTTGCAGCGGCTAACCTTACTTCAGAGCGATCAGCGGCACACTCGCCGAACGAAGTGCCTCATTTAGCGCTGGCACCTCTTTCGCAGTCACTTCCTTCCACTGCGCCAACTGCGTCGTGAGCAGCGCGTCTAACAGTTCGTACACCCCCAATTGTCCTTCGGTCGGCGCGGCGTCTGCACTGTCAACCGCCGCTGTCAGGAAGCCGAACTTGCTATTCAGCTTCGTCGGAAAATTCAATTCGTCTTCGCTGGCTTTGGCTTCCGGATTGATCATCTCATTCTCAATCGCACTGATTTTCTTGCGAAGCGCTTCTGATTGCTCCACCAGTTTTTTGTTCGCGCCGCCCGCACCAACCCGCTTTTCCATGGCCAGCAATTGCGGCCGCAAATCGCGAATCCCAAGAATTGTCTTATTCATTTCTTCCTGACGATCGCGCAACTTCATCATCAGTTCGAACTGTTTCTGCAAATCAGCCGAACTGGTTTTTACACGTGGGTCCATGACCACGTCGAGCGGATGTGTTGTTGCATTTCCTGCCACTGTGAGACGCGCCTCATACTTACCTGGCAATACCAGTGGTCCCGCAGGTTCACCTTCGTCATACACAGCCTTCGCAATTTTGGGCGGCTCTTCATAGCGCAAATCCCAAGAAAATATGTTGAGCCCGGATTTGGCTGGGATGTGGTCGGCGGGGGGCTCATCCTTTTCGAACTCCTCCTCCGCCTCTTCCTTCTTTTTCTCCTCGCTGGTGTAACTGCGAATTACTTTCCCCGATCCATCCAGAATCTCCAGTTTGATCGGGGTCTTCGGCTCTTCCTTCAGGTAGTAATAAATGATTCCACCGCCCAGCGGATTCTCTCCGATCGCATAGCGCCTGCGGCCGAAGCGATTCGTGCGGGTGCGAATCGCGGTAGCAGGAGTAAAAAAATGCGAATCGCTCGAAAAAATAGAAGCATCCATCTGACGAAGCGGGCTGATGTCATCCAGGATCCAGAACGCGCGGCCATGCGTAGCAATCGTTAGATCGTTACCGTGAACCACCATGTCGTGAACCGGCGTGATAGGCAGATTCATTTGCAGCGGTTGCCAGCTCCCTCCATCGTCGAAGGAGACGTAGCTACCAAGCTCCGTTCCCGCAAACAACAATCCCTTCCGCACGGGATCTTCCCGCACGGCATGGACATAGGCTCCATCGGGTATTCCCGTTGTGATCTGCGTCCAGGATTTGCCGAAATCAGCCGTCTTGAAAATGTAAGGTTTGAAGTTATCCAGTTTGCGCGCATCGACAGCGGCGTACGCAGTGCCGGCATCGAATGAGGAAGCTTCGATCAGACTGACCAGTGACCATTCCGGAATATTTTTTGGCGTGACATTTGTCCAGGATTTTCCGCCGTCGCGCGTCACTTGAATCAGTCCGTCATCCGTGCCCGCCCAGATCACACCCTTTTCTTTCGGTGATTCCGCGACGGTGAAGACGATGTCATAAAACTCGATGCTGGCCTGATCTTTCGTGATTGGTCCGCCGGAATCGGTTTGCTTCGATTTGTCGTTGCGCGTCAGATCCGGACTGATTGTTTGCCAAGAATGTCCACCGTCATCGGTACGGAAAACAAATTGCGCCGCATTGTAGAGAATATTTGGGTCATGCGGAGAAAGTACGATCGGCATCGTCCAGGTATAGCGGTATTTCTGCTCGGCCGCGTTGTGGCCATCAGGATCGTTTGGCCATTGCATAATGTCCTGCGCTTGGTTCGTGCGCCGGTCGAGCCGAGTGATGCCGCCAAAATATCCGCCGGCATAAACAATATTGGAATCACGTGGGTCGACCGCGATATAGCCACTCTCCCCGCCCCCCACTGGATCCCAATCCGCGCGGTCGATATAGCCGCGGTCACTGCGGGTGAGAATCCCTACGCTCGTATTGTCCTGCTGTGTCCCATACACTCGATATGGAAAATTGTTATCGGCCGTCACGTGGTAAAACTGGGCCGTCGGCTGATTATTTTGAGTGGACCAGTTTTTGCCCCCGTCCACGCTGATCGTCGCGCCGCCATCGTTGGCGTTGATCATGCGGTTCGTGTTGTTCGGATCGATCCACAGCCCGTGATGGTCACCGTGCGGAGCATTCAAGCGTTCAAACGACTTACCTCCATCAATCGAACGGTACAGCCCGGTATTGGCGGTGTACACCGTGCTGGGATTTTTGGGATCGGCCCAAACATGGGTGAAATACCAGGCGCGTTGCCGAAAACGATGATCGTCATTGATCAGCGACCAGTGCTCCCCCCCATCATCGCTGCGGTACAAGCCGCCTTTCTTGGCTTCAATCAGTGCGTACACCACATTGGAATCGCCACCAGAGACGGAAACGCCGATCCGGCCCAGCGGCCCTTCCGGAAAACCGTTGCCCTCAACGCGTTTCCAGGTGCTTCCACCATCGCCAGAGCGATACAGGCCGCTCGTTCCTCCACCGCTGTTGAGCGACCACGGTGTGCGGTAGGCTTCCCACATCGAAGCAAACAGCACGTGCGGATTCTGTGGATCGAAGACGATATCGATGCCTCCGGTACGGTCATTGATGTACAGAACTTTTTCCCAGCTCTTGCCGCCATCGCGCGTCCGGAAAATTCCGCGTTCCTGGTTGGGTCCGTACGCATGGCCCAGAGCCGCTACGAAGGCAACATCGGGTTGCGTTGGGTGGACAATCACGGCACCAATGTGCCGCGAATCTTTTAGGCCAATGTTTGTCCACGTCTTGCCCGCATCAACCGATTTGTAAATGCCATCCCCATAGGAGATGTCGCCGCGGATGCACGCTTCACCCGTTCCCACATAAATTACGTTGGGATCGGAATCCGCCACCGCCACCGAGCCGATCGAGGAAATATCCTGCTTATCGAAAATCGGGTCCCAGGACAGTCCGCCGTCCAGGGTCTTCCACACTCCTCCGGAAACCGCGCCAAAATAATAAGTGTTCGGCTGGCTGACGGTACCCACGGCGGTCAAGGAACGGCCCCCACGAAACGGGCCAATCAGCCGCCACTTCATGCCGTCGTAGGTTTTTGGATCGATCGGTTGCTGCGCGAATACGGAAGAACAGAGAACTGCGGCCATTACCATGAAGAATAAGGAGAGGCGATGTGAGCGGTTCAAAGATTCCCCCCTTGTTCAATTTGGCAAACGCCAAATAGTACTCCGACTGGACGATGTGGGAAAGGGACTTTGCGACTCGCGTGGATTTGGATACGATGACGGCGCATGGCAAACACCTCTACATACGATGTTGTGGTTGTGGGCGCTGGCGTTTTTGGTGCCTGGACTGCCTGGCACCTCGCGCGTCGCGGGCAGCGCGTTTTGCTGTTAGATGCCTACGGCCCGGCTCACTCGCGTGCAAGCTCTGGCGGAGAATCTCGCATCATCCGCATGAGCTACGGCCCTGATGAAATCTACACGCGCTGGTCACTCAATTCACTAGCGCAGTGGAAGGGGTTATTTGCCGCGACCGGCCAGAACCTGTTCGTGCCCACCGGAGTGTTGTGGTGCGCAGGCCAGGATAATACGCAATTGCACGAATCGATCGAGGTTCTAAGGCGCTGCGCAGTTCCACACGAAGTATTGCGTCACGCCGACCTTGTTGCGCGCTACCCGCAGATCAATTTTGCAAACGTGACTCAAGGCGTGATTGAAACGGAAAGTGGTGTGCTTCTCGCGCGCCGAGCAGTTGCACTCACCGTGGAAGACGCGGTGCGCTACGGCGCGGAATTCCAGATCGCAGAAGTCGTCTCGCCCGGCGTCAGGAGGAACTGGGCCCCAATTACTACCTCGTCCGACCGACGAATCAGCGCGGGGCAATTCGTGTTTGCATGCGGAGCGTGGCTCGGCAAGCTTTTCCCTAGCTTGCTTGGCAATCGAATATTTCCAACCAGGCAGGAAGTCTTTTTCTTTGCCGGCCCCGCTGGAGATACTCGCTTCACGCCTCCGAGTCTGCCAACCTGGTTATTTCAGGAAGATGAAGTTTACGGTATGCCGGACATAGAACTTCGCGGCTTGAAGTTAGCCCGGGATATACACGGGGAACGCGTGGACCCGGACACACAGTCGCGCATTCCATCACCAGAAGGCGCAGAATGGGCGAAAGATTATGTGGCTCGTCGATTCCCTGCCCTGAAAAATTCTCAGATCGTGGAAACTCGCGTCTGCCAGTACGAGAACACTTCGAACGGCGATTTCCTGATCGATCGCCACCCCGATCTGCAAAACGTGTGGCTAGCCGGAGGTGGCTCTGGCCATGGATTCAAGCATGGCCCGGCATTCGGTGAATATCTTGCCAAACAAATTTTGGGCGTGGAGCATTCAGAACCCCGCTTCAGCCTGCAAACTAAGCAAACCGAACAAAAACGAACTGTTCACTGACGCCCAAACGCGGTGGATGAAAGTGGGATGAGAAGCGTCGTTCATGAAGACGTTTTGCAATCGCAGCAGCTTATGGCGGTCATATCGATTTTGCCCAGCCATTGGAGTACCAGACCCAAACGGCACACCGACGAGAACGAGGACTAGATTTTCCTCGGCGCTTTTCGCCGCGACGCATCAATCGGTTTATTCGCCGCCTTGCGCCTGGATTTTTCCTCATACAAATTCTGATCAGCTTCCTTCAAAATTCGCTCCACGCGTTCGCCTTCGCCGTGATAAATAGATGTACCGATACTTGCCGAAAGTGATGGATGCTCTTGATCGGCTGCCAAGGTCTCTCGAATGCGGGTTGCCACTCGCTGCGCTTCTTCCTCTCGCGCCTCGGGCAATACCAACGCAAATTCATCGCCGCCATATCGAGCCGCCGTATCGATGGCCCGACAGTGGAATCTTAGAATATCCGCCAAACGGCACAGCGCTCGGCTGCCAACCAGATGGCCATGCGTATCATTAATTTTCTTCAGCCCGTCCAAATCCAACAGCAGAACCGCAAACGGCCGTCCAGTTCGCAGGGTGCGTTCCGTCTCCGTATCCAGCACATCGAGTAGCTTGCGGTAATTCGCCAGCCCAGTCAGCGGATCACTCGCTGCCAAATGGCGAACTTGCTCGAACACTCTTGCGCTATCGAGCAAGGCCCCGCCCAGAAGAATGAAGTAACTCGACACGTTCAACCCCTGCGCAAACACAAACGGACCATCGAGCAATCTCACCGACTGGCACGCCGCCAGTTGTGCCCCAATGTTCAGCCACACGGCGAAATAAATGGAACGATCGAAGGCCGAATCGCTGAGATATCTCCTGCGCCGGTATCCGACCAGTGCGATCAAGAAGATCACTGCTGGCACAAGATGCAGCGGATTGGGAATGAACGCGTCAGGATGCCCGGAAACATCCGGGGGCAGCTTACGCAACGAGGCTGCTATCAAATAGGTCAGAGCTAAAACGGCAAACAGCGCGCCTGCAATTTCCAAACGCGGATGACGGGAACGCGGCAGAAAATGTTCCACCAACAGCGCCACCACGAAAAGCAAGGCAAGCAAGAGGCGGCTGATCCACCATCCCACTGGCGCCCACCAAAACCAGAGCTGCGATTCATGAATGAGCTGAAAGAAAAGTACGCTGGAAGCCGTAAGGGTCGCCCCGGAAAGCAAGAAGCCGGAACCGAGGATGAGCGAAATACGATCCTGCGTCCCCTGGAATCGGACGAAGGAAACCGCAGCAAATACGAATGCAAACAACCCGGTCGTGAGTTGCAGGTAACCCTGCAGAATCGGGTCGGGATGCGGGGCAATTTGCCGCAGCCACGATGCAGCCACAAAAATAAGAGTGAACCCTCCCACCTGCAACAGCAGACGTTGGAACTTGCGTCGGTCAGCAATTAGAAACAGTTCGCCCATCATAGGTTCACATTCCGGGTGGGGGGTTGTCCTCTCTTCTATTATTAGACGCGAATGGACCAAACCATGTTGCGAGGAAATAGCCCGTGTGAGGCAAGAGATACCGTCTGTGGAAATGTTTTTACCCGGCCATTGGTACAGGCTGTCAATTCACGCAGTCCCGGCGGCTAGCCGGTTTTGCCGCTCAAATATCATCTTCACCGTCTCTAATGTATCGATTTCCGCCGGAGTCTTATCCTGCCTGAACCGCACGATGCGCGGAAAGCGTAGTGCGAATCCGCTCTCGTACCGCCGCGACTTCTGCAGGTTGTTGAACGCAACTTCCAGTACGACAAGGGGCTGAACTTGCAATCTTCCACCTTCGCGCCCGGTGATCTTCTGCAGGAAAAAAGTCGTAAGTTCGTGAATCTCCACGTCGGTAAGCCCCGAATAGGCCTTGCCGATGTCGAGCAGCCTTTCTCGGTCACGAATAGCGAACGTGTAATCGGAAAGTACCCCGTGTCGTTTACCGTGTCCATATTCCACCGCGGTCACCACCACATCCAGCTTCGCCAACGGCTTTTTCCACTTCAGCCAGAAGCGGCCTCGCCGCCCGGGAAGATACAAAGAGTCCGCCGCTTTTACGATCAACCCTTCATTCCCGCGCTGCACGGCTTCTTGGAACGCCTGGTCATATTGCTCGGCCGTTTCACATAAAATGGATTGCGCTAGGTGCACTGCAGGTCCGTCCGATTGCGACTGGAGTGCCTCTAACTGTTTCCGTCGCTCGCTCAACGGCGTATCGAGCAGGTTCACTCCGTCTCGATGCAAAATATCAAACGCCATGAAAATGATGGGAGCTTCAGCGGTCACAAACAGATCGAATTGGTTGCGCCCCAAGCGTGGTTGCAACATGCGGAAAGGCAGTGCGCGGTTATCTCTCCACGCCACAATTTCTCCATCCAAAATGAAATCACCGGGAATTTTACGCAGCGGTTCTGCTAGTTCCGGAAATGCGGTGATTCGATCAAGCGTTCGCGAGTAAAATTCCACTCGCTCACCCTGTTTGTGCACCTGCGCGCGAATGCCATCATATTTGTCTTCGGCAATCGCACCGTTTGGGAAAGAGGCGATAAGTTCTCCCGAACCATCGGCCGGATTGGCCAGCATTACTGAAATTGGGCGGAACAATTGCAATTCCACTGTTTGCAATTTTCCCGCAACCGCCCACTGCACAATCTCGCCAATATCCCCGCAGAGCATGTTGGCACGTTCAATCAGCGGCAAGGGCTGCTGGTAGGCCTGAGCAATCGCTTCCTCGACCAGACTTTCCTTCATCCCGATGCGAAGTTCCCCCGTGGCAAGTTTCAGAACATACTTCGTTTCTATCGCGGAAAGCTGCCGCAGCATCTCTTCTAATTTCCGAAGTTTACTATCCCTGCGGCGTTCCTTCGCCAGCGCCTGGAACCAATCTTTAATTTCCGGGAGTTTCAGAGGAGAAGGCCAGGTGTGCGCCTGCAAAATATCGTCGGCCGCCGAGCCCAGATCCCCGTGTCGCCGGTAGACTTCGGCAAACTGCACTTTGTTCCACCCGGAAATCTTCAACAAAGCTCTCACCAGCAAGCTGCCTGCGATGCCGAGGACGCGCTCTTCCCGACGTGGAAAAACTCGACCAGTCAGAAAAAGCGCGGCAACGCTGGCTTCCTGGGAACTTACAGCCCGAAAAAAGTCCGCCGCCAACCGGACTTTCTCCGATTTCTTCGAACTGGCCGCAATAGCCTCGCAGAGTTGGACGAATGCGTTCACAACCGTATTGTAAGGGATGCTCCTGTCGGCCGGCAGCCGGGTGTTAGGTGGCAATATTAAGCTTGCAAGCAAGCCCGAGATTACGCACAATAACGTCTATTGAATCGTTTGAATAAGGGGTAAAGCCTTGGCCAATTATACACGCGTCGCCTCACCCAAAGCCGGAACCCAAAAGAAACGGCCTGGTGAGAACACTCTGTCCGAAATCCTGTCTCAACCGGAGATCTGGGCGGAAACTGAGAGTCAGCTTGCCAGCTCGGGTGCCCTGCAGCGCCTGGCCGATACCTTTTCACCACGAAGTCCCTGGCTATTTGTCGGATGTGGTTCGAGCTACTACCTGTCTCGCCTGATCGCCGCCATCTGGACCAAATATTTCTATATCCCCGCCACCGCTGTTGCTGCCAGCGAATTACTGTTCGCCCCCGAAGAAACTTTACGTCGCACGGGCGCCGAGCAGATCGTTCTGATGTCTCGCTCGGGCGAAACCACGGAAGTCCTTCGCGCGGCTGAACTGCTGCAAGCGCACAAAACGGTGCAGACCCTTGGCGTCACCTGCAATCCCGACAGCATCCTCGAAAAACTTTGCACTCACTCCTTCAAGCTGACCTGGGCCGACGAAAAAAGTGTAGTCATGACCCGCTCCTTTACCGCCATTCTGCTTTCCTTCCAGCGCCTGGCCTTGCAATTCATCAGCGACAATCATTTCTCCTCTGGCCTTGATCAGCTCCCTCAAAAAGGACGATCGTGGCTAGACGCTTACGCGCAAAAAATTCAAGACTTTGCAGGTAAACGCAAGTTTAACGACTACGTTTTCCTCGGGCAGGGGGTACATTACTGGTTGGCACAGGAAGCCGGTCTGAAAGTAACCGAAATGTCTTCTTCCTACGCACAGGTCTATCACTCGCTCGAGTTCCGTCATGGCCCCCGTTCCATTGCGGGACCAGAAACTTTGATCACCTTCTTCATGTCCGATGTAGCAGCCCAAGCAGAGACCAATTTGTGCGGTGAACTCAAAGAACTGAACGCAGCCACTTGCGTTATCGTCAACCATGCCACGCCTGAACTGAAAAAACACGCGGATCTCTTGATTGAGTTGACGCTGGACGGCCCCGAGTTTGCACGCTACGCTCTGAGCGCGATTCCTGCACATTTACTGGGAACATCGATCGGCCTTCGCAAGGGACTCGACCCCGATGCGCCGAAGAATCTAACTCGCGCGGTGGTCTTGCGATCTGATGGGAACCGGCCGCCAAAAAGGAGCGGTGCTTGAGCGCAGAAGCCGGCACCACATCATCCTCAGGCCCTCGCCTGCGACGCACTCTTACCCTGTGGGATTTAGTTTTGTATGGCGTGATCGTGATTCAGCCGGTTGCGCCGATGTCTGTTTTTGGCGTCTTAAGCGAACGCGGCCGTGGCCACGTTGTCACCGCGATCCTGATCGCCATGGTCGCCATGCTCTTCACTGGCATCAGTTATGGCCGCATGGCGCGCGCCTATCCCAGCGCGGGCTCCGCATTCACCTACGTTGCCCAAGAGATTAATCCCACCGTTGGCTACGTCACCGGTTGGAGCATGGTGATGGATTACATGCTCAACCCATTGATCTGCACGGTCTGGTGCGCGGGCCAGGCCAGCCAGTTCGCTCCGGGTGTTCCGCCGTGGATCTGGAAAATTTTCTTTGTCATCGTCTTCACGCTATTGAATATTCGCGGTATCAAGACTTCCGCGAGAATCAACACTGGGATGGCCGTTTTGATGGGCATGGTGGTTGTGGGGATATTTGTCGCCGCAGCGCGCTATGTCTTTGGCACTGCCCCTCATGACGCGGCATACTTCACGCGGCCTTTTTATGATCCTCAGACATTTTCCCTCGCCGGTCTTTTCGGCTGCACATCCATTGCGGTCTTGACCTACATCGGTTTTGACGGCATCTCCACGCTTTCAGAAGAAGCGGAAAATCCGCGGCGCAATATTCTTGTAGCCACCGTGCTGACCTGCCTGGTCATCGGCATCCTTTCCGCGTTTGAAGTTTACGCCGCGCAATTGATCTGGCCCGCCTCGCAGCCATTTCCTGACGTGAACACAGCGTATTCGTATGTTGCGGGCCGCGCTTGGGCGCCGCTGTTTCCGATCGTTGGATTTACGTTGCTGCTCGCGAATTTTGGCTCCGGCCTGGGCGCACAGATCGGCGCAGCGCGGCTTCTCTATGGAATGGGTCGCAGCAATGCATTGCCCAAATCCTTTTTTGGCGTTGTCGATGAAAAGAACCGTGTACCTCGCAACAACGTGTTCCTCGTCGGCCTGGTTGCTTTGATAGGCGCGTTCATCCTGGAGATTGTCGCCGGATTCAAAACCTATTCGCTCGGAACGAATTCTCTTTCCTGGAAAACATTTGTAAAGATCATGAATGGGGGCGAGGCCTACGGACTCGGCGCGGAAATGCTGAATTTTGGCGCCCTCATCGCGTTCATGGGCGTCAATGCCGCAGCCTTCCTGCGTTACTACGTTCGTGCTGAAACCAAGAAGCTTGGGTTTCTCGTTCCGCCGATTATTGGCTTCGTCATTTGCCTGGCATTGTGGCTCAACCTGAGCCGCCCCGCGATTATCGTTGGCTCTATTTGGATGGGGGCGGGAATTCTATTCGGCATTTGGAAGACAAATTGGTTTCAGAAACCGCTCTCCTTTGAACTTCCTCCAGAAGAGTAGCTCCACAAACTTCACGGATTGCATTTTGAGGTTGACTCGGCGGAAGATGGTGCGCGAAAAGAAACGCCATGTCTAAGCCTGTCGGGAAACACGGACTAGTGACGATGCGCGATGTCGCGCGGGCGACTGGCTTTTCGCCCGCCACTGTATCGATCGTTCTTAACAACGCGCCTCTCGCTCGTTATATTGCTTCGAGCACCCGCAAGCGCATTGAAGAAACCGCCAAACGCCTCGGCTACCGCCCCAATGCCATGGCCCGTTTTCTGCGCAGCAAGAAAAGCCAGAGCATTGGGGTAATGCTCGTCGATGTGACCGATCCGTTCTGCACACCTATCCTGCGCGGGATTGAAAACGCCCTCTATTCGTTGAGTTATTTGCCGATTTTTGCGGATGCACAGAACAATCGCGAGCGCTTTGAGCGCTATCTGGAAATGCTGCTCGAGCGCCATGTCGACGGCCTCATCGTTGTCGCCAACTGGCTGCTAGTCGACATCCACGTGCTGGCCGATCTAAATAAGCGCGAAATTCCCGCTGCAACTATCGGTTGGAAGCTTCCACAGGATCGCATCAGCTCCGTAATGGTCGACAACGAAGCTGGCGGCCACCTCGCGCTCGAACATCTCTACCACCTGGGCCATCGGCGCATCGCTTTTATTCGCGGCCCAAAGCGACTGATCGACAGTGGCCCGCGTTGGCGCGGCATCCAGAAATTTGCGCAGTCTGTGGGGTACCAGATCGCTCCAGAACTCGTGGCGACTCTGCCGGATGTTTTCGATCCAAACTCCGGTTTCGACAACGGAGTTCGCCTGACTGAAGAATTATTGCGGCGCAAGAAAGAGTTTACGGCGCTACTGACCTTCGACGATTTGACCGCCCTTGGGGCAATTCGTGCCCTTGCTAAGGCTGGAATCAAGGTGCCAGAACATTGCTCGGTTGTAGGCTTCGATGATGTGGCGCTCGCGGCACTTTCCGCTCCGGCGCTTACCACCGTGCGCCAGCCTTTAGAAACCATGGGGAGCACGGCGGTAAACATCGTGATGGACGCCATAAAAGCTGGCCAGGAGAATCGCGACTGGACCGTCGTCGCGCAGACACTGCACCCTGAATTGGTGATTCGAGAATCAACGCGAAGTATCTGATGCGCGATCTATTGCCTTGTCGGCGAGACGTTGAATCCGTCCAGGACTAGAACCGGTTTCGCACTCCCCAAATCGCTCTTTCGGACCCGAACCACGATCTCCCTCTTTTCTCCGGGCAGCAGACTCAGATAATTGTCTTCCCAGAAAACGGGAAGAATTTCCTCCCCGTCCTTGCTGTTCAGCAAACGCAGGCGAACGAGAAGGGCAATGCTCGTTCCCGTGTTGCTCACAAACACCTCTGACTCGTCCTCATCAGCCGTCTCTTTGCTCTTGATAGACGCCTTTACCGATGCCTTCGGCAAACTCTCTAACGCCGTAAAATCCGCATAAGCCGTGAGCGGCGTGAAATACCATTCTGACTTCGGGAAATCGAGTACATCGGGCTTACTCGAAAGCCAGTAGAAATTCCGGCTCAGCACTTCTCCAGCTGAGCTTTGCAATTGTAAATTGAGAAAATACGTCGTATTTCCGTCTGGCGCTTCGGGCACGGCAAAAAGTTTCGTCACGCCGTCGGCGTCCACATCAACCTGAGCTTCGCGGCGGAACAGTTCTTTCGCATCCACCGTATAAAGCATGGCACTGACCTTCAATCCGTTTTTCGTCTGCTGCGTGCTGTTGACCACCACAACGCTGCGATCGTCGTAAGAAAACTGCACGTGGAGTGGCTCAAGGGCTTTCTTTGTTCCGAAATATCCGCCGGCCGGACGAAGCGAATAATCATAGAGATGCCAGATAATGCCGGGCCACGAATTGTTTAGCATCCACTGAATGACCCCGGTTGACTTATATTTGTTGCGGCCATAGGCCTCGAACATCGCCCGCTCACCTTCATAGGTGGTGGCTTCTGACTTCCACGCAAAATCCAACGCATCCCTTGCCTTGCCATATCGAGCTTCGAGCGCGGTCGTATACACATGGATGTTTTTGAACTCTCCGCCACCTGCGTGAAAATTCCAGAAATCATTCATCGGCCAAAGCTTGTCGGCGGGAATGAACGACTGCAATTCCTCGAGCGGAGGGACTGCCGGCCCGGGGCTCGTCTCTGTGTTGAAGCCATAGGCGCCGCCGTTTTTCGTGTCGACCAGCCAGTAATTTGGCGAAACGTATTCGTAAGGACCGCTCATCTTCACGCCAGTATCGCCGCTTGTTTCCGTTTTCTTTGCCGTTGCTGACGAAATTACCGGCCGTGGCCAACTCGTCGTCTTCTCGAGAGCAAGATAAGCTTGCTCGCGTTCTGCTGGAGGTGGGTTATCGCTGCCATTCAACCAAACCAGCATGCTCGGATGTTTGCGCAACCGCAGCAACTGATCTCGCAACGAATCCACGGACACATGGCGATTTTCGTCTCCCCATTTATTCCATTTCTCCCACGCGTCGCAGCAGCACCAGCCGGCCATAATCAAAATTCCTTCGCGGTCTGCGCGCTCGAAAAATGCTTCGTTCTCCAACTTCCCTTCGAGCCGGATCGTATTGAGGCCCATCTCTTTGACGTAGCGGAATTCGGCATCACGTCGCGATTCGCCGACACGCAGCATCATGTCCGGCGTCCAACCCGCTCCGCGCACCAGCAACGGTTTGCCATTTACTTTGAACAACCGATAGCCGTCGGCGGTAAGTTCCGAAGTGGTCTGAACGATGCCGAACGCGATGGATTGCGAATCCGAAATGCCGCCCTTCTCTAGATGGAACTCTATCGTAAGGTGATGCAGATATGGCTCGCCCATCTGAAAAGGCCACCACAACCGCGGTTTTTCTATGTCGAGCCCCGGCGCTGCATTCGATGAAATTTCAATTGGGCGGCTTTCTTTTGCGGCTAATTCCACGGGCTGAACAAATTCAATCGCCCTGGCAGCGCCCGTAATTTTCCCTCGAATGGTTCCCTTCACCACTTCGTTGGAACTGTTCTGCAATTGCGCCCGAACCGTCAAGTGCGCGGTCTCTACGCCGGGCAAGTCTAAGTCCGTATCGACGAACGCGTGGCGCAGCGAAACCGGCCCGCTTCCTCTCAACACAACTTCTTGCCACAATCCCATATCCTTGTCTGGCGGCGCAGGATTCCAATCCACAAAAGTAATTCCTAATTCTCCCGCCTTCGGTGCCGATATCGACAGTGCCACAACATTCTTTCTGCCTGCTTGTATGAAGTCCGTGACATCAAATTCATACCGCCGGAATGCACCCACCACCTGATCCGCACCTGCCACTTTTTTCCCGTTGATCCAGACCTCCGCGCGGTAATTGATTCCCGCAAACGCCATCCACACCGTATGCCCCTTAAACTGCTTCGGCACTTCAAACTCTTTGCGATACCACCACGGCACCGCGTACGGACTATTGGCAGGCATATCGAGATTGGCGAATTGTCCACCGATGGGATACTCAATCCCGGGTACGGAACGGAGGTTCATCCCAAAGTAGGGATCTCGGTAGACTCCGTTTTCCACTAGCACCGCAAAAACGGTTTTCGGTGCGGACGTCTTGTACCAACCCTTCGTATCAAATCCCTCCACCGATACCTTGTCCCCATTACCGCTCACTTTCGAGGAGGTCTGCACTTCCCACCCATCGTGCAATGTAATCTGCTCCGCACCGTGAATTACCGGCGCGAAGATGCTTACGAACGAAAACAGCGCGCACAGTCCCATCACCGGGTGGCAGCGCGCGAACCCATTTTGCCTTGTGCTCAAAGTGTCCTCCGGAGGCACGCAAACAATCCTCAATATTAAATCGTTTTATGACCAGGACAGCAACGGAAAACTACTTTCCATCCAGCGGCCAAAGCCATGCGGCCCCGCGCACGCCGCTGGCGTCACCGTGCTTGGCAACCAACACCGGAGTATCGGCCTCTTGTCCGAACACATACTCCCTCAATCGTTGGGGCACATTCTGATACAACCGCGGAATTTGCGACATTCCACCGCCCAACACGAACACATCGGGATCAAGAATATTGATCATGTTCGCAAGGCTGCGGGTCAGCCGGTCTTCGTAACGCTCCAGGCAAGCAATAGCCGCGGCTTCTCCCGCTTCCATGCGTTCCACAATCTCTTTTCCCGCTAAGGCAACATTCGTGGCCCGTTTATAATCCGCTTGCAATCCCGTTCCCGAGATCCAGGTTTCGATGCACCCGCGATACCCGCAATAGCAAGGCTCGCCCGGATATTCCTCGGCGCGCATCCAGGGAAGGGTGTTGTGCCCCCATTCTCCTGCCACGCCGTTACGCCCGTTGTGAACTCGGCCGTCAAACGCCACGCCTCCTCCACAACCCGTTCCCAAGATCACCGCGAACACCATATGCTTTCCCGCACCGGCGCCATCGGTCGCTTCAGAAACCGCCAGACAGTTGGCATCATTCGCGCAGCGAACCTCTCTGCTCAACGCGACGCCCAAATCGCGATCGAACGGCCTGCCGTTCAGCCAGGTGGAGTTCGCGTTTTTTACCGTTTTTGAGGTTTGAGAAATCGTGCCGGGAATGCCCACACCCACTGTCCCTGACCGCTTGAGCTTGTTTTCAATTTCTTCGACACTCTCTTTTATTGCGCGGATCGTCCCGGTGTAGTCATTCCTCGGCGTGGCCACGCGGTGGCGGTGAACCTCTCGCCCGTCACCTTCGAGGGCCACAAATTCAATTTTTGTCCCACCAAGATCGATTCCGATTCGCAGCTTGTTCGCGTTCGCCCCGCTAGTCATGGTGCGGGAATTCTACAGCAAAAAAGTTCTCGTGAGAGCGGACGCGATGCATCTTATTGGGTACGACGGCCATACCGAATAAAAGACTCGCGAATCGGGTTGCTAGAATTCGGGAGTCTCGGACGAAACGATTCGCTTTACCCTCTAGAAGCGAGAGGTTGCCGTGTCCCCCAGCAACATCGGACAAACTCCTCGGCTGAATTTGGCGGTCGTGGCATCCGGCCCTGTGCGACTATTCGGCGAAAGCAGCAGGGTTTGCCTGCAACAGGTTGGATATGTTGTGTACAATTTGGACGCTTATCTCTTGTACTTCTTTTTCGGTCGGATTCTTGGAAAGCTCGAATCTGGCCATAGGAATGTAGTTGTTCAGGCTTATGATGGGCCCGTAGCGAGAGTCCGGATTCTGCTCCGTGGCGGGCAGGTAAAGAGGCTCACTCGGACGCGCCAGGTTAAACGTGCCCACGTAGAGAAGCATGGTTGTGCCGGGTGCGCCACCACCTAGCATGGCCCGCCGGATGCGGTTTTTCGCATCAGGTTCAGCGAATACCCCGCTGATCAAAATTCCTTTGTCTGGCTGTGCGTTCCCCCGCCGACGAGCGGCGGTGTATCCACTTTTTTTAAGATTATCCAACAGGGCATTCGTGAAATAGTCCATCAACCGGCGCGCCTGTGTACTAGGAGCGTCGGTGGCGTTGAAAACTGGGGGAGGAGTTCCCTTTTCGCCAGACTTCTTGGATAAATCTGAATCACCAGAGTTTGGCGGAGCGGTAGCAGAAGAGAATAATTCAAAATCGCTGATGTAAATCGGCACGGAAAAGGCCGAGAAATCTTGCGCGCTCTGCTGGCTCGCACGAACCGGCCAGAACGCACCTGCCAGCAAGCCGCCGCAAACCAGGATGAGGGCACAAAGCAGTAACAGAGGTGCGAAGCGGGGGAACATGAGAAACTCACTTTCCTGGCCGTGGCGAAGCAAGAATACGCGAATCCCAAGGAGAAAGACAATGCAGCGAATCTGGAAGATTGGCTCGGGATTAGCTCTATTAGCCGCCGTGCTTTCGTTGCGAACGGCTTTTGCTGGCGATGACGGTCCCTACGCGCCCCTAAAGCTGTATGACGGAAGCTGGGAGGTGAAGGTAAGCGTGCCGGAATCCAAGACTGATCATCTCGTCAATCATTGCGCGCAGACTGGGCTGTTTTATGCCTGCGAGCAGGTCGTAAATGGCAAGACCGGCGCGCTGGTGGTGTTCCTGCCAGTTGGCAAGACGGCGTCTGGGGCACAGGAATACCGCACCCAGCCGCTACTGGCAAATGCGAGCGCGGCCGGAGATTGGGGTCATCTAACAATCGACGGAGACAACTGGCTCTATTCGTGGGACAGCCGCGATGGTAAAAAGACCGTGCACTGGCGGGTTACGAACCATTTCACAGGAAAAGACAAAATTCATTTTGAAGTGCAGAATTCCGAAGATGGAACCAATTGGAAGACGCAGTCGGTCGGCGACGAGGAACGCAAAAATTAGACAGCACAGGTTCCCTAAATGGTACGCGCGGAGAGCGCGTGGATTTCAATTTTTGCCGGGCGGGCAACGCCCAGTTGAACCATCAACCCAAGCGCGTCCCACACGGCCTGAGAATCCAAAATCTTCCCGCCCGATAACTGGTGAACGCTGATTCCTGGAACGGAAACTCTCTTATTCGTAGGGGCAATGCCGAACGCCTCACCCTTGTGTGTGCCGGTAATGCACCATACGGCTACGACCTTGTCTTTCTCGCAGATGTAATCGTCAATCATGAAACGCAAATCCGGCAGCGCGGATAGCAGCCGCTGCACTTGTTCCCGGTAAGCAGTGGGTCCCACAGCTGAGCCCTCAATCATGGGATTAAGGAGTGCGTGGCTTCTGGAAATCAGTTCGTCTATGACGTGGAGCTTGCGTTCGTTCCAGACCTCTTTATAGAGGCGTCGAACGATTTCTTTGTTGGCAAGAGACATGGTCGAGACCTCCTCATATTTTGCGCTAGTTGATTCCGGAAGTTGAGTTCTACCCGGGAGCGAGGACAAACAGTGAGATCGGGCATACTCCGGGCGAGAGTACTCTCAAACGCGTGGAGTTGCAACGTCCAAGATCCGTCCGATCCGTCCGATCCGTCCGAGATCCCGAATCCGGATGCTGCAATGATAATTCGTCGATGGTTCGATGAAGTGTGGAACAACGGCATGGAATCAACGATCGACGAACTCTTCCCCGCGACTAGCGTAATCTGGGGAGTCGGCCGCCCCGAAGTTTCCTCCCGAGGATCGGCGGAGTTCAAAGCTTTTTACCACACGCTACGCCAAGCCTGCCCGGATGCCCACATCCATTTGGAGCAAGTGATTCAGGAAGGCGACACGGCCTTCGCCCGCTGGACTTGCACCATGACGCACACCGGAGAAGGCCTTGGAATCGCGCCCACAAATAAAATGATGAAACTTTGCGGAATGACGGCGTGCAAGGTGCGCGACGGAAAGATTGTCGAAGGCTGGAACGTCTGGGACCAAGTCGGTATGGCTCGCGCATTGGGCGTCTTAGAAGGCCATGCTGCCGCGCTGTTTCGCTGAACGATCGGGTGAGTTAGCACCGAGGCTATCGGATCCCGCGGCACGGATCAAGAATAACGGAGTGGGTGATCAACGAATACCCTAGGGCTCGCCTCGGGTACTCTCTCAGAGGGGGGCAAAAGCGATGGAATCCTCATTTGTTTGAGATTGCGGCGACCATGAAGTATCGCCACAAATTGCAGAGGTTTTTGGCCAACAAAAAAAGGCCGCTAAGCAGCGGCCTAATTTGTTGATGGACACTCGATTGGGATCCTTGGCGATAAGGAAGCTCAGGACAAGCCGATAACGATCTGACAGAATCTGCCCGAATCCGCCGCAGTCCCAGCCGAAGCTGAGAAAGGGTAATGAGTAAACTGAGTCTAGCAAACCACCCTCTCCGAAGAGAAAGCGGGATGCGGTTGGAAACCATCCTCCGCACACCATAGCGGAGTAGATTTCGCTTTATTTAGAAAGGAGGTGATCCAGCCGCAGGTTCTCCTACGGCTACCTTGTTACGACTTCACCCCAATCATGAGTCATACCTTGGGCGCTTGCCTCCTTGCGGTTAGCGTAGCGACTTCTAGTACAACTCACTTTCGTGATGTGACGGGCGGTGTGTACAAGGCCCGGGAACGTATTCACGGCGTCGATCTGATACGCCATTACTAGCGATTCCGGCTTCATGCAGTCGAGTTG